>APMI01026316.1_pt1 | contig 54212 bp, 54 predicted proteins | sample 667938 | NCBI WGS metagenome assembly APMI01 (sample SAMN01084076, study PRJNA167559) | wastewater metagenome | biome: Wastewater | place: Denmark: Ejby Moelle, Odense | collected 2011-11-28
TGAAAATATGAAATAAATATCCCGTCCTGTCGCCTCGTGATCTTACGTTAAATGTACTTCCTCGGTGTACTCTACCACACATATGTTCCAACAGCGCCTGCACTCAGCTTTGCACTTGCGATCATACCCCTGTATTGTATCCTGAAATGCTGCGTGCTGTTCTTATCATTGGCAACGATCAATACGATTTTTCCTTCCGGGGTTTTGTAGGCAATATTAGGCAGTACATCATTGTTGCTAAACAGCGTGGCCCTTAAAATATTGGGTTGTTCTTCATCTTTGGTAATATCAACAGCAGCATCACCACTGGCAGTAGAACCGATCCTTACAGAACCCGGCCGAACAAATTTAGCTGCATGCGCAATAGCGTAGTAAGCGATATTCCATTGCACGTTATTGCCGTCAATGGTAATCGCTCCCTGGCACATCGGGCAACCTCCGTTATCAGTATGTGGTTTGTTGAGTGAGTCGGCGGCAAGATTCCAGAGGATCACATTTTTACTCCAGTTTCGTGGTGCTCCAATGATCAGTTCTTTTACCGGCTCTGCTATGCGAAGTGGAACGATGCCGGGTTTTTCTACTGTCATCTGTTCTGTAAAATAAATATTCTTATCCGGCCTTGCTGTATGAACAGTGCTCAGTGCACTGATATCACCGCCATACAAATGAAAGCCGGATCCATCCACATATTGCGCTGCTTCCGGATCATTGAGGATGAGCAGGGGATAATCAGGGCGATCGCAGTTGTGATCAAAAAGAATGATCTTACTTTTAATTGACGCTTTCTTAAAGGCAGGACCTAAATTGTTTTTGATAAAGTCTGCAGCATCTTTTGCATACCAGGGCATGCTCGGTGTGTTGTTGGCGTTCAACGGTTCATTTTGTATCGTAATGGCATCGATGCTGATGCCTTCTTTTTTCATCGCCTCAATGTATTTTACAAAGTAGTTTGCGTAAACCCCATAACATTCTTTTTTCAAAAATCCTTTTTTCGTTTCCCCGTTTGTTTTCATCCAGGTAGGCGCCGACCAGGGAGAACCCAAAATTTTGATGGATGGATTAATGGTCAGTATCTCTTTCATTACCGGTACCACATCTTTCAGGTCCTGCGCCAGGCTGAATTTTCTGAGTTCAAAATCGGTTTCGCCTTTTGGCAGGTCATCGTAAGAGAATACAAAACTATTCATATCGGAGGCGCCAATGCTGAGTCGGATATAACTAACACCGGCATTACCTGCATCTGTTGCAAACAATTGCTGTAATACCTTTTGCCTGGCGGCAGCGCTCATTTTCATCAAAAGTTCTGCACTGCCGCCGGTGAGCGCAAAGCCAAAGCCATCCATGGTTTGCATGGTAAGCTGTTCATCAATAATGATCGGAGATCCCCAACCCTCGTTTTTGTACGTGAGTACAATGCTATCATCCTGTTTTTTAAACAGCATGCTTCGGTCGGCCGTTGTTACCCAGGATTCAATATTGATGGATTGATTATTTTGTGCCCTTGTAGCAGAGCATATCAGCATTAGCAAGGCAATGGCAACTATCTTTTTCATAGAAGAATATTTACTGCAAAATTATACTGCGGGCCCGGTAATACCACAAATAGTTTTGAGCATGTATTGGTGGAGGAAAATACCCTAAAAACAGCTCGTCATTTCCGGGTGAAAATTGTATGCGGTTTGTTACGGCATTAAAAAAGCCGAATAAAAATTCAGCTTTTATAGAGTAGTCCATATCTTGTTTAAAACACTGCGAAGGAAAATATTTTGTTTCATCTTCCTGTTATACAATTACCTTTTTCTCTTATATCTTTTTAAATTACTCAGGCAACTGCTTTATCAATCTCAAACAAAGACAGGGGTTTTTCAATCACTTTGATATTATTTTTTATTTGAATCACCGGTTGGCTTTGTGCGCCGCCCGTGATCAAATTGATCTGCAAAGAAGGGTTGCTGGCCAGTATTTCTGGTGCCTTGTCCCAACCTGATCCATCCGGCAGGTTATTATCCAGGAAAATAATGTCCGGGTGATCACTGTCAATCTTCGCCAGGCCTGCATCAAGTGTATTCGCTGTATCTACTTCAAAATTCTTTGACCGCAGGTAACTTTTCAACAGGTAGCAAAGATCATATTCATCATCAATGATCAATACTTTCTTTTTCGGTTCGGTTTTCATATCTACGGGTTTATTTAGAATATTATAGAGAATCATGCCACATAATTGAGGAAGAAATAATAGAACAGATGTGGTTTAGTAAGCTTGAAAAGCAGTGTTAGATACATTGAAATTTAAAGGACTGTGCTTCTCTAAGAAAGTTTGTAGCAGCATTTGCCACTTGTGGGGTGGGAACTTGATTCCACTAAAAGTGTAGTGGTTGCTTCAATTTGATAGACCTCCGTTAAGTATTATTCGCCGAAAAATGCCGGCAATGTTTTTATTGCCGGCATTATATTTAAAAATAACACACAAGAATATTAATCTTTCAGAAAGCTTAGCGAATGTACTTGCCCGGTTTTTTCAATGATGCTCAGTACATAAGTGCCATGCAAAAGATTATTGGTATTGATTTTACTACCTTGGATTTTACCCGAGGATACCTTCATTCCGTTGATGTTGCTGAGTATGTAAATGGCATCGGTGAATTGATCGACCGGCAGCGTGATGTAATCTTTTACTGGATTGGGCGATATCGTAAATGGTATCGTGTTATCAAGATTGATCGTCACTACCTGGCTATAATTTTTTGATCCATCAAGATCAACTTCCACTATCCTGTAAAAATGTTTTCCATTGGTTATATTGTTCTGCATGAATTCATAAGTATGTTTTACAGATGAATTTTCCTTTGAGGCAGCTACGTCACCAATGGGTGCAAAATGATTGCCATCTGTACTGTGTTCGATCATATAATTGCCCACATTGATCTCCTGCTCGCTGATCCAGTTGATTAGAACCCCGCCGTTTTGTTTTACAGCAGTTACAGAAGAGAATTGAACAGGCACTACTACTGTTTCTGTAACGGTAATGTTTACCCCGGGAGTAGGACTGTCTCCCCCGGTGCCCCCGGTGCCGTTTACTGCCATGCCCTCTGCATAAAAGGTAACATTACCTGTGCCTGCTGCTGGTGCTGTCCAGGGAATATTGATAGAATAATAAGAAGTAGGGTTAGTGGCGGATGCAGCCCTGGCATTGGTTTGTTCCACGTAATTTCTTGCGTTGGCAGTTGTATTCCTTGCACCTGTAGGCAGGGTACCCCATTTATTTATGTTGGCATGAGCTGTAGTAGTGGCACACATTACATTGAATGCATACTTGGGCGTGCCTGACGCAGAAGCGATCTTGAGGTTGAGTATATAAGCCGTACCCGGAACATATCGAGTAACAGGTGTACTTCCACTCATAAGGGAAATCGAAGTTGTTGGATTGTAGGATCCACCGCCATGGCAGGCACCGCAGGTTTGGCCGCCATTATCCCATGATGCACCTGTATAACCGGCACCTAAGTTTGCGGACGCACCACTTGGATAATTTTTAAACGCTGCTTTGCAGGAGTTGTATTTTGCTTTAAAGCTAAATGAAATAAAACCTGTAAGGATCACTAAAAATGAAAGAAGATACATTTTTGGTTTCATGATAATTCGTTTTGGTTTTTGAATGTTCCGGTGTATGTGTTAAAAAAATATGTTTCTTCATAACCTGTTTGCGAGGTTAGATAGGTTTTATTAGGGAGTGAAGCTGTCAATACAATTGCAGTATGCGATCGTATTACAGGCTGATCTGGAAGCTTTTTGTTAGGGATTGGACGACAGGCTATGTTAATATTTTATTGCAAAGCGTTTTTTTAACTCGGCTCTTTAGCCATTTATTCTCACACTATTTCCTGTTACGGTTATTGTATATTGTTTTAATGAAGATGCTGCTGGTCCCTGTGTAACTACTCCGGCATCACTGAAAGTGGCTCCATGTCTTGGGCAAAAAAAGCGGTCACCGGCACCCTGGTAAATGATAGTGGCTCCTTCATGTGAACAGGCTTCGGAAATAGCAATGATGTTTCCTGCAAGTGTTTTTGCAATGATCACACCACTCACATATACATATCCGCCTGCAGTTTGTAAAGCTACATAGGCGGGCTGCGTAGTGTCGATGGTAAAGTCTGCTGCCGGGGCATTGCCACCACCGGCCGAATCTTTTTTACAGCTTCCAAGGCAGGTAGCAATAAAGAGTGCGCCTGTTGAGATGCCGATCGCTGATAAAAATTCTTTCCTGTCCATTTTAAAGATATTTTCGGTTGTTGCGAATTACTTCGACTTTGCGATCGTGAATACTCTTGATAAATTAAAGCCAAACCGTATCTCACCTTTGCCCCAGATATTGTTATTATTGGTTATGAATGCTTTTTCGTTCATCCCGGTAGCGTTTGAAAAATGTAACTGGAACACGTGCCCGCCGGTTTCTATATCAAAACCGATGGACAAGGGATTTTTATATACCTTATTATCTACTCCCTTAATTATGTAGTGATAGTCTACAACAAAGGCAGTACGCTTTGATATCTTATACCGGCCACCTATTCCAAGTGCGTACACATCATTTGGAGTGGATGACAAAGCCTGGTAATTGGAATGAACAAAAGTGGGCGCCAACTGCAGGCTAAACTTTTCACTGAACTTTCTTCCAATGATCACCTGGTTGTAAAACGCTAACCTGTTACTGAAATAATTTTTTCTTGTTGCGTCTGCCCAGGGAACTGTATTTAGGGTACTACCGGTAACCAGTACCACAGAAACAGGCGATGCATGTTTGCCGCCTTTCGATTGCCATACAGGACGGTACTTAATAAATCCGTCCCACTCTTTTCCGACATTGCTGCGGCCGATGCCTGCAGTCAAGTTCTTACTTAGGCCATAGTCGAATCCAAAACGCATGTTGGCTTCATCAAAGCCTCCAAAACCCGACTTGAAGGCTCCAAAGCGGTGAAGGATCCTGAAATCGAGTACACCTTTTCCGAGAAATTCCATTGAGTGCCCGTTAATAACTCTTGTAGATTTAAAAGCATTGCTGATGTACTCTTTTTTAGTATCGTCTTTTTTATCAACAAGCGCCAAAAGGTCTTCCTGTGCAAAAAGCAGGTGTGTAGTTACGACGAACAGGATGGTGAGGATATAGCGCATTGTGTGCTGTTTGATCATTTTAAAATATTATAATTACAGTTCACTTTAATTTTTGCTGTTTTTGATATCTTGTCTTTTACAAGTCCGGGTATCTCAATTTTAAAATCCTCCAGTGTTACGACAAAACTGGCGGTTGCTGAAACTATTTCTCCGCTTACCTTAAAACTGCCGGTGGTTTCAATGTCTTTTTTTATACCGTGGATCTCGATGGTACCTTTTACTGTTACAGGGTAGGTGCCGTCTTTCTGAAAATTGATCTTATCTATATTGGTGATCTTCCCGGTGAACAATGATTTTGGATACTTATCGCTCTCCATATAATTCTCGTTAAAATGTTCCATCATCAGGGCACTTTTAAATTCAAACCCTTTTACGAGGATGCCAAACTGGATCTGGCCGGTAACGGCGTCAAAAACGCTGCTGGTCGATTTGTTGGTGCCATCAATGGCTTCTACCACAGTACCTGCTTCAAAATAAACATTGCCAGTTTTGGTGAAATATCTTTTTTGGGCAGTTGCCGTTGTTACCATTAAAATGCCCAGTACTATAACACTGATCTTTTTCATGTTTGTGATTTTATTTTTTTACGCTGCATTTATTAAGTACTACGTCCATCAGTTTGCCGGTGCATTTCCCTTTAATGATAACAGTGCTTCCTTTTTGAAGGGCTTTAGCTGATGGTGCTTCATCGTTGTAAAAACTGCAGGTAACACTGGCCAAAGGATCGCTGCTTTCCAGGAATACCGTTGCCTGGCCGGAAGAATCTGTTTTTACATCTGTAACGTTGCCCTTTACCGCAATCACCTTGTCTAAGTATTTTTTATTGGCAGCATTTTCATTTTTGTTAAACTCGTCTACTAGGGCTGTTGCTGTTAGTTCGAACCGGGCAGTCTCCTGCCTGATATCTGCAGGTTTTTTATTCCAGAGGTAAAATCCATACACCGCGGCACCGGCAAAAATCACCAGTATTCCTAAAACAATCTTTTTCCATTTTTTCATTGAGCTGATATTTAGTTGTTAGGTGCTCCGGAACTGATCCAGCAGGATAAGATAGAAATTTCCGTGGCCGTTAATGGTGTTCCGGAAGGCATGGTTTTATCTACGATACAACGGTCATTGATCTGTGAGATTTTAGAAGATACCTGCGTATAGTTTTCGAGTACAGCATAACCAGCCGCAGTGGCTGCATCATGACAACCGGCAGTTGCACATTTGGCTGCCATCAGCGGGGCAATGTCCACACTGTATTTTGCAGGATTGGTAGTGCAGTCTGTCACTGCCGGCGTATGGTATAGAAGGTCGCCTTTATCGTAGTAACAGGAAGGCAGCACCATACAGGCTGGAATGATCACCAGGAAAAAGAATCTCAATCTTGTAGTTTGCATATTTTATTCGTTCGTTTAAATTTTAGTTATTGGGTGCTCCTGCATCGATCCATTTCTGAAGCTGGGTAACTTTACAATCCGATAATTTGTCAGCACCCTGCGGCATTTCTGAAAAACCATCGCTGTGTGCCACTGAACCAAGCAATCTTTCATATAGCACCGCCTGCTGTACACCATCATAAGTTGTGAAGTCGTAGCCACCGCCGGTAAGTGAAGGGTTGTGGCAACCATTGCAGTAAGTTGTCATCATCGGTGCAATGGCTGCTGAATAAGAAAAAGTGCCGGTATCGCAATTTGAGCAGGCATTATTTTGTGCTCCTTGCATAATCCATTTGTACACGGCATCTTTTTGTGCTTGTGTAAACGGGCTTGCAGGCGAACGGGGCATGAGATCTTCACCGGAACCATTGAGACACTTGTACAATCTGCTGATGGGCGCATTGAAAGGGACTAATCCGGCGGTATTCACGATCTCAGAATAGGAGGTAAGAATGACGCCTTTTTTGTGTGAAGCTGCATCATGACAACCACTCATTGCACAGCTTGAATTGAGCATTGGTTGAATGGTGTTTTTAAAATAAACGGAATCAGCGTTACAATCCTGCGGACCGCCAGCCACTGGTGTGTTATCTGCTACCAAATATGGATTTTCATGTTTGCAGCTTATGAAAAAGGTAGTTATAGCGATTGATAGTGTAAAAAACAACAGGCTTTTCTGATTCATATTTCTTTTGGATTCAATTCGTGATTTCAGGTGCAATAATGATGCATTTTAGTATGTGCAGTTTCTGAAATTTACTCACTGGTATAAAATGAGCACTGAGCAGATGCAATGGCTTGCTGAACAGAATGCCGTTTTGATAAAGCCTTTGGGTTGGCGCCGAAATGAAAAAAGGGGACCGGTAAGCTGGCCCCCTGATCACCTAATTAATAATTGAATTTAAAACGGACTGTTTTAAACGTATATTGGATTTGATGATTTTTATGGATTAGTTCAATGCACAATCATCAGGATGATATGTACTGCAGCAAGAATAATTACTTTTTGATGATCGTCGTCAGCAAAATTGCCCATTGGAAGTTAAACAACGCTGAGCAGGTGAAATCTGTTGCTGAACAGTACATCAAATCTCTCCCAATAACCATTTTTTAAACTGGGTAGTGCGCTCAAAACTGGTGGTGGTTTCGTAAGAAGTGATGGGCTCAAGCGTAAGCGCTATGCGTTGTTTGCTGGCCGGCATCATTTTTACGATCGAACGAAGGCTTACAATGAATTGCCTGTTGATGCGGTAAAATAATTTTGGGTTCAGCACATTTTCAAGCGTTTCGAGTGAAAGATCAATAACAAACTTCTGGTTGCCGAAAGTGACCAGGTACACCACCTTGTTCTCTGTGAAAATAAAAGCGATCTCGTTGTCGTGGATGAGTTTTATCTGGGCGCCAGCGTTTAAGATAAAGCGCTCCTGGTATTGTTTTGCAAGCGGGGCCGGAGCGTGATTTGCTGCTGAAGCGGCATTGCTGCTGCTCTTGCTGTCATATCTTTCGATGGCTTCTTTCAGTTCAGCGATTTTAACGGGCTTTAATAGATAATGAAGTCCCTGTGCCTTAAAGGCATCAAGTGCATATTTATCATACGCACTGATAAATATTACCGGCACTTTTTTTTTCATCTGCCTGAAAATATCAAAGCTCAGCCCGTCTGCCAGTTGCACATCAGAGAGTATTAAATCCGGGTATTCATTTTCATTTAACCAGTTGATTGTTTCTGCGATTCCCTGGCACTTGCCCACGATCTTTTTTTCGGGAGCAACTTCTTTGATCATTTTCTCCAGTCGTTCAATCGCATTTTGTTCATCTTCTATTATGAGGATCCTCATATAGTAATATTGGTTTTGAGTGGTATGATGATATTGAATTCGGTTTCAGTTATAACCAGCTTCACTTCCTTTCCGGTAAGAAGCTGAACCCGTTGCTGAATGTTTTTCAGGCCGATCCCGGTTGATTTGGCATTCGCTTCCTGCCGGTTAATATTGTTGCTCACTACAAGAAAAGATTGTGCCGAATCTATCTTGATCGTTAAAGGAGTGGTGGAAGATACTTTGTTGTGCTTTAGTGCATTTTCTGCCAGTAATTGAAGTGTAAGGGGAGGGATGCCGCTGCGCAATTGATCGCTCGTAACGTTCAGGTGTAGTTGTAAATTACTTCCAAACCTTTTTTGCTGGAGATAAATATAATTCTGAAGGAGTTTGAGTTCCTCTTCTACGGTCACCATTTCCTTATCCTGCATCAGCAGGATCTCCCTGTAAAAATCTGAAAGTTTTTCTGTGTATTCCATCGCCATGTTCTTGTCTTTATCAATAATGTTCATCAGTGTGTTGAAACTATTGAAAAGGAAATGTGGGTTAAGCTGGTTGCGCAGTAACGCCAGTTCTGCCATAAGGTTTTGGTTTGCTTTTTCCTGCTGGTAGTTGAGTACACGTATTCTTAACCTTACCAGGTAATAGATGAGCAAAGCTGCTCCGAGTAATGCTGCAATGATAAACCATGCTTTGCGCCAAAAGGGTTTTGCAATGGTAAATTGATAGGTAAGTTCAGGTGAATACCGGAAGTCGCCATTGATGGATGTCTTTACCCTGAAAGTGTAAGTGCCCGGCGGCAACTGCGGAAAAGTAATGATATGATCCCTTGTGCTGATCCAGCTCTTATTATATCCTTCCAGCTCATACTCATAGCTAATGGCTTCCGGGTTGATATACCAAAGACCTGCATAATCAAAGCTCAGGTGGTTTTCTTCATGACCAAAAATCTTTCCTTTGGCTGTGCCAATAGATTTAAAAAACAATTGCACATCGTTCATCACCAGTTGTGGCAACTGGTCATAATTAGAGTCAGCCGGATAATATTGAATGATCTTTTCTGAAGAGCCTAACAGTATAGAGTTATTGCGGCCTTTGCAATAGGCGTTTAACTGTGGCCTTATGTTGTCGAAGCCACTTTCTGCGCCATAAAAAGTAAATGATTCTTTTTTGATGTCGAATATTTCAATCCCGTCCGGATGCGAAAGCAACAGGTTTCCTTTTTTATCTGGTATCACATTCAGTATCTCATTATCGTTCATCCCGTTTTTAATGGTATACCGTTTAAATTTCAGTCCATCAAAGCAGAACAAGCCTGAATTTAAACCTGTGAACCAGATATTGTCGTAAATATCCGAAACTGTTGTATAAGCAATGTTCTTTTCTAAACCCGGTATAACAGCATAGTGTTTGAAACCTGTATTGTCATATTTGGTAAGTCCGCTACCATCGGTGGCAAACCATTTGTTGTTACCGGCATCAATGGAAATATTGTAAACGAAATTATTATTAAGCCCGTTTTCTTTGGTGAAATTTTCAAAGAGGGGTGTGTCGTTGCTGATGTAGATTCTTGTGGCCCCACCGAGAGTGCCAAGCCATATTTCATTGCTGTTGCCCGAAATAGAAAAGATATTGTCATCAACCAGGCCATTCGTCCTGGTATATTGTTTAAGTGATTTCGAAAGAGGATTGTAACGGTATAATCCATTGTTGTAGGTGCCTATCCAGATATTGTTTTTATCATCTGCATACAAACAAACTACGGATGAAAAGTCGATTTTTTTTAACGGTACCTGCTCTATGGCACTATTCTCATTTTGTTTGTTGAAAATTCCTTTCTTATTGGCAAACCAGGTTGTTCCGGCAGCATCGGATGTCATTGCTTTGATCTGATCCTGCCAGGGTTCCGGAATTTCTATTGTCTGAAAACGGTTGCTGTTGGTAATGCTCAGTACATTATCAGACACCACCCATACCTGTTCGTTCCTGTCCAGCATCAACTGCTGAACTGAATTGAATTTCTTGTTTTTTGCGGCGGCCATTTTATTTAACTGCGGCAATCCACTATGAATTTCTATGATCCCGTTTTCTTCTGTTGCAATAAATACTTCTTTGTTCATTGGCAGCACATCGTTCACCTGCCCGTATTGCCAGCCGGCCGTCTCTTCCGGAACTACAATGCGGCCTGTTATTGCTTCCGCATAACATACCCCTTTGTCCTGCAATGCGATCCAGGTATTACCGGTTTCATCTTTCTTTAAACTCCGCACAATGTTGTCCGGTAATCCATTTTGGTCATTGATTTTTTGAATCTTCCTTTTACCATTTATAAAAGAACAAATTGAGATGCCCATATCTGTAGCAGCCCATACGGTGTTGTCATCATTCAGTAAAAGATCATATACTACATCATCAGATAAACCATCTTTGCTGCTGATGTTATACAGCACGCTGTTGTAATAGCAATATATTCCCTCCCCGTAAGTGCTGACCCACATCCTGTTTTGTTTGTCAAATAAAATGTCTGTGATCTTCGCCGAAGGCATTCGTTCTTTTGTAGTGAATTTTTTTACGGTAAGTTCATCTTTATATTCCAGTCTTCCATTTACATGACCCATCCATAATACACTGTCATTGCTTTGCCCGATACAACTTACCTGCGTGCTGTCTTTTTCAAGGTACCTGAAGCTAACTCCATCGTACCTGCACACGCCCATATTGGTACCAAGCCAGATCAGCCCGTTCTTGTCCTGGAATACCTTAATGAGTTTGGCGCCTTTCTTTTCTTTATCGTATACAACGGTTTTAAAAAAAGGGGCCTGGGCAGGAAGTGATATTGATTCTCCGATGCCAACAATAAACAGGAGTAATATTTTTATTAAAGAACTCATTTTTTAAACTTAATTGCTACGTTGATCTTTATTTCGGCAGCAATTTTCTCATACACAATCTTGGGTACTTTGATGTCGTAGTCTTCCAGTCGTACCGTAAAGTCAGTATTCATGTCAACAATGCCGTTATTTATAGTGATCACACCTTTAATAACCCGCTCTTTTTGCACGCCATGTATGGTGAATTTTCCCTTGGCTCTTACCGGATGTGTACCGTTCACTGAAAAATCAATTTGCTCAATGAATTTGCCTGTAAATGTAGCTACAGGCAACCGGTCGGTTTCCATATAATTTTCGTGAAAATGTTCTTTTTGCAAAGCGCTGTTAAAGCCCCTGAATGAGCGGATCTCTACGGCAAATGCGAAAGTGTTCTTTGACTTGTCAATAGCAGCTTTTAATTTATCTGAACTGGCTTTGATGATCTCCAGCGGCGCTTCGGACACAAAATCAACTTTGCCGTTTTCTGCCATTAAAAGAGTGGATTGTGCAACTGCTCCGGGAGAAACAACTATACAGGCAGCTGCCAGCAATAATAGTATCAGGTGGTTTTTATTCATCAGATATCAGTCCGGCCGGCTAATGGGTAATATCATACCCTAAAGCTACCGGATCAGGCGCAAAAGGTAAGATATTTATCAACACAGGTGTTTTTTGCCTGCTGTGTTAACGGGCTATTTTCAAAATGTAAAGGGTTGTTTGCAGTAATTGTAGGTTCTGCAACTTAACTTGCCGCTCATACGGAACATCCGTTCGTTTTACTATGGAAGCAGCTTTTGAAATACCCGTTACTTACAACAATCAATCACTATTATTTCCTGCCAGGCTGGTGCAGGCTGGCTATATTCACCAGTTTGAAGTATTGGTGAATGGCGAATCATTTTTATTTGAAAAGGATGATGAGGAAAGATACAGGGCCATCGCTGCGCCGGCAGCTATCTACAATGCCCGGCATATTGATGTCGCATTGCTGGGTGCGATCGCAGCAGCTATCGAAGAAATTTTAAGATAAAAATGGCTGTATCAAAAGTTTGATTGTTGTTGAGTAGGTGTTTTAACTCATTTCAATAATCAGTAACAGTTTTGATACAGCCTTCTCATACATAACTATTATCACCTGACATTACTGGTTGGCCGGTACTGTACCAGGTGAATAGTTTATCAAAGTTGTTGCAGGGGATGGCCCGAATTTGCGACTTCCAGCTGCCTGTTTCTCGTTTTCCTTTTTGCGATTTGTTTTTCAAGTGATGCAACTGCTTTCGCTACTGCTTCCTCAAAGCTGCTGCTCTTTGTATTGCTTAGCAGATCGTAGCCAGGAATAATTAGCCTCATCCCACAGCATTTATTTGTTTGGTCAGCAGCTTTGCTAATTTTAAACTTCACATCAATGCTGATAATGTCATCGCATAGGCGCATGAATTTTTGCACTTTCTTTTCTACAAAATCGTGGAGTTCTGTTCTTACGGTAAAGTCGATGGATTGAATGTTGATCTTCATAATGATTTTTTTTTGTGAAAAATAATTATTCGCCCTTCAGGCGGTTACTGCTTCAGCAGGCCTGGATATAAGTTTGGAGAACAGTTGTTGCCAGTCTTTCGCCTTTGCATCCAGTGCTGCCATTTCATAAATTGAATTCACCCGGTTATCATAAAAAGTTAGCATAAAGGGTGCCGCAGTTTTTTTAAGGGTAAATTCAATGACAATAAACCGGAGTTCTTTATCTACATCCGGCCGTTTGCCGCTGCCAAAATCTTTGTACTCGTATTCTTTTTTTACGCTGCAGTTTTCCACGTTCGCCAGTGAAACAACGGTCGTGGCATTATTATTTATGAAATCGATAATGAGTAATTGCTGACGCAATCCATCCACACCGATGATGCTGTTGTTTAATATTTCCTGTCCCGAAAAAACCATTCCGTGATCGGCACCTGCCTGGTGAAAACTGTGCAGTAAGTTTTTGGTTCTTTCCTTTGCGCTCTTGTTTGCGCCAATGATGAAGAACAGGAAAATAGCCGCTGTTCCTGCAATAATGAGTATACTTATCAATAAGGTTGACATGTTAGTTTAAATAAATGGTGATAGGTTATTACGACCGGTAAAAGAATGCCGGCAGTAATTGTTGCTGTCTTGTTAAATGCGGAAGCAGATCACCAGAAGTAGTGCTTGGGGAAAAGAAGTTTTAATGCAATGGGTTGGGGCAATTCACAAACGGATATTGATTGCTTTTCGTGCCCCAACACTATACTGCTCCCTGTAAACTGAACAGGGAGGATGCAATTGGTGACGGGGGAAATTTTTCGTGTGGCAGAACTGCCATTGCAGCGAAAAGCGGGCGTATTAAGTGCTGCAAGATCAAAGCCAGGTGTTTCAACCACAAAACTGTTAACGGGTGGTAGTTTTTTGCCGGCAATTGCAACGGGGTATGTACGGGTATCTGAAGCATTACCCTCCAGGGAGATCATGGATCCCAACACGGAAATGATAATGCAAAGTAATAACCTCATCTGGCAAATATAGAAGTTAAGGCAGCTCCACTGCTATTGCGGCCCATTATTTTGAATACATTAACTATTGGCAATATGAATATTGAATTGCCGGAACTTATAAATATTAACAGCATTTTCCCGATTGCGGTGTTTTTTTTCCCGATTGAAAATACTGGAGCCACCGCAGCATTAGATATTTGCGGATAATTAAAACTGCTATGATTCACTATAAAAATATCCTGTTATTTGTCACAGCCCTTATTGGATGTTATTTAGCCAAGGCACAAAAGCTGGACTCTACTAAAACATTAACAGAAATCTTTATCAATGGTTACAAAGCCATGAATGGCGTGGGGCATCTGCTGCAGGTAAAAGATGGGGTGATCTACGCAGGTAAAAAAAATGAGGTGATTGTAGTAGATAGTCTGGATGCAAATAAGGCCATTAATAACACGAGACAGATACTCGGCAGGATACCGGGTTTAAACATTGTAGAAACAGAAAGCAGCGGCTTTACTGCCAATGGGATTGCCACCAGGGGATTAAATCCTGTGCAGAGTATTGAAATGAACACCCGTCAAAATGGGTACAATATCAGCGCTGATGTGTATGGTTACAACGAGGCTTATTACCTGCCTGCAATGGAAGGCGTTAAAAGAATTGAAATGGTAAGGGGGGCTGCGTCCCTGCAGTTTGGAGCACAGTTCGGCGGCCTGGTAAATTATATCACAGAGTCGGCCCCAAAAGGCAGGAAAGTCCAGTTCATCACTGCTCAAACCACCGGCAGCTTTGGATTATACAATTTCTTCAACTCCATTGGTGGCACGTACAAGAAATTAAGTTACTACGGTTTTGTGCAGTACCGCCACATGGATGGCTACCGGCCAAACAGCCAGCAACAGCAACTTTCGGGCTTCGGTAAAGTGCAGTACACTGCTTCTCCAACATTCAATATTGGTTTGGAATATTCTTTCCTGCGTAACAAGATACAGATGCCAGGGGGGCTTACAGACAGTCTGTTTAATGCCAGCCCCAAAATATCAACCCGTGCAAGGAACTGGTTAAAAAGTCCATGGAATGTATTGAGCAATTATATCAATCTCAACCTGTCTGCCAATACAAGCATCAATTTTAAAACGACTTATATTTTTAGTAACCGTTCGCTGGTATGGCGCAACGAAGATGGGGGCGCTGAAGCCGCTGATGACATCGATCCGGCTACGGGCCAGTTTGTACCGAGAGAAGTAGAAAGTGAAGATATGCACAGTATTGCTACTGAAGCCAGGATATCTACGCAGTATAAATTGGGTAAAACAACATCTACCCTGGCTGCGGGTATTCGTGCCAGTTATGGCTGGTTCAAAAGGCTGGGCGGTGGAGAAGGTACTACCGGCAGCGATTATGATCTGGCCATCACCGGCGACTGGGAATACAATTTTGATTTTACCACGACAAATATTGCACCTTTTGCAGAAAATATTTTTCGCATTGGTAAAAAGCTAACGATCACACCCGGCATCAGGTTCGAATACCTGAAAAGTACTGCGGTGGGGTATAAGATGGATGAAATATACAAGCTCACAACCGACCAGAGCAAGAACCGTTATTTTGCACTGGCAGGTATTGGAACAGAATACCGGCCTACCCTCAATGCAAGCTTTTACGCCAATATCAGCCAGAGTTACCGCCCAATTGATTACAGCCAGTTGGAGCCATTTGGTGTAACGGCGAAAATTGATCCCGATTTAAAGGATGCCAGCGGCTTTAATGCGGATGCCGGCTACAGAACTACCATCAATAATTATTTTAACGCAGATATCAGCCTTTTCTATATGGCTTACAATAACAGGGTAGGCCAACTGGTAAAAACAAATCCTTTAACCGGCGAAGAATATGCTTACCGAACCAATATTGCCAATAGTGTTCACAAAGGAATTGAAACCTATATTGAATTCAACCTGCTCAAATGCATCGATATGCACTCGCCAACCGGCTTAAGCGTATTTAATTCCTTGGCGTATATTGATGCAAAGTACACCAGTGGCGAATTTAAGGGTAAAAGGGTAGAAGCTGCAGCGAAAATTGTTGAAAGAGCGGGGCTCATCTACAATGGAAAACAATTCTCTTCTACTTTTCAACTAAACTATACCGGCGATGCTTATGGCGATGCCAGCAATGTAAAAACAAGCGACAACCCCGTTGCAGGTTACATTCCTTCTTACACAGTGCTGGATTACAGCGCCACTTACCGGATCAATAACTGCTCCGTAAAACTGGGTGTAAACAATATTGCCGGTAAAAATTATTTTACGAGGCGTACAGATGAATATCCCGGTCCTGGTATCATCCCGGCCATTGGTCGCAGTTTTTACATTGGTTTCACAGCTAAGTTCTGATCATGCAAAAAAACAATTACCTCTTTATCATCGGCTTGCTAACAGTGTCGGTTACCACATTATCTGTAGGTGTATCATCCTGCGCCAAGAACAGGGATTTTACAACCGTTACATATACGGATAAGATCCAGTTAGGTAAACTTATTTTCAATGATAAGAACCTGAGTAGTCCGGCCGGGCAATCATGCGCCAGTTGTCACAGTCCCAATGCTGCATTCAGCGATCTCAATCATGATGTGGTTACAGGCGGCGCAGTGGCAGGCTTATTCGGCAACAGGAATGCGCCGGCTATTGCGTACAGCATGTTTACACCAGCGATGTATTTTGATACAAACGATTCCGTGTACATTGGCGGCCTGTTTTTAGACGGCCGGGTAAATACACTGGAACAACAGGCGCAAAAGCCTTTCATGAATCCGCTTGAGATGAACAATCCTTCTATTGCTGCATTGATAGAAAAAATAAGAAGGGCTGGTTACTATCCAATTTACAAACAACTGTATGGAGAAGCTACAAGTGATGCCGCAGCATTTGATAATATTGCTGAAGCGATTGCTGCTTTTGAAAGAACGCCTGATTTGAATCCTTTCAGCTCTAAGTACGATTATTACCTAAAAGGACAGGCTGCCCTCACCGACCAGGAAATGCGTGGACTGGCATTGTTCAATGATGAGAATAAGGGAAAATGTGCCCAGTGCCATATCACGGATGCTGATGAGGAAAGCGGTAAGGTGCTGTTCACAGATTTTACCTATGATAATATCGGCGTACCCAAAAATTTATCCAACCCATTTTACCATATTCCGGCAACTTACAATCCTGCCGGCATGGGCGCAACAGACAGGGGCCTCGGAGGTTTTTTAAATGACGCAGCCAATGATGGAAAATTCCGGGTACCAAGTCTGCGGAATGCTGCCGTTACAGCTCCGTATTTTCACAATGGCTTTTTCAATACGCTTGAAGAAGTGGTGCATTTCTATAATAAAAGAGATGTAGAATCTTTTCCTGCTGCAGAAGTGGTTGCCACCGTAAATCACAGCGAACTGGGTGATCTCGGCCTTAGCAGCCAGGAAGAAAAAGACATCGTAGCTTTTATAAAGACATTGACCGACGGCTATAAATAAAAATTTCCTGTTTCATTACGAAGACTAATCACTTGTTAAGGTTAAGGTGTTTCTTTTTAGTATGCCCCACATAGTATAACTTGCATTATATGCGAAGGATACTCTTTTTGATGTTGTCGCTCTCAGCTTTGACTGTACAGGCGCAAACTGTATTGCCGTTAAGCATAATGGATTTTATGCAGCCGGCATCTTTTCACCATATACTTTCTTCAAACGATAGTTCATCACCTAAAAAATGGTCTGTTACAACCAATGCCGGGGTCAGTGCCGGTATGTTTTTCTCCAATGGCGGCCACGGCACTATCATCGCTGCACCCTTTACCGTCCAGTTGAACAGGAGATTAAATAACAACTGGTATGCTTTTGCAGCTGCTTCCGTGGCACCTGCTTATGTAAACTTCTCCATGAATGCACCGGCGCTAAACAAGGCCGGAATTGATGGTTTTACGCAGGGGAATAAATTGGGTGTCTATTCATCGGCGCAGGTTGGCCTCATGTACGTAAATGATGCGAAAACTTTTTCTGTATCCGGCAGCTTTGGTGTTGAAGCCGGTAACCGCACTGTAATGCCTTATTATCCTGTAAACGTTGCAAGGCCACAGCCCGTTCTACCCCAAAAATAATGAAAGTGCTTCTTCACATTATTGCAATTGTGTTTCAGGCAATCAATGATAAGGAATGAGCAGTGGTCTTTTTATTATGCTGTTAAGAGATGTTGACTGTTCTGTAATTCATAACAACTACCAATGGAAAAACTGCTCCTGTTAGTTTCCCTAAGTCTGATTACCTTCTGCAGCCAGGCTCAATATACATTCACCGTATCCATCACGAATAATGCTACCACGCTGCCCATAACAGGCGTATCAGTAAGTGAGGACAAAAATGGCGTGGTTACCAATGACAGTGGTATTGCAGTGATCAAAGATCTTTCAGCCGGTCTTCATCATTTCACCATATCGCATATTGGTTTCACCGATACTGTATTAAGCATTGCCTTGCCTTATGCAGCATTGTATGAACTCAGGTTGCGGCCACAGGAACAGGGGATGGAAGAAGTGACGATCGTTTCTTCTACCCGAACCAGCCAGCGCATTGAAAATTCACCATTAAAGGTTGAAGTGCTGGGCAATGAAGAAATGAATGAAGAGAATACGATCAAGCCAGGCAATATTGCGAGCATACTCGGCGACGTTAGTGGCATCCAGATACAGCAATCATCCGCCGTATCCGGCAATGCCAATGTGCGGATACAGGGGCTGGATGGCCGCTATACACAACTACTGCGGGATGGTATGCCATTATTCGATGGCTTTAGCGGCGGCTTTGGTATTTTAACCATACCCCCGCTTGATCTAAAGCAGGTAGAACTTATTAAAGGATCTGCTTCTACCTTGTACGGAGCTGGCGCCATCGGCGGATTGGTGAACATCATCTCCAAAAAGCCCGGCTACAGCCAGGAGGGCATCTTTACCATCAATCAAACCAGTTTAAAAGAAAGCAATTTCAATACTTATATAGCCAAACGCAATAAAAAGTTCGGCTATAATTTTTTTGGAGGTATTACACGCCAGGGCGCAGCAGATGTGAACAGGGATGGATTTTCAGATGTTGCTAAAAACAAGGCGGTCGTTATTCATCCCAGGTTGTTCTTCTATCCCGCCAGCAGAACTTCCATTGCAATTGGTTATACCGGCAGTTTCGAAACAAGGAAAGGCGGAGATATACAAGTGGTCAATGCTGCGGCAGATGCGGCACACCAGTTTTACGAAGAAAACAAAACTAACCGCAACACAGCCGACCTGGTATTGGATCATGATCTTTCCAATGGAATTAAATTACAGTTAAAAGCAAGCAGCAGTTCGTTCGACAGAACGATCAACACCAATACGCACCGTTTTAAAGGCAACCAGTTAAATTATTTTACAGAAGCCTCGCTGGTTATACCAAAAGATAAATACAGCCTCGTGATGGGCATCAATGCAAATGGCGACCGGTTTAAGAAATTATCTGGCGATACCATTGCACTTGACAACTTCAGCAATAATACCATCGGGGCATTCGCCCAGTATACCGCTAAACTACCGGTGAACACTATCCTCGAAATTGGACTACGTACCGATCACCATTTTAGATATGGAAATTTTTTGTTGCCACGCATTGCATTGTTTCATCGCTTTAGTGACGAATGGGCTACCAGGGTCGGTATGGGCTTCGGTTATAAAACACCCAATGCTCTTTCTGTACAGAATGTTGAATACAATATTGAAGACATCCAGTCATTGCCGGGTAATATAAAAGCTGAAAGATCTGTTGGCTACAATGCTGAGGTAAATTTTAAAAAAGACCTGGGTGATCATCGATCGCTTTTTATCAATCATGCTTTTTTTTATACGCAGATCAATAACCCGGTGATCGCTACCGTACAGGCTGGTAACAAAGTGGTTTTCGGCAATGCCGGCAGCCACATTACCAGCAAGGGTTTTGATACTTACCTGCAGCTTAAACTGGAAGACTGGGAACTGTATGCAGGCTATACTTTTACCATCGCCGAAAGAAATTATTTACAACAGAACCAGTTTATGCCCCTCACCCCAAAAAATCGTTTTGCGTTTGTGGTAGTACATGAACTTGAAGAGCACTGGCGTTTCGGGCTCGAAGGCTCCTTTACAGGTCAGCAAAACAGGGATGGAGACAGCAAAACTCCATCTTATATGTTTCTTGCAGGACTGGTAGAAAGAAAATTTGGAGATGCAGTAAGTATTGTGTTGAACTGTGAAAACCTGCTCAACTACAGGCAAAGTGACCATGAAACTTTGTATACCGGTTCCCTGCTCAATCCATCCTTCAAACCTTTGTGGGCACCCATCGACGGCAGAATCGTAAACCTTGCTGTAAGGTGGAATTGGGCTGGAAAAAAATAGCTGTTAAACCGCTCTTACATGCGGTACTTTTCATTATCTAAATTAAATTCTATCGATCCTGATGTATTGCATGCCTGCAGCGATCGCAGCTTTCACACCCGCATCTGCATCTTCGAGAACAAGGCAACGTTCGGGCGCTACGCCCAGTTGTTTGGCTGCTGATAAAAATGGATCCGGAAAAGGTTTGCCAAGTGCTGTTTCCCCGGCACAAACCAGTAGTTCCGGCAGGTTACTGATACCGATCACCGACAATGTTTTTTCAACAGATGCACGGATACTTCCTGAAACAACAGCAATCCTTTTTTGCAGTTGAACTTGTTCTTTCAAATGCTGCACTACAAATTCAATGGGTTGAATCAGGGGGATGTATTCTTCTAAAAAGATCGTTTCTTTTTCTTCTGCAAAAGCATCCGGGTCAAGATGGCTTTTGTATCGTTTATTGATCTCGTCTACTACCCTTGGTACTGCAAAGCCGGCAAATTCATCAATGATACCGGCATCGATGTTCACGCCATATTTTGCCGCTACTGCAACATAGGCTTTCTTATGCCAGGGCATACTGTCTGCCAGCGTACCATCGCAATCATACAAAAAAGCATCAAAACCGCGGGAAGAAAACTGGTTGAGTACCGTTAATTTTTCAGCCGTTGTTGCCGATCTGCTGTCATTATTATTCATCTGTGCGGTTTTTTTTTAAAATCAAAAGTAAGGGCTTAATCGTTGTTGCTGCGATTTTGGGGAATGTGTGTAAACCCAGTATTCAACACGTTTGTTTAAATGCTCAAAATGCTAATTGCTGCCGGGTACCTGGTTCCAGTCAGAAAATATCTTTTGAAGCGTATCCTCACTGCATTGCCGGTTTTCGGGATGTAAAGACAATATGTATCTTCCATGGATATAGCTAAATCCTCTCAGGTACAGCATTTCATCTTTATTGTATTGCAGGTGATCGTTGCTGGTAAATGCGGAAGGGATGCGCTGGGCAGTAACCTGCGGATGCAGCAGGTAAACAACATCCAGTTGCTGCGATAGGATATGAATGATATGCACTTCTGAATTAAGCTCAATTTTTTTGCTGTTGGTCAAAAAATGAACGGTCGCACCAAAACATACCAACTCCTGCTCTCCCAATAAACCGAAGTCATTGATGAACTGAACTACCGCAGGTGATTTGAATTTCATCCAAGTAATAATGAAGGCGCAAAATTACAGTAAGTTGTAATAACAGGCAATGCGATATAATACAACAACAAATCGTCACCCTGCATATTTTTATACTGCCTGTAGAATTTATTCCCCCGGTTAAGTACGAAAATCAGATAATTCTACGCATTTTCTTCCATTCGCACAATGGCACGTTTTTTTAACTGCTCTGATTCATTAATAGTTTCAAACAATCAGGTATGACTGCTTTTTTATTCCACCGTTATTTCAAAATTCCCGTTTCATTAAGCGGCAGCAGTGCTGTGTTTACTCAGCTACCTGTTATCCTTCGAAAAATGCCTGCTCGTTTGTGTGCAGGTTTGTTTGCGCTGGCACTGGCATCCGATCCATTGCTTTGGATACATATTAAAACAGGATGGCAGCAATTGATGGCCTATTACCAATTAATAAAAAAATGATATCCCGATTTTCAAAATTATAAAACCAGCAATATGAATACTATAGCATACAACGGCGACGTACAACACCTGATTAAAGTAAACTACCAACGCATGATGGCTTTTGAGCAGGCCGCTTTCAACAGTAGTGATAAGTCGCTACGTGATTTTTATGCCGCCAGGGCAGATGAAAGTGAAGCATATTTAAAAGAACTCTGCGCTGCGCTGAATGTAAATGAGAACATCGCCGCAGCGCTTGACTGTAACGACCTGCTTAAAAATATTACCGGGAAAAAGACCGCCATTCGCATTCTTGATTTCATTATTTCCTTTGAAAAGTCGGTAGTGAACTGGTATAAAAAGGCCATCTCCGATATTCAGTCTTTCCCGGCTGAGCTATCAGAGATACTCAACCGGCAATACCAGGCAGTTGGCGCATCACGCCTTGCCTTACAGGAATTATGATCCCCTGATAAATCTTTGATACAATGAATGAAACAATGATCCAGTATTTTCACTGGTATACTGCACCGGGCGGACTTTTATGGAATGAAGTAAAAGAAAAAGCAGTCTGGTTATCTTCCCTCGGAATAACAGCAGCCTGGCTACCGCCTGCTTACAAAGCTTCCGGCGGCGGCTATAGTGTTGGCTATGATGTGTATGATCTTTTTGACCTGGGAGAGTTTGATCAAAAAGGTACGGTGCCTGTAAAATACGGCAGCAAAAAACAGTACCAGCAGGCCATACAGGCATTAAGGGAACAAAACATCAAAGTGATTGCAGACATTGTGCTGAATCACAAAGCAGGCGGTAATGAGACGGAACGTTTTATGGCGATTAAAGTTGACAGTGCGGACCGCACCAAACCCATCAGCGCTCCTGAAGAAATAGAAGCCTACACAAAATTTACTTTTCCAGGAAGAGGTGATACCTATTCTGCCTTTACCTGGACCTACCAGTGTTTCAGCGGAGTTGACTTCAACAATAAAACAGGGGAAACAGCTATTTACAGTATACAGAATGAATGGGGAGATGACTGGGAAGAAATGATAGATAGTGAGATGGGTAATTATGATTACCTGATGTTTAACGATATCGAATTCCGCAATCCTGCGGTAAGAGAAGAGTTGTATCAATGGGCGATCTGGATGATGGAACATGCACCATTCGATGGGGTAAGATTGGACGCTGTGAAACATATTTCTCCAAAATTTTACAATGAGTGGCTCGACAGGCTAAGGCAACAAACCGGTAAGGAAATTTTTGCAGTAGGAGAGTATTGGGCCCCCGGATCCTTGCCCCTGTTACTGCGCTATGCAGAGGCAACGGAGGGGCGTATGAGCCTGTTCGATTCATCGCTGCATCATAACTTTCATATTGCCTCCAATTCCGGTAACGGGTATGATATGCGCCAGGTGTTTGCTGAAACGTTAACCGCCGCAATGCCGGAGAAGTCCGTAACGCTGGTCGATAACCATGATACCCAACCACTGCAGGCATTGGAAGCACCCGTAGAAAAATGGTTCAAGCCGATCGCTTATGCTTTGATATTGCTGCGACAGGAAGGGTATCCCTGTATTTTTTACCCAGATCTTTTTGGCGCTTCTTACAAAGACAAAGGCAAAGATGGCAATGAATATGAAATCATACTGGATAAAGTAGTTGAACTGGAGATGTTGCTGAAAGCCCGTAAAGAGCTGGCTTATGGTGGGCAGGAAGATTATTTTGACCATGCTAACTGTATCGGGTGGACGAGAACAGGGGATGATGATCATGAAGGATGTGCCGTGTTGCTCAGCAACGGCGATGCCGGCAATAAAATAATGAAAATGGGTGAACGATATGCAGGTAAAACCTTTGTAGATATGTTGCAGAAGGTGCCCGGCGAATTGTTACTGGATGAAGAAGGCTGTGCTGAATTTTACACTGCTGCCGGATCGGTAAGTGTGTGGGTGAACAAAGAAATGATATAGTTGGTTCCATTTGCTGCATCGCCATTTCACATCCATTAATTTGGAGCCAATTATATGTCATCAGCAACTGCTGTCAGGAGTTGGTTCCCATTCTTGCATCATCAACGCCTTTCTGGCGCTTTAATTTATCCTCCTTTATTTGCTGATCTTTTGCTGATAATCTTTCAAAATCTGAACGGGTAAGCTGGGATACATGCGAAATCAAAATGCGGGCTTCGGGTTTGTTGAGCAATACCCTCATATAGGCTTTGAGGTCTTCTTTTGTGACCGACCAGGTAAAATGGCTGTTGATGATACCGAGGTTGATCACATCATAGCCATTCATCTCGGCATAGTGGAATTGATAGAATTTGTCTTTCATAGGTAATTTAGATTTCAGGTAAAACTACATCAATAGATTCCTATTGACAAAATGAATCATGGGGCACGTGGTTATTGCCTAGTTAACGGCTCTGGTCAGTTACCTGTCAATATTGATCATTAGTATTATGGGAAGCATAGTTTGTCAGCAATAAGTTCGAAAAGATGATGTGATCAACCGTAGAACTTTTTATAACTAAAAGCCTGTTTTCAGCAGCTTAACAAAATTTTTTATAAAAAACATTTGGTGCTTTCAGGAACTTGCTGTTAACTTTGCTTAACGGTGTTAGATTATTTTACACCTGACAAAAATGGCAAGTAAAGAACGCATACAAAGATTAAAGGATGATACCAGGTGCAATATCCTGTCAGCATCGCTTGATATCGTAAAAGAGGAAGGATGGCCTGCACTTAGTATGCGTAAAATAGCCGATAAGATTGAATATACTGCACCCATCATCTATGAATACTTTAGTAATAAAGACGCAATTTTACACGAGCTTACCCGGATGGGCTACGTAAAATTGGGTAAGAAAATGGAGGAAGCCTGCAGCAGTTTAACAGACCCGGCTGAGCAGCTGGAAGCAATGTGGATGGCCTACTGGAACTTTGCTTTTGCAGAAAAGGAATTGTACCAGGTGATGTATGGTGTGGAGGCTAATTGTTGTGTAATGGAAAATGCCTGTGCAGATGTAAAAGGTCCCAGCAACATGCTTTGGAATAAGATCGAGGAGATCATCCCCGAAGAAAAACGAACAGAAGAGTATGTTGATACAAAATTTTATACTTTCTGGAGTGTAGTGCACGGGTTGATATCCATCAATATGACAAGGCAGCTGGTAAGTGAAGAGATCAACAGGCAGGTGTTGAAAGATGCGTTGGGAGGCATCATTACTTCTTTAAAGAATTAGTTGATCCGGAAGAGATATCTTTTGGATTCAAGGCCTTATTCTTTGCATGTATTTATGATAGCGATCGCTATTTTTTTTAAACCCAATACTTAACGCTGTTAAATGATTTTATAGCGTTTTTGAAAAACCAAACAGGTGAAAACGGTTGCCCGGCAGACCGCTTATTCATCAGCATTGCCACAGTTGAAAAAACTGTTTTTTTTTAAACTAATTACTTAACACTGTTAAACAATTGAACCAAGTTATGAAGAAGTTTCCAATTTATTTATTGTATGCAGCATTGCTCTATTTAGCTGCCTGCGCAAGTAAAGCAAACAACATGCAGGCGCCGGCTGCACAAACATTACCGGTGGTTAAATTAGATACCGGCTCTGTTACTACCTGGCAGGAGTACCCCGCCAACATACAGGGCACGGTGAATGTAGAGATCCGTCCGCAGGTTAGCGGTTATCTCGAAAAAATATTTGTAGAAGATGGTGCTTATGTAACTGCCGGCCAGCCGCTCTTCCGCATCAACTCAAAGGAGTACAGCCAGTTTAGCAATAGTGCCGCCGCAAACATACAATCTGCCAAAGCCGCTATTGAAAAAGCACAGGTAGAAGTGGACAGGCTGCAGCCATTGGTGGACAATAAAGTAATTGCTGAAGTGCAGTTAAAAGCTGCTAAAGCCGTTTTACACCAGGAGCAGGCTGCTTATCAACAGGCGGTAAGCGGCAAAGGTAGTGCGGACATAACGTTGGGGTATACCCTTATTACTGCACCGGTTAGTGGTTATGTTGGTCATATTAATTACAAGCAGGGCAGCCTTATCGGTAAAGGTGAAGCTGAACCGTTAACTGTATTGAGCGAAGTGAACAATGTGCATGCTTATTTCAGCATGAGTGAAGCTGATTTCTTTAGCTTCTTTGCAAATGTAACCGGTAAAACAGCCGAAGAAAAAATACACAATATCCCACCGGTTGATCTTGCATTGGCCGATAACACTGTCTACAGCAGCAAAGGAAAAGTAGAACTGGTACAGGGGCAGTTTGACCGTAACAGCGGTAGTATCAGTTTCAGGACAGTATTTCCTAACAGCGAAAAATTATTGCGTTCAGGCATCACCGGGAGGATACGCATTCCTTTCTTCCAGCAAAACAAGCTGATGGTACCACAACAGGCTACTTACGAGTTGCAGGATAAGGTATATGTATTTGCCCTGGGAGATAGCAATAAAGTGATCAGCAAACAGATCACCGTAACGGGAAAAAGCGGGGGTAATTATATTGTAAGCAAAGGAGTAACAAACGGTGAAACCATCGTATACAGCGGGTTACAAAGGTTAAGGGATGGAGCAGTGATTGTGCCACAGCGACTTTCGCTTGATAGCGTACTACACAATACCGCCAGTGTTAACTAATAAAATAATTGATAATTGAAAATGGATTAATTGATAGTTCTTTTATTCAAATGCGGTTTTGAGAAATGAAATTACCTGCGTTGAAAAACTATTAATTATCCACTGTCAGCTACTCTTAACGATTCAACCATACAAGTTTGATCTAAAAAATTCAGAAAAACCGCTGAACAGGTAATCCTTTACCCTTTGAAAATTGAAAGCACCCAAAACTAATTCAACAACAACAAAACATTTTTATGCTCAAGAAATTTATTGAACGCCCGGTATTGTCAACAGTTATTTCCATACTGTTAGTGTTACTGGGCATCGTATCACTCACTAAATTACCGATTACACAGTTCCCTGATATTGCACCGCCCGCAGTATTGGTAACTGCAGCTTATCCAGGCGCAAGTTCTGAAGTAGTAGCCAGGTCCGTGGCCACGCCTTTGGAAGAAGCGATCAATGGTGTGGAGAACATGACCTACATGACCTCCAACAGCAACAACGACGGTACCATGACACTCAGTGTGTTCTTCAAAGCAGGTACAGATCCTGATATCGCTTCGGTGAATGTGCAGAACCGTGTGGCAAAAGCCAGCAGCTTAATTCCTGCAGAAGTATTGCAGGCCGGGATCACTACGCAAAAGCAACAGAACAGCATCATCATGGCCATTGCCCTGTACACAAAAGACAGCAGCTATGATGAAACTTTTTTACAGAATTATGCCAAAATCAATATCGTACCGGAAATACAAAGGGTACATGGTGTAGGACAGGCCACCATTTTTGGTGCAAAGGATTATGCTATGCGTATCTGGTTAAAGCCTGATCGGTTGGCAGCTTATAATTTATCTGCGCAGGATGTATTGGCAGCAATTAAGGAACAAAACCTTGAAGCAGCTCCCGGTAAGTTTGGTGAAGGCAGCAAAGAGTCATTTGAGTATGTGATCAAATACAAAGGCAAGCTCAGCAGGAATGAGGACTATGAGAATATTATCCTGAAAGCAAACAATGATGGCTCCACGATAAGATTGAAAGATGTGGCAAGGATTGACCTGGGTTCATTCAACTACACAGCTAATGCTACTGTAGACAAAGGGCCTTCAACGGGTATATTGATCTACCAGACAGCAGGTTCCAATGCCAATGATATATTGACAGAAGTGAACAGCATCATGGAGAGAGTGAATAAGGACCTTCCCAAAGGGATCAAAACATTTGTTCCTTATTCTGCCAAAGAATTTTTAGATGCTTCGATAGAAAAAGTAAAACACACGTTGGTAGAAGCATTTATCCTGGTATTCATCGTAGTGTTTTTATTCTTACAGGATTTTCGTTCTACACTCATACCGGCAATTGCAGTACCTGTTGCGATCCTGGGTACGTTCTTTTTTATGCAGTTGTTTGGCTTTACCATCAACCTGCTTACTTTGTTTGCATTGATACTGGCCATTGGTATCGTGGTGGATGATGCCATAGTGGTAGTGGAGGCGGTACACACTAAAATGGCGAATGAACACCTGCCTGCAAGAGCCGCTACCATTAAAAGTATGAACGAGATCTCCGGTGCCATCATTTCTATTACCCTGGTAATGGCTGCTGTATTTGTACCGGTTGGTTTTATGCAGGGGCCTGCTGGTATCTTTTATAAACAGTTTGCCTTTACACTCGCCATTGCGATCTTGATTTCTGCAGTAAATGCATTAACGCTCAGCCCTGCATTATCTGCTTTATTCCTCAAGAACAATCACCATGCAGATGGTGTAAAACCGGTTGGCATAAAGAAAAGATTCTTTTATGCTTTTAATGCCGGCTTTGAAAACTTAACCAGTCGTTACAGCCGTAGTCTTCGTTTTTTGATCAAAACAAAATGGGTGGCCATTGCAGCGCTGGCAGTGATCACTGTGAGTACGGTACTGATGGTGAAAAAAACACCAACAGGTTTTATTCCAACAGAAGATCAGAGTATCTTTTTGTATTCGCTGAACATGCCTGCCGGCGCTTCGCTGGAACGTACACGGCAGGTAGTGCAAAGAGTGGATAGTATCATTGCAACAGTAGAGGCAGTAGAAAAATCCTACAGTGTTGCGGGTATGAATATCATTACCAATGCTACCAGTCCCATCAGTGCATTGGCTTTTGTAAAATTAAAAAAGCCCGGTACCCGTGGACATACAGAAGACATTACAAAGATATTAGGCGAAGTGAACCAGAAACTGGGTGTGATCTCTGCTGCAGATCTTTTCACATTCACCTTACCTACTGTACAAGGTTTCGGTAACACGAACGGTTTCGAATTGATCCTGCAGGACAGGGCAGGAGGTAAACTGGAAGACCTGAGTGCAACTGCTTATGGTTTTATCGGCGAGCTGATGAAACGTCCAGAGATCATGTATGCCTTTACCACTTTCAATACGGGCAATCCGCAATACAAATTGAATATTGATGAAACAAGAACCAAGCAGCTGGGTGTTTCTATCAGCGAGCTGCTGCAAACACTGCAGGTATATTACGGCAGTTACCAGGCAAGTGATTTCAACCGCTTTGGTAAACAATACAAAGTGATACTTCAATCAGACATTGCTTACCGCATTGATGAATCTACCTTGAATGATGTACAGGTGAAAAACAACCTGGGCCAGATGGTGCCGGTTAAATCACTGGTCAGCCTTGAAAAAGTGTATGGCCCGGAGACTGTGACAAGAAATAACTTATTCAATGCCGTTACCATCAATGGTGTACCCAAGCCTGGCTATAGCAGCGGTGAGGCGTTGAAGGCAGTACAGGAAGTGGCAGCGGCTTACCTGCCAAGAGGTTTTGCTTACGAATGGGGCGGGTTAACAAGAGAAGAAGAAAGCGCAGGTTCTCAAACCACCTGGATATTTGTGATGTCACTTGTATTTGTGTACTTCTTATTAGCAGCACAGTACGAAAGTTATATCCTTCCGTTTGCAGTGATACTCTCCGTGCCAACCGGTTTACTTGGTGTGTTTGCCTTTATCAATATGGCGGGCATTGAAAACAATATTTATGTACAGGTTGGTTTAATTATGCTCATCGGCCTATTAGCAAAAAATGCCATCCTGATCGTAGAGTTTGCCGTGCAACGCAGAAGGGCCGGGCTTTCCATCCGCCATGCTGCCATTGAAGCTGCAAGACTCCGGCTTCGTCCCATTCTGATGACCTCTTTTGCATTCATAGCGGGCTTGTTACCATTGCTAACGGCAACGGGAGCATCTGCAATGGGTAACCGTTCTATCGGTACCGGTGCAGTTGGAGGTATGCTTACTGGTGTAGTGCTGGGGATATTTATCATTCCGGTACTCTTCGTCATCTTTCAAAACCTGCAGGAAAAAGTTAGTACAAAGAAGATAGCAGAACATGATGAATGGATCATTGATAAACTGGAAGCTGCCAACTAACCTTTACAACTTTAAATAAAATACGATGAAATCAATAATAACATACTCCACTACACTGGTAATATTGTTTCTGAGTGGATGTAAAATAACAAAAGACATCAGCACACCAAAAGATGCAGCACCGGCAGCATTCAGGAATGTGACAGCGGCTGATACAGCAAGCATCGCAGACGTTCAATGGAGAGGTTTTTTTACAGACGCAGGCCTGCAGCTGTTGATCGATAGTACGATCTCCAACAATTACGATATGCAGGTTGCATTAAAGAATATGGAAGCCGCCCAACTGATCGTAAAACAAAGCAGGCTGGGATACCTGCCCACTGCAAACCTACAGGCAACAGCGGCCATCAACCGTCCTTCAGACAATAGCTTGAATGGTTTAAGCCTTAGCCAGTTCCTGGGTAAATCTTATGTTGAAGATTATACAGTGAGTGCAGTGTTAAGCTGGGAAGCAGATATCTGGGGCAAGATCAAAAGCCAGCAATCAAAGGCGCTGGCAACTTATCTGCAAACAACAGAGGCTAAAAAAGCGATACAGACAAACCTTGTATCAACTGTAGCGAAAGGTTATTATAACTTATTGATGCTGGATGCACAGGTGGCCATTGCCAAAAAGAACCTGTTGCTGAACGACAGTACACTGGGCATTATCAAACTCCAGTACAATGCAGGGCAGGTAACCGCATTGGCCATTCAGCAAACAGAAGCACAGCGTTTGGTAGCAGCGCAACTTGTTCCGCAGCTTGAACAGGAGATCGCTATACAGGAAAATGCATTGAGTGTACTGGCAGCTGTTTCACCTTCAGCCATTCGTCGTAGCAGCGACATAAAAAATATTTTATTTATTCAAAACATTTCAGCCGGTGTTCCGTCTACATTAATAAGTAACCGCCCTGATGTGAAAGCGAATGAACTGGCATTGACCATCGCCAATGCCAATGCCGCTATCGCAAAAGCAGCATTGTACCCAACACTTACCATTACTGCATCGGGGGGTATCAATGCTTTTAAGGCCAGTAACTGGTTTAATATCCCAGCTTCTTTATTTGCTACAGCAGCCGGTGGCATTACGCAGCCATTGTTTCAACGCAAACAATTGAAAACACAATATGCATTGTCAAAAGTGGAGAGAGAGAAGTCGGTGATACAATTCAGGCAATCTGTTTTAACGGCTGTTGGAGAAGTTTCTGATGCCCTGGTAAAAACAGAAAAATTAAAAGAGCAGGAAGCGATCGCCTTAGCAAGAACAAACACTTTGCAACAGGCTACCGGCAATGCCAACCTGCTTTTTAAAAATGGTATGGCCAGTTACCTGGAAGTGATCACCGCACAGGGCAATGTGCTGCAGGCGGAACTGGAACTGGTATCATTAAAGAAAGAGCAGTTAAATGCAATCGTAGAGCTCTACCGTTCACTGGGTGGTGGATGGAAATGAGCCGCAAAAAAATAAATTATGAAACAGTTTAGAAGATTGAATTTATTGGTGGCAGCATTGTTGTTAGCTGCAGTAACCAATACTATGATGGCGCAAACCGTCGTACAGGGTACCATTACCAATAGCGTAACCCATAAGCCAATGGCTTTTGTAAGCGTTTACTTTAAAGGAGGCAAAGGAGTGGCGAGTGCAGAGGATGGCACTTACACATTGTCAACAACCAACAGCAAACTCAATACAATTGAGTTTTCCTATGGCGGCTATAAAAAGGTTACTAAAAAAATAGAGCCCGGTAAATCCATTACACTGGACGTGCAACTGGAGCAACCTGTGATGGAAGAAGTGGTAGTGAAAACAACAAGGGGTAAATACCGTAACAAGGATAATCCTGCGGTAGAACTGATCCGCAAGGTGATTGATAATAAAGATAAGAACCGCATTACTGCTTATGATTATGTGCAGTACCAGCAATATGAAAAGATGGAATTGTCGCTGACCAACAAGCCGGAAAAATTGATGAAGAACAAGTTGCTGAAAAACTATGTGTTCATTTTAGATAACCAGGATACCACTAAGTTAGCGGGCAAAGCACTGGTGCCGGTGTACATGGAAGAAACCTTATCAGACAAATACTACCGCAAAGATCCTGAAAAGAAAAAGACCTTTATTACAGCACAGAAGAAAGTGAATTTTGGTGAGTTTGTTGACAATAATGGTATCAGCTCCTATGTGAACAGGCTCTATGCAGATATTGATGTGTACGATAACAATATCACTATTTTAACCAACCAGTTCCTGAGCCCGGTAGCTGCTACTGCACCGACGTTCTATCGCTTCTATATCCGGGATACAGTAGAGCAGGATGGTATCAAACTGATCCGGTTGAATTTTACGCCACGCAATACAAGTGATCTTTTGTTTCGGGGTACGCTTTACGTTACGCTGGATGGAAATTATGCCGTGCAGAAATTAAATATGACGGTAAGCAAGAATGCCAATCTCAACTGGACAAGAGAATTGCACATCAAACAGGATTTTGAAAAAGGCGCCGATGGCCGTTATCATCTATCCCTAAGCAATATGCTGGCTGAATTTGCATTGAGCAAAAATGCATCTGGTGGTATTATGGGAGAAAGAACAGTATCATTTAAAAATTTCACAGTTAACCAGCCGGCTTCTGATAGTATCTATAAAAAGAAAGAGCTGGATCCTGGAGACGACCGCCCGGTAGTAAGCGATAGTGTTTGGTTGGCAAGCCGGCACCAGCCATTGAGCGCAACCGAAGCAAAAGTGTACAGCAATATCGACAGTTTACAAAATATGAAATCGTACAGGCGCTTTATGGATATTGCTACCCTTATTTTGGCAGGCTATAAATCTGCCGGTGATTTTGAAGTGGGTCCAGTAAATGCATTTTATAGTTTTAACCCTGTGGAAGGGTTCAGGATAAGGGCTGGTGGCAGAACCACACCACATTTCAGCAAACGCATTTACCTGGAAAATTATATTGCGTATGGCTTTAAAGATGAAAAGACAAAATATTTTTTATCATCTGCTTATTCACTCAATAAAAAGTCCATCTATACCTTCCCGATGAATTATGTGAAAGCAAGCTACCAGTATGATACCAAGATACCCGGCCAGGAATTGCAATTTGTAGCAGAGGATAATTTCCTCCTCTCTTTTAAAAGGGGCGCCAATGATAAGTTCTTATACAACCATATTTTTAAAGCAGAGTATGTGAGGGAGTTCGGTAAAAATATTTCTTACAATTTCGGGTTCAAGTACTGGAAACAATCACCTGCAGGTGCCATCACTTTTGATAAAACCGGGGATAATCAGAACATCGCAGTAAAAGATATTACTACCACTGAATTGTCGGCTGAATTGCGTTGGGCGCCACATGAACAGTTCTACCAGGGCAAGGTTTACCGCATACCTATCTTTAACCAGTACCCTGTTTTCAAGCTGCGTTATATAGCAGGCATCAAAGGGCTGCTCAATTCAGAATATAATTACCATAACCTCAACCTAAGTGTGTTCAAGCGTATGTATTTTTCACAGTTTGGTTATGCAGATCTGTCTGCAGAAGGTGGGTATATTTTCGGAAAGCTGCCTTATCCTTTGCTTACCATACACAGGGCCAATCAAACCTATGCTTACCAGCTTAATTCATTTAACCTGATGAATGCACTGGAATTTATCAGTGATCATTATGCTTCGGTAAACATGGATTATTACTTCAATGGATTTATCCTGAATAAAATTCCGGTAGTTAAGAAATTAAAACTAAGGGAAGTAGCCAGTGTAAAGGTTTTGTACGGTGCCGTCAGAGATGAGAACAATCCTGCAAAGCGGCAATCTTATCTGGATTTTCCAAAAGACAATACCACCGGCACTGCTACTACGTTTGCCCTGAACGGGAAGCCTTACATAGAAGTTAGTGCTGGCCTTGCAAACATATTTAAAGTTGTAAGGTTTGACTTGGTAAAAAGATTGACATACCTGGAAAATCCCGATATCTCAAAGTGGGGAATAAGAGCAAGGGTAAAGTTTGATTTTTAACACCTGGTCCACAAAAAAGTGCTGAGTAATAAAGCCACAACGCCATGATACTGGTTTGTATAGCTACCGCTTTGCCCAATCAAAAACAAAATTCCGATAACAGTATTTTATAATCATCAAAACATAGATCATGTCAAAATTAAAAAACAAAGTAGCTGTTGTAACAGGTGCCTCTAAAGGAATTGGCGCCGGTATTGCAAAAGCTTATGGCACCGAAGGTGCATCCGTAGTAGTAAATTATTCTTCTGATAAGGAAGGAGCTGACCGTGTAGTGAACGAGATCATTGCCCAGGGTGGTAAAGCTTTGTCTGTACAGGGCAACGTGGCACTGGCGGCAGATGTAAAAAGATTGTTTACCGAAACAAAAAATGCATTTGGTAAAGTAGATATCCTGGTAAACAATGCAGGTGTATTCAAATTTGAACCACTGGAAGCAGTAACAGAAGAAGAATTTCACCGCCAGTTTAATACCAACGTGCTTGGAACCATTTTAGCCACGCAGGAAGCCCTGCAACATTTTAATGGAGATGGCGGCAGTGTAATTAATGTGAGTTCGGTAGTGAGTGATAACCCATTAGCAAACTCCGTTGTTTATTCTGCCACAAAGGGAGCGGTAGATACCATTGCAATTGCCTTGTCAAAAGAATTTGCAGGTAAAAAGATCAGGGTGAATACAATTGCACCAGGTGGCGTTGAAACAGAAGGAACTGTTACAGCAGGCATCATTGGTAGTGATTTTGAAAAACACATGATCTCTCAAACTCCATTGGGAAGGTTGGGGCAACCAAATGATATTGCAAGGGTGGCTGTATTCCTTGCTTCTGATGACTCAGCATGGGTAAATGGAGAAAAGATCACCGTAAGTGGCGGGTTAAGATAATTTAGTTACCCTTTTTAAAGGCCTTCCTGTTTGTACAGGAGGGCTTTTTAGTTTTGAAGCATCCCATTCACCGACATTTACCGTGCATTTACCGGTAAATACAGTTTTATTGCCTGAATGTTATTGCTGCTGCCTTAATACTGCTGTAGGTTTGTTTAAAATTACAACTATGAGCAACGATAATAACCTGAGGTCCAATAACAGCCGGGTGTTTGCCGGCATCTTCATCATAGCCATCGGTGTTTTGTTTTTTCTGAAACAATCGGGCCTCACCATCTTTCCTTACTGGTTTTTTACCTGGCCCATGATATTGATCGCTGTTGGTATTTTCAGCGGCGTAAAGCATGGTTTCCGCGGTGGCGGCTGGTTGGTAATGATCCTGATCGGTAGTTTCTTTTTATTGGACGACGTAATGGATATGTACAGCCTGCGCCCTTACCTTGTTCCCGCCATCCTGGTTGGAGTAGGCGTCATGCTCATTCTCCGCCCAAAAAATAATAATCCATGGCGGTTTGATAATGACATGTTTAAAAAGCCATTTGATCGTGCTTCATCTTCTTCATCAGCAGAACCTGCAGATAGGGGTGCCGCCAGCAGTTTCCAGGCAGCAGATTATTCGGCTACTGGTGGCAGTTATGCTGATACTACTGCTGAACGCCTTGATGCTACTGCTATTTTTGGAGCGGTAAAAAAAAATGTCTTGTCTAAAAATTTCCTGGGTGGAGATGCTACCAGTATTTTCGGCGGGTCGGAGATCGACCTGAGCAAAGCAGATATCAACGGCACGGTGGTGATCGATGTAACTGCGATACTGGGCGGCGTAAAACTGGTAGTTCCCTCTCACTGGACAGTGCGGCAGGAGATCGCTGCCATCTTTGGTGGGGTAGAAGACAAGCGGGATACGCATTCAATCGTCACCATTCAAAACAAAGTGCTGGTGTTAAAAGGCACTGCTTTTATGGGTGGTATCGAGATCACGAGTTACAGGTAAGTCTTTTAGAATTATGAGTTATGAATTAAGAGTTGGTCTTAATTAGTACGAGATTATCACCTATAACTTATCACTTATTACTTATTACCTATCACTCATCACTCTCAACTCTTTTCACGGGATTTAAAGTATAGCCAAACTAACAAACAAAACCAATTTAGTATGAACTGGTATATCACCAAGATCGTTTTCCAGGTAATCTTTGCCGGCAGGGAAACGGTAGCAGAATTTGATGAACAGTTAAGGGTAATTGCGGCCAACTCAAAAGAGGAGGCATTTGAAAAAGCCCGGCAGATCGGCAGGGCAGAAGAAGAAAGCATTGTGAACGTTAACAACAACTGCCTTATCCACTGGAAGTTTATTGATGTGAGTAGTCTTTACCGATTGAAAGAATTACTCGATGGTGCCGAGATCTGTTCGTCTACTCACCAGCCGGATTGTGCAGCAACCTACATTGCCATGGTGCACAAAAAAGCTGCCCATATTCAAAACAATGATACCTTAGAGATATTGCAATTAGTTTAAACTGCTGTCGTGGCCAAAACTCCGCTATCACAAAAAAAATTCCTGCTCATGTTCACCGGCAGTTGGCTGTTATGGGCGCTGGTTCATGCATATGTACTCTATGCATTAGGAATATCCTGGCAGTTGGCCTTTGCAGATAGTGGCATCACCAACATGCTGCTTTGCGCAGCGGCTGTGCTCATCAGTAATAACCTGCAGTATTACCTCCCGAGGAAAGAACGTTACTGGTATATTCTCACTTTCAGCATTTTTATTTCAGCCTCAGTTTGGTTCCTGGTTAGATACCTGCTTCATTTTTTGCCGGATGCAGACAGTACCTACCAAAATGTGTTAAAGCACTCATTTGCCATCAGGTATTGCATCATGGTATTGGTAACAGCGTTTATGGCAGTGGTGAGTGTACTGTGGTACACTTTTGAAGAAAAGAAAAAAGAAACACAACGGGAGCATGAAACTTCCAGGCTGGCCAGGGAAGCAGAGTTGTTTAAACTTCGGCAGCAATTGCAACCGCATTTTTTGTTCAATAGTTTAAACTCCATCAATGCGCTGATAGGTACCAAGCCGGAAGCAGCCAGGAACATGGTTCAGCAACTGAGCGCATTTTTGAGGAGTACATTAAAAAAAGATGAGAACCAGTGGGTACAGTTGAAGGAAGAACTGGAGCAACTGGAACTTTATCTTTCCATCGAAAAGGTTCGTTTCGGTAACCGGTTGCAAACATTGATCAAAACTTCTGAAGAATCCCTGCAGTTAAAATTGCCGGCATTGTTGCTGCAGCCATTGGTGGAGAACGCCATCAAGTTTGGGTTGTATGGTACCATTGGCGAAACGATGATAGAATTGCATTCTTCAGTGATCAACGGCCAGTTGGTGATCGCTATCATCAATCCATTCGACAGCGACAGTGCACCAGATGAAAAAGGCACCGGGTTTGGACTGCAGTCGGTAAAGAGGAGGTTGTATCTTTTGTACGGCCGCAACGACCTGTTGGAAACCGAGATACAGGGAAATCAATTTATTGTAAGCGTAACGATTCCTGCTGGTTCGGTTGTTGTAAGTTAAGGTTTACAAGGGTTGCAGAGCAGCAGTCAGATACTGCCTGCATCAGTATAAAATAATAAAGAACAATGAAAAAAGTTTTATTGATCGACGATGAACCACTGGCAAGAATGGTTGTGATGGAGTACCTGCAATCATTTCCGCAACTCAACGTGGTACAGGAATGCAGTGATGGATTTGAAGGGGTAAAAGCCATAGCCTTTCACCAGCCGCACCTCATTTTCCTTGATATACAGATGCCAAAGATCAATGGTTTTGAAATGCTGGAACTCGTCGATCAACCGCCTGCCGTGATCTTTACAACAGCCTTTGATGAATATGCCATCAAGGCGTTTGAAACGCATGCAGTGGATTATCTTTTAAAACCTTTCAGTAAAGAACGTTTTGATAAAGCCGTAAATAAGTGGCTCGGGCAGCAGGGTAACCAGCAACCCGCCGGCAATACGCAGCAATTGCTGGAAGCGGTCGCTCACCAGCCCTTGCAGCAGAACCGGATCGTTGTTAAAAATGGCAGCAAGATCAAGATTATCCCCGTGAGTGAAGTATTGTACCTGGAAGCAGCAGACGACTTTGTAAAAGTGCACACTGCGGAGGGGTATTTTTTAAAAAGTAAAACGATGGCGCATTTCGAAAATACGATGGATGCAAATATGTTTTGCCGTTGCCACCGCTCTTACCTCGTAAATACCCAGCACATCACCCGTATTGATGCCTATGAAAAAGACAATCACATCGCCCTGCTAAAAAATGGGGTAAAGGTGCCTGTTAGCAGGAGTGGCTACACCAGGTTAAAGGAAGTGCTGGGTTTATAAGAATATTTTTAAAATACTTTAAAGTGAATGCCTTGTTCTCCACCTGTGCTGCTGTCTTCCGGCGGCAGGCAATAGTCAAACTTTGCAATACTGCTTCTGTGTGATTCATAAGTTGATGCCTGCTGCCCCTGCTTTTTATCTTTGGATGGTTTAAAGGACAGGCTGGTCAATACAAAATCCGGGGTGTTTTTTTTCATGCTTTTCATACTGTTGATTTTAGGTGGCTGTACTATGTACAAATTTCATGCATATGACAACAGTAGTAGGCACTCTGTATAATCGAATACTGTTAATTAAAATACAAAAGAAAGTATTTTGTAAACGGGCTGTTAATCTCCATCGATGCTGCAGCGTTTTTATGTACTGTTTTTTTAAACCACCCTGGCGGCCGGTGTCAGCTCAAACACTCAACAACTCTTTTTTCCTGTTCGGTTTTTCTTTATTACGGTTCGGTAACATTCACTTTTATATACCTGCAACCATTTTTATGTTTACAGTGCAGTCATTTAAAAATGGCCTGTTATTATTCAACATCAAAAACTGTAACAATGAAAAACTTAAAAAAATTACTGTTCCCTGCACTACTTTCTTTTCTTGTAGTTCTTTTCCAGGTATCCTGTCAAAAAGAAATTTCCTCCCCATCCTTAACCGGTACCAGCCATCTTAAAGTGTACCTTACTGATGCGCCGGTAAGTTTCAACAATGTGTTCATCGATATACGGATGGTAGAAGTTAAGGTAGAAAAGGATTCCTGTTCCGGAATTGCACATCATAGCGGTGGCAATGATGATAACAGCAATGGCAACGATGATCATGGAAGTGATGATCATGGCAACAGAAATAGCAGTGATGACAGCGGCAATGACGACCACGGAAATGATGATTCCGGCAATCATAGTGAAGACTGCGAAGTATGGGATACACTGCAGGTATCTGCAGGAGTGTACGATCTCCTCCAGTTCAGGAACGGGATAGATGCGTTGCTCGCCAGCGGCACCATACCCCGTGGCGAAATCAAAGCCGTTCGCATAACACTGGGTACTAACAATACGGTAGTGGTGGATAGTGTAACTTATCCGCTCAGTTTGCCCGGCACCCGTAAAATAACCGTGAAAATTGATGACGTTGAAAGATCCGGCAGTGATGATCTGCAGCTTCACCTCGATTTCGACCTCGGAAATTCAATCGTGCAACTCAATGGCAATCATTTCCAGCTCAATCCCTTCATTAAGCCATTCAATGAAAACAAATCCGGTAGGGTAGAAGGCAGGGTGCTGCCAAAAGAAGCGAAGGCCATTGTATCACTGACCGGTAACCTTGATACATTGCAGGCAATTCCTGGAAAGGAAGGGGAGTTTAAGATCAGGGGCATTCGCAGCACCCGGTTCGATCTGCATTTTAAAGCTACCGCCGGGGGATACCGGGATAGCACTATTTACAATATCAGTATCAATCCCGGCCAGGAAATCAAAATAGGTTCAGTAACCCTCCGCCAGTAGTAGTTAGAGTGTACTTTGTGAAAGCGACGGGAGACCGTTTCAAAAGATAAAAGATCTGTCACATCTAGTCTTGTCGAAATGTCCACAGGTTTGCTCCCATTGATTGTTAAAAATCATAATCAACAGGACTTTTGAAACGGCCTCCCGTTTTTTAATTTAATTCCGTGTATTGTTTAAAGCTGTCCAGGATGGCCTGCCAGCCGCCCTGCTGCATCTCCACCGGGTGCTGGGCCTCTGCTTCAAAGGTTTCTATTATCCTTGTGCTGTTACCTTCCGGGATAAATGCAACTTCCACTCTTCTGCCGTCGTCTATCAAATAATCAAGACGGCTGTCTTCTTTAACGGCTGTGTACACACCGCCAAAGTCAAAACTAAAACTGCCATCCTTTGCAGCCATCGTGGTCGTGAATCTCCCGTTCACCTGTACATCATTTTCCGCATGGGGCGCATGCCAATCGGGTGATGCCTGGCACCACTGCATAATGTGTTGCGGTTTGGTAAAATACTGCCATACTTTTTCAACCGGGGCATTTATAATTGCTTCCACCGTTAAGATGGGCTTGTCTGCTGTTGTCATGTGATTTGTTTTTTATTGTTGTTTGAGGATACAAACATAGTAACACAGAGCGGAACATTCAATGGATGCAAGCGACTTTAAACGGGGTAATTGCGACAGCAAAAAAATGAATGTAAAATGGGAACAGCATTTGGAGGTTCATTATAAAATTAATTTATGAACCCAATCATTCAACTCGCCGGTGTTTGCGGCAGCCTAAGAAAAAGATCGTACAACAACATGCTGCTTCACGCAATTAGGGAACTGTTGCCGGAAGATGTTTCGCTGGATATCATCCATATCGCAGGGCTTCCGCTGTACAACGGCGATCTTGATATTCCTGAGGTGCCGGAAAGACCTGAAGCGGTAGCAGATTTCAGAAACAGTTTAAGCAAGGCGGATGGCTTTATCATTGTGAGCCCGGAGTACAATTATTCAATACCTGGCGGTTTAAAAAATGCCATAGACTGGGCATCGAGGGGCGATGATTCCCCAATGATGAAAAAGCCGGTAGCACTAATGGGTGTAACGGATGGCAGTTGGGGAACAGTAAGGATGCAGCTGGCATTTCAACCGGTTTTCTTAACGCTGCAGTTGGAGCAGGTAAAACCAGAGATACTTGTTTCTGAAGCACCCGGCAGGTTTGATGAGGAAGGAAAGTTGGTAGATAAGGATACCCGTGCTCTGTTAATAAAACAACTGATCGCTCTCAAAGAGCGTATCAACAAGCAAAGAGGGGAGCAGTTAAAATCTTAGCCGACGATTTTTTTTCTGCCAATAAAAAAATAAAGCAGCGTCCCGATCAACGGCAAAAACAACACCAGCAGCACCCAGGTGAGTTTGGTATTGCTGTCTGTGTTATGATTTCTTAAAATGCTGATGAGTGCTGCCAGCATCAGGGCGAGCGACAACAGAGAAAAAAGGGTCCAGAATATCAAGCCTAATTGGGGAGTTAATAATTCCATGGGTTAAATGTTTTTGTAATTCCAATATACAAACAATTTTTACAGCAAACAATAGCGCAATTAATTGCCATAAATACAAAAGGCGAAACCGTACTGGTTCCGCCTTTAACAATTTAGGTGTGCAGATTATTTTGCAGCAAATTCCCTTCGGATAATGTTGAGCGCACCACCGGCTTTAAACCACTCTATCTGTTGTTCGTTATAAGTGTGGTTTACCAGGATGGTTTCATTGCTGCCATCTGCATGATTCAATACCAGCGACAATGCCTTATTGGGTGCAAATGACTGCAATCCTTCAATGTCGATGATGTCATCTTCCAGTATCTTATCGTAATCTTCCTTATTGGCAAAAGTGAGTGCCAGCATTCCCTGCTTTTTAAGGTTGGTCTCGTGTATCCTTGCAAAAGATTTTACCAGTACTGCCCTCACGCCTAAATGGCGTGGTTCCATAGCGGCATGTTCTCTTGAAGAACCTTCGCCGTAGTTTTCATCGCCTACTACAATGGAGCCGATGCCCGCCGCTTTGTAAGCCCTTTGAGTAGCCGGTACAGGTCCGTATTCGCCGGTGAGCTGGTTCTTTACAGAATCAGTTTTTTCATTAAAATAATTCACCGCACCGATCAGCATATTGTTGCTGATATTATCAAGGTGGCCACGGAATTTTAACCAGGGACCTGCCATGCTGATATGATCGGTAGTGCACTTGCCTTTTGCTTTTATCAGCAGCTTCAAACCTTTCAGGTCAACACCTTCCCAGGCAGCAAACGGATCCAGCAATTGCAAACGCTTGCTGTCAGGAGATACTTTTACTTCTACGCCGCTGCCATCATCTGCCGGTTTTTGATAGCCTGCATCTTCCACTGCAAATCCTCTTGGAGGCAATTCAGCGCCGCTCGGCGGGTCGAGTTTTACCGCTTCCCCTTTATTGTTGATCAGGGTATCGGTCAGTGGATTAAAGTTAAGATCGCCGGCAATGGCCAGTGCGGTCACCATTTCCGGTGATCCTACAAATGCATAAGTATTCGGGTTGCCATCGGCCCGTTTGGCGAAGTTGCGGTTAAAGCTGTGAACAATGGTGTTCTTCTCTGCTTTTTCGGCACCAACCCTTGCCCACATACCGATACAGGGACCGCAGGCATTGGCAAATACAGTAGCACCAATGGTGTCAAACACAGCCAGGAAGCCATCTCTTTCGATGGTATATCTTACCTGCTCGCTACCCGGTGTAATGGTAAATTCAGATTTCAAGGTCAGTCCTTTTTCACTTACCTGTTTTGCCAGGCTTACCGCACGGCTGATATCTTCATAAGAAGAATTGGTGCAGCTTCCGATCAAACCTACTTCAATTTTTGTAGGCCAGCCATTGGCGGCGGCAGCTTCCTTCATTTTAGAGATCGGCGTTGCCAGGTCGGGTGTAAATGGTCCATTCAAATGAGGTTCCAGTGTATCCAGGTCAATTTCAATTACCTGGTCAAAATATTTTTCGGGAGCGGCATACACTTCTGCATCTGCTGTTAAATGTATTTTGATGGCATCGGCCAGTTCGGCCACATCTGCACGGCCGGTTGATTTGAGGTAACGGCTCATGCTTTCATCGTAGCCAAAAGTAGAAGTGGTTGCGCCTATTTCGGCACCCATATTACAAATGGTTCCTTTGCCGGTACAGCTCATACTGGTAGCGCCTTCGCCAAAATATTCCACTACAGCGCCGGTACCACCTTTTACGGTGAGTATGCCGGCCACTTTTAAGATCACATCTTTTGGTGCCGTCCAGCCGCTCAGTTTTCCGGTAAGCTTCACCCCGATCAGTTTGGGCATTTTCAATTCCCATGGTAAACCTGCCATTACATCACAGGCATCAGCTCCACCTACACCAATGGCGATCATACCCAGGCCACCGGCATTTACTGTATGGCTGTCAGTACCAATCATCATACCACCGGGAAAAGCATAGTTTTCCAGCACCACCTGGTGAATGATACCGGCACCCGGTTTCCAGAACCCGATGCCATATTTATCCGACACAGAAGCAAGAAAGTCATATACTTCGCTGCTCTCATTTACCGCTCTTGCCAGGTCGGTCTTGCTGTTTTCTTTGGCTTCGATCAGGTGATCGCAGTGTACAGTAGAGGGAACGGCTACCTTTGTTCTGCCGCTTTGCATAAACTGCAGCAGGGCCATTTGCGCAGTAGCGTCCTGCATGGCTACACGGTCGGGGGCAAAGTCCACATAATCTCTTCCTCTTTCGTAAGCCTTGCTGGCGTTGCCTTCGGTAAGATGGGCGTACAATATTTTTTCGGTCAATGTAAGGGGTTTGCCCACTGCTTTCCGGGCAGCATCAATACGGCTGCCAAAGTTACTGTACAGCTTTTTGATCATTTCGATGTCGAATGCCATAGTTAAAATTTGAGGATTTGAAAATAGCGCAATTTGAAAATGATGAACGTTTCCTTATGAATAGCCTGGAAAACTTTCACAATATGGGGTTTCACATTGTCAAAATCGGATTGCGAATGTACGGAAATCAGCAAGAATATTTTTTGAAAATTGCAGGGCCGGCACAACAAAACGCCCTGAAACGGGTTTTATAAAATGAGTGGTTCGGTTTTTGGAGGTAAGATTTGCACAATTCCTTTTATTGATTCTTAAATATTCTACCTTTACTGTATGAAGCGTTTCAAACATTTTATTGAATGGCATGTGTTTGGTGTTTGCAATGCCATTGGTGAAAAAATGGGCATCGCTACCTCTACCATCAGGAAATACTTTATCTACATCTCTTTTCTTACCATGGGCTCGCCCGTTATCATCTATCTTTTTATCGCCTTCTGGATGAATATTAAAAGATACATTTTTAATGCAAGGCGCAACCCGCTGCGTTATCTCTGAGAACAGTTTTACCAATCGCCTTTCACGGGTAGTAATGATGTTCCATGATCGTTCTTGAATTAAAACATACTGACAATAAAACCTTTCTCCGCCACATGGCAGGGGTGATGGGAGTGGACTATCATGATGAAGACTTCATCAAACTACAACAGCCTGCCGGTTCCGGTATCATTAAAGTAATTGACCTGGCCAGCGAATTGCAGGTACTCCTTGCCGATATCGTACTCAACCGCCATTTCATCGCAAAAAGAGAAAAATCTGCCCAGCGCTATTATGTGCTGCATTTTGAAAATGCCATGCTGCCAGATACGGCAAAATTCAGCGTTGATAATGAAACAGTACACCAGGATCAATCTCACCATGCAGTGGTTCGTCTCACCAGCAATATGTTTTCCAATACAGAAGAAATACCGGCCCAAACATCGGTAAAGGCGGTAAAAGTTTTTTTTAGTGAAGCCTGGTTAAAAAAATACCTTGGCCTGGATGAAGCAGCCAGCGGCCTGCAGAAATATGTATCACTCAAAACGGCGTGTTTTGATATAGAGCCACTGGACGCAGAATACCTGCGCCTGATGGATAAATTGTGGAATGTAAAAAAAGACGATCCGCTGCAAAATATCTTTTTGCAAAACAGGGTGAGCCTCCTGATTGAACGTTTTTTTTCAAGGCTGGCCGAAAAAATAAAAAGGTTTGAAGGCAGGCCCGATAAAACGGAAGAGGAAGTACAGCAGTTGATGAAAGTGGAGAACCTGCTGGTGCAAGCCTTGGGTGAAGCTCCACCCACCATCGATGAACTCTCGAAAATGGTAGGCATGAGTGCCACTAAACTTAAAAAGAGTTTTAAAGAAATGTATGGTTCTGGCATTTATACCTATTACCAGCAAATGCGCCTGCAAAAAGCAAAAGAACTTTTAACTACCGGCAACTACAGTGTAAGTGAAACGGCCGAAAAAGTAGGCTTTAACAATACCGCTAATTTTTCTACTGCTTTTAAAAAACAATTTAATACGCTGCCTTCTCTTTTAATACAACAATCATAACAGGCCATTTTGTAAATTGCTCTACGTTTCAAATACTCATGTTCAGGTTTACATATAATTATTGCGATCACATCGAATACCTGCATTTGCTGGCAACTGCATTGCAGGTGCCGGTAAACGATCATGTGCTCTGGCTGCCCAAAGCGACCGGAACTGGCTATATAAAGGTAGAAGCGCTGGCCAATGGCCTGCAGGTGCTTGTGAATGAATGCACGCTGCACAAAGAATTTTACTTTAAAAGGAACCGGGCGGCCGGCCATCATTTTACCCTGCGGTTTGATGAAGTAAGAAATTTGGAAACATTATCGGTAAAACTCGGCGATACATTGCTGGAAGACAATACAGCCATTTATTCGGGCGCTTTTTTAAGCAATCCTTACGATTCGCTGGAGTATGTTACCAACGCTGAAACAGAAAGCCGCTGCGTAAATATTTATTTTACCAAACAATGGGTACAGGAACATTTCGGTATCGGCGGCAATGACGAAGTATGGAACAGCATCCTGCCGGTTGACAAACCTGCCGCACATTTTGAAGTGCTTACCATCGAATACCGGGAATTAATGGAGGATGTTTTTGCACTGCGAAAAGACCAGCCCCTGTATATCACCGCTTTGCAAAACAGGGTAATGCTGCTGCTCGAAAAATTCCTCCGCAATCTTTATGGAAAGATGACCGAAGTGCCACAGGGGCCGGGTATCGCAGAAGCCGACCTTAAAAGAATGATACAGGTAGAAGCCCTGTTGGTGAAGAATACAGGTGAAGCACCGCCTCCCGTACCGGAACTGGCCCGGATGGCCATGATGAGTGAAACTAAATTGAAGAACCTGTTTAAAAGGATTTACGACTACAGTCTTTATGAATATTACCAGAAGAACCGCATGCTGAAAGCAAGGCAACTCATTGCCAGCAGGAAATACTCGGTAAAGGAAGTTGGCAGCCAGCTCGGCTTCAGGAACCTCAGTAATTTTACCATCGCTTTCAAAAAACAATTCAACAAATTGCCCAGCGAACTATAAAAAATGCACCAGCAAGCCTTCAAACCTGTAAAAAATGCCTTTTACGGTTAGAGAGCTGTCCTTTTTGCGTCCTTTTTACACATTAGGCAGATTATCTTTGTGGCCTAATAAAATTTCATAAACAGTATTTACAAAAATGCCGTTTACAGTCACAACCTTGACTGATTGAAAAGCCTTGAAATTTTATCCCAGCTTACCTTTGCAACGCAATTATAGGTCCCGTTTTAAAATCATTCCCATGAAGCCAATGTCCTTTGGTTGTTACTGCTGTGTTTATCAGTAGTGTTGGTTTGAAGAAAGATTTGCCGAAAGGCAAATCTTTTTAATTTCAGGTATGTCAATCATTTGCTAATTATTTCTTTTCCAGTACCGGCAGGCATTTTTTTGAAAATAATGTTTGCCCTAAGCCGTATTTTTGCAACCTAAATTTTTTACAACTATGCCAGGAACGGAACTATACGGTGAAGCCGAAAGGAAAGAGGTGAATGAGGTAATGGAAACAGGGATATTTTTTCGCTATAACCACGATGCCCAGCGCAATGGTATCTGGAAGTCAAAGGAATTTGAAGCCGAAGTGAAAAAAGTAACTGGCGCAGCTTATGCCCATGCGGTAAGCAGTGGTTCTACCGCAGTTTCCACCGCATTGGCAGCGGCAGGTATTGGTGCCGGAGATGAAGTGATCGTGCCACCATTTACTTATGCTGCCTCAGTGGAAGCGGTGCTGTTTGTTGGAGCAAAGCCGGTCTTTGCCGAAATAGACGAAACCCTTTGCCTGAGTGCCGAAGGCATTAAAAAAGTACTCACGCCCAACACCAGGGGTATTTGCCTGGTACACATGTGCGGCGGCATGGCCAATATGGATGAGATCATGCCGATCGTAAAAGAACACAACCTGGTATTGGTGGAAGATGCCGGTCAGGCGTTTGGCGCTTCTTATAAAGGAACTAAGGTTGGCCTTTTTGGCAAAACAGGCTGTTATTCATTCGACTTTTTTAAGATCGCCACTGCAGGCGAAGGCGGCGTTTTGGTCACCAATGATGAAGCCGCTTATAAATTGGCTGATTCATACAGCGATCATGGTCATGATCATGTGGGCAGTAACCGTGGTATGGAGCAACACCCGATCGTAGGCTTTAATTACCGCATCAGCGAGATACATGCTGCCATAGGCAAAGTGCAAACCAGCCGGGTACCTGAAGTAATGCAGCGTAACAATAAAAATAAAAGGCTACTCACAGAATTATTAAGCAAAACAGAAGGGATATCTTTTGCAACCATTGCAGATCCGGAAGGCGATTCTGCTACTTTCTTAAATATGTTTCTGCCAGATACGGCTGCTGCAAAAGCGGTAGTAGATGAATTGAACAAAGCAGGGGTGGGCGGTTTCAACTACTGGTTCATCAATATGTATCATTTTATTAACCAGTGGGACCATATCAAACAATTAAAAACAGCTTCCAAACTTGCTGTTGAAGTATTGGGTGCGCCACAGGATTATGTGAATCTGGATCTTCCAAAATCACAGGAAGTGATCGGCCGCTTAATTTCATTCGGCATCCGCTGCACCTGGACGGAAGAAGAAGTGCGTTCACTGGCAAAAAATATCAGCGCCTGCGTTGAAAAAGTATTGGCACCGGTTCAAAACGTTTAATGGGTTTAACAAAGTTTGGCCGTTCTCTTAATGGCAAACGACTTAAACGATATTCAACCACTTCAACGACACTCAACCTTACACATGCACAAGAATTTTAAAAATATCGACAAAGTAGTTTTTGGCCGTGGCAGTTTTGATAATATGGCCGGCATACTGGCTGAAAAGCGGCATGGTGCAGCCTCAGGCGGAACGGGCTTTTTTTTGTTTGTAGTGGATAATTATTTTGCCGGGAAGGAATTGCTGAAAAGGCTGCCGGCTGAAGCCGTGGATATTGTAAAGCTCATTGATGTTGATCCGCATGAGCCAACTACAGATCAGATCGACGAGCTGAGAGATGAAGTGCTGAACAGCAAAGGAATTCCTGCCGGCGTGATCGGTATTGGCGGCGGCAGCATCATGGATATTGCCAAAGCGATATCGCTCATGTTCACCAATGAAGGCTCGTCAACCTTATACCAGGGATTGAATTTAATTAAGAACCCGGGCATCTATCACCTTGGCGTACCAACCATTTCCGGCACCGGTGCAGAGGTTTCGATGACAGCGGTGCTCACTGGTCCTGAAAAAAAATTAGGATTGAAATGCGACTGGACTGTTTTTAACCAGGTGATACTGGACCCTGAATTGATCGCCTCCGTACCAACCGACAAATGGTTGTACACTGGCATGGATACTTACATCCATTGCATAGAAAGTGAAAATGGTACGCTGAACAATGCCTATAGTCATGCTTTTGCAGAGCAATCATTAAAATTATGCAGGGAGATTTATTTAGGCGACAAGGCAGGACAAACGCCTGAGAACGATGATAAACTGATGGTGGCAAGTATGATGGGCGGATTGAGTTTAACCTATTCCGAAGTAGGTGTCTGTCATGCACTCAGTTATGGCTTGTCAAAAATTCTGCATGAAAAGCATTGCTATGCCAATTGCCTTGCATTTCAACACCTCGAAGATTATTATGGCGAAGGTGTAAGGGAGCTGAAGCAAATGCTGGTGCAGCATCATGTAACATTGCCGCAGGGCCTGAGTAAAAACTGGAGCGACGAAACCATCACTGCCATGGCACAGGTAGCATACAATTTGCCACACATGTGGAATCATGCCATTGGCCCCAACTGGAAAGAAACCATTACATTGGATACCATTAAAGATTTATACAAAAGATTATAATTATGAGTGCTAAAAAAGTAAAAGTTGGTGATATAGAGTGCGGAGCAGATGAACTGTTCCTGATCTCCGGACCATGTGTGATCGAAGAAGAATCTATCATGATGCGGACGGCAGAAAAACTGAAACAGGTAAGTGAAAAGCTGAATATTCCTATCATCTACAAATCTTCTTTTTCGAAAGACAACCGCAGCAGCCTGAGCTATTACCAGGGGCCGGGCCTGGCAGAAGGCATGAAGATACTGACCAAGGTGAAGGAGCAGTTCGGATTTACGCTGCTTACCGATATTCATTATCCCGACCAGGCCGCACCCGTTGCAGAAGTTTGTGATGTATTGCAGATACCGGCTTACTTATGTATGCAATCTGGTTTGCTCGTTGCGGCTGCCAAAACAGGCAAAGTGATCAATGTTAAGCACGGGCAATTTTTAGCGCCCGATAATATGAAACACCCGGTTGGTAAGCTGGTTGATTCCGGAAATGACCAGATCATCTTAACGGAAAGAGGTTACACCATGGGCTACAACGACCTGGTGGTTGATCCACGCAGTTTTTACCACATGAATAAGATTGGATATCCTGTGGTGTTTGATATTACTCACTGTGTTCGTAAATATGGTATTCCAAGTTCTGATGCAAAAGGTGGTAACAGGGAATTTTTGCCGGTGCTCAGCAGGGCAGGCGTAGCAGCAGGTGTAGATGGAATCTTTATAGAAACACATCCGGATCCAACGCATGCATTGTGTGACGCAGCCAGCCAGTTATCTGTGTATGACCTGGAAGAGTTTTTAAAGCCATTGATCGAACTGCATGCCATTGAGTTAAAGTACAGGGGATGAGGGGGGAGTTGTAAGTTATGAGTTGTAAGTGATAAGTGTTAAGTAAAAAAACAAAAGTAAAAAGGTTGAGGGCGGAAGGGAAAGTTATAAGTTGTAAGTGATAAGTTGTAAGCAATAAGTCAACAGTAAGAAATCAAAAATATGACGATTCACGATTGACTATTCACAATTCACCATTCACCATTGCCGATTCGCCATTCACTAATAAATCCTATTTTCGCCGCACATTAAAAGAATTAATATGGAATTATACCTCGATTCAGCCAATCTTAAAGAAATAGAAGAAGGCTTTAAACTGGGTTTTTTAGATGGATTGACTACCACGCCAACTTTTATGCAGCGTGAAGGTGTTACGGACATTGACGGCATGATCGTTAAGCTAAGTAAGATTGTACCGGTGTTGCAGATCGAAGCATTGGGCAATACTGCAGAGGATGTGGTAAAAGAAGCGCATCGCCAGTTGAATCTCGGGCTGGATCCTACAAAAACGGTGTTTAAGATCCCGGTTTCGCTGGAAGGCGTAAGAGCCTGTAAACTGTTGAGAAATGATGGGCTGCTGGTGAATGTGCACCTCGTATACTCGCTGCAACAGGCATACATGGCCATGCATGCCGGCGCTACTTATGTATGCCCGCTGGTAGGCCGTTTGCAGGACCAGGGACAGGATGCATTGGGGCTGGTAGCGCAATGCGTGGAAGCGGTTGATCATTATGGATATGATACAAAGATCATGTTCAGTTCTGTACGCAATGCGGAACATGTACGCAATGCACTCCATGTGGGAGTTCATACCATCACCGTGCCACTGAAAATATTGAAAGGACTCACCGATAATCATTTTACTACCCTGGGAACCGAGCAGTTTTTAAGGGATACCAAGCTGATGACAGTGAAAGTGGGAGAAGCCATCAATGGTGTAAATCCTGTTGTGCCGGCCTCTACCAATGTCAAAGATGCCATTGTTAAAATGACTGAATTTGGTTTTGGTGCCATCGTGGTTGCCAATGACGACCTGCAGGTAAAAGGCGTGTTCACCGATGGGGATCTAAGAAGGTACCTGCAAACAGAAGGTGCTGCAGTGCTGGACAAACAACTCGGCTCACTGGAATACAAAACACCGGTTAGCATTGAGAGTAGCATGCTGCTGAATGATGCGGCAGGTATTTTCAAAAAAACAAATGTTGACACGATACTTGTAACAGAGAATGGCAAACCGGTTGGTATGCTTGACATACAGGACCTGGAAGCGAATTAAAATAAAATGAGCCATCAATTGATGGCTCATTTAGTAATAAATCCATTGTAGCTTTGCAGCATTCGCATTGGTTGTTTCAAAACGATCCTAAATCCTTTTAAGAACAATGAGAGTTAACATTGCACCGGAAAATTATTTCAAGGGCGATTTTGTATCCAGCCCTACCACCCTCAAACAAAAACTGAAGCAGATCAAGTTGTTTGTGTTTGACTGGGACGGTGTGTTCAACGATGGCCGTAAAAACATCGAAGGACACAGCAGTTTCAGCGAGGTAGATTCCATGGGCATTAACCTGATGCGTTTCAGCTATTATCTTATTTATAAAAAACTCCCGGTTACGGCCGTTATCACCGGTGAAAACAACCAACTGGCCTTCTCCTTTGCCAAAAGAGAAAATTTTCATTCTGTTTACTACAAGACTGCCAATAAAGAAAAAGCGCTGATGCATTTATGTGACCAGTACAAGGTAACGCCGGCGGATATCTTATTCGTGTTTGATGATGTGCTCGATTTTTCCGCTGCCAAATTGTGCGGTGTTCGTTTTATGGTTGGTCGTTTGGCAAATCCATTGCTGTATGAATTCGCTGCCGATAACAGGCTGGTAGATTACATCACAAAATTCGATGGGGCACACAATGCCATCAGGGAGATATCGGAGATCGTAATGGCAATGGGAAATAATTTTGATATTGCTCTTGAGAACCGGATGAAATTTTCAGAGGCTTACCAGGATTATCTTGCACTAAGAAAAAGTGTGGTGCCCGAATTCTTTTCTGCAAAAAACAACGACATCGTTAAGCAATAATCGTTATGATAGTTGGAATTATTCCCGCCAGGTATGCCAGTACCCGTTTTCCGGGGAAACCCCTCATCGATATAATGGGCAAGAGTATGCTGCAACGGGTATATGAGCAGGCGGCTAAAAGCACCTCTTTGAGCAGGGTGGTAGTTGCCACAGACGATGAACGCATTTTAGAGCATGTACTTTCCTTTGGTGGCGAAGCCGTAATGACGGCTGCTGATCACCCGAGCGGCACCGACCGCTGCTACGATGCCCTGCAGCAACTGGAGGGAGATTATCAATATGTTATCAATATCCAGGGCGATGAGCCATTTATTGAACCGCAGCAGATCGATGAACTGGCTGCCGTACTCACTGACGGAACAACTGAGCTGGCTACACAAATGATAGCAGTTGACAGTTATGAAATGCTGTTTGATAAAGGAGAGGTTAAGATCGTATTGAATCAAAATAATGAAGCCCTGTATTTCAGCCGCATGGTGATACCGTTCATAAAAGGAGTGGATGAAAAAGAATGGCATACCCGTCATCGTTATTACCGGCATGTAGGCATGTATGCTTACCGGAACGATATACTGGCACAAATAACCCAACTGCCCGTATCATCCCTTGAGCAGGCGGAATCGCTGGAACAGTTGCGCTGGATACAAAACGGTTTTTCTGTTAAATGTGTTACCACCAAATATGAAAGCCACTGCATCGATACACCGGAAGATGTAGAAAAGGTATTAAAAATGATCCACCCATAATATTTTCGTTAACCGGCATTTTTCTGCATTTAAATTCTCTTACTTTTATTCCTGATTACTTCTTGTTACTAATAAAACGATTGTAGTATGATCAGGGAAAAGATTTTAGTGATTGGTGCCAGCGGGCAAATAGGCGTAGAGTTAACGCTGGCATTAAGGAAAATATATGGCAATGCTCAGGTGGTAGCCAGCGACCTGAGGGAAGAAAATGAATTGCTCAAAGGCACTGGTCCTTATGTTAGCCTGGATGTGATGAATAAAGAAATGCTGCATGTGCAGGTGATACGTCAAAACATTACACAGATCTATTTACTGGCAGCGATCCTGTCCGCCACCGGTGAAAAAAATCCCAATCTTGCCTGGAGCCTGAATATGCAAAGCCTGCTGAATGTGCTGGACATTGCCAAGGAAGAAAAACTGCATAAAGTGTACTGGCCAAGCAGCATTGCGGTTTTCGGGCCTACATCACCCAAAATAAATTGCCCTCAGCAAACCATCATTGAGCCAAGTACGGTATATGGCATCAGCAAATACGCCGGCGAATTCTGGTGCAATTATTATCACAACCGCTGGGGGCTGGATGTAAGAAGCCTGCGTTATCCGGGGCTCATCAGTTATAAAAGCCAGCCGGGCGGAGGTACCACCGATTATGCTGTAGAAATCTTTCACGAAGCCATCGAGGAAAAAAAATACGAGTGCTTTTTGCAGGAAGATACTTACCTCCCGATGATGTATATGCCGGACGCTATCAAAGCCACCATTGAAATGATGGAATCGCCGGAATCAAAAATTACCGTACGCACTTCTTATAATATTTCGGGAATGAGCTTTTCGCCAAAAGAAATAGCTGCAGAAATAAAAAAACATGTGCCGGATTTTGAAATAACTTACCAGCCCGATTACCGCCAGCAGATTGCCAATAGCTGGCCGCAGAGCATCGACGACAGAGTAGCAAGAAACGACTGGGGTTGGAAGGAAGATTACGACCTGCAGCGGATGACAATGGATATGTTTGACAATCTTTCAACATAAAATAGCTTTACCGCACATAAAAATTTTTCGGCCTGAACGGCTACCGGCTTACATTTGCATAAACAAAACATACAGTTAATGAAGAAAGTAATTTTATTTACCGCATTGGTATTAGGTTTTTCTGCAGCAGGATTTGCGCAAAAAGACGGTCTTAAATTTAGTGTTGGTCCGGAACTGGCATTACCCATTGGTAATTTTTCAAATGGATGGTCATTTGGTATTGGAGCTACTGCACAGGTTGAAAAATCGCTCCAGGATAACCTGTATGGTACTGCTACCGGTGGTATCGTTTTTTACAACGGAAAATCTGTAGGTGGCGGCTTAAAAAATGAAGGCATCGCCATTATACCCATTCGTGTTGGCGGCAAATATTTTTTCGCTGGAGGTATCTATGGTGCATTCCAGTTGGGTTTAGGGTTTATCAATAAAGGTATCGGAACGGCTTTTGCCTATTCACCACAGCTTGGATATGAATTCAACACCAAGAGCGGAAAAGCGGTGGATGCCACTTTTAAATATGATGGCTATTCAAAGAATGGTACCCTTGGAGAAATTGCCTTCCGACTGGCCTATGTTTTTTAAGAATCAACAATTTTATTA
>APMI01001914.1_pt1 | contig 54028 bp, 41 predicted proteins | sample 667938 | NCBI WGS metagenome assembly APMI01 (sample SAMN01084076, study PRJNA167559) | wastewater metagenome | biome: Wastewater | place: Denmark: Ejby Moelle, Odense | collected 2011-11-28
TGTTTGTGATATAATAATTATCATTAGAACATAACCTGCTGCGGAGGCAAAAGTTACGTGACGGAATTAACTCAAAAAGTGATCGATACTTTCCAGACTCGACCAAACGTTGCTGTTTTGATGAGCCTGGGTGGGTCAAATGCCGAGCGTCTTCTCGGTGACCCTGACATTCGTAAGTTATATGATATATCTACCGTGGTATCCGATCAACCGAGCTCAAGAGGAGCTGAGGTCGCCGGTGAGCACGGACTTGACTATCTACTACGTCCTGTCGATCGATTTCGCACACCGGACGAGCGAGAAGCCTACTTCGATGCACTCTGCGCTGAATTAGGCGAACGCGGTGTGACGGCGTGTTTTTATGCTGGTTTTATGAAGATTTCAAAAGGTAAATTTGTTCGTGAGCTGCCAGGTATCAACGCACACCCGGCCGATTTAACCGTTACCGATGAAAGTGGTGTTCCGCTTTTTAGGGGGATGGATGCAATAAGCGCGATGCGCGCAGGCACCGACGGCATGATAGGTGCATCAACACACGTCGTCGCTGACAAAGTCGACACTGGTGCAACGTTTATTCGGTCGCTTCCCATTCACGCCCCCGCTAATATGACTGACGAGGCCTGTCATCAGCGCATCAAACAAGCTGAGCACCAGATCTATCCGCTGACACTGCGCATGCTTGGAAAAGGGTTAATTGACATAAGCCGCATGCCATATACATTTGATGAAGCAACGGGAATACTAACTGACGCATCAGGAAAGGTAGTTGACTATGACAAGTAAGGTTGAGGTGATCGGCTCTACACCAACACTCGATATTGCAGACTTTTTCGAGGCGATAGCTCGTGAACCGCGGGCAAACAAACTTGGCGCTGCACTGGGGTTTGCTGGCTGCGCAAGCTGGGATGATGAAGGACGATATATCTGTGGGCCAAGCGTAAGCTTGGTAGGAATCGGCGGTGTACCGATTAGCCCAGAATTACTCGCGTTGTATCAGGATGGTGGCCGAAACATGATGGCGGCTTCGGCCGGAATGTCGTACCTCAATAGTGGCAACAAGCCTCTTGACGCCCTGTATCCATCTGTCATTGCCCGTGGTCATCACTCCATCGCACATACAACCACAGCCAATCTGCTTGTTGCTGGCGTTTCGAGTGGTGTCGAAAATGAATTTAATTCTCAGCGCGACGTCGTGCATCTCAGCCGTGTCACCAATGCTCGCACCGGCATCCAAGATCGGCCACCAATTGTCGTGCCTTCCGCTGATCTGTTACCAATCACGCGCCATATCGTTGAAGCAACAGACGATGCACTTGCTACACTGCCAGCATCGACATCACTTGACGAGAGAGAGGAACGTAATCTGCTCTATCCCTCAGCCAAAGCAACGCTTTTTTTGGCAACAGCGAGTCTGAGAAACTTCCAAAAACTAGTTGCTCAGGCGCATGATGATGGCAAAGAAAAAGAATACCAAACCGCACTCAGTGCAATCAACGACTGCTTATCATCACTATGGCCAGAGTTATTTACCCAGGAGGAACGCTAAAGTGGTGCGACGGCTCGAGATTCACTCTACCTCACCAGATCACGGCGAGCGAGCCGCCGGCATCAAAGATACGCTTCGTCGTCACTTTGGTGTCTACGGTGTCAAGCTAGCGTCGATCTATGATGCACCAGAGGAGGGAGTCTTCCTGTGGGATGGCGAGAGACACACGCCAGCAAGTGATACCGATCTCGCGGATTATATCACCGAAACGCAGCGTCTTGAGGCCCCGGATCAAAGCTGTCGTGAAGATGCAGCCCTCCTCGATCGCTACTTCGATGACCAAGGACGTCTTGATATATATCGAAACCCCCTAGATTGGGTTTCCAGCAATCCTATGATTGCCGCATTGATCGAGAAAGATCCGCGCATCAATAATGTCCTAGCTTTTCTGTGCGAACAGCGTGGATTGTTCCTAAAACCACCTCAGTATCGATTGCAGGGGAACTACTGGAACTCACCGTCAAATGGCGGTCTTCCTATTGTCCGCAAGAAAGACCCCATTCATGAGGGTACATTTATGCTTCACGACCTCTATCACCTGTTGATACAGGATCCGCTGCCGTATGATACCACTCAGGCAACACACGGACGGGCAAACTTCCTCCATCACCGCATGGCTTCAGAGGCGACAACGATGGTGATGGCGGATATGCAGGGAGTGCACGTTGCCGAGCTTCGCGAACAAGGCTATGACACTTCAAAGCGACGGATTTATCCTGTGTTTGAAGCAATTTTAGAACACGCACCATCTGCCACTATTACCGATGTATTGTCAGCGAATATCGACTTCTGTTTGACTGGTTCGACGCGTGCCTACGAGGCACTCGGTGTTCCCCCCGAGGTGCTGGCAACGTTCTGTGAGAAATACGACACGTTCTTTAGTGCTGATTATGATTGGAACGCTCATAATTTCGATGCTGTTGCACAAACTGTCGAACGTGATGCCGCACAGCATGAGTATTTCCAGCTCGCACGTGAACTGTATGGCCTACCCATGATTGATGACCTATACGGTGAAATGGAAGCCAAGGATGTGATATTGGAGCGGTTTGCCGATCAGATCCAGGAAGCTTATAGCTACACTCCTCACAATGATGAGGTGTCACGAATGAAAGAAGTAGCGAAACGATACTTTGGGGGACAACTGGCTCTCTTTTATCAAGATACGTTCCGTCAATATCGTGACTCGCCTCTGTTTGAGATATACCTATCGACTTCACGTCTGTTGCTAGAGGCAGCTAGTCCTGAGGCTATCAGAGAATATACCGAGGCGCTCAACGATATCATTAGCACACTCCTCGATCAGCAGCGAACTGCGGGGGCTATTGACTCACAGCAATACGAACTCTATCGAATGCACGTACCACTGTATCCTGCATACTTTATCAATTATCAGCAAGAGCAGGGCCAGATCATTCCGCTCCGAGAACGCATTTCTGGTATGCAGCTATAGCTCACTATCTTTTAGCGTAGTTAACGACCAAGATATTCGACAATATCGGTTACTGTACGATCAAGTTGTCCAATGCGATTGATAACTACCTGATCAAATTGAGGCATCAAGCTAAGATCGGTTGGCTCAACTGCCAGTCGGGCGGCTATCTCATCCTCAGGTACACCGTGTTGTCTCATCTGTATAGCAATGTCAGACCAGGCAGCCGGTAAGAGTAGTGTTGTGCGGACAAATCCGGCACCTCTCGCACGCAGTTGTTCACGTAATTGAAGGGCTGTATGGGTTGCAACGTTGAATGTTCTGTCGTCACCTTCATCGAGTGCTTGCTCAAGAACTTTTAGAGGCGTCCCATATATTCCTGACGGAGTTTCTAACACGTCAAACATCGGCGTAGAAGCAGCTAGTTCACCAAACTCACTTTTAGATACAAAGTGATAGTCGATGCCATCACGCTCTCCTGATCGGGGAGGACGTGTTGCAAACGGAACGATAGGCATAATGCCATGATCATCCCGAAGTTTCTCGATAACTGTTGTTTTGCCAATACCGCGGGGTCCAGAAAGAGTTACTATTCTTCCCATATAGTATATATTATACTACTTTAGTGTTTTTCTGTCAATATTTTACACTGTCTGAGCCAAAGCAGCGTTGAGGATTGCTACTTCGCGACGTTTCATCATTTCAAGCCCAACTTTGCTACCATCTTCATCTGTAGTGGTCGCCGACTGAATCAGCCGAATTGCCTCGGCGTATGAAGGCACCCAGACGAGCTCCATTCCCTGAGCAGCTTCTTTTTGGGTAAGGTTCGTACCGACAAATTGATCTGTAAGTGCCCGATAACAGTAAGAGATTTGACGCATGCCATCAAAATAACGCTGCTCGATGACAACTCCCAGCGGGACAATAGTGTGAATAGTATACCCGGCTTCTTCCTGTACTTCACGCCGTAATCCATCCAAACGATCCTCATTCGTCTTAATACCGCCACCCGGTAATTTGTAGGAGCCGGTCTTAGTAAAGTGCATCAGGGCTATCTCACCCCGACCATTTATAAGAACAACTCGCGCTGCATGACGAGTGTAGGACATCGCCCGGTCCTTTGGATCCACAAGCCCAAGCTCATGTTGATCTTGAGAAAGAATGATCGGCAGTCCATCGGCACATGATCGTTCGATTATCGAGCAAATAAACCCACTTTTTGCCGCAGTATAGGCCTCCCTGTTATTTGCGTGCTGTTCGGCTAGTTGCCTCTTGAGAGCAGCATACTCCTCTCTTGCGTTACTGTGAGTACGTAAATAATTACGAAATGCAAGGACATCGGTATAAGCGGGGCTATCTTTTAGGACGATGTGCAGGTAGTGGGTCCTGGCATGATCGGGTCCCTTGGGGACAAATATTTCCCAATCTTTGATCCGCTCGGGCATCCAGTGATACCCCAATGCCTCAAGTCCAGAGATATTTTGATATACTTCGTCAAATGAATCAACACCTATGAGGATATCAATGATCGGCTTGGCTACGAGACCCTGTACGGCCGTACTGCCTACGTGATGAATATCCTCACCCGAGAAGACGGGTTGAAGCAGCTCCTTTTCGTGCAAAAAGTCACTTGGCCAATCTCTACTGTAGTTGACCAGTTTCACCGTCTCCCTCGCGAGTCCAGCTGCCATACTACATTGTTTCTCGAGCTACTACTTCGATCGCTTCTCAATAATCTCTTGAGCAACGTTTGGTGGTACTTCCTCGTAGTGGGCAAGTTCCATTGTGCTAGCGGCACGACCCTGTGACATACTGCGGATGTCACCGGTATAACCAAACATATTTGCCAGCGGAACGATTGCTTTGACGAGTTTTGCTCCGCCCATGAGGTCCTCCATGGCTTCAATGCGACCACGACGGCTGTTGAGGTCACCGATGATATCACCCATGAACTCCTCAGGTGTGGTGACTTCGACATGCATCACAGGCTCGAGAATAATTGGGGTCGCTTGCTTGATACCGTCCCTTGCGGCAAGCGCACCAGCGAGCATAAAGGCCAATTCGCTCGAGTCAACATCGTGATAACTACCGTCGTAGAGTGTCGCCTTGACGTCGACGACAGGATAGCCAGCAATGACACCACTTTCGAGGGTCTCGCGGATACCTTTTTGGACAGCGGGTCGGTACTCCTGCGGAACGACACCGCCCTTGATCTCGTCGATAAACTCGAAGCCCTTTCCAGGCTCATTTGCTTCAAACTTAACCCATACATCACCATACTGTCCACGACCACCTGATTGCTTGGCATGCTTACCCTGGACTTGGCTAGTCCCCTTGATCGTCTCACGGAAGGCGACTTGCGGTTCACCGACATTTGCCTCGACGTTGAACTCACGTTTCATGCGGTCGATGAGGATCTCGAGATGAAGCTCACCCATGCCCGACATAATCGTCTGGCCTGTTTCGTCATCAGTGTGAATGCGGAAGGTTGGGTCTTCTTCGGCGAGGCGCTGCAAAGCGATACCCATTTTTTCCTGGTCGGCTTTGGTCTTTGGCTCGACGGCGATACTGACAGGCGGCTCAGGAAATGTAATGGCCTCGAGTGCGATAGGATGAGCTGGATCACTTAGTGTGTGGCCGGTAAAGGTCGTCTTGAGGCCAACCACGGCTGCGATATCACCTGCACCAATCTTATCGACATCCTCACGCTTGTCGGCATGCATACGGACGATACGGCCAACTCGCTCTTTTTCGCCAGAGGTGGTGTTGAGCACATAGCTTCCAGCCGTCAACACGCCAGAGTAGACACGAACGAAGATAAGTTTTCCGACAAATGGGTCAGTTGCGATCTTGAAGGCAAGAGCAGCCATTGGCTCTTTGTCGTCAGGCTTACGACTAATTTCATCACCTGTTTTGGGATTCTTTCCCCAAATTGCGTCAACATCGAGAGGACTTGGCAAGTAATCAACCATGAGGTCGAGAACCTTCTCAACAATCACTCCGCGACCATCACCACCAGTGACAAGATAGAAGTCACCGGCCAGGACACGCTTGCGCAGCGCGCTCTTAAGCTCATCAACCGAGATTGCTTCCTCGCCATGCTCAAAGAACTTCTCCATAAGTGCATCGTCTGCCTCGACTGCGGCTTCCACGAGGAGACTACGAGCATTCTTTGCCTTTTCGTGCATATCTGCAGGAATCTCGCCCTGAACGAGCTCATGATCGGTAAAGTCGGTGTAGGTATACGCCTTCATATCGACAAGGTCGATGACGCCGTTGATGTCTTTTTCGAACCCAATTGGCAAGTGAATCGGCAGGGCATTCTTGCTGAGACGGCTATGGATAGACTCGAGCGACTTGTAGAAATCACCACCGATCTGGTTGATCTTGTTGATGAAACAGATGCGGGGCACACCATACTTGTTTGCTTGACGCCAGACAGTTTCAGATTGCGCTTCCACGCCCATTTTGCCATCAAACACCGTCACCGCGCCGTCCAGAACGCGAAGCGAACGCTCAACTTCAGCGGTAAAGTCAATGTGACCGGGAGTATCGATAATGTTGATCTTGTGGCCCTTCCAGAAACAAGTCACGGCGGCAGAGGTAATGGTGATACCGCGCTCACGCTCCTGCTCCATCCAGTCAGTCGTCGTCTCACCATCGTGCACAGCACCGATCTTGTGGCTAAGACCAGTTCGATACAAAATCCCCTCTGTTGTCGTGGTTTTGCCGGCATCGATGTGTGCAATAATACCGATATTACGAAAGTCCTTGAGTGGGACGTTGGTTGGAGTTGCCATAGGGGTTCCTTGCTCTAAATGTGGAGCGACTTAACTAATAGTTTTTGCTGTTTTTTGCCATAACGAAACAGCACTTACTATCAACTATACCACAAGAAGCTCATCCTGGCTAGCGATCGCTACATATCTGTCGGAAGTAGTTTTTCGATACAGACACTGTCGGTATTTTTGAGAATGAAAACTACTTCATCCAATTCTTCCCGAGACTGAGGCTCAAGTGCAGTATCGTATACACTGCTTTTGCCAACCAAAAATCCGCATGTTAGGCGAGCTTCACCAAGTTCGATCAAAACAGGACCTTTTATTGTACCGACGATCATTTTGCCCGAGGAGAGGGGTAAAACTGTGTCGATAGCATCTGACCGACCAGGGGAAAGAGAGCAGACTGATACTCCATCACCTATTATTTTTACTTGATCGCCAGCACAGAGATGGAGCATGTCAGCAAATTCAATCGTTAGTATCTGTTTGATGGCTTCTCGATCAGAGAGAGATAACTGTCGCGGCGCCCCTTGTTGCCCAGCTGCAAGCAACGCTTCCAAAAGACTATGTACTGCGAGAACTTCACGCGTCACATCAAGAGTATACTGTTCAAGGGCAGCATCATAGCCGTCAACTTGTACCTCAATGGGTTCATGTCGAGCAATGTCTGCAAAGGCAATTTCCTCTCTACTGGCCGCCTCAAGTCTTGGGAGCAAGAATGGATCGTTCGCCAACTGCCAGCGTATTATGCCATCAAACCGTTGCTCATCATCTCCAGGACGCTCAGCCAAGACGCTCGGCATCAGGCAATGCCTCCTCTAGATGAGTAGTTGTTCGATCTGGCTAAACGGGACATACCGCACCTGCTCTTTCTCACTTTCGGTAATAGAATAGACAACGAGGATAGGCTCGATGGTCTCAAGTGCTCGGTACCCATAGATGACGTCGACAACACCGCAGGCGTATCCCGTATCGTTTGGATCAGTGCTCTCGTCCATAGGCGCACGTCCCCCATCTGGCTCATAGACACCGCCCTTGATAACAAGTCCTCTATCGGGGGTGAGGAGATCACGCAACACACGTGCTACCACATGACCAACTCGTTCCATAGTTGCCACTTTTACAGGATCAGACTCATCTCTAGACAGTGCAAGATGACGACACATTTCTTTTAATTGATCGAGAGAGCTGAGTGCTTTTAGCTCATGGAGAACTTCTACTTGACAGAGTTCTGCTTGGACCTGTCGCAGCACCTCCTCTATCTCGGTATGATCGCTTAGCTCACCATTACCCGCCCAGTTCGACAGTGCGTCCTCGCGATTCCGGATTACTTCTAGTTCAGGAATACGGAAGTAGACCGACTTGTCTAGAGATACTTGGATATATTTACGCACGTCGACGACGGCGATTGGCATCATTGTGCTACCTTCGAGTGTCAGTTGTGTCCCGGCGTTTGCCTTGACATCACGAAGCAGCATACCAACCCGAAAACTGTAGATGTCTTTCTCGTCATTTTCGCTACGGAAACATTTTACTTCCTCATAGATGCCGCATTGTGAGGTAGTAATATTCCCAGCGACAAGTTGTGTGCCTTTCATTACAATACTGAACTCATGTTCCCTTGAATCACCGATAATAGAGAGAGTTGACTGGGGCACTAAAACCCCTTCGCCAAATACTTCTATCAGCACCTCGATGGTGTCATAAAACTTTCCAAACGCAGCAATCATAAGGTTGAGCTCACGCATGGTTGCCAAAAACTCATCTCGATCTGAAAACGTTTTTGCACTGAGTTCTCGACAGCGCTCAGCAAAAAGGTTCAGGGCATGTTCGGCTTTCTCGAGGGTTTCACGTTTTGTTTCTCCGAGAAGTTCCTGAGCCATCGCCAAAACAACCCCCGGATCGATCGCCTCAGCGACTTCATCCTCCGCAGCCTGTTCGGCAGCGAATAGCTCGACGAGAGACTCTGTGTCTTGAAACGCTGATCCGTCAGCAGCTACCTCTGGCACTTCGTTTTCCCCATCTGCATGTTCGACGGCAGTATCGACGTGCCGAAATGGCAGTTTCGCTGGGTCTGGTCGTGTTGTCTGATAGTTAATAACGGCATCAGCTGTAAAAAAGTATGGTGTCCTGCCGCCATCACGTTCGGGCACGGCTTCTAACGCGTGAAATGCTGGTAGATAGGTTATCTCGGTATCATAATCACCTGTTCCTGCTTGTTCCCATAATCGCATGCCTTTAACGTAGAGAATTCGAGGTCGGGTGTCATAATGTGGCCGAACAATCGGTTCCAGGTCAGCCAATTTTCCAACAATTTTCCCGCCAATCCAAAAGAAATATGGCTCAGTCCCATCAAAATCAAGTTGGCGAGTAAGATAGCGCTCAAGCATGTCAATGATACTTATCCTGGTATGGCCAGCACCGTTGACCTTTTGCCAGTCAATCGTAATGGCAAAATCATCAAGTGCTCGCATGATCGCCTTTTCACGATTCTTAGCATAGTTAATTCGTTCGATCATTGCGTCAATTTGTTTTTTTATATCAGGTAGCAGCTCAGTGATTTCTCGTTCTTCGGAGCGATCAGACATATGCGGTAATTGAATATTTTCGATATCACCAATCTGGAGAGTAAACCACGCTGTGTCTTCGGGGTAATCCTCCGCCTTGGAGAAATCAAGCACCAGGTGGCGATAGGTCCCAGGTAGAAGTCCGTCGATGCTCTCGAAACCCCTTATCTCAGTTGTTTGCTCATTAAATCCAATCAAATGGAGCGGAAAATGCGTAACCTTGTAGTGCTGACCCCTCAGATCAAGTTCAAGCTCAGGAAATACATCATCAAATAACTCTTCAACATCTTTTTCGGTATCTCTTAGGTAATCGGTCAAGAAGGTCGTATGACGAATCCGACCGGTGACCATAACTGTCGCCTGTTGATAGCCTAGCTCACGAAGCTCAACATTGAGATCAACGAGAAGTCGTTGAATCTCTTCCTCGGTCACATCGCCTCTGTTGATTTGAAGCTCAACCTGCTCGGCTTTTTTTAGCAAGGCCGCGAACCCTGCATCGAACTGTTCCCTTACATCGGGAGAGGTTTGCCACTCAGAGGCCACGATGGCGTCAAAAACTTCTGATTTCTTTTGGCTATCATCATCAGAAGGTGGCATTTCCATCACTGTCATATGCCCTAGTAAATAGAGGAACCACCTCTATTGCAAGCATAGCCGCTATCATGTTGGCTTGAGTAAGTCATAGAGAAGCTCTCGTGATGACCGAAGCTGCACGACAGCGCTCGCCGGTACTTCCCTATGAATATCATCTCCTGTCTCAGGCAGAAACGTTACTTCGATGAAAGGTACGGCGATATGATGCGCTTTGTCCAGATCATCCGAGCCCGGGAGAACACTCATACGGATTGATTTGTAGCGGAAAAAGCCGACAAATGGCCCTTTGGTTTGTCCAGGATGGACAGGCTCGCTCTGTTGTAAATAGTCACCCGAAAATGCCATAAGGTACGGAAAATCTCTATTGCCAATCGTCCGTTGGTTGATGACCTCCTGGATGTCTTGAAGACGCTGCATGCTTGCTTCGTCGGTCGGGACAAACTCGATAGCATAGCTCGCTAGCGCCGGTAGAATGGTTTCGAGCGATCCAGCTTCTGGCAGGTGCTGCTCAAGTCTCGCTAGCTCATTTGGGTGAAAATAACGTAGCCGACGTTCACCGCCATCAGGGTCAAAGCGAGAAAAATCATATTTGAGGCTGCCGATAACTGATTCACCTCTCGCAATAGAGCTCGTCGAACCGGGCACGCTAAAGATATGCACGATCTGTCTGCCTGGCAAAGCGGTGATTTCCTCAGTGTTTGGCTGAACATCATCAATGGCAAACCCCAGGCTAACGACAGGCATAGAATCAAACATGCGTATTTCGACATGCCCAACGTGCGGATTCATAAACCATGCCGATCCAGTTGCCGGCAACAAAGCACCGTAAATACCGATGGCTCGCCATTCGTCATCAAGTTCAGCTATGAGTGAAGTTAGCTCTTCCTCTGAAAAGCACTGTCGATCGGCTCGCAGCATGGTATTGAAATCGCGTATATGACCATACAGCTCGTGTACTTTTTTTGGCAACATAACAGCTTCGAGCGATTCAATTGGATCAATATTTCTTCGTTGCACCTCTGCCATAGTATCTGTATTAAATCTTGTAAGGATCCTCAGAGCAAGCGTAAACAGTTCGCTAATAGCGATAGAGTATCCTATAATGATCAGCATGGAGTAATCCCATGAGTACCAATGTAGAGTCAAAACCGACATCATGGATTGATCGCCTCAGAGGACGTAAGTTCATGAGGAAAATTGGTGCGGGGGCCATGGCTGTCCAGGCTATCACCGGCATTACATCAGAGATGGGATTTTCGTTGATGCCAAGCGCGGTCTATTCTTACGCCGAGACCGATGAGGCTAAGACCTACACCCCAAACACTTTCTGTATCTTCCTCCCCGGGAGAGGAATTACTCGACTGGCGCGCGACTTTGCGGATGCCTATCAGCCTACAACCAGACAGTATTGTCGGAGCACCGTCTTGGAATATAGCGAGGGAGGGATAAGTGAAAAAGAGCTTGAGCATAGCATCCGGCGATATGTCAACGACCACGCCATACCAGACAGACCTATTCAGCTCGTGGTAATTGCATCAAGTATGGGCGGTAACGTGGCAGTTCCGGTTTTTGGTGCTATCGCTAGAGATACCGAAAATACCTCCCAGCCAATTTCTACTCGTGGACTGCTTCTCGATTCTTCACCGGCCGGAACAATTAGCCTCAAAGGTCCGATCCAAGGATTTGCCGTCGGTACAATGTCAGGACTTCAAGGAAAACCTGTTCATGGTATTTTTGAACCGCCGCTGCGCGTTGGATTTGAGTTTGCATCAAGGGCTGTCAATCATGATTTTCCCGAATCGGCTTCCACCGTTTTTTCCTATCTAGAGGATGGCGTCCGAGTTGCAAATGAAACACGGGGTCGGCTTGATATGGATGAAATGAATATTATTAATAACTTCGATCCAGATAAGCAAGACTATGGGTTTCTCAAAAAAGCCAATGCAGTAATTGTTTACACTCATGCCGATACGGAAGCGGCGGATGTAACTGTACAGTGGTCGGTGGCAAGTTGGCTATGGAAAACTGCACTCGCTCGTCAACAAATTAGTATGGGCGAAATAGCCATCAAAGACGGTAGACATGCAAATCCAAACACTGCACCAGACCCATACAACCAAGCGTTACTCTCACTTCTAAAACAAACAGGTCTACCGAGTATCGCCGATCTGCGACGCGAGGAGTTCTACGACCACTTTGATCGAGTTGGAAACGATAGATTGCCTAGTTAGGGGGGTTAACTGTGCTGATCAGGTGTCTGCTGGCTGCTACCAGGACGAACGTCAGTAGTCATTGGCGCCGGAAATCCGCTACCCGCGGCGAGCGGCTGTGGTGATCTTCGGGCGTGAACAAACACAAGGAGTGCACCTGCGATTACCATAATGAGTGCAAACAGCGATGCAACGATGACGAGAATAATCATAAGCGGTGATGAGAGATTGAAGGCAGATGCCCCAGACTCATCACTTGTTTGTGACTTTGCTCCCTCAGCAAACTTATTGATAAAGTAGTTATCATTATATTTTGCCTGTAGTGTAGAGAACGTTTTTGAGGCTTCAGAATACCGGCCAGCCCCAAATTGGTCAAGACCCTGTTGCCAGAGTGAAGCGACCGAACCATCCGTTTTGAGGGAAATATTGTTTTTTGAGAGCAAGTTACGCAAATCGTTTGCGTCACGCACATACCCGTTTGTAAAACATGTCTCACCATTACGGCTACATCCTTGGATCGTAGCACCGTATGTGTTCAGCCCAACTTGCACACCCTTTTTGTTGAACGCCGGACCACCGCTATTTCCTGATGCAATACGTGCAGAGGTGATGAGAAGTGTATGACCACCGGCGTCGCCGTTTTGCTTTATCTCTAGTACCTCTCCCTGTGTAATACTTGGGTAGGTTTTGACACTTTTTGTGCCGAGACCATCATCAACAAATGCGGGATATCCTATAGCAGTAACTTCTTCGCCTTGCCCAATATCTGAGGCTGTTCCCAGTGATACTACCGGAAAATCACCCTCAGCCTTGATAATTGCGACATCCGAATGTGATGATGACGCATTAAATGTCATGGAAGATTCATCAAAATCATAATCTACAAGACTAGCTTTAATACGAGTTTTGTCGTATGTCCAACTAGAGCTATCAATATTAAATTTCAGAGGAGTATCTGATGTTTGGACGACAATATGCCGCTCAGTATTGGTTCGCAAGACGCCAGTTAGCGGCGTTCTAGAGCCGATTAAGATAAGCGCTTGTCTTGCCTGTTTGTCACCGGCTTTTGCTTTGGCCATAGTATCATTGATCTGATCCTGAGTAGCATAGCCCGCCTGGACTGCATACTTGAAATAGTTATTGAGCACCGACGGATCGTCTATATAGGAGAGCCCGTAGAGCAGAACATCAAGCTGGACAGTATAAACAACATGACCGTTGGTAGCAATATACCCGTCGCTTGAGATAAATGACCCGCTGCCAATTACCGGAATACCACAGAGATGTTTCACTGAAAAACTTGCTCCGTTGTCAGCACGTAAGGTCAAGTCGGTACACGAGAAAACACCGATCCGTACCGTGGCAGGTTGGTTGTGGGCGACAACTGGAACGAATGTTTGACTGTTGAGCACATCGGGTACATTTGCCGTGTCTGATGCTGCATTCTTTGTGGGATTCACCGTGTCTGTCGAAGCAAGATCAAACGAAGTAGCCACCATTGTCGATATACCCGCAGAAACAACTGAACTTTCTGCATAGGCAGAATCAAGCGGCTTTGAGTAGGAGACACTTGCAATCACCTTCATATAGCTTTGATATTCGTCAAGCGTCTGATCGACAAAGCTGTCGGTAAACGATATCCAGTAGGGGCGATCGTTTTGAACTGTCATAAGATAGTACGAATAACTTGAAGTTGTACTACCAAGGAGATCGTACGTATGCACGGCAAGAATCTCTCTATAGTCCACCGATCCGATCTTTATTATTTTGTCACTCTGTACTGTGTCGCCATTCTTTGCGATCGTCTCTTTTTGGCGTGCCACAAGTAATTCAATCGGAGAGAGAGCCTGGTATTTCTGTTCTAATTTACTTTTGTCGAAGTAATTCTGATGATGATTTGTGAATAATCGCATCCCTGGATGTGAAATATAGTCATATTCACCCTTTGGGCTAGTGGCAGCAATAGGATCAATCGTTATCATCACATAGGCACGACGGGTATCGAGATCTGTTCCGTCGTATTCTTCTCCCGTCACCATACCAGGCTTCTGAACTTTATCCAATACTTGACCGTGAGCGATATGCGTTTGGGAATTGTACGTGATGGCCATACCCAAATCAGAACGAATAGTTTTATCATACTTCTCAGCAATCGTATCCTGAACGATAGCTTTTATCTTTGTTTGTGCAGATGGATTAATGTAATTTGTAATATTTTTCCCGTAAGTAAACAACAACCCGATGCAAGCGACGAGCAGGATGCTGCTTACAAGCAAAATAATACTCAGGTGTTTCTTGTGTCGATGTTCGAGCCGTGGCATATATCCTCTTTTTTATTCCAGTTATGCTCATAGTAACATTAATATTTAAAAATAAATACACTCCCGAGTAGTGGAAGTGTATTTATTTTGTGGTAGTTTCAGACTACTACATTAGGTACGAGCAAAGTGAGCAAACGCTCGGTTTGCTTCAGCCATCTTGTGCGTATCTTCTTTTTTCTTGTAGGCAGCACCAGTTTCGTTGTAGGCATCGACAATTTCAAGCGCCAGACGTTTTTCATATGGCATACCATTTCGGGCACGTGCACTCTGTACGAGCCACGTGAAGGCATAGTGAAGTTGACGATGACCTTGGACGGGAAATGGAATTTGGTAGTTCGCACCACCGACACGACGGCTCTTAACTTCAAAGTTTGGCGAAATGTTTTTGAGTGCTCGCTCGAACACTTCAAGCGGTTCCTCGCTTTTGAGTGTTTTTGCCGCCTGCTCGAGCGCAGTATAGACCATGCGCTCTGAACCCAGCTTTTTTCCATCGAGCATTGATTTGTTGATAAGGCGCTGCACAAGTACACTCTGGTATTTGCGGTCAGGCTTAATCGTGCGTTGTAATTTCTTGGTTACTTTACGAGGCATGACTACTTCCCTTCCTTCTTGGTACCGTACTTGCTACGGCCCTGTTTGCGCTTTGATACGCCCTGGAGATCGAGTGCACCGCGCACGATGTGATAGCGCACACCCGGCAGGTCAGGTACGCGGCCACCACGAACCAGGACCACGGCGTGCTCCTGTAGGTTGTGGCCTTCACCACCGATGTAAGCCCAAACTTCATGACCATTCGTCAGACGAACACGAGCAACCTTCCGGAGGGCTGAGTTAGGTTTCTTTGGGGTTTTTGTTGTCACCTTGACACAAACACCACGCTTGAGTGGCGCATCTTGGTCATAGTAACGAACCTTGAGCGCGTTATGAATACGTCCCAGTGCTGGAGACTTTGACTTCTTACCAGCGACCGAGCGCGGTTTGCGCACCAATTGATTGATAGTTGGCATAGAAAAGCGGTTCCTTGATTAGATCAATTTTATAAAACTATGGTAGACGTTTTAGCGTCTATCGCTGCATGTTCGAAGCGCAGCAAACGCCTGACACGCTCGTCCCTTTGCCATCATGCTTCGTTCGCACCGTGAAACAGAGATGACTAAGAGATGAAACTCATCTTTCATCGTACCAAAAAGTCATGCTTTTGTCTAGTGCATTGCACGATGGCACCCCCCGGGGTAAAATAAGCGTGAGAACTATTCATGAATAATCAACCGCCTCCCCCCATTAGCCAAGATGATTTCACGACACCGTCTGCACTTCCGCCGACTGACCCTCTCTTGGGAAAGGTTCGATCTGAGCGCCGCTGGCATCCACACCGCGCAAAATTACTGCTTATTGGTGTTATAGCTACGGTGACCTTGATAGTGATTGGGACATTTCTGCTCTTTGGCCGACCCACGCCAAAAAATACCGTTGAGCAGCCACAGACCCGAGTGGACACGGTGCCTGATCTCACTGCGGCAGAAACAATCATCAAGCTGAGAAGCGTATTTAAAGGGAGCGCTCTTGCCCCCACTCCACCCAGCGTCCCTATACAAACTGCAAATCACAACTACTATACCGTCGTGACAGATCCGTCAGAGGTAGCAAAAACAAGTCTTTCGGGCCCAATTAATTACCCCGATACTGATGAGATTATTGTTTCCATAAAGTCAGTCTTTGAAACAAATCACTTTTCACCGATTGTCCTAAAAGATGGTGGCAACAATGCCTCAGTCCTTATTGAGTACACCCGAAAGGACGTTGTTTGCCAGCTTGATGTCAGTTCACCGACAACCGTGAAACCCATTACCCAGTCGGTATCGGTGAGTTGTCTCGATATGAAACAGTACGAAACGCTCGCCCGAGCCCAAGAACCCTTTTACCGCGCCTACTCACCGGCATTAACAGCGAGCTATGCGATTGCGCTCATTGGCGCTCCGAGCGTAAAAAACGGTGGTACCGCGGGATACCAGACTGCGATCATTGCTGTTGGTACCGTTGCCGAACGTACGAAGGTAACAGGCGGCGTCACTCCTCGATTTTATGCTGCGAGCGACCAAGTATGGCATTACTTTACCGATCGCGTCGGCGATCTCACCTGTGACATCTACGCAACGAACGATATTAAAACTGCTTACGCAGGGACACCGTGTTATAGCACTGCCAGCAAAAAGATGAGTGTCGTCAAAGCGCCAAATACGAAATAATCATCCTATTCATTACAACAACTCCCTGCTTTACCGCAGGGAGTTGTTGTGGTGGCGGAAGTATTCGTTTCCCTCGACGCAGTTACACGGCGAGTTCGATATCAACTGCGATATCATCGATGACTTCAGCCTGCTCATCATTTGCCGAGATCGCTCCGGTACCAACCGGAATCTTTCGACCGATGATGACGTTTTCTTTGAGACCGTTCAAGTGATCGGCCCGGCCGCTTGTTGCTGCGTTGATAAGCACGCGAGTTGTATCCTGGAATGACGCCGCAGAAAGCCAGCTGTCGCTCCAGATAGAAACTTTTGTGATACCAAGCAATAGCTGCGTGTATTGTGCGGGTACTTTACCACTTGCGACAAGTGCAGCATTGGTATCAACGACCGATGCTTTCGATACAATGTCACCAGTTACAAATGTACTGTCACCAGGATCTTCTACCTGAACACGGCTAAACATCTGACGCACAATGATCTCAAGGTGCTTGTCGGCAACATCTTGACCTTGCGCTGCGTAGATACGCAACACTTCGTTGATGATGTAGCGTTGAGTTGCTTCGGTACCCTTCAGACGCATCAAATCATGCAGGTTCAATGAGCCGATTGTTAGCCTATCGCCAGCTTCAACATAGTCACCCTTTTTAACAACCAGCTGCATTGTGCCAGGCACTTCATAGCGCACTGGTGCACTTGCGTTGGCGGCGAGTACCAGAGAATCTTCTGCAATCTCTACTACGCCGTCAAATGGTGCGGTCAGAGGGTGGGCTTCTCCTTCTGCTGTCGCGAGAACATCGCCAACTTTCACACTACTGCCCGCCTTGATGCTAACCGTTCGGCCCTCAAGCGGCATGCGCTCGACATGACCAGCCTCTGGCGTGACCTGTACGACGTACTTGCTGCCATCTTCCCAAATATCAACACTACCTGTGACCTCTGTCACATAGGCTTGACCTTTTGGATTTCGAGCTTCAAACAACTCCTCAACACGCGGTAGACCTTGGGTAATGTCTGATCCACCGACACCTGAGCTGTGGAACGTGTTCAACGTCAACTGTGTTCCTGGCTCACCAACTGACTGTGCAGCAATAACACCGACAGGTTGAGCAGTAGCAACCAAGTTACCAGTTGCCATATCGATACCATAACTGCGCTGCGGAATACCTCGCAAATTGTTGGTCGAGAGCACCGACTGAATCTTTACTTCTGTGATCTTCTCATCAGCCTGAATTGCGTCTGCAATCTCACGCGTGATGACTTTGTTAGCAGCAATATATCCCGGAACTTCCTCCGCAGTGAAACGGCCATAGAGGCGATTACCGAAATCGATCATCGTTAGCTCAGATTCTGAGCGGTAAATTGAGAATCCCTTGTCATCACCCTCTTCGTCTGCAACCGTAAAGACATCTTGGCTCACATCGACAAGGCGACGGGTCAGGTAGCCGGAGTCAGCAGTCTTGAGCGCAGTGTCAATCAATCCCTTACGAGCACCACGTGTTGCCACGAATGCCTCAAGGCTTGAAAGACCTTTTTTGAAGTTACTGCGAACTGGCAGCTCAATTTCACGGTTAGCAGCATCCACCTGAATACCGATCATCGCACTGGCTAGCTTGACGTTAGTAATGTTACTACGTGCACCTGAGTTAACCATTGTCGAGATACTGGTATCCATTTTTGTAAGCTCGTTACGAAGGAAATCCTCGATTTTACGGTCAACACCGCGCCAATTTGCAACTGTAAGGCTGTAACGTTCATCATCAGTGATGAGACCCTGGTCATACTGATCAGAGACAAGAGCGGTTTTCGTATCGCCTTCAGCGATAAACTCACTGATCTCATCGAAGCTCAGGTAGTCCTGCATACCAGTTGAGACGGCGCTAGTAGTGGCAAAGCGAAATGCCAAACCTTTCATGCGGTCAGCGGTACGCGCCGTTTCCTCAGCTCCGTAGATATCAAAGATTTGTGCCAACACTTTCTTGAGTTCTTTTTTGTTTTGGACATTGTTGTTGAATGGGAAATCTTCAGGCAGGATTTCGTTGAAGAATACGCGTCCGAGAGTTGTCGTGCGGATATCACCTTTTGCACGAACACGAATCGGGCTTTGCAGCTGCAACTTGTGCATGTCATACGCCAGTTCAGCATCTCGGCTGTCAGCAAAGACCGCTACCTTATCAGTTTGCGCACTTGGCTTATCGTATGTCAGGTAATAGTTACCCAGAACGATATCCTGGTTGATATTGAGCACTGGGCTACCATCGGCTGGTTTGAGCAAATTATTGACGGCACTCATGAGATCGCGAGCTTCGGCTTGTGCTTCTTTGCTCAGCGGCAAATGAACAGCCATCTGGTCACCGTCGTAGTCGGCGTTGAATCCACTTGCAACAAGCGGATGAAGTTGAATCGCCTTTCCTTCGACAAGAACGGGCATAAAGGCCTGAATACTCAAACGGTGAAGTGACGGCGCACGGTTGAGAAGCACATACTTGCCCTCGATACAGGCATCTAATGCGTCCCATACGACTGCTTCACCTGCCTCGATGAGCCGAGTAGCGCTACGAATATTGTGCGCATATTCACCGCGGATAAGCCAGCTGATGACAAACGGCTTAAACAGCTCGAGTGCCATTTGTTTTGGCAGGCCGCATTGGTCGATTTTGAGTTTAGGACCAACCACAATAACCGAGCGACCCGAATAGTCGACGCGCTTACCGAGGAGGTTTTGACGGAATCGACCCTGCTTACCTTTTAGCATATCGCTAATGCTTTTGAGCCGTCGTCGTCCACCTGTCGCATTGACCGCACGACCACCACGGGCCGCTGAATTGTCGATAAGACTGTCGACCGCTTCTTGAAGCATACGCATTTCATTACGTCGAATTACTTCTGGTGCGTTCAGGTCGATAAGTTTCTTGAGGCGGTTATTTCGATTGATGACACGTCGATAGAGGTCGTTGAGGTCACTGGTCGCAAATCGCCCACCGGTCAGTTGCACCATAGGCCGCAGGTCGGGAGGGATCACCGGCAAGACTGTCAGGCATAGGCTGCTTGGCTTGATACCAGCCGCTTGCATACCCTCAAGTACCTTGAGACGCTTCAGTAGCTTCTTTTCACGCTGACCTTTGGCTCCAGCAACTTCCTCGCTGAGTTCAGCAATAAGTGCCGACAAATCAACTTCGTCAAGCAACGCTTTGAGCGCTGTGCCACCCATTCCAACAGTGACAAGCTCCTCGTATTCCTCAGGCAAATTGCGGAAATCTGTCTCGCCGATAAGCGCATGTCGAACAAGGCCCTCGAGCTGAGTCTTTTTTACAATATAGCTTGACTCGAGCTCTTCGAGTTCTCGTGACTGCTCCTCGGCTAGTTTCTTGACGTCGGCACCTTCAGCCGCAGCTTCTTTTTCAAAGCGTATCTTGATAGCTATCCGGCCAGCATCAGTTTCAGCTTCCAGATCAGCCAAGAATTGATCACGCTTCTCACTGTCGACTTCGAGGATAACATAGGTCGCAAAGTAAGCAATCCGCTCAAGATTACGCACCGTGATACCCAGTAGCAAGCTCATCGCGCTCGGTGTACCACGCATAAACCAAATATGTGCGACCGGTGCAGCCAGGTTGATGTGGCCCATTCGTTCACGCCGAACAATCGATTTAGTGACCAGTTCACCATTTTTGTCGACAGCAGCTTCACGTGAGCGTACCCCTTTGAGCTTATTGTCGTGTGGGTTGATATCCTTAACTGGTCCAAAGATTCGTTCGCAGAACAGTCCATCTCGCTCTGGCTTTTGTGTTCGGTAATTTATGGTTTCAGGCTTAGTGACCTCACCATAGCTCCATTTGAGAATGTCATCTGGACTTGCAACAGCCAAACGAACAGCATCAAAATCAGCGATACCTGTCGTAGCAACAACGCGCGACATGTTAGGCCTCCTCTCTATCTTGTTCAGTGGTTATTTCTTCATATAGTTCATCGTATTCTTCATCGACATCACTAATTTGACCTTCGTTATCAATATCACGCACGGTCACGCCATCGTCTTCATCTATCTCACCAAGTTCGTCTGATTCGTCGAGTACATATTCCTTGTCTTCCTCGATAACAGGTACGGTTTTATCCTCAGGACCGCTCTGTTCGATAACACTCTCTGCATCAAACTCTTCACCTTCGTCGATGAGGTCAACCCTGAGACCAAGACCCTGCAATTCTTTCACCAACACGTTGAAGCTCTCGGGAAGTTTCGGACCGGTGATGACATCGTCTTTGATAATTGACTCATAGGCCTTTGCGCGACCATAGACGTCGTCAGATTTGATTGTTAGCATTTCCTGTAGAGTACTTGCCGCACCGTACGCCTCAAGCGCCCAGACCTCCATCTCACCAAAGCGCTGGCCACCATTTTGAGCTTTTCCGCCCAGTGGCTGCTGCGTCACCATGGTGTATGGACCAGTCGATCGAGCGTGAATCTTGTCGCTGACCATGTGGTGTAATTTGATCATATGCATCACACCAACGGTTGAGCGCTCTTCAAATGCCTCACCTGAACGCCCGTCATAGAGCTGACTCTTACCGTCAGGTGCGAAACCGGCTTTCTTCAGCTCATCTTCGATAACGGTATTTGGAACCCCATTAAATGGTGGTGTTGCCACACGATACCCGAGAGCTCGTGCCGCCATACCGAGGTGTGTCTCAAACAACTGGCCGAGGTTCATACGACTTGGCACGCCGAGTGGGTTCAAGACAATGTCAACAGCGGTTCCATCAGCGAGGAATGGCATATCCTCAACTGGCAATATACGTGCCACTACACCCTTGTTACCGTGACGTCCGGCGAGCTTGTCTCCCACGCTAATCTTGCGTAATTGAGCAACAAAAATCTGGATTTGCATCAAAACGCCAGCTTTGAGCTCATGGCCATTCTCGCGACTAAATATCTTTACACCAACAACCTTGCCGCCGCCTGCGTTATTCATGCGCTGGCTTGTATCGCGAACATCTTTTGCTTTTTCACCAAAGATCGCGCGGAGCAACCGCTCCTCAGAGCTCAATTCTTGTTCGCCCTTCGGTGTGATTTTTCCGACTAATACATCACCGGCCTTCACTTCACTCCCGATTTGAACGATACCGTTCTCATCAAGATGACGTAGGCTCTCTTCACTCACATTTGGAATATCACGAGTGACGATCTCAGGACCAAGCTTTGTCTCACGGACTTCTACGTTGTAATCCTTGATGTTGATGCTCGTGAGGGAATCATCCTCGACGAGGCTGCGGCTAATGACAACGGCGTCGTCCATGTTGTAACCACCCCACGGCATAAAGGCTACCAAAAGATCGCGACCGAGAGCTAACTCTCCATCGGCAATTGATGCACCTTCGATGAGAACATCACCTTTTTTAACCGTATCTCCACGACTAACGCGTACTTTCTGATTGATACTTCGATCGTCGTTACTCTTTGCAAAGTGGATTGGTGCATATTGCTTGGCACCGTCCTTGTAGGCAACTTCGACAATATCTGCGTCAGCACGAATAACTTCACCGGCAGCTTCTGCTACCACCAACTGTGATGAGTCACGCGCGACCGCACCCTCAATGCCTGTTCCTACAGTAGGAGCTTCAGGTGTTAGCAGGGGAACTGCCTGACGTTGCATGTTTGAGCCAGTCAAGCTTCGATCGATACGGTTCTTTTCGATAAATGGCACCAGCGCTGCGGTTGAACCCAAGATCTGCTTGTGAGCAGCATCCATAAATGTCACCTCAGACGCATCAACCTCACCCGGCTTCAAAAACTTACGTGCACTTACGCGTTCATTGACAAACTTGTTGTTGGCATCAAGTTCTGCACCAGCGTCAGCGATGACTTCAGTAACTTCCTGACTTGCGTCAAGATACACCACTTCATCAGTTACCTTGCCGTTTTTGACACGGAGATATGGTGTTTCGATAAAGCCATATTCATTGACCCGCGCATAGGCAGCGAGGTTGAGCACTAGGCCGATATTAGCACCTTCTGGTGTTTCGACAGAACAGATACGACCATAGTGGGTGGGGTGGGCGTCGCGGACATCAAATCCAGCACGCTCACGACTTAGTCCACCAGGGCCCATACTACTGAGGCGTCGTTTGTGGCTCAATTCTGAGAGCGGGTTAACCTCGTCAAGAAGCTGAGAAAGCTGGCTCGATGCAAAAAACTCACGCACAGCAGCGACGACTGGTCGAGCGTTAATGAGTTGGCTCGGTGTGACAGTGGTGATATCGCTCATGCTCATGCGATCCATGGCATTTCGCTGCATACGAAGCATACCAACGCGGAACTGACGAGCAACGAGCTCACCGACCAATTTGATGCGGCGATTGCTGAGTGCGTCGATATCATCGCCGGCTTCTTGTGTATTATTCATCCGGATGAGCTCACGAATGATAGCAACGAGGTCATCGAGTTGGAATACTCGATGCTCAGTCGTGTTTGGTGTCGTGAGGCCAAGGCGTTGGTTCATCTTATAACGACCAACGCGTGAGTAATCAAATCGTTTGAAGTCATAAAACATTCGCTCGATCATCTGGCGAGCGTTGTCAACTGTGGCCAAGTCACCTGGGCGAAGGCGTCGGTACACCTCGATCAATGCTTCATTGACACCATGAGCTGGGTCTTTTTCGAGGGTAGCATCGATATATTTGATATCTCCGGTATCGATATCTTTGAACAACTCTTTGATTTCATTTACTTTGCTATACCCAAGGGCGCGCAGTAGGGTTGTGACGGCGATTTTTCGGCGACGATCAATCTTCACATACAGTGCACCATTGCTGGCGGTCTCAAATTCGAGCCATGCACCGCGACCAGGGATCAGCTTTGCACTATAAAGATTTCGTGTTGCACCACGCTCAGCGGTAAAGAACACGCCCGCGCTTCGGATCAACTGGCTCACGACAACGCGCTCTGTTCCATTGATGATAAAGGTGCCGCGATCGGTCATCCAGGGATAATCACCGAGGTAGATTTCCTGCTCTTTGACTTCACCGGTAACTTTATTGGTGAGTTCGATCATAACATGCAATGGTGCATCAAAGGTCAGGTTATTTTCTTTTGCAAATGCTTCTTGGTTTTTTGGCTCCTGAAAGGCATACTGCTTGAATCGTAGTTCCAACTTTTGACCAGTATAGTCCTCGATTGGATTGAGCTCTGCAAAGATTTCGCTGAGACCGGTCTCGACGAAATCTTTCCAAGACTCCTTTTGATGCGCGATAAGATTTGGTAGCGGCAGCGCACTATCGTCTTTCGTGAAAAAAACGCGTTTGGCTGGAGCGGCCGCAGGCTTTGATTTTGCCATACATACTCCCTGATAGATGATGGTTAATATAGTGTTGTGTTATCGTCTGTGCTTTGGCGCCGAAGCTTTACTAAATGGGGATACGCATACCAAAACGCCACGCCACTGGCACGGTACACAAAATTATCCCGCATTACACAATCTTCATTGCTTTGATTGTACTATAGCCGACATGCTCTTGTCAACAAACTATACTCTCCACTTATCCTATCGGTACATTTATTGTTTGGTGGCGAGGACGGTATCGATAAGGCCATAGCGCTTTGCATCCGTCGCACTCATCCAAAAATCTCGCTCCATGTCAGCCTTTACTTTACTGAGTTTTTGGCCGGTATTCTCTGTCATGATGGCGGCCAATTTTTCTTTTAGCTCAACCGCCTCACGTAGCGTAATTTCTTGATCTGTTACTTTACCCTGCGTGCCGCTACTCGGCTGATGTATCATCACTCGCGCATTTGGCAATAAGTGCCGTTTTCCCTTTGCGCCACTGCTCAGCAACAGCGCTCCCATGCTAGCTTGCAATCCGATACCATAAGTAGCGACATCTGGCTTGATATAGTTCATCGTGTCATAAATAGCCAGGCCATCATACACACTCCCACCGGGACTATTGATGTAGAGGTGAATATCCTTCTCGGGATCCTCATTCGCGAGATGCAGTAGCTGGGCTACTACCACGTTTGCGGTGTGCTCGTTGATTTCTTCACCGATAAAGATAATTCTATCCTCAAGCAGACGGGAATAAATATCATAGCCGCGCTCTCCGTCACGCGTTTTGACAATCACATTTGGTACAAGATAGCTTTTCGTCATAGTGTCTCTAGTATACCGCAGTAAATTAGCACTCGTCAAGTCTGAGTGCTAATTTAGCTTCTGATAAACAATAACTTAAGCCTCAGCCCCCCCGACAGACAGTTGGCCCTGATGGGCCAAGGCCCGCCAAGAGCGAAGGCTGATTCAGTTAGCGGCGGGCCGGTTGCTGGAGTGGGGAGGGGGTGAGGCGGAATAGACACTAGCTCTAATTAAAATCGATCAACGCTTGAACAGTTTTTTCGGTCAACAAGCTGTTGGCAATTTCGCGCTGAACTTCTGGTTCATCAAACCGCTTTGCCATATCGGGGTTATTGGCGTACTGGGTCCTAAACGAGTTGATGCGCTCTGCTAACTCATCGCTCGATGCTTGAATCTTCTCTACCTTGCTCAGTTCGGCAAGTACGAGACCCGCCTTGACTCGATCCTCTGCAGCAGGACCAGCTTCCTTTTCCAGCCACTCGTCCCGGTCTTTGAAGCCATTTGTCTCAAAGTACTGTTCCGGTGTCATACCGCGGTACATCAGATTTTGCGTCATGTCTTGCTCAATCGAACGAATCTGATCCTCTCGGAGTACGGACGGCACCGCAACCTTACTCTTTTCGACCAACTGCTTCACAAGGCTGTCTTTGAGTTTGTCGGTTGCTTCGCGTTCTTTTTGAGCAGTAATCTCAGACTCGATATCTTTTTTGAGTTCGGCCACATCGGTAAAGGGTCCGACCTTGGCAGCGAACTCATCAGTAAGTTCCGGCACGACAATCTGATTGACTTTCTTTATAGTGACGGTGAAGATTACTTTTTTTCCTGCTAACTCTTTAGCGGGATACTTCTGAGGAAATGTCAGAGGAATATCTTTCGTTTCACCAGCTTTCGCGCCAATGAGTGCATCCTCAAATCCAGGGATAAACGAATTACTGCCCAGTGTCAGTGGATACTCCTGAGCGGTTCCGCCCTCAAATGCCTCTCCGTCTTTGGTGCCAACGTAGTCGATCACTACCTCATCACCAGAGACAGCGGCCGCAGAGGTTTCTTTTTTCTCTGAATACCCTTTTTGAATTCTCGTTACTACCTCGTCAATATCGGCTTTTGTCACCGTCACTGGTTCTTTGACTGCTTGTAATTTTTTGTAGTTACCGAGAGTTACTTTTGGCAAGACATCCCCCTCCGCAGTAAACTCTAGCAGATCACCGGGAACAAACTTTTTAATTTCGACCGCGGGACGTTCCAACGCCTGTATCTCATTGTTGAGATATGCTTCCGCTACTGCTTTGGACAGGGCGTTATTGAGCGTCTCCTGCGAGAGTGCTGATTGGTCAACGTGTTTCGCGACCACATCAAGCGGCGCACGACCTTTACGAAAACCTTGGACCTTAGTTGTTTTAGCGAGATGTTTGAGCGCAACCTGCTGGGCTGCTTCGAGTTCGGGCGCGCCGATGGAGATCGTCACCAGGACACGCGTATCTGAGAGATGTTTGACAGTCGTTTTCATAGCTGTTCATTATATCAGATTGTGCGCGTAGTGCCGAACTATCAGTATTTGAACAGCAACGCACCCCGCATCCCCATGGTATCGTGCACAGAGCTAGCCGTACCGCACTGTGTCACAAGCGTATTGAAGTTATTTGTGTCGTCTTGAGAGGGACTTTCAAGCGCATAAAAGACCACCTGAGTATTGGTACCACACGGATAGACCGCCAGACTCTTTGTCCCGTTAGTCGCGCCACCAGACACCTGCGTATTTACCGGCAAGGCTGTGGTGAACCCTGCTGGTAGCAGATTGGCAGCCACAAGGACATCCTCAAGCGTGCAGATGTATCTCCCGGTGCCAACGAATCCCGTGGCGCCATCGGTACAAACACCGCCTGCTATCGCAACAGTTGACGACAAACCACCAGCCGGGAAACGACCACCGTTATTTGCCGCCCACACGCCAAGTGCTTCAGCAACCTTATGCGCACCGTTTCGCACCTGTGTATCACGGGCCTGCAGCTGAGAATCCATGTAAATTACGGTGAGTAGCGTTGCCAAGATAGCAATCACTACTATCACTACTAGTAGTTCAACGATGGTAAATCCCGAACGGACGTGTCGCAATCTCATGTCATACACTATGACAAACATGCCGTAGACGCGCAATAGGCATAAACGCTATGAACTGAGGTCACTGACGTCAAATTCGTCTTCTTCGCTGGTTTTTTTGCGGCGCCGATCCTTGACGGTAGAGACGACCCGCTCAAAGCTCAGTTTTTGCTCATTACTTGTGGTGGTATCCTTCAGCGGATAAGCTTCTGACGCTAATTCTTCATCGCCGATAAACATGATGTAGGGAATAGCTTTTTTGACGGCAGTCTTGAGCTGCTTATCGATCTTTCGCCCGGTGAAATCAAGCTCAACATTGACTCCTTCACCGCGAAATTCCTTTGCCAATTTGGCGGCACCACGCAAGCTATCACCGACGACAATCATATAAATATCAGTTGTTGAGAAAAATGTTGGCAATAACCCATGTGTTTCGAGGAAAAGCTGCGTCATCGTCAGCCCAGGTGCAAACCCAACTGCACTGACCGGATCGGCGCCAAACAGGCTCACCAAACCATCATAGCGGCCACCACCGAAGAGCGCTCGGTTGTTTTCGGGGTGCGTGTCAAAAAATTCAAACACCGTGCCCGTGTAGTAGTCAAGCCCCCTCATGAGAGTGATGTCAAATACGGCGTTTTTTACTCCTGCACGCTCGAGATGAGTGAAAAGCTCTTGAATTTCTTTGACAGCTTCGCTATCACGGATTGCTTCGGGGAGGTCGGCCATGGTCTTGGCAGCGAGAAGCTGTGCAATCTTTTGTAGTCCCGTCGGTGCTGCCTCTTGCCCGAAGATGTCAATCGCTTGATCACGAAATGCATCCGACGCAATTTTACCTTTTCGATCAAACAGTTTTATCATCAACTGCGCCTGGATCGTGTCAAGCCCCAGGTAGTGTGCCATCATAAAGTTGATCACTTGCCGGTTATTGATACGGATGGCAAACATGTCATCAGCGGCGCCAAATGCTTTCATAAGGTCGTACCCCATCGAGATAATTTCTGCCTCAGGCAGTGCACCATCCATGCCGAAAATATCGCAGTTGAGTTGCCAAAACTCGCGCTCACGACCCCTTTGAGGGCGTTCGTAGCGCATATACTGACCGATGTTGTACCATCGTGCCGGATAGGCTATCTCCTGACGCCGCGCGGCGATCATACGACTGACACTCGGCGTCATTTCCGGTCGAATCGCTACTCGCCGTTCACCACGGTCAACAAACTGATAGGTTTGCTCATTGACAAGCTCTTGGCCACTCTTGGCAGCATATACTTCGATCGGCTCGAGTAATGGTGCGTCGTAGGCCTCATAGCCGTAACTTTTGACGATTCGCCGCCAGGTGCGAAAAATATAATTACGCACACGCATATCTTCGGGATACCAGTCCCGCGCGCCTTTGTACGATTCAGATGAGAGTGAGGTCATAGTATCTGTTATTGTTTCATATTTCCCTGCATCACGCAAGGAAAAGCGGGTTAGTTCAACACGTGCTGTTGGAGCCACGCATACATGGCGATCCCTGCTGCCACGCCGACGTTGATACTACGGGTACTACCAAACTGCTCAATCGCGACAGTTTGCTCAGCGTAGTTGCGGAGTTTCTCAGAGATGCCCGGTCCCTCTGCGCCAAATAGCAGCACACAGTCCTCGGGCAATAGTGCCTCGGATAGCAGAGACGCGTCTTCGCAGTTATCCACAGCAATCAGTCTCTTCTTGTACTGCCGCATCGCCGCCACGAAGCTATCGGCGTTGGCATAGTAATGCACATGCAGGTACTTGTCGGTCATCATGGCACCGCGCTTATTCCACTGGCGGCTGCCAATGATGTGCACGTGCCGCACACCAAAGGCATTGGCACTGCGAACGATTGTTCCCATGTTGTAATCGCGTGACACATTATCGAGAGCGATTTCGAGCGAGATTGCGTCGGTATCGAGATCAGCCACGATCGCATCGATCGACTTGCCTTTGTAAGCATCGATGAGGTTACGGCTATCGTGAGGGGCTTCCATATTTTTTAGTATACAAAAAACACGCCGATTTCGACGTGCTGACTATGAGCTAGAGAGGGTTTTCCCCGAGAGACAGGTCTCACCTACCATTCGCGCCGAAGCGCCAGGTCAGTGATCCAGTGTCTCTCGGGTATTCACCCCCTACGCGGTTGGAGTTCTGGCACGGCGCGGTGAAGCGCAGTGCCAGAACCAGGACGGACTACTTCTTGGACCGGTCGACGGTCCGTCCGGCCCAAGCGAGGGCCTTCTTGGCCGCGTCGGCGCCGGCCTGGAGCTGCTCTCCCCGGGCCTTATCCGCGGGGGACAGGGCGTGGAAGGCGGCCCCGACGGCGTCGTCGAAGTTGTCGGCGCCGAGTTCCGCCACCCGGTCCAGGACCCGGTGGGCGAAGACGGTGGCGAAGCCACCCACCTGGCGGACGGCCCCGCACTTGTGGGCGAGGTCGATGACCTTCGCGGCGCGGTCGGCGACGGCGGCCTGGCTGGCGGCGAGGATGTCGAATCCCATTGTTTCCATCCTTTCTGGCCTTTTTCAAGGGCCAGGTTGTAGGGGGATGAAGGTCTAGTCGTGAGTCGGTATTACTTCGATTCACGAACTCAGTACGCATTATAGCATAAGCCTTAATTTTTGTCAATATGCTTGAGCGTTTGCCGTATGATATAGTGGGATGAGATGCAGATGTGACGGCTGCGTGAAACGCAAATGATTGTAGACGCGCTAGGCGTTGTATAATGTACAGGTACCGTCTCATTACATATCACATTTTATGTATGCGGATATGGCGGAATTGGTAGACGCGCTAGCTTCAGGTGCTAGTGTACGTAAGTACGTGGAGGTTCAAGTCCTCTTATCCGCACCAACGATACAGCCCGGCCTCGTGTCGGGTTTTATCGTTGGTATGCATTAGCACTTGGAGCTTCACGTCGTGGAGGTGAGAACTGCCAGTGGTAGTTCGGAAACGAATCTTCCGACGAAAGCTATGCTTTCTACGCGCGAGTTCGGGGGTCGCGGAACGTGACCAAGTCCTCTTATCATTGGTGGAGTATTAGAGTAAACTGCGTCAAGTTGCTTTCTCTTTGGCTGCGCGCATTGTCGCCCCGGCCAATCCATACACGTTTGTCGCACTATGGTCAGCATACTTTCCGGTGAGCCGTATCGGAACATATCGCGTAGTCAGGTTGCGGTCGTGCTCGATGGAAGTGCGTATATTGAGATTTGCTTCATCTGGAGAGACAGTTCCGGTACGCGCCCACACGTGAGCAACGCCGGCTCCTTTGTCGAGAGCATGGCGAATATCATACTCAAGTCGCATTCGGCGCATCAAACCCACTATTGCCAAGTTATCTAATCGTGCAGCCCCTATTCCATATAGCATCATCCCGCGTGCAGTGAGTGATTCCAGATGTGCGGCTACTAGAGGTGATGCGGCATCGTCCTGACGGTTAAGCGAGATATTTGCGGCAAGTTGCTTGCCATCGGTCATAAAAGCCTTGATAAGTTCGTAATGGCTCCGATCTACTACGGTAGGAGACTCAAATACCACCATGCTATGAAGAGCCGTATCGGGGTGAGACGCATATGGACCAACGATGGCAGCGCCCTGTGATGGCCCAAAAGTCATCACCTCTCCAGCTTCGCCTATCTCTATACGTGCCCGATCAATAAGTGGCGAGGCATCGCCGTGCCTAATACGTGTACGCTCACTGTTAGATAGATTCACATTGTCTTCCAAACACGTTGTATTTGGTTGATATATGAGTTTTGATGATGGATTCACCATCGCCCTTATTACGCGAGCCCTTGCCACGGCAGGAATAGATATACCATTTGCGTATTCGGCAGGTACCCAGAGAACGCTGTCGTCCCAATCTTTAGGCGTATCGACAACGAGCCTAAAGGCCCTCCCCGCTAGCTCTCTACGAACAGTATGCGAGCTAACCCACTCTGCATGGTCCGAAAGAGCCTGCTCGACAATAGAGGCTATGAGCTCATCATCCTCGCCAGATACATATGCTTTAGCTTCAGGATACAGGTCGGTCCAGATCATTATGGATCAAGAATACCCTATGCTTTGACATATATCAATATACATTTGATAAGATGTTACCAAGAGAATACATAACCATGAGCTATATGGTAGACTGTGAGTATGGCAATGAGTTCAAAAGGATTTACGATTCTCGAGTTAATTGTCGTAATTGTCGTTATCGGAACTCTCACCACAATCACGGTTGTCGCATTCAATGGCATCCAAGATCGTGCCTATATGTCTCAGATATACGCCAACGTGAGTAGCACCGCAAAGTTAATGAACAGCTATCATATATTCAACAGAACCTACCCAATTGTTGCAAACACAAACTGTATCGGAAAAGTGAGCGATTACCCGGCGACGGGAGGGTTTGCGGCGGGGTCTTGCGGTATTGATACAAGCAATAACTCCTCATGGGGACAAGCAAATGACTCGTTTATGACGATGCTCGGCACAATGGGGACCGTACCAACCGGTACAACACCCCGGATTGCCACCCATTACGGGATAAAGTATCGCGGCATTTATTTCCAGATAAATGACTACCCCAAAGGATCGGCGTGGCCCGACTCGGTATTCTTTGAATTTGCCGTACCGGGCAAGCTAGACTGCCAGGGAAAACCTTACATTTCCCGTTATGACTCGTCGGGTAATTCGACCTATTGTTCGTACTACTTCAACGCAGAGGGGAACTAGTCCCACACCGCTTAAGATCTACTGTTCACCCGGAACCCAAGATTTCCCGCCGCGACGTAGTGGAGGAAGTGAAAGATGATCGAAGGTGTCTTCGTACACGGTTACTCCCGCCTCTCGCATAAGTTCGTCACCAAATCTGATACTTTCACCCCAGTGATCATCTCCATACACGACAGGAAACCGCACGACGTGTCGTATCCCAGACTCTATAATCATACGATCACACTCTGTACATCCTACCCACGGACTAACAAGGCAGGCGCGCCAAGTAGCTTGGCCCAATCGCGCTGCTTGGGCGATCGCTCGGCGCTCGGCGTGTTCATAAAAACGCAACTTTGTCTCGCGATCTGTGCGACGCGGCTTAGTGTCCTTGACGCCACGCGGCGTTCCGTTGAATCCGACACCGATTATGTCGCCAGTTTGGCCGAGAATAACTGCACCAGTCTGCGATGAAGGATCTTTGCTCTGAAGTGCAACCTTAAATGCAGCGATCATTGCGATATCGATAACATCTGGCGATTGGCCCGTTTGTGCAAATTCGGCACGTGTCAACATAGTGTCTCTGTTTCCTCTTTAAGCTACGCTGAGTATACACCGATTTACGGTAATCTCAAGCATAAGAGATGTAGTTATATCCCAAATCGACCAAGTTGCCCGACGTCATGATGATCGCGCAATAACTCGGCGAGATGTTTGACATCGTTGGCAGCTTTTACCCCGGGGTTGAGGATACCATGCGGATCAAAAACGCTCTTGATATCCTGATAAAGTTTCACCTGTGTTTCATCAAGCTGGGCATAGACGAACTTTCCCTTTAGTCTCCCCTCGCCGCCTTCACTAATCATCGTCCCGCCACATGATGTGACGAGTGAGGTGAGTTCATCGAGCAATTTAAAGATAAGTTGTTTGTCGCTGACCTTGTGGAGTGACAGAGAGGGATACACGGTATAGGTACCAGTATAGGCATGTCCTGCAAGCGGGAGCGCGGTGTGGAGCTTGTCAGCAAGCTCGCTCAAATGCCCGCAAAATTCTTCAAACCTCTCGCCAGGAATATGAAAGCCACCGTAAAGTCCTGGCGAGGCGGTCTCGACTGTGTCGGGGAATGATGTGTAATACGCAACATCCAGCGCTGCCATGAGGTCGCCTGCAACATCACCATTGGCGGTAGTCACTGCGACGTTTGCCTTTGCTACCAACTTTACCACTTTTTTGAGCTGTTTTTCTCGATGACGTTCGTTGAAGTCGTCAAATCCTAGCAGTATTACCGATTCGCCAGGTGTCTTTGCGACTGCTTCTGCATAAAACTGAAAAACATGTCCCCTATCGGCAGCGGCGTCGAAGAGAGCTGCATCGAAATACTCGATAAATGCTGGCTGTAGTTTGCACAGCGCATCGAGTGCGTCCCTGGCGTCATTGGCTGACTGGTAGACCAGAGCTGCTACGCCAAAATGCAGGCTACGGAACTCTGCGCGCATGATCATCTCAGTGATGATGCCTAAGGTACCCTGAGAACCAACAAAGAGTGGCGTCAAGTCAAATGAGCCGTCCTTTTGTTTGACATCGGCTATCGCATTGTACCCCGTTGCATCATCGGCACGAAGTGAGTCAAGCAACTCACCATTTTCCTCTATCAGGCCATCAATTCCACGGTAAATGTCGCCTTCCATGCCCTGGAGACCTTTGCGTCGATTGAGCTCGCGCTTACTAATCCGGCCTGTCTGAATCACGTCACCGTTGGCTAGCACCACTTCGAGCTGATCAATAGCTTTTTCGATGGTCCCATACTTGCCAGACAGGGGCCCCGCTACACCACTGGCAACAGCTCCGCCGATCGTCCCTATGCCTATCGAACCAAAGAGCGGCATGAGTGCCGTCCCATGCAGAGAAAGTGCCTGCGATACACCATGGACGGTAGCACCAGGCTGAAGTCGCAGCAGTTTTTGCTTGGCATCATACTCAAATAGTTGATTCATATGCGCCATCGTGACGAGCGAGATACCTTTGCCAATAGCCGCTCCAGTGGGGTCTGTACCGGCACCACGCACCGTAATCGGCATGACATGGCCTTTTTCGGCAAGCTGCCATGCAAAGCGCGTTACCTTGCGCACATCGTTGGTTGTCCTCGGATAGATGACGAGCTCAGGTTTTATGGAAAGCACTCCACCGTCTGTACTCACCGCTTGGCAAACATCACTCCGTGCTGATACCTCACCGCTGATATGCCCGCGTAGGTAAGTCGCAACTTTACTCATGGATTTCCCCCATTAGACTCTTTAGGCACAGTATAGCATAACGGGGATGGCTCGCCAATCGTGCTTTTGGTTGACCTAGCTGGTGCATTCCCTTTACACTACTCTCTATGTCGCACCAACCAGAGGCAGTCCGTGTCCCTTATCTATTGCGTCCCCTCACCATCGATACGATGGATGAGCAACGCCCCTATTACGTGCGCCCAGGATCCATATCGATCGCGCCAGATAGTGGCGCACTCACTCTCCAGGGAGGCGAAAAACTCAAACCCGCAAGCCTGCGTCCACCCGTCATGCTGGGTTATGTCGGTATCATGCTTGTCACTCTATTTGAGGGAGATGACTGCACCCCGGTACGCGGGTATGTGGCAGATTTGAGGCGTATCGCAAATGGCAATCTCTTCGATACGGGCACCACTGCCGACATGCCAGGTGATCAGGAGGAGGCAAATTACTGGGAGGAAACAAGAAAGGCCGAACGTCCTATCGTTGCCTGTATTTCACGTGCTGCCATCAAGGGTGCTGAACTCATTTTCGATGGTGACCCCCGCTTTGAGCCCGCAACACGAGAGCTGGCAGCCCTCGCCGACAAGCTTGAGGAGGAGCTCAAAAAAGAACAACTAAAAAAAGCAAAAAAGATGCGTATCCCCAAATCACTAAAGGATACACCGTCAGCTGGCGGCTCAGACGATGACCCAGGAGACAAAGAGCCATTGAGCCCTCCGAGTGATAATCCGGATGATTCGGGCAAGGGCGGGACGAAGCTTAAAGTCCGCAAACATGGTCGCAGCGTGGAGCTAGAGACACTAGAGGATGATTGACGAGGCTGTGCTATACTAGTGTTATCCTGCCTGCAAACGAACGTGAAATTGGTATACACGTATGCCTTAGGTGAGAGCCGCCAGTGGCGGGTCGCAAGGGAGTCCACTCTTGAAAGCTGTGCTTTCAAAGATGTGACGACGGGGTCGCGCTAGCGTGACCATATGCTAGGCCATATGCTCCTCGTCGTACATTGCGATATAATGTCCTTACAAATTATGCGGATGTGGTGAAATTGGTATACACGTATGCCTTAGGAGCATATGCCTCACGGCGTGCTGGTTCAAGTCCAGTCATCCGCACCAACCATAGTACCGACCCTTGTGGTCGGTTTTATGGTTAGTAAGCGATACTTTGCTGTACCAGTACCCGCGGCGTGGTGGTGAGAACTGCCCGTCGGCAGTTCGCAAGGAAACGTCACCGATGAGCTAGGCTCATCTGGCTGACTTTCGGGCCCGCAGAATGTGGGCAAGTCCAGTCATCCGCACCAAATGAAATGAGCGTCATGCTCATTTTTATTACATTATTCATTATTGTTATTTTGTCAATTTTATGATAGAATATTAGTCAGGTACGTTACCCCTCTGCAGCCAGCGAGGTGTAATTGTGCAGTAGTTTTCACCCACGATCCTAACCCCTAAGGAGGGGATGTTCTGATGACAGCAAGGACAAGCGTGTTGCCGGCGCCCACATGGCACGGCACGCCTGCTAACCTGCAACACCAGTGGTTTGAGTTCCTGCGCGGGCACGCCCGGCAGCAGGCTCAGACTCGCCCAGCTCAGCTGAGGCGCGAACTGAGCTATGCCCAGTCCGACAACAGAGACGATCGTGCTCAACTCCGTAGCTACGCGAACGAGAGTCGCAATCATCAGGAGAAACTCACTCGTCTGCGTGCGTCTGTTCGGACGTACAACGACGAGGACTACTTGAACGCACTCGAAGCGCTCTTTGCCCTGCCCGAAGTCATCGCGACCCGGGTAGACAGGCATGGGGCGCTCGTCGTCCTGATTCGTCCGATCCGCAGCGACAGCCTTGATCTCGGTGACTTCGAGATCTCGTTTGATGATCTCGTTGCTGACTACAACTCATACATTGTGAGGTCTCGACTGACACAGGATGATGTCCGGTACCGCAACCTAAGTATGTGTGATAGTTTCGGCAATAACACCCACCTCTTCCGCGTTGATTCGCTCACTCGACAGCAATTCTGTGACTTCTACGCTAACCTCGACCTTGCCGGACTTGTCCGTGCAATCTCGGAACAGATCAATGAAGTCACGGCTAGCTCCCGAGCGCTTCTCCAGCAAACAGTGCCCGGTGCCGAACCGCTCTGGGATGGGTTCGTGGAGAATCCGCTCAAAGCGCTCAAGCAGCTGCAGAAGCGAGCCCTCGACCGGCATCAGCTCGCTCGTCAGATTCGCGAACAGGAAAGACTTGTCGCCGACTACGACAGGGCCATGCGCGATCTCCGCGAACGCATTCGACAGAATGAGGCCGACATCCGCCGGATGGAAGCCGAATTGGTCGCCCTCGAGGCGACGGCGCGACGGCGTGGCGAGATCATCGACCTCGCTGACGCACGTCGGACGCTGCGATTCATCACCCACATGCCCGGGTTCCTCGGCATGCGGTTCGACGAGGATGGCACCGCCGTCATTCATATCCGAACCAGCTGGGTGTATCGGGACCGGCGCTATGACCTCGGTGATTTCGAGTTGTGGCTTCGGCCCAACCGAGGTAACCACAAGGGATACGGTGTCGTGCCGATCCATGCAACACGCCTCCCCAGTGGGGGCAGAAGCACGACTTACTTCAATCGGTACGCCAGCCATCGTCCTGGTCTCAACGAGAATGACTGGTTCTGCTTCGGAGGGCGCAGCGGCGAGCTCGGCAACATGCTGAATGACGGTGATTTTGGACACTTCGTCAATATTGCAGTCAACTGCATGAACTCCGTGAACAATGCAGATAAACCAGGTCATGCCCACCACCTCCCTGTCATTCCAATGGAGGAAGTGTGGCGGCACCAGCCGCGTACTCGTGCGCGGCGGTGGTTGGCAAGGGTGGCAATCGCCGCCAGCTGAACCCACTTTGGATCAGAAAACTACACCTCGGCGAGTCCGAGAGCACCCGCTCTCGGACTCGCCGAAAGGAGATTTATAGATAGGTAGCGATAAGTTGTGAATAATTTTTGGAAAAACTATTGACGATTTATCAATAAAAGTTTATAATCTGTATCATGCTGTGCGGGTCCGATACCCCACAGTAGCTCCACCCTCGCATCACCGATCAAGGGAGGCATTGCCCATGTCCAACACCGCCACCACCGCTTCTGTGAAGCTGCCCGGAAAGGCCGGCCGCGTCGACGTCACCGTGCCTGAGGGCTCGACCGTCGCCGACGTCCTGTTGGCCGCCGCGGACGCCTTGGGCGTCCTCGGCAACTTCGACCCCGAGTCGGTCGTCGCCGTCGTCAACAACGAGGAGGCCGACCTCCAGGACGCCGTCCCCGACGGTGCTCAGGTCGACGGCACGACCAACGTCGCCAACGGCTGACTCGACGACTTCCTCGCCATTCGGACCATCCCCGTCGTAGGGGACCATCTAGGACCGAGTGGACCAACGAGAAGCGAAGTCCCGTCGGAATCGTGTGATGTTAGAGGGCCGTCCATCGTAGTAGTGTCTGTAGCGTGCGGAACCCGTCAAACGGTGCCGTTTCGTCTCCACTCAGCGGTGTTCGGAACTATATCCGTTTCAAGATCAAAGGGCTGCGCCTCTCTGGTATGTCGGCGATTCTGCTATTAGTAGAATCCTGTCGGCACGACGACGAGGGCACCTCAGTAGTGAGCGACGGATCTCACATGTTCCCCCCGGGGGACAAATGGAGCGCATCACCCGACACCCGTCGGGTTTGGGGCGCGGACACTTCGGTGACCGCGCCCCCTTCGCTTTTTGAGAATACTTGATTTTTTTGTTATTTTGTAGTATAATAGAAGTGGCATTTTCTAGGTCTATTCCTGGGGTGCTCGACCCTTTACACCCTAGGCCCACACGAGACAAGGAGTCTTCTACTATGCGCATCCTCTCTGCTCCGTTGACCGCGAAGGACGCACCTAAATTGGTCGTGCCGACACTCTTCATTTCCTCGAGTGACTACGACCTGATGCTCATCTACGCCCAGACGGCCTCACCACAAGAGGTGAACGGCTATGGGCTGATCGACCAGGGCGCCCGTGACCAGTTCATATTGTGCCCCGGTGGCCTCTTCATCACCGACCAGGTGGTGACGCAGGTCAGCGCCAAGCCGACTGCGGTCGGCAACGCCTACGCCGGCAACCGTGCCGACGAGGCCGGCATGACGCTGGGGCTGCAGTGGCACAGCCACGGCAGGGGCGGAGCGTATCACTCGCCGACCGACATGAACACCGCCCACAACTACGGGAGGGTCGGCACCATCGACTGGATGATCTGGGTCGTCATCAATGACCGTGGCGACGTAGTCGCACGGCTCGAGCAGTACGCACCAATCCGCATCGGCGTGCCGATGACCGTCATCGTCGTCCCCGACAACCACCAGCAGCTGCTGGAGCAGGTCACGGACGACATCGCGCGGCACGTCCGCGTCGAGACGCCTCCGATACCATCCAAGGCGCTGGCGGCAACGCCAGCGTTCGTCAGCCCCGACAAGAAGGAGAACACCAAGTGAGCAACGAGGACTTCGCTCCGAACTGGTCCGACCAAGGCGGGATCTTCGATCCCGACAGCTTCGTCGGGACCATTACCATCATCGGGGCGGGGGGTATCGGCGCAAGCCTCATCCCCACGCTGGTCACCGTCGGTTTCCGGCGGTTCATCATCTACGACCCCGACCGGGTCGAGGACCGCAACATCGCCAGCCAACTGCTCTACAAGCCGCGTGACCTCTACCGCCCCAAGGTGGAGGTTTGTCAGGAGTACATCCAGACATACGGCGACTGTCAGGTGGTGGTCGAGGTACACCAGCGGCTGTTCACTGCCGAGGACCGCATCACGACCCCAGTCGTCATCAGCGCCGTCGACAACCAAGACGCGCGTCGGATGATCTGGCAAGCCGTCCAGGACTCTCCCGACGTGCGACTCCTCATCGACGGGCGTATCGGCAGCGAGGCGTTCACTTGCCTCGCCGTCGACATGCTCGACGACAGCGACTGGTATGACACCAAGTTCCTCGGCGACAACATCGCCCAGCTGCCCTGCGCCAGCCGTGCCATCGCCTACCCGGCGGTGGCGCTCGGTGCCGTCATCACACGGCACCTGGTGCACTGGCACGCTGGGGAGGAACTGCCACGGCGCGTCTCGCAGGACATGCGAGACCTCGTGCAACTCGTGATCCAGGCCCCGAAGTAAGAGGGTCGTTCCGCTTCTCCACCACAGTAGCCAACTGTGCGAGGAGGAGCGGGATAACCGACCATAGATACAACAAGCTATGCTGATGAGCTGTAAACAGCGAATCGGTTATCCCTACGCTCTGTGACCAGTCGTTTTCCGATAGTTATACAGACTGAGCGCGAGTGAGCCAAGCAACATACCTGTTGCGGCGTGTTTTGCCCAGCGCGCTTCTTTGCTCTCCGGATACGCATCTCCAACTCTCAAGCTCACCGAACGTACTGCTGTCGAGAGTTTTCCCCACCACTGTGCTGCACCATCGCCACAGTGTTCTGTTTGGATTGTACGAAGATACGTCGACGTAACGTCCCGGCCGAGTCTCAGCAAAAACGTCGCAACGTCTAATTCACCGCGAAGCACGCGCAGCAATTCTTGCACAAAAAAATCGAGTTTATCAACAAATGGATCAATTACTTTGCCAAAGGCATTTTCGGCTCCCGCACTCCGGATAATTTCGCCGTCTATCTTGTCACCAAGGTCAAGCAGGCTCTCGAGCGCAACAAACTGAGCGCGAGATAATTTGCCCCGAGAATGGGCAGCCTCGACAATCATACGCGCAGCGAACCGTCCAAGCGTTACGATATTTGCCTCAATAATCGCGCGCTGCTGCTCTGGTGAATAATCAGCCCAGGCACCGCGGGTATCCTGGAAACCCTTTGCCAGCGGGCGTAGAACTTCACGAGCTATCATAGAGGTATTACATCAGGTTGGTTCAAGAGGTGCAACCACTAGCATCAAAAAATATCAAAAAACGCTCCAGCGGAGCGTTACCTAGCCTATACGGCAGAACGAGGTGAGTTTTGCATTTCCATAACTACGATTGTCCACCACAACAATTCCGTTTTGCAGATTTGGTCCCTCACCTCGTCCTGACCAAGATAATACCATAAGCCCATTAGGTTTGAGAAGAGCAAATAACTGAGAGACTGTGGATAACTGTGGATCGTTGTATGGCGGATCAGCAAAGATTATGTCGTAATTTTTTTGTGATTTCGTCGTGAGCCAGTTTACGACAGATGTGTTGACTATCTCCACCTTTTCGGCTGCATCCAGCGATACCACATTTTTTGCCAAAACTTTTTGAGCAATTTTGTCACGTTCGACAAATGTCACGCCTGCGGCACCCCTACTCAGCGCCTCAAGTCCAACCGCACCCGTGCCGGCAAATGCATCGAGAACCTCAGCCCCTTCGATACGAGTACCAATGCTATTGAAAAGTGCATTTCGTATTCGCTCACCCATGGGATGCGTGCGCGAGTTGTCTGGTGCATCAATCTTGCGACCACCGTACTGTCCTGCAATGAGGCGAATATACATGGTATTAGAGCTCCGCCTTGCGATACGCTTCGTACCATGCAAACATGACAACCTGAATGATAGTTGGCAACAGAACCCGCCGCGTCTGCCGCGCTAACTTGGTGGTCCATCCTTCGTTCCAAAACGTATGATACATGTCGAGCGAATACACTTCGTGCATGGCATCCAAAAAAACCTGCTCTAGCCCTTGTGCCGTCGCCTGAGCGAGCCAAGCGTGATCAAGATCTTTTTGCGGATAACGAGAGGTCTTGGCGGCTGCGGCAACGCCAAACTCAAACGCTGCATGCGTCATAAATACTCCCTTAGCACCCCAATACTCCCAGTTTTTGCTCAGTGTCTCGAGACGTGTCTCACCGACAATAAAGTTCTTTTCTTTGATGGTGAGCCGTTCTTCTTTTGGCTTACCCCAAAGCTCTTCGATCTTTTCACCTAGGGGATAGTGATGAGCTGGAGTCAACCCATCGACAATAGCGTGCGATAGCCAGGCGGCTTCAAAAGCCGCTCGTTCATGATTATTGTAGCGCAGTGCCTCGACAAGGTTGTGTTGATGATCGAGGATCATCGTGACTAACTGACGGTCATCGGATTTTGAGGGGTCGATATAGTGCCACGGCTCATCAGCACTGGGACTCTTGCGCTTCAGGCCATCGGGGCCATTGTCACCCTCAAACGCCAAGATTTCTTTGATAGCAGGAAATCCTGGTCCGACTCCTGGTAGTTGATCCAGATTTCGGCGTGCAATCCGATCGATTTTTTGATGAACCCCGATGAACCCGCCAGAGGTTTTGTTAAGCGTTGTGCCTGAATACATTACTCCTTATGATAGCAGACTCGCTACTTAAAATCACGATGGGAGCATATTGACATTTTGCGACTTTATTATTAAAATAATGAAGTCCTATCTGTGTCAAACTGCGAGAAGAGGTACTAATGGACAGGTTCTTTGTGGTAATCACCGTGCAAACGTTCTATCCCAGTCGAATGAACACGCACTGCTGCATCGTCACTGACACCGATCCTGTTATGCGGTACAACACCGTATACCAAACGGTCTGCCGGCAGTATGGCCTTCCCGAGGAAGCCACTGCAACTCTGTTCTACTCGGTGGAGAAGATGCCCGCCGCCTAGCCCCGCCACCCGTTGTAGGCACACAGCCTCCGGGTGACCGGGGCTGTTTGCTTAGATGGTTGACAAAAATGATATTTTTTGATATAATATAAAATAACTTTCCGCCCCAGGAAAAGATGCGCGTCTTGTGCATTCCACAAAACTGGGTGCGACGGAAGTCGTACCCTCTACTCGAAGGAGCAGTTCTATGTCTTGGTTCCTCAACGCTCTCGGCATCATCGTTATCGTCGTCGTCAGCATCTTCCTGATTCTCGTGGTCATGTTCATTGTGTCCATCTTCAGGGAGGCGAGCAAGCCCTGGACGCCGCTCACGCCGAAGCAAGTGGAGGCAGAGCACCTGATGGGACAACTTCGGGCCGTCTACGGAGACATCCAGTACGCCCGCGCACAACAGTTTGGGGAGTGGGATACCCTACGAGCCGCGGATATCGCGCGGCTTCAGGCAGAGGCTACCACACTCCGAAACCAGCTTGCGAGACTCGGCTACGACGAGTAGTACCATAAGCCCCGATCACCCGTTGCAGGCACACAGCCTCCGGGTGACCGGGGCTGTTTGCTTATTGTGGCTAGTTGAGCGTCGTCAGTCGCTGGTAGTACCGAACTTGCTCAGAAAGGACGGTATACTTAGCCATATCTTCACCACGGTCGATAAACCGCTTTACGACATGTTGGGCTCGTGCAATAAGTGTGGTGTCAGCAAGTGTCGCAATTTGCAAATTCAGCGCCCCATGCTGTGCCTTGCCATAGATCTCACCCGGACCGCGCAGCTGCATGTCTACCTCGGCAAGATAAAAGCCATCGTTGCTCTTCTCTATCTCGCGCAGCCGCTCGCTCGGCTTGTTTGTGGTGCCCATCATCAGATAGCAATAGCTCTGGTGGTGACTCCGCCCGACACGGCCACGCAACTGGTGAAGTTGACTGAGTCCAAACTGCTCAGCATTCTCTATCATCATCAGGGTCGCATTTGGCACATCGACGCCCACCTCGACAACAGTCGTGCTGACTAAAATATCATATTCACCTTGTTTGAACTGCTGCATGATGAGTTCTTTTTCGATCGGTGTCATGCGACCATGGAGGAGCGCAATACGTCGATGGCTAAAAATGCTGTTTTTGAGCCGCTTGTACTCCGCCTCGACACTTTTGATGTCGTTATCCGGATTGTCATCGATCAAACTGCAAATCACATAGAGCTGACGACCCACCGCTATCTCTTTGTCGACGACATCGTAGACACTTTTCGCAGAGACAGGAGAAATAATCTTGGTAATAATCGGCAAGCGCCCCTTTGGCTTTTCATTGAGCACCGATATATCGAGTTCGCCATAGACAGTGAGCGCGAGACTACGTGGAATTGGCGTGGCCGTCATCGCGAGCAGATGCGGCAGATGATGCGCCTTGTCCAGTAAACGTTGACGCTGCTCGACACCAAACCGATGTTGCTCATCAATCACGACAAAGCCAAGCTTTTGAAATACGACTTTTTCCTGAAACAGCGCATGTGTCCCAATGACCACATCGACATCGCCATTTGCGATCGCCTCGTACAGTGCCGCGCGCGCCTTGCCCTTAACGCTACCGATAAGTAATGCGACCCGTATGCCAAAAGGGCTCAGCAGCGCATCAAGCGTCTCGGCGTGCTGGCGAGCAAGAATCTCGGTTGGTGCCATAAGCGCCGTCTGGTACCCGCTACTCGCTGCTTGCCGCGCAGCAAGGCCAGCCACGACTGTTTTGCCACTGCCGACGTCACCCTGGAGCAAGCGATTCATAGGCGTTGCACGCTCAAAGTCCTGCAAAATATCCCAGGCTGCACGACGCTGAGCGCTCGTAAGATCGAATGATAATTGCGCAACAAATTGTTTGACCACCTCTACTTCAAAAGGGATATGATAGCCGCTTAGTTTTTGATTTTCACGTTTGTTGAGCTGACTAGCGAGCAATAACTCAAACAGCTCCTCAAACGCCAGCCGCTCACGTGCCGCGGCCACGTCATCAGTATTCTTTGGAAAGTGCATTGTGCTTATCGCTTCCGATCGACTCATGAGCTTTTCATCGCGGATAACACTCTCTGGCAAGGTCTCGGGTAACACACTCATAAGTGGTCGCAGCTGCTCCAAGACTTTTCGTACCATCTGGCTCTTGAGGCCACGAACTGAGCGATACACCGGCAGAAGTCGATCAGCCTGGACCGGCAAATCGGCAGCTTTTTCGGCACTGGGATTGGTAAGTTGGTAGCGTCCTCTCGAGTATTCAAACTCACCGCTAAAGTAAAACTCATCGTCGCCCCCCGCCAGTTGCTGGGTACGGTAGGGTTGGTTGAACCAAATAGCGTTCAATTTACTGGTGTCATCAACTAATACCGCTGTAGTCAGCTGCAATCCTCGCCTCACGGGCCGCGTGGAGATTTTTTCACATCGGGCCTTGATGGTGACCTTGCCTGGTTTGAGATCAGCGATCGTAGTGACGTTGGTGAAATCTTCGTGTTTGCGCGGCAAAAAAAGCAAAATATCACCTACCGTCACCAATCCTGCCCGGGCTAACTGTTCGGCGGTTTTTGGTCCTACTCCTTTGATCTGATCTAATGTGGTCGCAAGATTCACTTCTCTATCATACACCGCTAGTCGTTGTACGGTGTATCTCATACAAAGAGTGCGTAGCTATCACTAGGTTATCTCCTGTCAGGTGAGACAATACTGACTAGTTCATCATGAATGATACCATTTGAGACAATCGTGCCCTTGAACGGTGTCGTGGAGGCTGCGATGAGATACTCGTAATTTATTGTCAACTAGCCCCTAACAAGGACAAAACTATTTTTGCCTTTTTTGACTAAAGATATATCTGTTATTTCGCAGTTTTCGGTTATTTTTTGACCATTTATCATCACACTGCCCGCCGCAATCAGACGCTTTGCTTCGCCGTTGCTCTCACATACACCCGCGCTCACAAGCACCGAGATCAGTGACTGATAGCCAACGACTGGTATCTCGGCTGCCAAGGCGGTAATATCGTCATCTGTTAAGTCACCGAATTGGCGTCCATTGAACAACACGTCTGTTACACGCTCAACTGACTCGCGGCGCTCCCGCCCGTGCACTAGATCGGTTACTTCACGCGCCAAGGTTTTTTGGAGGGCTCGTTCGCCAGGATTGACTTGGTGATTGGTAATTAAGGCACCTACGGTATCGCGATCAAGCAGTGTGTAGACTTTCACCAGATCTTCACTGGTCTCATCGTCGCAGTTGAGCCAAAATTGATAGAACTTGTAGGGGCTTGTTTTTGCTGGATCCAGCCAAACCGCTCCTCCTTCACTCTTACCAAACTTTACCCCTGTCTGCTTGTTGATGATGAGTGGTGTCGAAAATACATGTGCTTCGCCCCCAGCAATCCGTCGAATCAACTGCGTGCCGGCGATCATATTGCCCCACTGATCGCTACCGCCAAGCTGTAGCGAGGCGCCCTTTTCTCGATAAAGATGGAGAAAATCAAAGCCCTGAATGAGTGAATAACTAAACTCTGCATAGCTTATTCCAGCTCCCCCTTCACCGACACGCGCCTGGACAAAGTCGCGATCAAGCATCTGAGTTAATGGAGCGTGTTTGCCGATATCGCGCAAGAAGTCAAGGTAGTTGTAGTCTTTGAACCAATCATAATTATCAACAATCTCAAAGTTTTTGCCCGCAAAAATACGTTTGTACTGCTCAGAAATTGCTGCCTTATTGGCAGAAATTTGCTCGAGTGTCAGTAGATCACGTTCCTGTTTCTTGCCATCTGGATCGCCAATCATACCAGTGGCACCGCCAATCAACAAAATAGGTGTGTATCCGTGCTCGATGAATTGCCGCACGAGCATCGCAGCGGCGAGGTTGCCAATCGTCATACTGTCAGCGCTGGGATCTACGCCCCAATAAAAGGTGCGCGTTGTTTCATCTAAATCAGTGATGTCGGCAAATGTCATTTGATTGACAAAGCCTCGCCATGACAACTCTTCGGATAATGTCATGTCAGCGCTCCTTTCTCTTTAGTTTACCGGTCAATAGTAGCACAAAAAACCATTCCCCGCACGTCTCAAATGGTGCTATAATGGGGTCAATATGCTTATGGGAAGGTACTATTATTGTGGCAGGTAGAAAATCCTCTACGCGCAAAGTAAGTGTGTACTCAAATCTCGCATCGAGGCGGAGGTCTAAAAAAGATGTCAAGTCGAGGCAAAAAGCAGAGTACCTCGCTAGTCTCCCCAAGCACCCCGTGAAACGTATACTGTACCGACTCCACCCGAAGCGAGTCTATCAGTATTGGTTTAGCAAAAAAGGACTATTTATGGCGGCAAAGATTGTCGGCGTTACGGTTCTTCTCTTTGTGCTACTGATCCTCGGATTATTCGCCTACTACCGCAAGGACCTTGACGCAATACGACCCGGCGAACTTGACAAACGAGTGCAGTCAACGGTTATTAAGTACTACGACCGCAATGGTGCACTTCTCTGGGAAGATAAGGGCGCGGGCGATTATCGACTGGTGGTTACAAGTGACAACATCAATACCTATATGAAGCAAGCAACCGTTGCAATCGAGGACAAAGATTTCTATAGTCATCCCGGTATTAGCTTTTCGGGTATTCTCCGCGCATTTCTAAACAATAGTCAAGGGAATGCTACTCAAGGCGGATCTACACTTACGCAACAACTCGTAAAGCAAGTATTCTTCCCGCCTGACGAAGCGCAGCAGCGAGGTGTTGCCGGCATCCCGCGCAAGATCAAGGAAATGATTTTGTCGGTCGAGGTTGAGCGCATGTACAACAAAGACCAGATTTTGACTCTCTATCTCAATGAGTCGCCCTACGGTGGTCGACGCAACGGAGTGGAATCTGCCGCGCAAACCTATTTCCATAAGTCAGCCAAGGATTTGACGCTTGCCGAGTCAGCGCTACTGGCCGCTATTCCCAATAACCCCTCTGTCTATAATCCGTATGATGTCACGGGTCACGTTGCACTTATCGAGCGGCAGCACAAAGTCCTTGATAGCATGGCAGACATGAAATATATATCGAGGGAACAAGCAGAGGAAGCCAAGAAAGTCGCTGTACTCGATACGCTTCAACCACTTGCCGACCAATTAGCTGGGATCAAAGCACCCCACTTTGTTCTGATGGTCAAAGCGCAACTCGAAAAAGAACTTGGTAAAGCAACTGTCGGACAGGGCGGCTTAACCGTTGTCACTACACTTGATCTCACCGCACAAAGCAAACTAGAAGCAAATATGACAGCGATGTTTGATGGCACGCTGACAGATCGAAACTGTAGCTATGTGTCATGTCCAAGTTACGCAGGGTTTACCAATGGTGCTGCCGCAATAGAAGACGTTGAGACCGGCCAGTTGATTGCGCTGGTTGGTAGTAGAGATTACGGCTATCCTGGGTTTGGGCAAGACAATGCGGCCACGGCGTTTATCCAGCCTGGTTCAACAATCAAGCCGTTTGTGTATGCACAGTTATTTCAAAAACAAGCTGACGGCAAACCAAACTTTGGCAGCGGATCAATTCTCTCAGATACGTCAACCACGTTTCCCGGGAATTATAAGCCACAAAATGCAGATGGCAAATTTCAGGGAAACATAAATATACGCCAAAGTCTCGACAGATCACGCAATATCCCCGCCATCAAAGCAATGGTGATCGCTGGCAAAGACGAAACGTGGGCAACAATCCGAGCCATGGGAGATGTTGACTATTGTACCCAGGGGCCAGACCAAGATGCAGGACTCTCGTCAGCAATAGGTGGTTGCGGGACGCGCCTTACCGATCATACCAACGCTATCGCTTCATTCGCGCGCATGGGTGTGTATATGCCACAGACAACAATACTAAAGGTAACAAATAGCACTGGCGAAGTGATCAAACAGTATAAGTCTGAGACAAAACAAGTGATCGACCCACAAGCAGCATACATCGTTAATGACATATTGGGTGATAGCAATGCCAGAGCTGGTCTCGGCTGGAACCAAGACTACTTAGTTCGACTCAACAAAGCAGGTATAAAGGCAGCGGCAAAAACCGGTACGAGCAATGGTCAGATTGGCTCAAAGATCGTGCCTAAAGATATATGGACAGTTGGCTACACTCCCCACCTCTCTATGTCGGTATGGCTCGGAAACCCTGATACCACGCCGCTCAGGCAAGGAAATTCTCTCATTCCAGCCATGATTTATGATAAAACGATGATGGAGGTGTCCCAATACTACATCGATAGCGGCAAAGCCAAAGGAAGCGACTGGTTTACGGCACCGTCAGGTATCCAGCGCGTTGGCAACGAAGTGTACCCCTCGTACTGGAACAAATCAAGCGGTATTACCAATACAAAAGCTACCTTTGACCGCGTCTCCAAAAAGAAAGCCACCGACTGCACACCGACTGCTGCAAAAATTGAGCTGAGCGTAAGTAAAATTACTGACCCCTACACCAAAAAGGATATCATCAGCGCACCTGATGGCTATGATGGTTCGGCAGATGACGATATTCACTCCTGCTCTGATCCAAAACCGTATGTGACTCTCTCGACTTCTGGAAATACAGCTATGATGAGCTTTGGCACCTCAAGCAGCTCAACGTTCCAGCCAATGACAATTGAGCTTCGATCTCCGAGCGGTGTTATCGCAACTAAGCAAGTAACAAGTAACGACTCGTGGGGAGTTGATCTCACTGGCGTACCCCACGGAACTCAGTTGACGGCCACTGTCACCGATACGGGTTATTATACGGACTCGGCAACAACAACTTATTAGATAATAGCTTACCCGAATCTAAACCCCTCCCCCGACAGACAGTTGGCCCTGATGGGCCAAGGCCCGCCAAGGCCAAGGCTAATCACTTAGCGGCGGGCCGGTTGTCTGGAGTGGGGAGGAGTTTGAGATTCAGATCTATCAAGGTTGTTTTTCGACTAAGTCGATGAGTGCACTCTCTCTATCCTGACGACGAGGAGATGACAATGAACGAGATAATTTTTGACGTGGCACAAATGGGCGTTGATCACGGTCATTCTTGCCAATCTTTTTTGGTGATACAGATTCCTTCTGTGAGATGATCTTATGCGATGAGTCTTGGGTACGAGATCGCTGGGGACGACTCTGTGTCGGTTTAGCGATTGATTTATCTGATGCACGGCGAGCAAACATCATTTTGCCAGCGGCGGTCTGGAGGCTTCGAATCACTTCGACACTGACAGTTTGACCGATGAGATTGCTCGCCTGTTCAACGACGACCATTGTCCCATCTGCTAGATAGCCGACACCCTGGTGGCTATCCTGACCTTTCTGTACAAGTTCTACCATCATATGCTCGCCAGGCAAGTAAGCCATACGTAAACTCTGCGCGAGCTCATTGATATTGAGGACAGGAATGCCCTCAACGGCGGCAACTTTATTCAGATTGTAATCGATAGTACAGATGACAGCGGTGTATTGTTTTGCAAGTGAGAGCAGTCTTTCGTCTACCCCTTCTTGGGCCTTGCTGCCGTCCTGGAGTACTTCAACGGTCACCATCGGCATTGCCTGTAGCTCAGTAATGACGTCAAGTCCACGACGCGCCCTGGCACGCTTGTCGGCATCGGCATTATCCGCGAGAAACTGTAGCTCACCGACCACACTACGCGGAATCACTAGTGCGCCCCCCATGAATCCGGTTGATGCAATTGAGGTAATCCGCCCATCCATGAGGACCGAGGTATCGATCAATATTGGTCGTTCTTTTGATTTTATCGATGTTTTTGGCAATCTTGCCAAAAGATACGTTACTTCGCCGAGAATAAGAAGCGTGACAGCGAGTAACGCGATGTCTTTTGTTTCCATAATAATAATATCCTTTCGTTATACGAATTCGCTCACTATTTCAGATAGTCTACGAGCGCGTGGCGTAAATCTTGTACGCCGTTAATAAATGAATTCTTTTTGCTTGGAACAGGGGCAATTGCATGCGTGAATCCAAGCTTTTTTGCTTCGGCAATCCGCTTGTCTGACAAACTAGCGCTACGGATCTCCCCGCCCAGTCCCACTTCGCCAAACACAACTAGCTCATCATCAAGTCGTCTGCCGGCAGCAGCACTCGCAATTGCCATTGCCACCGCGAGATCGGCAGCAGGATCAGCAAGTTTAAGACCTCCCACAACGTTGATATAGATGTCTTTGTCCGATAAGTTCAGTTTGGTGCGGCGCTCAAGTACCGCGATCAAAAGATTGAGCCTATTGAGATCAAATCCGCTTGCTGTTCTCTTAGGATACCCGAAGCTTGTCGAATTGACAAGCGCCTGAATCTCTACCAAAATTGGTCTATTACCCTCAAGTGTGGCGAGGACGACCGATCCATCGGCATTTTGCCGTTCAGCAAGGAGAGCCGCGGAGGGGTTCTTGACTACTGTCAGACCCGTTTCTGTCATTTCAAAAATCGCTGCCTCACTCGTCGATCCATAGCGGTTTTTGATCGCTCGTACTACCTTGAAGCCACCGTATCGATCTCCTTCGAACTGCAATACCACATCGACGAGGTGCTCTAAGACCTTTGGTCCGGCGATCGATCCCTCTTTTGTCACGTGCCCTACTAGTATGACGGCCGCTCCCGACTCTTTGGCCGCCCGAATGATGACATTTGCAGAGTTGGTGATCTGACTGACCGTGCCAGGTGCGCTGGTTATCTCTGCGAGGCTCAAAGTCTGGACGCTATCGATGATGACCAACCGATATGCACCAGTCCGGATGGTCGCTGCGATATCATCAGCACTGGTACTGGCAATAAAATGTAGGTCGTCACCTGACTCAGCGCCAAGTCGAGTTGCCCTCAGCTTGACCTGCCCAGCCGATTCTTCGCCGCTTGCATAGAGGACGGGCAGCGTCGCCGAGATGTGCGAGGCGATCTGAAGCAGCAATGTCGATTTACCAATTCCTGGTTGACCAGCGAGCAATACTACACCTCCTGGCAATACACCGCCGCCCAGTACACTATCGAGGTCGGCGATCCCCGTCCCAAAGCGTGTGATTGACTCCTTGGTGCTGATGGTACGCATCGTCTGAGGGGTCAGCGGCCTCCCAGTCTTTGCGCTCCTAGCTACTGCTGAGCTACCTTCGGAGGTTGCTGTCTGTTCGACAAGTGAGTTCCATTCGCCGCACTGTTCGCATTTACCAGTCCACTTCGGAAAAACTGCCCCACACTGCTGACACACAAATTGCGTACGAGTTTTTGCCATTATCATACCCCCGATGCGGGAGTAGTGATGCCGTTCATACTCTTGTTGAGTTCGCCCACTTTGACCGAAAGGGCGTTAAGCTTTGCAACAGTTTGGTTGTAAGCAGCTATTCGTTCATTAATGGTGAGTCGTCGTGCATTGAGTGCGCTAGTACGTGCCAGGAGAGCATTGCGGGCTGCCGTGAGTGCCGACTGAGAAGTGAAACCTCCATTTTTTGCTCGCTCGTTGAACGAATCAATATCGGTTTCTAGCTGGACTCGATCGACGTCATAGGTCGCAAGATCAGACTTAAGTGCATCTTTTTCGGTTTCGATTTGTGCCGAAAGTGCCTTTGATTGACTCTCTACTTCTTTGAACACAGCAGTATATTTGGCATTGAGTGCGACGATGCTACTTCGGTCGGTAAAGTAACGTTTATAGTACGCTTCAAGTTCTGGAGACACTGATGAGATAGTGGTGCCGATGATAGAGTGAAGCTCGTTGATATCCGACCCTGGCTCAGCCTTATTGTAATACGCCATAAGTGACTTAATCTCGGGGTCATCTTTTATTTTTTCGTATTGCTCTTGGATCATCCTGTCCACAGACATCCGATCAAAATAATTGAGACGATCGTAGGCAGCATGAAGCATTTCGTGGGCGGCTGCCACTTCGACTGCGCCGTCAAGATCCTTGTTGGTCACGTTATAGAGATAAATATGACGCTTGAAATAACAGCCGAGCATAGCGGTCGTACGCTCAGTCGATTCACAACTCGTATTGAATTGATCTTGGCTTTGAATGGTGGGAACACTGGCATAAAACAGATTTGTCCCTTGATCTGTCAGCTTCAAGCGGCTATTGATCGCAGCTATTTGGGCGTTCGGCTGAAATTGTCTCGCAAGAATCGCATCATACAAACTCGGCCAATAAAAGATGTAGAGCAAGGCGAAGACAATGACAAGCAACGCCGAAACGAGCGCTCGTAATGCCATGTGACGTTTGACAGCCCTTGTCGATAAGGTGACGTTTTGCAACCGGACTTACTACCAGGCCAATTCCTTGACGAACCAATCGTTCTTGCAATTCTGAAATGAGGAGGTCAAATATCTTTCCTACTTCCTGACGAGTGAGGGCGCGAAATGTTACTATCCCATCAAGACGATTGATAAGCTCAGGCCTCATGAATTTTTCTAACTCATGTTGTGCGGCACGGACATTGCGGAGATGAAGCTGGTCAAGCGCCTGCTGTTCTTTTCTTGTAGTATTGTGAAACCCAAGTGCCGTTTCTCGTGTCATTGCATCAGCACCGAGATTGCTTGTCAAAATGATGATAGTGTTACGAAAACTGACACTGCGACCAGCAGCATCTGTCAATTGTCCATCCTCAAGCAGTTGCAAGAGGAGCTGAAACACATCAGGATGCGCTTTTTCGATTTCATCAAAGAGTACGACACTATAGGGTTGGCGACGGATTTTGTCAGTTAACTTACCACCATCTTCGTAACCAACGTACCCAGCAGGGGCACCGATCAGACGACTCGTCGTATGCTTCTCGCCAAACTCACTCATATCAATCTTGATCAGCGCTTCCTCACTCCCAAACACCTCACGTGCTAGTACCCGTGCAAGTTCCGTTTTGCCGACACCCGTTGGTCCCATAAATACAAAGCTGCCGATCGGGCGCTTTTGACTCGACACGCCGCTGCGACTTCGTCGGATCGCTCGCGCTACTTTCGTCACGGCATCTTTTTGACCGATAATATACTTGCCCAGATGAGATTCGAGCTGCTTAAGGAGACGCGCCTCACTCGTCTGTACTTTCTCGACAGGGATATTGGTCATGACCGCGATGGCATGTGCAATATTTTGCTCGGTAAGAACAATGGGGTTCTTTGCTTCCTGTGCTTCGCGGACCGCTTCTAGCTGCTCGGTGATCTGGCTAATTCGCTGCTTATAGAGGGCAGCACGCTCATAATCCTCCCGAACAACTGCTTCTTCCATTTTCTCGTTCAGGCCCTTTAGTTCCTTTAGATATTCACGCTGTTTACTTGGTTTGTGGCCCTGCTTCACCCTGATAAGTGCAGCTGCCTCATCAATGACATCGATGGCTTTGTCGGGCATGAAACGATCGGCAACGTAGCGATCCGCCATATAGACCGCCGACTCAAGTGCTTGATCGCTCATGCTGACGCCGTGGTGTTTCTCGTAGTAGCCCTTGAGACCCTTGAGAATAGCAAGTGTTTCACCTAACGTCGGTTCCTTGACGACAATGGTCTGAAAACGCCGCTCAAGTGCCGTATCTTTTTCGATATGTTTGCGGTATTCATCGAGCGTGGTTGCGCCAATCATATGCAGCTCGCCGCGCGCAAGCGCTGGTTTCAAGATATTGGCTGCGTCCATGGCACCCTCGGCAGCTCCCGCACCGACAAGCAAGTGCAACTCGTCAATAAAGACGATGACGTTGCCTTGTTTCTTGATTTCGGTAACAACTTTTTTAAGGCGATCTTCGAACTCACCTCGATACTTCGTGCCGGCAATCATACCAGCCATATCAAGCTGAATGACGCGTTTGTCGAGCAAGTGGTCCGGGACATCCTCGGCGACAATGCGCTGTGCCAGCCCCTCTACGATTGCCGTCTTACCGACACCGGGCTCACCAATCAACACGGGATTGTTTTTTGTGCGTCGGCTGAGAATGGTGACAAGTCGTTCTACTTCTTTGGCACGACCGATCATGGCATCAAGCTCGCCTGCGAGTGCACTTGCTGTCAGATCAATTCCAAAGGTTGCAAGAGCACCGCCCCGAATTGGTTTGACGCCATTTTTTGCTGTCGTTTCCTCACTTACCCCTGGCATTTCCGAAAAATGAGCCTCCAGGCCATCGATCAATTCATCGACGTCTACTTCCATATCGCGAAGCAGGACTGTTGCCCGTGCGTTATCTTGTTTGAGCAGACTATAGAGAATATGCTCAGTTCCGAGGTGATCATGGTTATGATCCTTGGCAACCTCCCAGCCCATTTTGAGTGTCAGCAGCGCCGTCTCGGATAGTCCAACAGCGCCCGTCCGTACTACCACATGCTGAGGGGTGATATTGAGCAAATCTTCGGCACGTTGAAGGGTCACGCCAACGTCTGCTAGCACCTTAGCGCCCGTGCTACTCCCCTGTGCCAGAACTCCTAGTAAAAGATGCTCCGTGCCTATATAGGCGTTCCCGCTTCCCCGAGCAAT
>APMI01001649.1_pt1 | contig 53907 bp, 47 predicted proteins | sample 667938 | NCBI WGS metagenome assembly APMI01 (sample SAMN01084076, study PRJNA167559) | wastewater metagenome | biome: Wastewater | place: Denmark: Ejby Moelle, Odense | collected 2011-11-28
AAAAAGATTCGTAAGGCGATATTGCCAGTGGCGGGATTTGGGACAAGAGTATTGCCGGCGACCAAGAGCTTACCAAAAGAAATGCTTCCGGTATTTGATAGACCTGCGGTTCACTGGGTTGTTGATGAGGCATTAGAAGCTGGGATTGAACACTTTGTATTTGTTACTGGCCGCAACAAAACCTCGATTTCCGATTATTTTGACCGCGCCTTTGAATTAGAAGAAACTTTGGCAAAAGCTGGTAAAACCAAATTGCTTGAGATGTTGCAGAATATGCTTCCGGTTGCCGGTTCAAAAAGCTTTGTCCGCCAACAATCGCCACTTGGCCTTGGTCATGCGGTTTGGTGCGCGCGCCACATTATTGGTGATGAGCCGTTTGCCGTTCTTTTGCCAGACGTTTTAATTCAATCAGAGCCTTCGTGCCTAAAACAAATGATTGATGCCTATGACCAGGTTGGCGGCAACATTATCGCGGTTGACCAAGTTCCGATGGATCAGGTTTCATCATACGGCGTTATCGCGCATGGTGAGCGTAATGGCAATTTAATGCCAATCACCAATATGGTTGAGAAACCAAAACAAGAAGAAGCGCCAAGCAATTTGAAAATTACTGGTCGTTATATCCTTCAGCCAGAAATATTTGAAATTTTGGAAACCCAAGAGCGCGGTGCCGGTGGCGAAATTCAGCTTACCGATGCGATGCACACCCTTCATCAAACCCAACCATTCTATGGCTTTGAGTTTGAAGGAACTGATTTCGACTGCGGCTCACGCGCTGGTTATACCGAAGCTTTCTTGGCTTATGCTTTAAAAGATGCCGAAAATGGTGAAACCATAAGGTCAATTCTCAAAGAAATGCTTTAATAAATACAACTACAAATATACAGTCAAAAACTTATGCCTGCGACAATTATTTCAATTAACAAATCTGAAATAATAGAATAAACAAAAACATACTTTGTTAAGCATAATTTTCTACAAATTCTAAAAGATTGTGTTATAATTATGAAAAAGTACAAGGTTGGGGCATAAGTAAGGGCTGTGTATTACAATTATTATATGATTTTGATCATAAATACCGTAAAAGCTGTATTAGAGCAAAACTCTAGTCATGCTTCCTACGCACTTTTTTACGACATTAAAAGTAATCAGAATAAGTCACATTCAAACAAATCAAACAAAGACGTCACATCTGGTTTAGATGGCGAAGGTAAATATCCATTTAAATGGACATTGATTGGTGTGGTTGTACTTTCTGCACTGTTTTGGTTTTTGGTTTATAAAATCTTCTTTTAATCCAATATTATTAAAATCATAATTTGGCGGTATGGCTTTATAGTTCTTACGCTTTGATAGCCTGTGGCAAAAATAAAAAATCACGCAAAATAACCAATTTTACTACCATTTTTAAAGCCGTTTTTTCCACCTTAAAATTAAGCTGGACAATCTTTCGAAGCATACTAAATTCACGAAAATTCTATTCAAATTATACATGAAAGACTGGTTGTGATGTTTAAGATGTCAAAGGTTAAGCTATTAAAAGCTTTTGGTTTTGGGGTTTCTGCGTGTGCTTTGATTTTCGCGACCCCATCATTCGCTAGCTCGGAAGATTGTTCAACCAAATGGAACCTTGAACGCCCTGATAATGAACGTTGCAACAATCTTGTTATCCTAAGCCCAGGAAATGATACGCGGATAAATTTGGTTTTATTACTTGGCGATTTACATGCATCAGAAATACCTCCGCCAATACAATTAAAACTTCCTGGCGAACTCGGTGCCGCGCCTTTTGAATGGTATAGCTATACCTATATTCCAACCCCTAAAACCGAAAATGGTGAAGATGATGCGCATGAATCGGTTTCAATTTTTGGGTATGGCGATGGTTCACGTTGTGTAAGCTCTGATCAAGGTCAGGCCGATTTTGAATTGGCATTAATTGCCAATAAGTCTATTCCAGATGAAGAGCGTGAAACATTAAAAAAATATCGCGCGCAATTGAATCCAACTTGCGATGAAACCTCAAAAATATTTCCTAGTTTGAATGATTTACCACTGCAAATTAAATCAAAATCTGGGCAAGAGTTTTCATATTACCTTTTGTCAGCAGCGGCATTTTATGATGGAAATTTCGATTTTGCCCAAAGCGGGTTTTCGACATTATTGAAAAGCAAAGATAAATGGCTTGCCGAGGCGTCATTATATATGCAATCGCGTGTGGCTTTAAACCGTGCGCAAATTAACGCGTTTGACGATTGGGGAAATCTTGAAAAAGAAAAACTTGATACCGCATCGCTTGATACGACTGAAAAATATCTAAACCAATACATTACAACCTATCCAAATGGGCAATATGTTTCATCGGCACGCGGGCTTTTACGTCGTGTTTATTGGCTTAAAGGAAATCGTGAAAAGCTATTGGCTGCATACACATGGCAAATTAGAAGCGCCAAGCCAAATGAGCGAAATCTAAACGACCTAGATCTAGCTACCGAAATTGATTCCAAGATATTGCGCGATACCGATGGGGTAAAAGTCACAGACCCAATAATACTTGCGACAATTGATTTATACCGTATGCGCAATGCAAATGATAAAAACAATACCAATCTTTTATCAATTAAAGAGCTAGAAACGCAACGCGATATTTTCAATAAAGACAAAGACTTATTCGACTTTCTTCTTGCCAATCATGCCTATTATGTTCAAAACAATCCGGCATTAGTAACCAAATTAATACCCGATGAGACGAATGTTAAAAATTTCAACTCATTGACTTTTAGCCGCCAAATTTTGCGCGGACAGGCACTAGAAAAGCTGAATGATGTTAATGCACGCGGCTTTTGGATAAGCATGTTTAAACCTGCCAATGCCCCTGCTCAACGCGATGAATTAGAAATTGCATTGGCTTTACATGATGAAAACCATAATAATATTGATAAGATTTTCGCATCCGATTCACTAATCAAAGACACTTATATTCGTGAAACTTTGCTTACAAACATTGCCGATGCAAAATTGTTGCGCCAAGTAACCAATAATCAATCCCTTAAAAAGCATGAGCGGGACGTTGCCCTCTTTACCTTGCTATACAAAGACCTAACTACTGGAAAATATAGTGACTTTTTAGATGATTATAAAATGGTTCCCCAAGATGCCAAAGTTGCCGAAGCATCATATTGGTATTTAGGTGATGAGGTTTCATTAGGGGTTTTCAACTGGAAAGGCGTTGATGCTGAATATTCTTGTCCGTCTTTAAATATTATTGCCACCAATTTAAATAAAAACCCAAACAGCACACGATACAATATTTGCCTTGGTGAGTTTTTGCGGATTAATGGCTTTGATGACTATGGTTCTTATGGGGCTGAAAAAGGTGAAATTGGCGGATCTCCATCGCAATTCAAGGGCAAGCCTTTTTCAAGATTGGAGGCGTATAAAACCACTATTGCCGACCCCAAGGCCGATGTTAATGACAAGGCATACTCATTATACCGTGCAATTAATTGTTATGCCCCAACCGGAAGCAATACATGTGGCGGCATAGAGGTACCAAAGTCACAACGTAAAGCATGGTTCAATATTTTAAAAACCCAATATAAAAACACGCCTTGGGCAAAGGATTTACGCTATTATTGGTAAAATTCGCAAAATTATAGTGTTGTGCATGGCATGGTTGGCATTGCCAAATTTGGTAATTGCCGCACCCGTGAATGCAAATAATTATGATAGTTTTTGGCTTTGGTCCGGCGTTAAAACCCAAAAAGTTTTGCAAAAGGCAAAGACCGTTTATCTTTTAAATGGGCAGATTGAGGCAGGACGTAATGTAGTTTTAACCGCACAACGCCCGGCAACGCCGCATGTCAAAAGCGCTAAGGTTTGGATTGTTTACCGCGTGGCAACCCTTACCTGGACGCCAAAAATCTATGACCAAATCAACGCCCACATAAAAAAATGGCGCGCGGCGGGCAATGATGTCGTGGGAATACAAATTGATTTTGACGCCAAAACCGCCCGCCTTGGCGAATATGCAAGGTTTTTAAAAGGGTTACGCACGCACCTTCCTGCCAATTGTAAGCTTGGTGTAACTGGCCTTATGGATTGGGGCGCAAATGCCAATGCCGAAGATTTGATAATGCTTTCTGGCGTGGTGGATGAATTAATCATCCAAACCTACCAAGGGCGGCATACCATTCCCAATTATCAAAATTATTTCACCAATATAAACCGCATAAAAATTCCGTTCCACATTGGCATAATCCAAAATGGGGAATGGGAAGAGCCAATCGGTCTTTCCCAAAACCCGAATTTTAAAGGCTATGTGGTATTTTTACAGAATGGCGTGAATTAGGCACCCGCTGCTTCGCGAATATCCGCCACCAATTCATCAACCCGTTTTGTGTCGCTGTCCCATGCGAACATGAAACGTGCGCCACCGCCAATAAAGGTATAAAAATGCCACCCCTTTGCACGCAATGCCGTAAATACCGCATCGGGCGCATGAAGAAATAAAGCATTGGCATCAACCGAAAACATTGGCTTTACATCCTTTAGGCCCTTAATCCCCGCCTCTAATCTTTTGGCACATTCATTTGCATGGCGAGCATTTGAAAGCCACGCCCCACTTTCGAGCATTCCGACCCAAGGTGCTGCAAGAAAACGCATTTTCGATGCCAATTGCCCCGCCTGTTTGCAGCGGTAATCAAAATCTTCGGCAAGTTTGTGGTCAAAGAATATAACCGCCTCACCCACTGCCATGCCATTTTTTGTGCCACCAAAGCAAAGGACGTCAACCCCGGCTTTCCATGTTATATCGGCCGGCTCACAACCAAGTGCCGCACAGGCATTGGCAAATCGCGCCCCATCCATATGAAGTTTTAGGCCCAATTCCTTGCATACGTCCGAAATCGCCTTAATCTCATTAATTGTATAAACTTCACCGGTTTCAGTGGGCTGGGTAATTGTGACGACGCGTGGCTTTGGGAAATGTATGTCCGTACGTGAACATGCAATCGAGCGCACATCATCAGGTGTCAATTTTCCGTTTTCGGTCTGTGCCACCAATAATTTTGAACCATTGGAGAAAAACTCTGGCGCACCGCATTCATCGGTCGCTATATGGGCAAATGAAGTACAAATCACGCCATGATAAGACTGGCACATTGACGCCAATGCCAATGAGTTTGCCGACGTGCCATTAAATACAAAGAACATTTCCCCATCGGTTTCAAACAATTTACGAAAGCCGTTTGCCGCCCTTTCCGTCCAAATGTCTTGCCCGTATGCGGCACAAGAACCCGAATTGGCATCAATCATTGCCTGCAATGCTTCGGGGCAAATGCCAGAATAATTATCGGATGCAAATTGTTGTCCGGTAAATTTTGGGGTTAATGATTTAAGATCCTGTGCTGTCACGTCTAATTCCTTTGTATTTGTTATGATTTGACGTGAAAGTGACCCCTTTTTGTCGGTACGACCACATCCCCCATTTGGGGCACCACCTTGCGGGAAAGCAGGTTGGTGTCAGGCGTCAAATCATTGTGCCTAACTCTTGATGAATTTCAGCAACTATCACACCTTAATTTCAAATTCAATCGGGGTTTCAATGCTTAGGCTGTCATTATCAATTATTTCGGGGAATTTTTCAAAGGGAGCGGCATTTTTTACGGCATTCAATGCAGCATCATCAAGCATTTGAATTTTTGAAGATTTAACGACACGAACCGCCGATAAAACGCCATTACGCGATATTTTCATGCTAATAACCACTACCCCTTCCATCATTAGTTCTCTTGCCCTTGATGGATAAGTTTTTTTACGCTCAATCCTAGTAATAATTCTCTCAATATATTGCGACTTAGCAGCCTCAACTTCATTTTTACTATTTTCATGTGAGTGAATAGCACCATTTGGCGGGGCTGGCTTAGAATTCACCGATGTTGCTGCTACATTGGTGAAATTATTACCCATTGTTGGTATGCCTATTTCTAAGTTATTGGGAATATTTAAAGATGTCAAAATACCAGTGGATTGCTGCTGTGGCGTAAAATCATTCGCTAAGACAGGGACAGGTTTAAGCCTTGGCATAATTTTTGTTTTTGGCGGCAACGCTTTATTATCCTGAATATGGGGGGTGAGTTTCTCAACCATATTACGTGTTTCAATTTTTGGATTTAATTCATTGTTATTATTTAACATTTCAGAAGAAACAAATAGAACACTTCCGCTTTCTTTAATATCAATTACGGCGGCTTTAACATTAAATATGAATACAAAAAGCAAAAGATAGCATAAGGCAGCAATTAAAAAATTCGCCACCCTTTGCTTTACAATTATTGTTGGATTAATTTGCGAAATAGACATCATAGCGTTTTTAAATATGCCAATATTTGTTGTTTCTCATCATCCGATAAATTTAATTTGACCAACATCTCATCAGTAACTGGAAACAACGGATCATTAGCCTGTTTCTCTGTTGGTTGCGGGTGAAATGCACCGGCATCATAGATATTTATTACACCCTCAAGACTTGGGAATAAGCCATTATGCATATAAGGTCCGGTGCGTGAAACACCGCGCAATGACGGGGTTTTAAAACGCCCCATATCTTCTTTTTGTGATGTTACGTTAAAGCGTCCCTTGTCTTCAAATTTACGACCATAATAAGTTAAACCAAGGTTGTGAAAACTATCGTCAGTAAATAAAGGCCCGTTGTGGCAGGACATGCAGCGCGCCTTGGTACGAAATAAATGCAACCCTTTAAGTTCATCATCATTAAGTGCGTCGATACCCTGTTTTTCAAAAACCAAATCCCATTTATTGCGACGTGGCTTTAATGTGCGCTCATAATTTGCAAGTGCGCGGGCAACATCTTCAAGACGAATTTTATCGATGCCATATGCTGATTTAAATCCCGCCTTCCATTCAGGGTTTTTATTAAGACGATTTTCAATGGTTTTGCGTTGTGCCGCCATTTCAATTGGATTTTGAATTGGCCCCATCGCTTGTTCTTCAAGACTTTTGGCACGCCCATCCCAAAAGAAATTTTCTTGCCATGCAACTGCAAATAAATGCGGACTATTACGGTTTCCGCGCTGCCTATCGTGTCCGAAGGCGGTTTTTATACCGTCACCAAAGCCAAGTTCTGGATTATGGCATGATGAACATGCGAATTGGCCAGATTCGGATAAAATCGGGCTATCAAACAATTTCTGCCCTAAATCCGCACGCTCTTTCGATGGTTGATTATTTTCAGGGTATTTTACCGCTGGCAAAGGACTAAGTTCGCGGTATTTTGCCCCTTTTTCAAGCCATGGCTTGGGCCATGTTTCGGGTTTATCTGCATACATTTTCCGCAATTCGACAATTGACGGCATTGCGAACCCTTCATCTGCCAATACAAACGTTGCCGAAAGCAAAGTCAAAGCACCGGCAAGCAAAAAACCACCAACTTTTAAAATTTGTAACTTGCGCCAAGCCATATTACGCGCCCCTTTTCATATGGTTCGTCTAAGGTAAGAACTTCAGGATATTGTGTATTATCAAGAAGATTGGTGACATCTGCGGTAAGCATAATTTTATTGCGCCCCACATTGATAAATTCATAATCGAGTTTTAAGTCCAATTCCGTTGATGCCTTATAAGTAATTTTTTTATAGACATCGTAGGTTACGTTATTAACTTTTATATCGACCAATGAATCGGCAATCGTGTCATATTTATCGCGCCATCTTACACTTAGGTTTGATTTTAATTTACCGCCAAGCCATTTTGAATTTAGGCTAAGATTTGCCATTAATGGCGTGTTGAAATTTGATTGTTGCTTTATGTTATATAATTCTTCAAACGAGATAACATTACCTTGGTAATAAACCATATCTTCGGCATAAATATCTGAATCAAAATAGGTATTGCCATAAGATTTAAGATCAGACCATGCGGTATTGAATGAAAGCCTGTGGTTATTGCCAATATTTTTGAATAATTCGATGCTGATATTTTCATAATCAGAATGCCCATCATTTGTCGCAGACCGTGTTCGATATGATGTTGTTTTACCAGTTACAGTATTAATATAAGTAGCCGTAACATCGTCACCCGCGACAATAATATCTTTGCCTTTGCGGTTGATATATTTTACCCGCGCATCAATTTCCCATGGCAAGTGCGCATTAATGCCGAATGCAATTTCATCAGAATAAGGCGTATTAAGATTGGCATTTTTATAAGTTGTTGCTTTGGAATGTAATGTTAAATTCCAATTTTCATCGCTATATGTTCTTTTGCCACTAGAAATTATAGGACTACGTGCATAGCGATATGTATCTGGCATTTGCTCCCGTATGGCAAAGCTAAGGAATGATTTGGAATAATAACGGTTTGCACCGGCAAATATTTCAAACTTTCCAAAGTCATATGATGCCGTAAAACGCGGCGCAATATCGGTATTTTCAAGAAAGCTATCATATTCAACCCGCACACCAGGGCGAAGGGTTAAATTGCCAATTTTTGCTTGATATTCCGACCATAGGTTTGCAGTCTCAAGCGAAACATCAATATCATAGGCTTTGTAAACTAATCGGTTTATAAGGGCGACATTACCTGTCCTGCATGCCTTGTCGCCATCTGTCGCACACACAATTGTTGAAGCAACATCAGACGTTAGATAGGCATAACCGTCCGTGGCGCGTTTTTTTGTTGCATCAATTTTTTCATACCCCGCACCAACATTCAATGTACCAAATGGAACATTCCATGCCATTTTGGTATTTAGATTAAGCTCCTTTTCATTTTGGTCGATATTACCAAACCCGCCAAACGAGCAATTTGCACCACTACATACCTTGAACTCTGGAACTGCGCTTGGCCATGAATAATGATTTTCAGCAGCCCTTCGGCTTGTGTCATCATCTGAATATGAAAGATTAAAGGACCAATCTTTTGCGCCCAAAAATGGGGTTCCAAGATTTTTGATCGAAATTACCGCCCTATCACCTCCACCATATGAAATAATTTGGTTTTGTACTTGGTTTGCAACCTGAAACTCACTGCTATATGGTGAATGGGTAATCGTTGTACTTAAAGCAAATAAATCACCAAAATTTCGCAATGCTTTTATAGTGGTTGATTTGGATTCACTGGTCTGGCGATATTCCCCACCGCCATATGATGCCGCTTTATAATTAGTCACTTTTGAAAAAGCTTCATTGTGGGTTATGGAGATTTTAGTTCCATCAATTTCTGGCAAGTAAACCGACCCACCGATATTACAACGACTATATTCTGGTTTTGCACCAAATGCAGCATTCGCGCCAAATGCTTCTTTTGTCGCTTTACTAATTTTGAACGAGGTTAAATCATCACCGGTACATGAAGAACTTAATCGAACGCCAAAAATACCAATTGGGTCACGCGTAGTTATGTTTAAAACCCCACCGGTAAACTGCCCGTGTTCAGCACTAACGTTACTGTCCAAAACTTCAATTTTTTCGATTTGACTGGTGTCAACCCATTGCGTCTGCGCGCGGCTTCCGGCAACCTCATTAACCGAAGCAGGGTTTGGATCGGTGGTATCGAGGCGGGTATTTACACCGATACCATCAATTGAAATATTATTTTCATAATATTTGCCGCCACTTATAGAAATATCTAGTGGGTGAATATCCTGCAACTTTTCACGTGATGCATCATTACGTGAATTATCAAACTGCAATTGTGGCAAAATTCTCAATATTGCGTTGGCATCGCCGCTTGAACGCGAGTTATCGGAAACTGCCTCACCCTCAATAGTACTTTTTCCGGAGTTTACACCAGTATCAGCAACGTACGGGCTTACAATTTGTGTTGAAGTTACTTTTACACTTCGGGTTTTTATTACCACATCTTCAGTTTGACTTACTTCTTGCGCATATGAATTTCCCGCAGCCCCCACAAACATAAACACACAGGCAGACGCCATAAGTTTCGATTTATTTCTCAAGTCCCTCTCCAAATTTTCAACCACCTACCCTTATTGCTATTGCTAATAGTTTGCAATAGTGACAAGCTGTCGCAATCGATTATTTTTAATTATTTTGCAGCAGAGGAAAAAATCACACGCACCGAAAGTTTTTGCAGCGTGTTTAACCCATAAAAGCCACTAAAATCCGTAGGATGCCTTATTCCATAAGGTTCGTCTAAAAACCGTAACATTTAGAAACAGTCTTTGTTTTGATGTTTAACGAATATTCAGGCAGTGGCTATTATATTGAATTGTGTCCGCAAGATACGGGCGATAACTGTCCATTTTATGGCAGGGGAAACAAAGTGAAACACGAAAATATTTGCCAGTTGCAAAAAACCTTAAAGAAAAGCGCATCATGCATCGGTGTCGGTGTTCATACTGGTGTGCGTGCAACGCTTACTTTGGCGCCTGCGCCGGCGGATACTGGCTTTGTATTTATTCGCACCGACGTTTTGCCACGCGAGAGCCGCATCTCTGCCCTTGGTTCAAATGTAACCGCAACCCAACTTGGCACATCGATTGCCAATGAATTTGGTCATTCGGTTGCCACAATTGAACACGTACTTTCTGCGCTTACTGGAATGGGTGTCGATAATGCCTTTATCGAAATTGATGGCCCAGAAGTTCCAATTCTTGATGGTTCGGCTGAACCATTTATCGAACTTATACAAACAGTTGGCTTGGCATCACAAGATGCACCACGTAATTTTATTGAAATTCTTGAACCAATCGAAGTTAAAGACGGTGCAAAGGTCGCACGTTTGGAACCTTCTGAAGGTTTTACACTTGACGTAAGCATTGACTTTGACAGCGAGGCAATCGGCCTACAACGTGCGGTTTTTGATGGCACTAAAAACGGCTTTGTTCGCGATATTGCCCCTGCCCGTACTTTTGGATTCTTACACCAAGTTGAGGCATTGCGCGCAATGGGCCTAAGCCGTGGCGGCTCTCTTGATAATGCCGTTGTTATTGACGGTGATAAAATCATGAATGAAGGCGGTCTGCGCTTTGATGATGAATTTGTTCGCCATAAGGCACTTGATGCGGTTGGCGATTTGGCGCTTGCTGGCTATCCGATTCTTGGCAAATATGTTGCAAGCCAATCAGGCCATGCAATGAATGTGGCACTTGTTAAGGCATTGATGGCTAATCAAAAAGCGTATCGTGTTGTTACACAGCCCGTTAACACACGCTTGTTTGCGGCTGCTGGTCTTTAATTATCATTAAAAATCCGCCATTTTACGTAAAATAATGAGTTTGTGACTTTTTTAATTGCAAAATCTTATGTAAACCGTTTCAAGTTTAAAAAGATTTGGTTCAAATTGCGCGATTTAATAATGAAAAATAAAGCTACCCTTTTAATTACTGCTATTTTGATTGCTTCAACCGCCCTTACAGGTTGTCAGTCTGTCGGTTCAAAAAAGAATCGCGCCCCTGTGTATGTTGAGCGTCCGGTTGAAAACCTTTATAATAACGCCCGCGATCAACTTGATAGGAAAAACTACGAAGAAGCAATTCAGGGCTTTGAAGAAGTTGACCGTCAACACCCATATTCAGAATGGGCGCGCCGCGCGATTTTGATGTCGGCTTATACTTATTACAAACAAAATAAGTATGAAGATGCGATTGCCGCCGCAAACCGCTTTATTTCAATGTATCAATCAAACCAAGATAATTCGGCATATGCTTATTATCTGATTGCGATTTGTTATTTTGAACAAATTACTGACGTTGGCCGTGATCAGCGTATGACCGAACTTGCACTTGCCTCTTTAAACGAAGTTGCGCAGCGTTATCCAAACACCGCATATGCAAAAGATGCGCGTATGAAGATGGATATGACGCGTGACCAGCTTGCAGGTAAAGAAATGGAAATTGGCCGTTATTATCTTGAAAATGATGATAATCCAATTGCCGCAATTGGTCGCTTCCGCCGCGTGGTTGATTTATACCAAACCACCACCCACGTGCCAGAGGCTCTTCACCGTCTTGTTGAATCTTACCTTGCTATGGGTCTTGTTGATGAGGCCACCAAAGCCGGCGCAGTTCTTGGTTACAACTACCCTGGCTCTGAATGGTATGAACGTTCTTACAAACTTTTGACTTCAAAGGGTCATGCACCAAAAGTTAAACCAACCAAAAAAGGTTTATTTGGTGACAAGCATGAGAAAAAACAAAAGATAAAAGATGTTAAGGGTAAAGCATTAAAACCGGAATAGTGTATATTTGCGGTTCATTTTTCAACGGCGCGGGTTTTGTTTATATAAAATAAAAATGGCGCGCCATCACCCTTTATTTAGCCGCATTTTTAAATGCAAAAAACCGCATACACTTTTTTGCAAAATGCCCTCTTTCTTGCCGCATTTTTAAATGCAAAAAACCGCATACACTTTTTTGCAAAATGCTCTGTATTTCGCTAGTTTAGAATCATGCTTTGTGAAATATCGATTCGTGATGTGGTTTTGATTGATGTGCTTGACCTTGAAATCGGGTCGGGTTTTACTGCTTTGACTGGTGAAACCGGTGCAGGTAAATCAATATTGCTTGATGGCCTTGGCTTGGCACTTGGTGAACGCGCCGAAAAAGGCTTGGTGCGCGCTGGTGCAGATAAATCAATCATAAGCGCTGAATTTAGCATTAATTCAAATCACACAATCAATGAAATCTTGCACGAGGCCGATGTTGAGGTGGACGGTGAGGTAATATTACGCCGCACCCTAAACACCGATGGCAAGAGCAAGGCATTTATTAATGATGTCCCAGTCTCTGCTGCGCTTTTAAAACGGGTTGGTAACGCACTTTTAGAAGTGCACGGGCAACATTCAGCAATTGGTTTAATGGATGAAAGCAAGCATCTTGAAATGCTTGATGCCTTTTTATCGCATGAATTGGGCGATGACTTCACACGAACTCTATCTGCGGTAAGTGGCGCTTACAAAACTTTTGAAACTGCACGCCAAAATCTAAAGACCGCACAGGATCGCATGGGGCAATCGGGTGCTGAACGTGAATACCTTGCCCATATCCTAAAAGAATTAAACGATTTAAACCCGCAAATTGGTGAAGAAGAAGAATTGGATACTACGCGCCGCTTTTTGATGGGGTCGGAACGGATTACCGAAACCATTAAAGAAGCCGTAGAAGCCATTGAGGGCGGCAAGGTTGAAAATTACCTTGGTGTTGCATCACGTGCGATGTCAAAAATTGGTGCAATAGAGGGTGAAAACGGCAAAAAGCTAAATAGCCTGGTTGAGGCGGCGGTTAATTCCCTTGAAAATGCGCAAAATAACATTGCCGATGCCTTGGGTAATTTGCAAAGCCTTGGCTATTCCATTGACCTTGACCCCAAAGAGCTTGAACGCATCGAAGAGCGTTTATTTGCCATTCGTGGGGCGGCGCGTAAACATGGCGTTATCGCCAATGATTTACCACGTAAAAGGGATGAAATCGCCGAGAAATTATCACTAATCGATAATTGCGATGAGGAATTATTAAAGGCAGAAAAAGCATTTAAAATTGCCAAGGAAGAATATGATAATCTTGCATTATCACTATCGCAAAAACGCCAATCTGGTGCCAAAATTTTTGACGAAAAAGTTATGGGTGAATTACCGCCCCTAAAACTTGAAAAAATGCGCTTTAATACATCGTTCGAAAGTGATGCTACACGAATTGCGGCAAAGGGTATTGATAAAGTTCGCTTTGAAATCGCGCCGAACCCTGGTGCAGGTTTTGGCCCCCTAAGTCAGATTGCTTCGGGTGGGGAATTATCGCGACTTTCCCTTGCATTAAAGGTGATTTTATCGGCAACATCTGGCACATTGGCACTGGTTTTTGATGAGGTTGATCAAGGTATTGGTGGCGCAACCGCCGATGCAGTTGGTAAACGCCTAAAAGAGCTTGCCAAAAATGCACAGGTTTTGTGTGTCACCCACTCCCCCCAAGTGGCGGCGCGGGCCAATCATCATTTACGTATTGAAAAGCGGGTTGAAAATGGCATTACCCGCACCACCGTGGTTCGCCTTTCAGATAAAGAACGTGTCGAAGAAGTGGCGCGAATGTTGGCAGGTGAAATAATAACTGATGAAGCGCGCAAGGCGGCAAAATCATTAATGGAAAATCAATGAGCGAATATCGCAACACCCCCGTTGAAAATCTAACCCATGATATGGCACGCGCAGAGCTTGCGGCATTGGCAAATGAAATTCGTATGCACCGAGACGCCTATTATGTCGATGATAACCCGACCCTTTCCGATGCCGAATTTGATGCACTAGAGCGCCGTAACGCCCTTATTGAACAAAAATTCCCAAAACTAATACGTGATGACAGCCCATCAAAATATGTTGGCGCCAAAGCATCCACCAAATTCAAAAAACATACACACCACGTGCCAATGTTATCGCTTGATAACGCGTTTTCAAAAGAGGATGTTACCGCATTTGTGGATCGTGCGCGCAAGTTTTTGGGGCTTGATAAGGCCGCACTCCTTCCCTTCACAGCCGAACCGAAAATTGACGGACTTTCATTATCAATCACCTATTTGAAAGGGGTTTTGAAAACCGCTTCAACCCGTGGCGATGGTAAAGAGGGGGAGGATGTAACCGCAAACGTTCTGCAAATTCCTGAAATACCGCGCACTTTGCATTGCGAAAATCCGCCCGAAGAAATCGAAATCCGTGGCGAAGTCTATATGGATGATGCTGGTTTTAACGAATTAAACCAAAATCAAATTGCCAAGGGCGCGCAAATTTATGCCAATGCCCGCAATGCGGCGGCGGGCTCGTTGCGCCAAATTGATGCCCAAATTACCGCAACCCGCCCATTAAAATTCTTTGCCTATGCAACAGGGTATGAAACCGCACCTATTGCAAAAACCCAAATGGAATTGATTGAAACCCTTGGAAAATGGGGTTTTAAAACCAATCCATTGACCAAAATTTTCAACGATGCCGATGGATTGGTTGCCCATTATAATCATATTGGTGAATTACGCGAAAATTTGGGCTATGAAATTGACGGCGTGGTTTACAAAGTCAATGATTTGGCATTGCAAGACCGCTTGGGGATTGTGACACGCTTTCCGCGTTGGGCAATCGCGCATAAATTCCCGGCAAAACCATCAAAAACCAAATTATTGGATATTGATATTCAAATTGGGCGCACGGGCGTTTTGACCCCTGTGGCACGTCTTGAACCGGTTGCCGTTGGCGGGGTTATGGTTTCCAACGCGACCCTTCACAATGAAGATTATATCCACGAACTTGATATTCGTATTGGCGATACGGTTTTTGTACAACGGGCCGGCGACGTTATCCCACAAATTATCGGAATTGATAAGGATTTACGCCCCAATGTTGCGGCGGTGTTCCACTTCCCCCACATATGCCCCTGCCCGCTTAAAACCGTGGTTTCACGCATCACCGATAAAGAAAGCGGCGAGACCGAGGTTGCAGCAAGATGTTCTGGCGAATATGATTGCCCACATCAAAAGAAACGCCATTTGGAACATTTTGTTTCACGCACCGCCTATGATATTGACGGGCTTGGCCCAAGACAAATTGAAATTTTCCTTGAAAAGGGTCTAATTTCCGCCCCCGCCGATATTTTCCGCTTAAAAGACAAACGCAATGCGCTTGAAGGGCTTGAAGGGTTTGGCGAAACCTCCATCAATAATCTTTTAAATGCCATTGAGGCACGTCGTAATATTGGGCTTGATAGGTTTATTTACGCCCTTGGGGTTCGTCATATTGGGCAAACCACATCGGGGCTTTTGGCACGTAATTTTGGCTCTTGGGATAGGTTTAAACAAGCGGTTACAGATGCCTCCACTGCCCGCCCGAATGAAAACTTCCAAAGGCTTTCGGTAATAGATGGTCTTGGCCCCGTAATGCGTGATAAATTACTTGAAGCATCGGATAAAATATCCCCGCCCGATGATTTATTTGGTAGCGATTTATTAGAAGTTATACGCCCCGTTCAAGGCCTTAATACCAAGGCCAAACAGGCACTTTTGGCACATTTTCATGATGCCAAAGAATTTGTTGAAATTGTTAAATCGGCCGCAAATGGCAAACCCAAACAAGCCTATATAGATTTCTTTTCCCAAGATGGCATGGGCGAAGTGGCAACCGATGCATTAATCGAGTTCTTCCAAAGTGAACGCGCCATGTCGGGCCTAAATGATCTCTTGTCAGAGGTTATAATCACCGAAATCGCCGCCGCCAAACAAGACACCGCAATTGCCGGAAAAACCGTGGTTTTCACCGGCACATTACAAACCCTTTCCCGCGAAGAAGCCAAACAACAAGCAATTAATTTGGGTGCAAAGGTTTCTGGTTCCGTTTCCGCCAAAACCGATTATGTTGTGGCGGGTGCCGAGGCCGGATCAAAACTAACCAAAGCCCAAAGCCTTGGGGTAAAAGTTTTGACCGAGGCCGAATGGGTGGAGATGATTAGTGATTAAATCACTTCACCCCGGCCCAAGTGCGGGCATCATTTTGGCAAGCATTGGCCATTTGCAATTTGCTTTGCATAAAGGCATCAGGGTTTGGTGCAGCAAAGAATTGGTTTTGTGCCTTGTTTGATACCGCACTATAATCGGCGCGGAATTTTGCCTCTGACCTTACGGTTGACGCCGCCAAAACAAATGGCTGCATGCCTTTTTTAAGACCGTCAAGCTGCGCGGCAAGCGCTTTTAATTGTGGCGCAGCACCCGGTTTTGATGCGCGAACCTGCATAAAGGCGGCTGTGAAATCAAGCGTGCCGTAACATTGCACCAAACGATTATAATCCTTGGTAACGTCAAAATTTGGCGCGATTTCTTTGGCAATCTCATCAGGCGTTAATGGGCGCGTTGGCGCAGGTGGTGCTTGCGGTTCGGCATCTGGTACAGTTGGCGTGGTTGTTTGCAATAATGGATCATCAACCGGCGGCAAAACCGTATCGGTTGAAACCCGCCCCGCATTAAAATTGATTTTTCCGCCCAAGCTTGGCGCGGTGACATTGGTTTCAGCAGGCGCTGTTTCAGCAGGCGGGGTTGTGGTTTGGGTCGCCACAGGTGGCGTAGTTTCCGCCGTTTGCGCCACAGAATTGCTAGTGGTTGCGCAAGCGCCAAGCACGACACTTGTTAAAATCAAACCAGAAAAATATTTTAATTCAAACTTTTTCATTTTTACCCCGAAAATCGCATATGGAAGCATACGTCCACAATGCCTTTTAGCAAATCAAACCTTTCAATAACATGAATAAGGCTTTAATGAAGAATTATGAAGCTCTTACCTGTAAAAACTGCAAATGAATTTGTTTTAATCCGCCCTTTTGACGCCAATGATATTGATGGGTTAGCACTTGCCGGTGCAAATCCCAAAATTTGGACGCATTATGTCGATGCCATTGATGGCGAAGCTTCATCGGTAAAAACATATCTTGAAAGCGTGCTTAAACGCCACCAAAGCGGCAATTGGATTGCCCATACTATTTTGACACCCGACGGCGAATATGTTGGTCAAAGCTGTTATATGGCAATCCGCCCGGAGCATAAGGGTTGTGAAATTGGTGGCACATGGTATGCACCCAAATTTCATGGCACAAAAATCAATCCGGCGGCAAAACTTGCATTATTGCAGAATGCCTTTGATTGCGGGGCGATGCGCGTTGAATTAAAAACCGATGAGAATAACCTGCATTCACGCACTGCAATTTTGAAATTAGGCGCAAAGTTTGAGGGGGTTTTCCGTAAACATATGCTACGGTCGAACGGCATTATCCGCAATACCGCTTATTATGCGATTATTGATGATGAATGGGGTGATCTGAAAAATGGATTATTGGCAAGATTGGGCGAATAAATCACGCACCCAATAATTCGGCTTTGGTTAATTCAAAGCCGCTTTTAACCCATTTCTTCTCAAGCTCTTTTAGTTTTTTGCCAAGCTCTGGGCCATCTTGAAGACCTGCAATCTTCAAATCATTGCCATTAATTGGAAAATTTGGGGCTTTAAAGTTTTTTGCAATATTAATTAAATCATTTATTGCCCCATCGCCCATGATATATTGACTGATGAGGTTATCATAAATTGCCTGATTGCCATGATAATAAATATTGGCGTGAATATTTTGGGCATTGATTGTTTCATCAAACTTTGCCCATTCAGAAAAGCGCTTTTTTTCGGCATTAGAAAAACGCAGATTTTCGGCAAGTTCATCAATAATGCGGATACTTTTGGGCAATATCGCAATCAAACGAAGTGTGAAATCTGCACCCTCTTCAATTTCAGCAAGTCTTATTAAATTTTCCAATTGATATTCAAATGGCAATACCGTCTGCAAACAATGGTATTCATCCATCAAATTCAATGTTGGATGTGGTAATGGTGCGCCCAATATCTTCTTTAATTCCATCCAAACCCGTTCACGTGAAAGACTTTTGATGCCTGCGCACAAATCCTGACAGGCATTTAAACCATCCAAATCAATCGTGAAATTACCCAATTGAGCATAGAATCGGAAAAATCGTAAAATCCGCAAATAGTCTTCGGCAATTCTTTCGTGGGCAATGCCAGCAAATTTCAATAGATGTGAATTAATGTCATCCACGCCCTGCCCCAATGGATCATAGACATTGCCGCATTCATCGCAATATAGTGCATTTATACTAAAATCGCGGCGCATTGCGTCTTCTACAAAGTTATTTGTAAATTCAACCACCGCCCGCCGCCCATCGGTGGCAACATCTTTGCGCAATGTGGTAATTTCAAAAGCGCGCCCACCCAAAATCGCACTTATTGTGCCATGTTCAAGCCCGGTTGGTACAAAGCGGATTTTTTTTTCATCAAGCAGTTTTGCAACCGTTTCAGGGCGAATTTTGGTTGCAATATCAATATCTTTTATTTTACGCCCCAATATTGCATCACGGACACACCCGCCGACAAAGCGCGTTGAATCTTGCTCATGACCATTCAAAATTCGCATTAATTTTTGTGCATTTTCATCATGCAAAAAATTGGCGTCTGGTGGGATTTTCATTTTATTTCCCCCAAAATTCTTGCGCCCAACATCCTTATTATTGCTGCTGTAACGCCCCAAACATAATGCCGACCATATTCAATCACGAAATAGCTGCGGCGCATGCCTCCGCGTTCAAAAAATTCTTCACGATGGTTGTTTTTATCCAGAAGGAAAGAGAATGGGATTTCAAAAATCTCCTCAACTTCAAAGTCGTTTTTTTGCAAACTTACTTCGGGTGCAACCAAACCCAAAACCGGCCTTACCAAAAATCCAGTATTGGTTTGATATGTATCACCGGAACCCAATATTTTTACATATTCACCTTTTAGGCCGATTTCCTCATCGGCTTCACGTAGTGCCGTATGTTTCAAATCAATGTCTTCTTTATCCATGCGCCCACCAGGGAAGGCAATCTGCCCCGCATGGTTGGTAAGATGTGCGGTGCGCATGGTCAAAATCGCATTCAAATCCCCACGCCGCCAAACCAATGGGATAAGCACAGCCGCGGGTTTCAACTCATCATGCTTGAAATCAACATAGATTGGCATATCAAATTTTGTGTTCTTTTGCGTATCAGGGGTAAAATCCTGCAAAAGATTGGCCTGTAATAGATTTTTCCATTCCTCTAGCCGCATTAAAAATTACCCAATTCAAATTTCTGCCCGTTTGAGGTGATGAATAATTTATCCCCCTCACTCTCCGCCCAATCAACAAGTTCGTAAAACACACTTCGGTTTATAAGCGCAAAAAGCCCGCTACGCACCATAACATATGGTCGTGGTTCATTGGTTTCTGGGTTAAATTCCACCCAAAGCGGATGTTCTTTATCAAGTTCAAACATCTCACCAAGATTCGTTGTAAATATGATTTTTGCATCCACTTTATCGGCGCGAATTATAATGAAATGCGCATCTTCTAGCCGAACTATAACTTTTTCATGTGGGGTAACAAGATAGGTATTACCATCATCATCCTTGCGCAAAATGCGTGAGAATAAGAAAACCAACTTCTCACGGCTTATTCGCACGCCATCATGCCACCATGAACCGTCTTTGTGGATTTCCATGCCAATATCACCACAATGTTCGGGATGCCATAAATGAACAGGTGGCAGTGGTTTTTGCCCATTATCAAAGCCATAATTATCGGCAATTTCTTTTAAGATATGTGACAGATGATTATTCATGTTCCAAACATTGTAATTGCAAAAAATTCAGCTTATTGATAGCAATATACATAAGTCTCTTAATATTAAAGGTGAAAAATGGCAATTGATGCCGCTTTGGAAAATAAAAACATCGCCGCAACCAATCAAAGCGTCGATAGCGCCATTGCCTCAATAGAAAAACTTAAAACCTCTGTCCAAGGCGTTATTTTTGGACAAGAAAATGTGATTGACCTTTGTCTTTGCGCGCTTTTGGGTGGTTCACACGCGCTTTTGGTGGGCATGCCCGGCCTTGCCAAGACATTGCTTGTGGAAACCATCGCCAAATCATGCGGCCTTGGCTTTAATCGTGTGCAATTCACCCCCGATTTGATGCCAAGCGATATTTTGGGATCCGAAGTTTTGGAAACCGATGATAAAGGTGGGCGCAATTTCCGCTTTATTAACGGCCCAGTCTTCACCCAAATTTTAATGGCCGACGAAATTAACCGCGCATCACCCAAAACCCAAGCGGCATTGTTACAGGCAATGCAGGAAAGAAAAGTTGCAATCAATGGCATAAACCATGATTTGCCAAAACCATTCCACGTTCTTGCCACCCAAAACCCCATCGAGCATGAGGGAGCATACCCATTGCCCGAAGCACAACTTGATAGGTTTTTGCTTGAAATCAATGTCCCCTATCCCGATGAAGAAGCCGAAAAGCAGGTTTTAATCAACACTACTGGCACACAATCTGACAAGGCTTTCAACCCATTGGATAGTGATGAATTATTGGCGCTTCAGGCATTGGTTCGTTCCATGCCAACAAGCGAGAAGATTATCGACAAGGTTTTAAACATTGTACGCAATTTGCGCCCACAAACTACTAAATTTGAAAAAGTTAAAACAAGCCTTGAATGGGGTCCATCGCCACGTGCCGGTCAGGCAATTATTCTTGCCGCTAAATCGCACGCCTTGTTGCGTGGTCATCTTGCGCCAACCTTAGAAGACGTGAATTTTGTTGCCAAATCCGCATTAAATCACCGTATGTCACTTAATTGGAATGGACGCTCATCGGGGGCAAGCAAATCCGAACTAATTGATATGGTATTTGACGATTAGGGGGCAAGGTTTTGCAGGAAAGCCTTTATAATCAGGCGAATATTATTGCCGACACGATTGCGGGAGAAATCCCAATATTGGTCAAACCTGCACAAAATATTGCATCACAACTTATTGGCTTTCATGCCAAAAAACAGGCGGGGTCTTCGGATGAATTTTTCCAATTCCGTCCCTATTCCAATGGTGAAAGTGTTGCCAATATTGATTGGCGGCAATCAGCAAAATCAGACAAGGCATATGTAAAACAAAAAGAACAACAAAGCCCAAGACGTTTTCAAATTTTTGCTTTACAGAACCCGCGTATAAATTGGCAATTTTCGCCCGAAAGCCCCAACAAGCGTAATATTGCCAATATTATCGCACTTGCACTTGGCTTTGCGCTGATTGATATTGGCGAAAGCGTATTGGTGGCGGGGCAACAAAAAACCACAAAATCCAAAAACACAATCGCCCAAAGCCTTGGGGCCATAATTGGTGAATTACCGCAAGAATTCAACCAAGGTGTTTCTCTTATTTTTCACGATGGGCTTTGTGATTTGTCGCTTTTCGAAGCCGCTTTTAAACGGGCAAATTCGTCCGGAAATAAAATCATCCTTGGCATCATAAAGGATGAGAATGAGGCGAATTTTAACTTCAAAGGCCGAATTGAATTTCAAAATATTGATAGTGATGAAAAAATCCTAATCGAAAATTGTGATGAAATTCGCAACCAATATATTGCCAATTATCAAAGGCATTTTGCACAACTTGATGAATTGGCAAAGAATAACAATGTCCTGATTAATAACATTTATTGCGGAAAAGATATTTTAAATCAAATTATGCCAATCTGGCAAAATGCACTCTTGCTTGATGAGGTAAAGCTATGAATTTACTTTACCCATTGGCATTATTGGCATTGGTTTCATTGCCCATAATTTTTATAATTTCAAAAATAATCCCCCCAAACCCAAAACCGCAAACCTTGCCGGCATTTGATTTTTTGCGCGGGTTAAATGCACAAAAAAGCGTGGTAAATGATGCGCCAATCTGGCTAAAGCTATTGCGTGCATTGGGTATATTGCTTTTGGTTTTGGGGTTGGCATCACCGTATTTCAGCTCGCAAAAAACGAGTAATATTCAGACACAAAACTATTTAATCATTGTCGAAGATGGTTTTAGCAATGCCAATGATTTTAATAATGCCAAACAAAAATTATCCAATTTCATCAAGTCACAGGCCGCAAAAACCGGTGCATCATCGCAATTTACACTCATAAAAACTTCCTTAGGTTTGGCACAGGATTTTTCGGTAAAAAGCGACATCGCCCTTTTAACAGAGCTTGATAACATCACACCAATTTCGGTTTTTAATGACTATAAAGGCGTTAATCAGGCACTTATGCGTTTTAGCGGTAAGGCGAATGTGATTTGTCTGTGCGATAATTCCTATCATGAAGGGCAAGAGGAATTCATCAATCGCCTGAAATCAATTGCCAATGGTCAAATCACCCTTATCCCGCCCGCGCGTGATTTATTGATTATCAAAGACATTAAAGAAGATGATAATGGCTATAATATAAGCCTTTCTGGCGTTGGTGGCACACCAAAAGCAATATTGGATTTTTACGATAGGGACGGAAAAATCATCACCACCCAAAATGTTGGCGCAAATTCAATCATTCAAGTGCCTTCTTTTATGCGGCGGGAAATTTATTTTGCACGCATTCGGGGCCAGGAAAATGCGGGCGCAACAAGGATAATAAATATTTTCAATAGTCGCCCTTTAATTGGTTTTGAAAAACATTCATTCGATAGCCCGCTTTTGGCCGATGAGACCTATATTGAAACCGCCGCAAATATAAAAGGTGAAGTATTTTCCGAAAATTTGGACAAGATAATATCCAAGAATCCTTCGGCAATTGTTTTTGCCGATCGTGGTAAATTCACTGATAATGAATTTGAAGAATTGCAAAAATATGTCCGTGGCGGCGGCATGATTATTCGCTTTTCCGGTCCATTATTGTTGAATAGTAGTGAAAACCGCCTTTTGCCGCAAAATATTCGTCCCGAGGCCAAAATATTATCTGGCAATTTTACATGGAATGATAAAGGCGTTGGCACATTTGATACCAACAGCCCATTTTATGGGCTTGAACTCGGTGATGATGTGCAAATAAACCGCCTTGCAGTATTTGAAATGGGCGGCGAGCAGCCAGAAATCTGGGCGCAGATGAAAGATAAAAGCCCATTAGTAAGCGCGAAAAAACTTGGCAATGGCTATGTGGTTTTGGTGCATACTGGTTTAATGGGCGGCTGGTCAAATCTTGGCCTAACCAAGCATCTTTATGAAATATTGGAACGGGTTTTATTGCGCGCACAAAATATTGGGCTTCCTGCAACCAGCCTTCCACCAACCCAAGCCATGCAGCCAATCGCAACAATTGATGGTGATGGTAAAATCAATCAAAACCCAATGGGGCAAAAATCAATCCTGCCTGATGAGTGGCAAAATATCAAAGCTGATATTAACCACCCACCGGGTATTTATTCTGGGGGTGGCTCTACTCTTATCCTCAATATGATTGGTGATGACCTTATTTTAAATCCATATAGATTTGATAATAGCTTTGCACCAATTATTGAAAAAGATGCCAAACAAGCACTTATTAAACCCTTATTGCTATTGGGTGGTATATTGCTTTTGCTTGTTGAAATGCTCCTAAGTTTCTTGATTGGCCGCAATAGAAGCATTGGCAAGATTGTTGCAATCATAATATTCGCATTTTGCGCGCCATTTGCGCCGCATGATGCAAATGCACAGGCAACAAAAACCGATGACATGGTTATGGGCTATATAAATACCCCTGATGCGGCAACCAATCAAAAAGCCAAGGCAGGTTTAGAGGGGTTAAGAGCCGCCCTCACCCATCGCACCAATGTTGAGCCGGCGGGCGTAAAAGCAATTGACCCCGAAAAGGATGATTTGGCGCTTTATCCGGTTTTATACTGGCTTTTACCTGACAAGCCACAACCACTTTCGCCAATTGCCAAGCAAAAATTGAATATTTTCATGGAAAATGGTGGCATGCTTTTCATTGACACACGCGGCGGTGGACGTGATACAAAGACAGCGCAAAATATAACGCAAATTGCCTTGGGCGGTTTGAAAATCCCACCGCTTGAAAAAGTGCCTGCCGAACATGTTTTAAATAAAACTTTTTACCTGTTACGTTTTTACCCCGCCCGTTTTGGCAATGCCAATATTTGGGTAGAATCGCGCACTGCAACTGATTTAACCGCCAACGATGGGGTATCGCCAATAATAATTACCGATGGTGACTTTGCCTATGTTTGGGCAAGTGGTGCAAATCCATCACCAATCGCGGTAATTAATGGACCAGAATTGCAAAAAGAAATCGCGTTTCGGGTCGGTATAAATATCTATCTTTATGCCCTTACGGGGCAATATAAGAATGATCAGGTTCATCTGCCGTTATTGCTTGAACGCTTGGGTCGGGGGCATTGATGGATAGCATGCACCAAATTGCCTTTGATCCGGTATTCAAAACCCCATATGTGATTGGGATTATTATTGTCCTTGCGCTTAGCTTGGGGTTTTATATTGTAAAAAATGGCAAGGCGAAAATTATACGTGGGGTATTTTTCACTTTACTTACAATCATTCTTTTAAACCCGCAAATAATTAAAAATCAGTCTTTTTCACAACCCAATTATGTGATTGTGGTAACAGATAATTCCCCGTCGATGCGCGCTACAAATCGGCTAGATGGGGTCGATGTTGCGCATAAAAGGCTGCTTGATGAATTGGGTAAAATTCCCAATCTAAAAATTATTGAAACTGCAATTAATAAAAGCGATGGCGCAAATCTTGTTCGCGCCCTTGAACAGGCAAAGGCCAATATCAACCCTAAACAAATTGCTGGTGCAATTATCATAACAGATGGCTTGGTTAAAAATGCCGTGCGTATGAATTATGATTTTCCCGTGCATCAAATTTTGGTGGGCGCAAATGATGAAAAAGATATCTATCTAAAGATTACCCAAAACCCTGTCGCGACCGAAGTTGGGCAAATTGCCCATCTAAAACTAAAAATAATTGAACACGGCTTAGACCTGCAGCACACTGAATTAATTGTAAATATTGGCAATCAACCACCGCAAAAAGTGATGGCCGCGGTTAATAAAGAAATCGATTTAAAATTCCCGGTTCTTAAACGCGGTAAAACCCCGATTGCAATAAGTGTTACCCCGCTAAATGGTGAAATAAGCAATAATAACAATTATATCACCACAGATATCGAAGGGGTACGTGAAAGACTGCGGGTATTGTTAGTAAGTGGGGATCCCTATGAAGGGTTACGGGCATGGCGCAATCTTTTAAAATCTGATCCCAATGTTGATTTGGTGCATTTCACCATCATGCGCTCTCTGGATAAGGATTTGAATGCTAGTGACGATGAATTATCACTTATTCCTTTTCCAACCTATGAATTATTTAATGAACGACTTGGCGATTTTGACCTGATTGTCTTTGATAAATTCACACGCATCGAGGCATTGCCCGATGAATATCTACAAAATATTGTTGATTGGGTTGATAATGGCGGCGCGTTTTTAATGCTTGCTGGTTCTTCCGAGGCTGAGAATGAGGGGCTTTTATCAACACCACTGGCACAAGTTCTTCCATTTACTGGTAAAACCAAAGCGGTTGATAAAGAATATAAGCCACAAATTACTGGGCAAGGCTTGGCAAACCCTATTACTGCACCATTAAAAGATTCCCAAAACATGTGGGGAAATTGGACACGAATTATTGAGGCAACGCCAAAAGGCAACGTCCTCATGAGTGGTGATGGAGCGCCACTTTTGATAACTTCATATTTTGGTAAAGGACGGGTGGCGGCACTTTTATCTGATAAATCCTGGCTGTGGCAGCGTGGGTATGAAGGTGGCGGGCCATTCCGTGAATTATTCCGCAATACAACTGGCTGGCTTTTGGGCGAACCTGCCTTGGAAAATAACCTTCTGACCATGCAAAGCGATTTTTCACAAATCACCATTAATTTGCAAAGCGATAAAGACGATATTCTAAACTTTGATGGCGAAACACAAAAGCAAACTTTAAAACCTGATTTTGATGAAAATCGTGCTTTCACAATTGGGATTTCCAATATTTCTGACGGTCTTTATCACGCGACATATGGCGATTTAAGTGCATTTAATATCAAAGGCGGCGGTGATGAAATTACCGAAAATGATTTGCGGGCAAGCCGTGATTATTTGAATAATAAAATCTTGAAAACCGCATCATCTGCGTTCTTTATTGGGCGTTCGGCAAATGGTGCAATGCCAAAAATCGTCCTTAAACCGCGCAATACTTTGGCCTTTGATAATGGGTTATATTTAATTGATAATAAAATATTATCGACCAACGCAATTGAAAAACACCCGATAATAAACCCTGTTTTTGCTGCGTTTTTGCTCGCACTTACTGGTTTATTTATGTGGTGGCGGGAAGGGAAAAATCCGCCCCTTTAAATTAGCGTCACCCTCGGTTTTGCGCCACAAAACCCGCCCATCCATAACCGGAAGCGGAAACACGAGATTATTGGCAACTCTCTCAAAACCAAATTGCGCAAAATACGAATAATCGCCGACCAAAAGCACGATTTTCACACCCGTTGCATCGCAAGAATTAAGGCATAATTTCATCAATTCATGGCCAATGCGCAGGTGTCTATATTGGCGCTCTACCGCAATCGGGCCAAGAAAAACCGCCGTATTCCCCGCCTCATCCTTGATATGCCACATACGACATGCGGCAACGATTTTACCATCAATTTTCGCAACATATGAAAGGTCATAATCACAAACATTACCCAAACGCAAAAAATGCGCCGCCTTGACAAAACGTGCAGGACCAAATGCGCGTGCGTATAGTTCGCCCACAATAATATCATTGTCTGCATTGTCTTGAAAATAATATGGCGTTAGGTCTGTTATGATAGCCTCCAAATCATTGCGCCGCTTTGGTATAAAATCAGCGGTTTTAAAAGCAACTTATGCAGAAATGCTGTATTTTTCGGCTTACCATACTTGCCAAAATGTCGCAGCAGGCAGATAGAAAACTAGTGAGTAATATTAAAGCCCCCCGCCTACCCCCGCTTGGTGTCTTTAGACACCGCTCGTATGCACAATTCTGGTTTATGCGCGTAATCGCGTCTATGGGCCTGCAAATGCAAGCGGTCGCGATTGGTTGGCAGATATATAACCTTGCCCGTGACAGCATGAATATAGAAAAAAGTGCGTTCCTTTTGGGTATGGTTGGTTTGGCGCAATTTGTGCCATTGTTTTTCTTGTCATTAATTGGTGGTCAGGCAGTCGATAAATATAATCGCAAGATAATAATCATTCTTGCCTTATTGCTTGAGGTGGTTTTGTCTGCGACCTTGATGCTATCGACCAAATCACCAACCCATATGGCGTTTATAATGATTTTCTCGGTGGCGGCTGGTTTTGGGGTAATACGTGCCTTTTTACCCCCCGCCATGAGCGCGCTTGGCCCCAATCTTGTCCCACGTGAAGAATTGCCACAAGCGATTGCATGGAACTCTTTGGGATTTCAGGGGGCAAGTATTATTGGCCCGTCAATCGCCGGGTTTTTATATATTAGCGGTGCGGTAAATGTATATCTAACCTGTTTAATATTACAAATCATTGCGGTCTTAGTAATATTGTTAACCCAAACCCCACCACAAGATTATTCAAAAACCCAAGAAAAATTCATTGTATTAATCAAAGAAGGATTGGGGTTTGTTTGGAATAATAAAATTGTATTGGGTGCAATTTCACTTGATCTAGCGGTCGTATTGCTTGCCGGTGCAACCGCATTGATGCCAGTTTTTGCCCGCGATATCCTACATGAAAATGCCAAGGCATTGGGTATTTTACGTGCCGCACCTTCGGTTGGTGCCGCACTTGTTGCATTAATACTAGCGATAAACCCAATTCGTGAAAAAGTTGGGCTTTGGATGTTTGGTGCGGTTTGTGTTTTCGGGCTTGCCACCATTGGCTTTGGTGCATCACGGGTGCTTTATTTATCCGCATTCTTTTTGGCGATTGCCGGTGCAGCGGATATGATTTCGGTTTATGTTCGTCAAAGCCTGATGCAACTTGCGACACCTGATAATATGCGGGGACGGGTTGGTGCTGTTTCTACCCTTTTCATCTCTGCATCCAACGAATTGGGTGAGTTTCAATCAGGGCTTGCGGCGCGCTTTTTAGGGCCCGTTATGGCAGTTATTTTGGGTGGCTTTGGTGCAATCGCGGTTGCCGGCGCATGGATGAAATTATTCAAGCCGTTAAAAGATGCCAATCAATTTTCTGACGCCCAAATAAAAGATTAGCTTTCAAATTTTGTATCAATGGCATGACCCATTTTGTGCAAGAATACTTTTAGTAATGGGCCGGTAATTAATGTGGTTACAATCGCCATAATCGTAAGCATGGTGAAAATATTTTGCGGCAAAATTCCCAAATCATAACCGACATTAAGCACAATTAATTCCATCAATGCACGGGTATTCATTAATGTTGCGACAATCTTTGCCTGTGCATCCTCATAGCCATATGAACGTGCAACAAAATATACTGGAACAATTTTCGATAAAATTGATGCCAAAAGAATAATCACAAGCCACATTATTTCGGTTGGCGTAACAAGCCCCAAAACATTGGTTCGCAAGCCAGTAAATGTAAAGAAAATTGGCAATAAAAACACCATTATAAAATTGGTTACATTTTTACGCCACGCAATCGAGAATTGGTGATTATAATGGAAAAACAAGCCCATGATAAAGCCACCAAAAATGGTAAAAATACCTAATTTTTGTGTATATAAGCCGAATGCCAAAATCATGATAATAATTATTGCCATCATGTTTGGCGTTATATCGTGATTATTTTCATCAATTGTTTTTGTTAGATTATTTGCAAAAGGGATTATGACAAATTTGGCAAGTGGGATTAATATTAACAATCCCAAAATTTGTAACGCCAAATGACCAATGGCAAATTCATTTATACTTATTGCCGAAATTGTCGCCAATATAATCCAACCCACCACATCATTTGCCGCCGCAGAGGAAATAGCAACCAACCCCATATCAGTTTTTTCAAGTTTAAACTGTTTTAAAATGCGACCCATGATAGGGACAGCGGTGATTGAAACCGCCGTTCCGATAAATAAAATATAAGGTATCAAAGAAATATTTGGTGCAAAATAAGAATGCGAAAAATAACCAATCAAGCCACCAGAAATAAAAGGAACAACGACAGAAACCACAGAAATAGTCGTTACAAGGTTTCTATTTTTTTTATCTTTTAGATTTTTATATTCAAAATCAAGGCCGATTTGAAACATCAAAAACAAAAGCCCAATTTGGCTTAGCACACTTATGGCAGGGTTTGGCTTGGCACCAAATATTGCAATTGAAACCTCTGGAAAAAAATGACCAAACAACGATGGACCAAGCAATAATCCGGCAACAATTTCACCAATTACGCCCGGCTGATGCATCTTGCGAAACACATTGTTCATAAGCCGTGCCGCACAAATCATAATTATGATTTGGACGATAACCGAAAATAATAAGTTTTCTGTTTGGTGGATTGTATTCATCTAATTATTGATTTTCAAATCAGCTTTTAAAGATTGGTCGAGAAGCTTCAAATCAATATCAAGCGCCTTATTATCATCATCCTTAAGCTCCAATTCGGTGCTTTCAAACAATAAAACCAGCTTTTGTAAAACCGATTGCGTGCTTAGGATACGTGCAACATCGGGCTTGGTATCATTTTCCATTTTGCCAAGGCTTGCGGCAACGGCAACCGCCTCTTTGAAATAATAAGTAAAGACACGCTGTGCAATGCTGAATTTATCGGGGTCATCGGCAACTTTGCCCATAATTCGTTTGCCAGTATTGACAATTTGCGTCACGATATTGATTGAATCAGGGTGTTTTAAAGTTACAATAGTATCGTCAATTTTTTGAAGATTGGTCGCTGCTTCTAATAAAACATTTTGTACAAGCTCGTTACGCGATTGTGGCAAATCATTGGATGCAATTGCCGGCGCGGTTACGGCCTCCCGCTTTGGGACAACCGTGTATTTATCGTCTTTTGATTGTTTGACGATGAAATTATTGATTACCGCACCAATCCAGCCAACAAAAGCACCCGATAAAATGCCAAGGCCAATACCACCAACATGCAATGCATCAAACGTTACCCCGCCAAGAAATATCCCTGTGCCAACGCTGATAAGTTTCCACGCACCATCAATACGGTTAAATTTACGCTTTTTCTCACGCTCTTGTTCGCGAACCGCACTAACCTCTTTTTCAAACCGAATCCGCGCAAGGTTTAATTTGGGGTCAACTTTGGGGTCAAAATTAAAATTATTCTTTGCCATAAAAAATTCTTCCAACGCTTGCTCTCTGCTTTTGGTTTTCAGCAGTGGTTTTTTTGCATTTTTTTGATTAATTGCATTTGTTATTAAAACTATCAATCCAAGTACGAGCTTTAATAGCAGAGCCGCAATCTGTCCCACGCTTGAAATAAAGGTTATGCCACCACCCAAAGATGCTTTTGACAAACGTGAAAGAAACTTATTTTCCATCAGTTGAATATAGGTGGATTATTCGTCCAATTCAATGTCCCAATAAAGCCAATCAAGCCAGGTTTCATGAAGATAGTTTGGCGGAAAACGACGACCAGTTTCTTGGATTGCATAAAGTGATGGTCTTTGTGGTTTATATGGAATTGGCATACTTGCCTGTTCTGGTGTTCGGCCACCTTTTTTGGCATTACATTTTGAGCATGCGGTTACAATATTTTCCCAATTAGTTTTGCCACCCATCGAACGCGGAATTACGTGATCAAAGGTCAAATCCTTTTTTGAACCGCAATAGACACACGAAAACCCATCACGCAAAAAGAGGTTAAACCGCGTAAAAGCAAGGCTTCGATCTTGTTTGACATATTCTTTTAATGAAATCACGCTTGGGATGCGCATTTCCATATTTGGGCTATGGACACATTCGTCATAGGTCGAAAGGACAACAACCCGTTGCAAATAAACCGCCTTTATCGCATCCTGCCACGACCAAAGCGACAATGGAAAATATGATAATGGCATATAATCGGCATTAAGCACCAAAACGGGATAATCGTTTTTACGAAAGTTTGTTTTGAATTGTGCGTGATTAAACGGGTCGAACGCCCCACCGGGGTTAGATGACATCACAGCCCCCATCTATTTTGATTATTTGTCTCGTGAATAAATTATTGAAGACAAATCTCCTTTGAATGAATATAAAGTTAATCGATTCTCTTGAAACAAAAATGACAAAAGCAGTTTTAACGCCAATTATTACCCGTTTTGCCCCTTCCCCCACCGGTGATTTGCACCTTGGGCATGCATATTCGGCATTATTGGCACATGATTTTGCACGGGCAAATGATGGCAAATTCATCCTGCGTTTTGAGGATATTGATCAAACCCGTGTCCGCCCACAATTTTATCGCGATATTGAAATTGACCTTGAATGGCTTGGGATAAAGTGGGACGAAAAGCCAATTAGGCAATCTGATCATTTTGCTGATTATCAAAAAGATTTGGAAAAATTAAAAACAATGGGTCTATTATACCCATGTTTTAAAACCCGTGCCGAAATTGCCTATGACGCCATGAATGCGCCGCATGGCCCCGACAATTTTCTGGTTTTGCGCGATGCGGGCAAAGAGATTGATAATGAAACAATAGCCAAAACCAATGGCAACATTCCATTTGCTTGGCGGTTTTGGGCGCACCGTGCCAAAGAATTATTGGGTGATGAGGAATTATTTTTCACCGAAACAAATGGCAATTCTACAAAAGTTGACCCATTATTACTTGGCGACGCTATCCTTGCCCGCAAAGACACGCCCGCATCATATCACCTTTGTGTGGTGCATGATGATGCCCACCAAAACATAACCCATATTATCCGCGGCGAGGATTTACGCCAAAGCACTCATATCCATCGGGTTTTGCAACACTTTCTATCCCTTCCCATCCCGCTTTATCAATTTCATAGATTATTAGTGGGCGCAGATGGCAAACGCCTTGCCAAACGAGATAAAGCACAGGGATTGAGATATTTGCGAAATTCCGGGGTAACACCCGAACAAATTCGGGATTTGATTGCGCAATCAAGAAAAATGTAAGGTAAACCTAACTTTTTGCAGCATGTCACGTTGACCTTACACGATAGTCGTGTAAGGTTCACATGACATCAAGGAGTTGCAAATGACACACAAAGAATTGAAAAAACAATATGGTCGAAGCATTGTTTTTTGGACCATTGCCTATACGATAATTATCCTATCGCTCGCATTCGTTTTCAAACTCAACCATAATTTGAATTTAGCAATCAAATGGATTTTGGCATTTTTACCAAGTATTCCAATCGCAGGGACAATCTATTCGATTTTGAATTTTTGGCAAAAATGCGATGAATTTTTAAAATCAAGAATGGCAAATCATTTCATAAAATCAATAGGTGTCCTATTATTCATTATTACAGCGTGGGGTTTTGAAGAAAATTATGCCTCTGCGCCAAGGCTTGATTTAATTTGGATTTATCCGATGTTTTGGCTGATTTATGCTTTTTTTGCTTTATTCAAAGTTGCCAAAGAAGAAAGAATTTGTCCATGAAACAAATTCTAAAAGAACTTCGAACGGAACACGGTTTTACGCAGGCTGAATTGGGCGATAAATTGGGGGTTTCACGCCAGGCAATTATCGCGCTTGAAACCTCCAAACACATTCCATCACTCGACCTTGCATATAAAATTGCGGCACTATTTAACAAGCCGCTTGAGGAAATTTGGGAAAACCCATATCGATAATCAAATAAGGATAATCAAATGAATATGACGGAATCTGATAATTCGTTTTCGTCATTTTCTTTTTGTGGGAAATGTTCGGCAAGGGCATTACCAACCTCTTGAATGCCGTCTTTCAATCCACCCGCCAAATCCCCTTGTTTGATTTTAGCAAGGATAATCTTAACCGATTTATCCCAAAAATCAGTGCCAACCTTGTCATGAATACCGCTATCGGCAACGATTTCGACAATATGCTCTTTTAGGCTGATATAAATCAAAACGCCAGTTCGATCTGCGGTTTGTTGAATACCGTGCGCAAGAAATTGTTCCATTGCGCGTTTATGAACACTTTGATGTTTGAAAAACTTTGGCACAATTGCAGTATAGAAATTTGCCTTGGCAACCAATGCAGTAATTATAAAAATCAATAATTGCAGGCCCAAAATCCAATAAATATTGGTGCTATTAACGGCATTAATTTGCGCCGATTGCCAACCACCAAATGCCTCGGCAAACAACCGCCCTAAATCAATGTCAAAAACGGCAAGCAAAAGCGGAACAATAATCGCCAAAATCACCGCAAGCACAATCGCAAATACACTGTAATCATCTGATTTGCGGGCAACGACACAATAAATCTCACCCGAAGTTTTGCTTTCGGCAGCTTTAATTGCCTGTGAGATTTCGTGTTTTTGTTCGTGTGTAAAGCCAATTGTCATATTATTCTACCAGCTTCCCGACGAGCCGCCGCCGCCAAAACTACCACCGCCGCCGGAAAAGCCACCTCCTCCGCCACCGCCAAAGCCGCCACCGCCGCCGCGACCCGAACTGCTAAGGATGATGAAAAGTAAATCAAGTGGGCTAATTTTGAACACCACCCATATGAAAATAAGGATTATTATGAATATTATAATCCCAAACACATCAGCCGGTCCGGCCTGCACCTGCGTATTTTGTGATGAGATACCCGCCTTTGCGGCGCGGTCTGCACGCTCTTCCGGACTAAGTTTTAAGATTTCATCAATGCCGTTTACGCCATCAACTATCCCCTGTTCCATATTGCCGGCTTTGAATTGTGGCAATATCTTATCGGTGATAATTTGATGCGATAGGGCATCGGTTAAAACCCCTTCAAGGCCATAACCAACCTCGATACGTACCTTGCGCTCATTTGGGGCAATGATAAGCAGTACACCATTATTAAGTTTTGCCTGTCCAATTCCCCATGCGCGCCCCAATTGATAACCATATTCCTCAATCTCATAGCCTTGCAGCGATGGCAGGGTAACAACAACCAATTGATCCGATGATTCCGCCTCGATTTGTGCAAGACGCTGATCCAATGCCGCCGCGGTCTGGGGCTGCAAAAGATGGGCATCATCAACCACCCGCCCAGTTAGAGGCGGGAATGTCGGGGCTGCATGTGCAAACCCAGCTATTAACAGCACAAAAAGGGAAAATAGTGCGGCAAAATAAGTTTTTACCGCACCGTGTGCAGCAGTCATGTTTTAAAACTTAACTTCTGGTGCTTTTTCCGCGCCCGCAGTTGCGGTAAACATCTGCATTGGCTTTGAACCAGATTGGAAAGTTGACGCCCATATAATTGATGGGAAGGTTTTCAATGTGGTGTTATAGTCCTGAACCGCTGCATTATAATCGCGGCGCGCAATCGCAATACGGTTTTCAGTGCCTTCAAGTTGGCTTTGCAATGTATTAAAGCTATCAAGTGATTTTAATTGCGGGTAATTTTCCGTAACCATCATCAAACGGCCCAAAGCACCCGATAATTTGTCTTGTGATGCTTGGAACTCTTTAAATTTTGCCTCATCAGTAATGGTTGATGCATCAAATTTTGGTGAAGTTGCACTTGCACGTGCCTCAACCACCGCAGTTAGAACATCTTTTTCCTGTTTTGCGGCACCCTGAACGGTGGCAACAAGATTCGGAACCAAGTCTGCGCGGCGTTGATATTGGTTTTGCACCTCCGCCCATGCGGCTTTTGCCGCCTCTTCCTTGGTAGGAATAGTGTTATAGCCACAACCGCCCAAAGATGTTGCCGCAACAGCAAGCGCACCAATTGCCAAAAAACGTCTCGAAATATTCATTTATCCACCCTCTCAAGAGAAATAGTTCCAGATATATTTGCATTAAATGCGGGATTTTCAAGAGAATTAATGTTTATTTTAAAAAAAGTGCATTTTAGTGCTTGACTTCATTAGTGTGTTACGCTACTAACACACCATAGCACAAACAAATGGAGTTAAAAATGAAAAATCTAGTAAACAATAAATTCTTTACCCGCTTTTCTGGAACTATGGTGGCATTAGTATTGGTAAGCGCATATATGCTGCAATTTGCCGATATGGCATTCAAAATGGTTGCATAGGCGATTAATCGCCGCCCTCTTTCTTAACCTCTGGCGTAACCCGAAGTGCAAGCACTTGGTTACGCTGGCGGCGAAGAACCAAAAAGCGAAAACCATGAAAAGAGAATGACTGCCCAACATTGGGAATTGTCTGCGCCTCATGGATTACCAGCCCCGCCACAGTAACCGCATCTTCATCCGGTAACTCCCAATCCATTGCGCGGTTTACATCGCGAATTGGAACCCAACCATCAACATTAATCGAGCCATCTGGTTGTGGACGAATACCCTGTTTGGCAATGTCGTGTTCGTCCGATATCTCGCCAACAATTTCTTCCAAAACATCTTCTAGGGTTACTAGCCCTTGTAACATACCATATTCATCAACCACGATTGCAAAGTGGTTGCGTTTTTTCTGGAATGCCTCAAGCTGTTCTTGAAGTGGTGTCGTGTCTGGCACAAACCACGGTTTTGTCATGATGGCTTTTATATCCACCACATCAAGGTTGCCGTTGTTTTCGGCAACCGCTTTTAAAACGTCTTTGGTATGTAAAACGCCAACGATATTTTCAGGCTCATCCTGATAAAGTGGAATACGTGAATGCACCGTGCCAATTATTTGATTTATGATTTCACGCGGCGGCAAATCAATATCAAGGGTTTTAAGGCTTTTACGGTGAACCATAACATCAGAAACATCCAAATCCTTTAGATCAAGCACACCGCCAAGACGATCTTGGTCAGATTTTTCCAAATGCCCTGATTGGCGCCCCAATTCCACAACACCGCGAATTTCTGCAAGCGCTTGTTCAGTTGTATAAACCTCACCCTGAATGCCCATAAGCTTCATCAAAAGCGCAACAAATCCGGTTAAAAGATACATGATTGGCGAAAGTAGTTTCACCATTATTTTCACAGGGAATGAAACATTACGCGAAATTTCATCGGCATCATTAATCGCCATTGATTTTGGCAAAACTTCACCAAAAATCAGAAGCAATGGGGTTAAAACCACGGTGGAAATCGCCGCACCCGCAGGGCCATATTCCTTGGTTAAAATTGTGGTGGCAATTGCCGATGCCGCAATTGTGACGAGGTTAGAACCCAAAAGAATTGCACCAATCATTGATGCACGCTCTTCAAGAAGTTTGTTGACGCGGGCGGCCTTTTTGTCACCGTCTTTTTCAAGGCTTGTCATTTTTGCTTTGGACGCTGCCGTAAGCGCGGTTTCCGCCAATGAGAAAAAGGCATTAAGACCAATCAAAACCAAAACGATGGCGATGGTTGTGAAAAGCGCGTTTAATTGCGGGTCCATAGGTTTAAGAACATTCCTCTTTTAAAAATTCCAATAAATCAGCCACATCGGCATTTTTGTGAACATATGCATTACCAATGTCTTTTAAAAGCACGAGATTGATTTTTCCGCCTGAATTTTTCTTATCATGTGACATTACTTTTAACATGGCGTTGGCGTCAAATGTCTTGTCACCCTTAACAAGATAGCGATAACCACAATCACGAATAAAATTTTCTATCCGTTCGCATTTGTCTGCTGCAAGTGCGCCAATTCGTTTTGAATAACGCGCCGCCATGGCAATACCACATGCCACCGCTTCGCCATGTCGCCATTTGGTTTCGTCATAATTAACCGCTGCCTCTATGGCGTGCCCAAAAGTGTGACCAAGGTTTAATAATGCCCGCACGCCGGCTTCGCGCTCATCTTCGGCAACAACTTTGGCTTTGGCTTCGATAGATTTTTCAATCGCATATTGACGCTCTTGGCCATTTTCACCCAAAATCTTTGCCGCATTTTCTTCTACATAATCAAAGAATTGCGGATAAAGAATAAGACCGATTTTAAATATTTCGGCAAAGCCCGCCATTATATCACGCCTATCAAGCGTATCTAAGACAGAGGTATCAGCAAGCACCAATTTTGGTTGCCAAAAAATACCAACAAGGTTTTTTCCGGCACGGGCATTGATTGCGGTTTTGCCGCCCACGGATGAATCAACCTGGGACAAAAGCGTGGTTGGAATTTGTACAAAATCGACACCACGATTAACAACACCCGCCACAAATCCGGTTAAATCGCCAACCACACCACCGCCAAAGGCGATGATTATATCCGACCGCTCGATACCAAATTCTAGTAATTCCTCAATGACGTTTTCAAAGCTTGAAAAGCTTTTGGTGCCTTCACCCGATTTGGTGATAATAGTTTTGACTTCGACACCTTGGCTTTCAAGTGAAGAAATCAATTTATCACCATGAAATTTATAGGCATTTTCATCGGCAATGATTGCAATTCTTTTGCGTTTTAAAAGTGGTAATATTTTATCAGATGCACCCGATAAAACCCCGCCGCCAACAAAGATGTCATACTGACGCTCTGCAAGATCAACGTTTATTTTATTAATGCTCATGACTATTCCCGTGGTTTAAAACCAAATCTTTCGGCAGTATTGATCGTTCCTGTAAAGCCGCAATGATTTTATCGACAGTCGCTGAATGTGGTCCATCCACACTCTCGACCATTATGTCGGCACTGGCATAAATGGGATAGCGCTTTTCCATCAAACTTTCCATGGTTGCACGCGGATTGCCGTTTTGCAAAAGCGGACGGTCATTGCGACGCTGCACACGGTTCATCAATGTATCAAGATCCGCCTTTAGCCAGATTGTAATTGCTTTTTCACGCATTAATTCGCGCGTAAGTTCGTTCATAAATGCCCCGCCCCCAGTGGCAAGAATATGCGGTGGGCGTTGCAAAAGGCGGGCAATTACGCGGCGTTCACCGGCGCGAAACTCAACCTCACCATGTTCTTTAAAAATATCTGCGATGGGGCGACCTGCTGCCACCTCAATCTCATCATCGGCATCACAAAATGCGACACCCAAAGTGTGTGCCAGACGTTTACCAACGGTTGACTTACCAGCACCCATAAGGCCGACAAGCGCAATCGTGCGCGGCAGAATTCCACCCGCATAAACATCACCGCCTATATTTGCGGCATTCATTTCATTTTCAAAACTGTTTGGCATTAAAATACTTCTTAAATAAGTAATTAATTTTTTCAGTGCATTTAGTCTATATAGTTTGAAAAGATAAAGCAGTAAGTAATATTATACGCCATACCATTGCCGCAAAATTATTTAAAACTGCCAATAATTATGACTTAACCTTCAAAGGAAGAGCCTTGAAACCAAAAAAATCAATGAAAAACGCGCTAATTTATTCTCTGGGTTTAAATATTGTATTTGCCTCAATTGCGTTTGGGCAGACAGCACCCGAAATTGATGAAATGCCTGCGGCGGTGCAATATGTTGCCGCGCCGATTTCGGTTGAAGGTTCAAGCCTTAAAGACGTTGGGCTTTGGGGTTATTATGAAAGTGTTGATGGCTATGACAGCTTGCCATCCAATCTTTGGCTAAATAGTGATGTTCCGGCATTGGGCGCAATTTTTTCAAAACTTACTGAAAATCAAAAGTTCACGCCATTACAATTTCTTACCCGCCGCGTGATTTTATCGGGCGGTCTTGCCCCCAATTCAGACACAAAAGTTGCAACCGAAAGATTCCGCCTTGCGGCAAAACTTGGGCCACTGCCGGCGGCAAATTTATTGAACAATTATCCCAATATCATTGCCAATCAGGATTTATTGATTATTGCCGCCGATGTTTGGTTTTACCAAAACCGTAGTGAAGATGCCTGCAACGTTGTCGAAGCCACCAAGCCACAAGTGCCACAACGGGAATTATTGGAATTACGTGCAACCTGCTATGCCCTGAATAATGAGGTTGATGCAGCGCAATTATCACTTGATCTCGCCATTGGGCAAAATACCAACCCAAGCGAATATGACGTTTGGCTTTCACGCGCGATTGCCGCCCTTGGCAATGGTTTAAATGGTGACGCCGCCAAAATCCCATTCCGTGCCGATAATGGCCGCACCTATGCACTTTCTCGAAAATTAGGGCTTTTTCCAACTGCGGCACAATTGCCAAAACTTTCTGCAATGACTTTGAGCGCGCTATCATTGGAAAACAGCAATCTAAAGGATGAAATCTATCTTAATGCGGCGATAAAGGGGGCAATTTCGCCCGCTGAATATGCGAAATACAAAAACGATGTCACAAGCATTACGCCGGTTCCACCAATTGAAAAGCAAAGTTTTGATAGCGCCGGAAATGTAATTGTTACCCCGGTTGAACAACCACCGATAAAGGGTGAAAACTATTATGATGAGTTAAGCAATGCGCGTGATATTCAATCATTCGCCGCCATTGCCAAACGTATCGCGCCCAAATTCAATGAAATTGACAATATATCACCAGCGCAGGCAGAAGTTTTTGCCAATGCCGCAATCTTAGCCTCTGATGTCAAATCGGCGAAAAGATTTTTGGCGCTTGCCCCCAGTCTTGGGGCATCGTCAAAACTTGCGCTTGGGATATTGGCAAATGATGCAAATGCGGTTTCGGCACGCATTCAAAGCGGTATTGATTTGGCGCAATCACCGCAAAACTATTATGGGGATGCGATAATTGCCAATGCAACCGGACTAAAGGCGCGTTCAACCGACTATTTGATTTCTGGCAATTTGAATTCTGGCGCTGTTAATAACGAAAATATATTATTCGCCATGGATTTGGCGGCAAATCGCAATGCAATGGCAGAAACCGCATTATTGGCGGCATTGTCATTACAAGGGCAAGAACCAAAAGCGGTTGATAATGTTGTAATGGCGCGAATTATTGGAAATTTGAAACAGGTTGGATTGACACAAGATGCCAAAGAGCTTGCGGTTTATACTATTATGGCGAAATCACTTGTTTTCAAAACCCCTGCCCCAGCTGTTAAAGCCACCGATGTAAATAAAAATGCGGTACCCGTCGCAAAAAATACGTCATCGCAAACAAAAAATGAAAATGTGAAACCGGCGGCAACAAAAACCACCACAGACGCAAAACCGGCGGCACAAAAAACAACCGCGCCTGCACCTGCGCCAAAAACTGCGGTTTCAAAGCCCATCACATCATCATTATCAAAAGCAAGCGACAAAGTAGAGAAAAAGCCCGAAGCCTCTAAAGAAGCGCCAAAGAAAGATGAAAAAAAGCTACCTGATTGGGGGAAATAGTGCCTAATTGGAAAAAAACTATGCCTAGTAAGAAAAAAACATGATTGAGGAAACCTCAACATTCCTAGAAATGTTAAGCGCGGAACGTGGCGCAAGCAAGAATACTATTGCCGCCTATGAACGCGACTTGAACGATTTTTTTGAATTTTTATCTAGTCACAATCACCCCATAGCACCCAAAGAAATTGATCATAAAATAATTGAAAAATACTCGGTCGATTTGGATAATCGTGGGCTTAAGAATGCCACACTTTTGCGGCGGCGCGCAGCATTACGACAGTTTTTCTCATTCCTTCTACTTGAAAAAATGATTGATATTGACCCGACTTCACGGTGGGAGGGGGCAAAAACCACCCGCCCCTTGCCGAAAATTGTCGAAGTCGGCGAAATCGATAAATTAATTGCCGCATGTGAAAAACTAAAACCAATCGAAAAAACGCGTGCTATTTGCATGGTTGAATTAATGTATGGTTCGGGCCTTAGGGTATCTGAATTGGTGGAATTACCATTTACCGCAATTCCATTATCGGCACTACAAAACCATGATATTCAGGCAATTATTATTCGTGGTAAAGGCTCTAAAGAGCGCCTTGTCCCCCTTAGTCCGGCAACATTAAATGCAATCAAAGACTGGCTATCCGTGCGCGAAGTAACCTTGCCCAAAGAATTAAACATAAAAGAAAAGGCGCAGAAATATATGTTCCCCGCCAATACTGCAGAGGGGCATTTTGGGCGCCGGCAATATGCACGGCTTTTGGATAAATTGGGGCTTATTGCGGGCGTTGATATTGCCAAATTATCACCCCACACCTTGCGCCACGCCTTTGCCACACATCTGCTTGAAGGTGGGGCGGATTTGCGCGCGGTTCAGGTCATGCTTGGGCATTCGGATATTTCCACCACCCAAATTTATACCCATGTCGCCTATGAAAAGCTAAAAACCATGCTTGAAGATAAACATCCATTAGGCCGAAATAAATGACATAAGGTCGCAGGTGTGACCTTTGTCACAGCCTAAAAAACCATCCCATTTTATCCTTTGACCATCAAAGGAGACGAAAATGGAAAAGATGAAACTATTTATTGACCTGCATGATGCGGAAAACCAAACTTTCCCAAAAGGCATTTCAAAACAAGACTTTGCAGGCTTTCATAGCCAATATGAAAAAGCCTGTCGCGAAGAAGGGGTGGTTAATCTCAACATCTTGGTTGGCTTTGATGCGGCACGCGCCTTCTGCCTTAACCTTGCCCCAAATGTTGAGGCAGTAAAGCGCGCCCATGAAAAAGTTGGCTTGCCATATGATACAATTGTTGAAATAAATTCATCCACACCGACGGATATTTTCTTCAATAAAATCTGAGGGCAAATGTAATGACACCTCAAGCCGAATTATTCCCCTTTATCAACGCCCTAAGCGAGCGATCGATTGCGAAATTTTATGAAAATATCAAAACCTATAAATTCGCAAACGCCCTGCAATTAATAAAGCGCGGTGATTTAGTTGAGGGTGTCTATCTTGTAACCAAAGGCGCCTTGCGCATTTATTATATCAATGCGCAAGGTCGCGAAGGGACTTTATACTGGATTGAACCTGGTCAGACCTGTATCCTTGCACTTAATTGCACATTTTCGGGAATTGAATATCCGGCATGGGTGGAAACCGAAGGGGACGTTGAAATTACGGTCATCCCCAACGCATTTTTCAAGGAATTATTTGGCTCCGAGGCAAGCGTGCAGAAATTTGCGTTTGACGCCCTCTCCTCTCGACTGTTTGATTTAATGGCAATGGTTGAAGAAACCGCCACCTCGGCACTTGAGACACGAATTGCCCGTTTCATTTACCGCCGCGCGGTATCATCACCCGTTATAAAAATCACACAGGCACAAATAAGCCGCCATTTGGCAACTTCGCGCGAGGTAGTGTCACGGCTTTTAAAGCGGCTTGTCGATGCGGGTCTTATCAAGGTTGAAACCGGAAGTATCAAAGTCACGAAACTTGAAAAATTAAAACAATATATTTCCTAATCTGGTGATTTAAATGACTTCGTTAGCAGGCTTCCACATTGTGGGTCTGATTGTAATCCTATGTGGTTTATTAGGCATATGGTTTATTGTCGGCTCGGATCTAAGCAAAGGTTTGAAACTTCCGCTTTTGGGGCGGATTGTTTTTGGAATTGCACTTGGTTCCGGGGTTTTTGCCTTTATGTTGAAATATTTTATTTTCATTACGGTAGAAGAAAGCACCAAAAGGCGCGCCGCCGAATTTCATAAACGCTTTTTAGCCGAACAGAATTATTCCATCCCTCCCACCACCGCCATCAAAACCAATCCCAACTTACGCGGGGCAAATTGGCAATCTCTTGCACAACCTGTTGCCAATTTAAAAACCAATATAAGCGCCGCCGAATTGGGTAAAGAATTATTTTATGACAAGGCCTTATCAATAAATGGGGAGGTTTCGTGTGCAACCTGCCACGATATTGTTAAATTTGGTGGCACGGACGGTAAACCCACCGCAACCGGTGTTTTTGGGCAAATCGGGCCACGCAATTCGCCCAGTGTGAAAAATGCCGCATTTATGAAAACCCAATTTTGGGATGGTCGTGCCAAATCTTTAGAAGAACAGGCAAAAGGGCCAATGACCAACCCCATTGAAATGGGCAAACAAAGTCTTGGCGATGTTGTTTCACGTCTAAAACAAGACGAATATTACGCAAAAGCATTTAATCAGGTTTACGGCAAAACTGGCATTACCGAAACAAATTTATTAAATGCAATTGCCACCTATGAAAGAACCCTTATCACCTCTGATACGCCCTATGACAAATATGTTGCCGGCGATTTAAAGGCACTTTCACCCCAACAGATTAAAGGAATGAAGAAATTTTATTCAATTGGCTGCAAGAATTGCCATGATGGCCCAGACTTTTCGCGCGCCGGCGTAAACTCACTTTATAATGGTTCGGATGGTTTGCGGATTTTTCCTGTCTATACCTCAAACTATTCGCGGCAATATGATTTGATTGAGAAAAATAGCAAAAGCCGCACATTCCGCATTCCATCCCTTCGCAATATTACCGAAACCGCGCCCTATTTCCATAATGGTAAGGTCAATAATCTTGAAGAAGCAGTGAAAATTATGGCGGTTTCCCAATTGGGAATGGCAACCAAAAACGTGACGCCAGATTGCATTAATAACAATTCCTTTAGCACCTGCAACAAACCAAAATATCTAAGCGATGATGATGCAAAAGATATTGTAGAATTTCTAAAATCGCTTAGCCAAGAAAAGAATAAAAATTAAACTTAAGTCGGTTAATTTCGCACTTGCAAAAAAATATTTACAAGCATATTTTCCCACTCGAACTATTGTAAAAAAATTTTCTAGGCGAAATTCTGGGGGAAACAATGAAAACACCACGCAGCTTTTATAAACCTTTGGCAATCGGCGCACCAATGCCATACCGCGAACTTCCAGTTCGGGTTGAGCGTATGATCCATTTTGTGCCGCCACATCTTGAAAAAGTGGTCGCCAAAGTGCCAGAAATTGCAAAAACCGTTGATGTTATTCTTGGTAATCTTGAAGATGCCATTCCCGCCACGGAAAAAGAAAACGCACGTGCGGGCTTTATCAAAATGGCAAAAGAAACCGATTTTGCCGCCCTTGGCACAGGTCTTTGGACACGGGTTAACTGCCTTAACTCCCCTTGGTTACTCGATGATTTAACCGAAATCGTGACCCAAGTTGGCAATAAAATTGATGTGGTTATGATACCAAAGGTCGAAGGTGTTTGGGACATTCATTATGTCGATCAACTTCTTGCCCAGCTTGAAGCCAAAGCAGGTGTAACCAAGCCAATCCTAATTCACGCGATTTTGGAAACCGCCGAAGGTGTGGCCAATGTTGAAAAAATCGCCCTTGCAAGCCCGCGTATGCAGGGGATTTCTTTGGGTCCTGCGGATTTGGCGGCATCGCGCGCCATGAAAACCACCCGTGTGGGCGGTGGACATCCAGGTTACCGCGTTTTGGGTGATGTTAATGGTGACGTTGCACGTGAAAGCGTGCAACAAGATTTATGGCATTATACAATCGCCAAAATGGTTGATGCCTGCCAAAGCGCTGGTATCAAGGCATTTTATGGCCCATTTGGTGACATTGCCGATTTGGATGCGTGCGAACAACAATTCCGCAATGCCTTTTTGCTTGGCTGTGCCGGTGCATGGTCATTGCATCCCAATCAGGTGGCAATTGCCAAAAAGGTCTTTAGCCCAGATGTTAACGAAGTCTTGTTTGCAAAAAAAATCCTTGAAGCTATGCCAGATGGTTCGGGTGTTGCCATGATTGATGGCAAGATGCAGGATGACGCAACCTGGAAACAGGCCAAAGTAATGGTCGATACCGCAAAACAAGTTGCCGAAAAAGACCCAAGCCTTAAGGAATTATATGGATTTTAACTATTTATAGTTATTATCATATAATGAATTTTCTCAGCAGCATATTAGGCAATATTTTTAATTCTTATACCAATCAAATGGAATGGGAATTTTATCGCAAAAACATAGATTATTTCATACCGCCAATAATAATTGCTGTTGTTGGCGGCTTTTCCTATATGTTTGATTATTATAATAATTTTGTACCAACAACTGCCGAAATTAATAGTTCGGTTTTTAGCTGTGCATTGGAAAATCGCGTTGAGAAAAACTTTATAGAAAAAATAATTTCACGCGATGACTACAAAACCATTGTAACAAAACACATGGACTGCGATGCCGCAAGAAATTTGCGCAAAGTCAAAGAAAAATGGCACGATTCAGATTTAAATGAATATAGCACAGTAAGCTTTAGATACACTTCACCGATTGATGGCAAAACTTATGATAAAACCCGTGAAATTGGTGGTGAAGCCTATCCGGGGCAGATGTTGAATATAGAGGTTTGGAAATATTACCCCAAACGCATCCATATAAAGAGCGCCACAAAGCAGGATTAAAAAATAACAACAATTGAAAGATGGTCGGCGACAGGTATTTTATAGCAAACCTTGCGGGCAATTACCCCTTGCCACCTCCTTCATATACTGCGCGGAAGCTTTCTCGCAAGGGGAAGTAAGGACAACACTATCACCGCCGAAAAATTTACCCTTATAATCTCTCAGATAATATCTTAGGCAAGAACCAAAAGTCCGATGATTACCTAATAATTATCAGGAAATGTCAGGATTTTTGGGCGTTGTGCAGGCCGTCTTAATGACGACCTGAACTTAGCAATGTCAACAAATGTCAACATTTTAGGGTAAGTAAGGAATTAACAATAAGGAGAATGTATAAATCAATGAAACAACATCCAACCGCCAAACACCGCGTATAAAAGCCCGATGCCGCCTAATAACCTGCTATCGACCTTGCCACGTTTGAACATGAAATATAGCAATGTCATCGCAACAAATGTAACACCGGCCGCAACGACCAATGTTGTATCAAACATCCATTTGGTCGCCATAATACCGATTGCCGACGGAATTGTGGCCTGTATCATCATTGAACCGGAAATATTAGCGAGTGCGAGGCGCTCTTTACCCTGTCTGACCCAAATGATTGCATTCATGGTTTCGGGTAATTCGGTTGCAACCGGACTTAAAAGAAGGGCGATAATATGTGGCGGAAGCCCCGCAAATTCACCTATGCTTTCAAGCTGGTGGACAAAGGTTTGGGACGCAATCGCAATAACCACAAGAGCCGCCAATGTCTGAAAACCTGACCAAAAAAGTGTGGGATTATTGGGGCGAATTTTTAAATCTTCTAATTCCTCGCCCTCATCTTCTTCTTCGGAATTGATTTCCCGCCAGACATAAAAGCCGTATGCCATAAGGAATAAAATCCCAAGCCAAGGTTTAATCGTGAATGCAACCAGACCTAAAGCCACTTTAAATGCGAAAATTACAAGAAATGATAATTGATCTTTGGCAAGGTGATTATAATTACCTTGAATTAAATAATCAGGGCTTTTTTCGCGGTATCTTTTATACCAAAGGGAAAAGCCGACAATGCCATAAGCAATGGTTGCCAAAACCAATGGCCCGCCCATTGCCGCACCAACGCCAATATCTTTTTGGTGGGCATCTTTGCCAAAAACTGCGGCAAAAAATGTAACCGCACTTTCGGGTAATGCGGTTCCGAATGCTGCCAAAACCGTTCCAACTGCTGTCTGCCCGAAATTAAGCCGTTTACCGACCCATTCAACACCATTTACGAAAAACTCGCATGCCAGATAAATTGCAATTGCCGAGGCGAAAAATAAAATTAAAGTTACAAGCATTATTTCATTTGTGACCGGGCGGGCAAACATCCAAAGGCAAAGAATACAGCCCACCCGGTCAAGGTGTGCACTCTTTACCAATGGTCTTGCCAATTCAGACTTGCTGATGATTATGCCATGTGCATGCCGCACAAGTATGTTGACATAATCTTCACCGATGACGGTGACGGCTACTCCCCAAATGATTTGGGGGTAATAATTTACCCATAGCCGAATGTAAACCCTGTAACCTTCTGAATTGCTGTTAAAATTTCAACATTACACGACGGAAATGTTTTTGCTTGGCGTATAAAATTCACAACCAATGACCGGATAAATCAATTAAATCCAACGCAATTTTTATTCAAATTTTTCTGCAAAGACGGGGGGAAACATGAATTTAATCACAAAACTTCTAAACAAAATATTCGGAAAATTCACGCCAATTGTAATTGGTGTTGTTATTGTTGGTGGGGTTGGCTTTGGTTATTATCAACAAATGGGCTGGAAACAGGTACAAGGACAGGTTGTTTCAGCAAATAATTACTGCACAATCATGAAAGAAGTTGATAATAATAGCGTTTGGAGCGTCATCAAAAACTTTTTACCCCGCAAATATCGCAATCGCCATGGTTATGTTGAATCGGCAAAAATGGATTGTATAAAAGCCGAACAAAGCTTGCAAGCCGATGCAAAATGGGTTGGCGGAAATGTTGCCCATAAATCGAATGTAACTTTCAAATATACTTCACCGTTTAACGGGAAGCCTGTCACCGGAACCCACGAATATGACCGTGCTGCAAAGCCTGGCGATAAAATTTTAATTCGTGCATCTGGGCTTAACCCATCTGGCTCATATCCAATTTAACGAACGAACCAGTAGTTTTTTATTGTCTTTGAACTAGCGGCAGCTTTACTGCCGCTTTTTAAGTTTATGATCATCACCTCTGGAGGCACATTAAAACGCGCGGGCAAACCAACCATACCAAGGCCAGAACTTACGACAAGCACCCTATCCCCATCCACCATATAACCTTTTATAGTTTCTTCGGTATATGGGCCAGAAGTTCTTGGCGCGCCAATGAATGGAAAACGTATTTGTCCGCCATGTAAATGTCCCGAAAATTGGATTTTTGCCTGTCCCAAATATGGAATAAAATATGCAGGATTATGAACAAAGGTAAGGACATCAACACCAGATGGCGCAGTTTCACAAATTTTTGGTTTATCCTTGCGCCAGTTGTTCCTGTCACCAACGCCACAAATCCAAAAATCATATTTATCGTTTTTTATATGAAGGAGTTTATCTTCCAAGAATGTAGTTTGGGTTTGGGCAAATGCCTTGCGGGTTTCGTCCGCCGACCACCACCTATCATGGTTGCCCATAATGGCAACCGCACCCAATGGCGCATATTTATTATAATCACCCAAGGCATGCATTGCGGCAATCTCAAGCTTGTTTTCATCTTGGCTACGGTTTTCAAATGCCGCCTTTGGCATACGGGTTTTCGATAAATAACCGCCCGCATAATCGCCACCAATAAAGATTATATCGGGCGAAAGACCTTGAATTAGTTTTCCTGTTTTTTCAATTCGTGAAATCGGAACCTGCAAATTATCGACATGCACATCAGATATAAGAGCGATTTTAATGGGCGCGCCATGCCAATATGGGCTTTCAACATCTACCTCTCTGACAATTGTCCGCGAGGGTTCAATTATAAAGGCAAATACCGCCGCAATCATGGCGATTGCGACGGTTATGAAAAACAAATTTTTTAGCAAGTTTTGCTTTTTTGGGGTTCGATTCTGCATATTGGGGTTAAATCATAATTCCCTTTATAATTTTATCAGGTTTTGCAGCCGCAAATAAATTTGCCGCGACTTTTTCGGGTTCAATTCCATATGTTTCACCCAAAACCCCTGATAATAATCCGTACATTTGTGCGGTCGGCATTACATCGCGGTTTTGATAAAGATTGGCTTGTGATAACCCTGCCCAATCGGCAATAATTCTGCCACCCTTTACCTTGCCACCAAGAACCATAGCACAAGATGCCGTGCCATGATCTGTTCCTTGTGTTCCATTGGCAGCAGCGGTTCGGCCAAATTCAGTGGCAACAACCACAACAGTGTTTGACCAATTATCACCCAGGCCATCTTTTATTTGCCCCACAAGGGCATCAAGCTGTTTCAAATTGTTTTTAAGTCGTGCGGTTTGCGCCGAGTGTGTATCCCAACCCGTCGTCTCAAGCATGGCAATGCGTGGTCCATTTGGCGTATTCAAGAGCTTGGCAGTGATTTTGCCAATCTCTTTTGCATTTTCCATTTCATCACCGGTTGCAAGTTTGCTTGTCTGCTGTGCCTGAAGCCACAAATTATACAAAAGCGGGTCGTTTTCATAAAGGCTTGCCACCCGCACCATCAAATCATCAGAAGGTGCTTTGATATTAGATGGATAATAGCTTGTAACCTTATTATTACCACGTAATGCCGCAGGTATTGTCTCGGAAATTGCGATTGCTTCGGTTGATTTATTTTGTGGTAAAAGCCCCATCAAACGGTTCATCCAACCGGCATTAAATTCATATGCCCTCCCCGAACCAAGCTCTAGGATGTTTTGGGCGTCAAAATGCGACCTTTCACGATATGGTGTTGCAATGGCGTGAATAAACGCGGCCTGTTTGTCTTTGTATAATTGCCCAATATTTGTCAAAGAATTGTGGAGCGCAAAACCATTATCAAGCATGGTTACTTCATCATCTTTCAAGGCCATATCACCACGCAAAGAAAAGTAATTCTTGTCAAATCGCGGGTTTATAATATCAAGCCCATCTGCCGCACCACGTTGGATAATGAATATAAAACGGGTTTCGGTTCCGGCATTGGCAAAACTTATGGAAGGAATAAAACCAGACAGCCCAAGACCGCCAGCGTATTTTATGAAATCGCGTCTTTGAATTTTCATTTTCTTAGCGCCTCATATTTTCAGGTGAAATTAATAATAATGCGAGTGCGGATTGTTTACTTTCGGCGCGCGAAACAATTTTAAGCGTATTCTCGCTTAGGGTGTCGCCAAAAATCGCTTTTGCAATATCTACTGGTGCAGCTGGCGGCATAAATTTTGCCACCATCAATGATGAAATCTCGGCACGTTTTTCAATGGCATCTGGTGCCGCCCATGCACTTTGAATATCATCATAACCTTTGGGGGCTTCGGGCTTTAAAATTTCTTGCCCCAATGTTTTCATGGCACGGTTGATTAATCTTGCATCCAAATTTTCAACGCCAATGGCCCGCAAACTAGAAATAAACCAATCCCAAGGTGTCTTAAATTTGGTGTATTTTGCGTCCATACATTCCGGCGAGTTTAATAGAACCTCATACATTTGGTTCAAATCGCCATTTGTTGTTAAAAATGTATTTTTCAGCCTCTCAACCAATGCTTGGGGTGGATCATCCGCACAAAAGTGGCGTGCCAATTTGGTTGCAATATGTTTTGCGGTTGCAGGGTGGCTTGCGATATATTTTAATATTGCATCAGGTTGATTATAGCCATTTTGCGAATATTCGCGGCCCATAAAAACCACACTACCTTTTTGATGCCATTGCGGGATAAAATTGAATTTGCCAACATTAGAAAAATCAGTCGTATCTTGTTTGGGCTTTATATAAGCAAAGCCAGTTAATGCCTTGGCAAATTCGGTTACGTCTTTTTGGCTATACCCGCCATCAACCCCCAAAGTATGGAGTTCAAGAATTTCACGCGCCAAATTTTCATTCAGACCAATTTTCTTACCCTTATCAGCAGCACGTGACGCAGCAATTGAATCCGGACCAATTGATTTTTCCTGATCAAGATATTCAAGCATTGCCGGATGGGTAATTGCCGCCATCAATAATTGATAAAAATTTCCGTTAATATTGGGGCGAATTGCCGAAAATTCGTAATCACCAGCTAAAAATGTCACAACCCTTTTGTCAACCGATATTGCAAAATGGTTTGACCAAAAATGAACCAATCTTTCGTGAAAACCAATTGGTGCTGCAAGCGCAAGCCCCACCCTTTTGGCAATGAAATTGCCATAAGATGTTTTTACAATTTCGCCAATTTTATCTTTGTCATTTGCTTTTTGTGCCGCAAAATAATTGGCAATCATATTGGGAAAATCAGATGAATAGCTTTCATCAATTTCTGGTAAATATGGCTTGGTATTATTGGCAAAATTTAAATTATTAAGCCCTTTGCCATAGCCAAATCGTTTTATAAAATTGGTATCTTGTGTGTTTATAATCATATAATCCACCTTTTGCGGTGTTACCACTTTTTTGCCCGTCCGCCTCAACCAATTAATTCTACGCTATAATATTTGGTTTCCGTCGTGAAAAATATGTAATTTAAATTTGCAGCTAATTCATGCCATGATTGTGACGGAATTAAGATTCTCTACCGTATAAGGTTTAAAATAATATACAGAGGCCTACCAAATTATGAAAAATGCGAACTTAAAAACCAAAAATAGTATATCTATATTGGTTCTAGCAGCAGTATTGGCATTACCATCTCTTTCATTTGCACAAGATGCAAAACCAGCTGATGAACAAACAAAAAAAGATGACGCACCAGCAACTGATAAAAACACCGTTGTCGTCACCGGTACCAAGCCACAAAACCAAATTGACCGTCAGTCTTATAATTTAAAAGATAATATTGCAGCCCAAACCGGAACCGCGGCCGACGCATTAAACCAGGTCCCATCTGTAAATGTTGACAGTGAAGGCAATATCACACTGCGCGGGCAATCGAATGTTAAGGTTCTTATGAACGGTCGCGATTCTGCAATGCTGAAGGGCGATAATCGCGCTTCTAGTATATTATCAATCGCGGGATCAGATATTGAATCTATCGAAGTTATGAATAACCCTGGCGCGGGCTTTTCGTCTGAAGGAAGCTCTGGCATCATTAATTTGGTTATGAAAAAGAACCGTAAACCGGGTAAATTCGGCACCCTTATGATGAGCGCTGGCGAAAAAGGTCGCCTTAATGGCAATATGACTGGTTCTTATACAACCAGCAAATTCAGCCTTACTGGTGGGCTAAATTATCGTGATGATGGCAGAAGCTCTACATCAAGAATGACGCGTGATACCATTAATCCATTAAGCGGCACACTTGCCCATTCCGAACAAAGCGGAAATGCAAATACAAATCGTAAAAGTGTTGGCGGCAACATTGGTCTTGAATATTTCCTTAGCGATAAGGATACACTTGGCTTTCAGGCAAATTACGCAACGCGTGACACCACGTCATTATCAAACCGTAAATATATCGGCCTTGATAGCGCGGGAAACACAATCACTAATTACAATCTAAATTCACTTAAAACCGATAATCGTGACGATTATGGAATTGCCCTAAGCTATGATCATAATAATGGCAATGGCGGCAAATTTAAAACTGATTTGCGTTACAGCGTTTCGGATGGCAATGGCAATGCCGATGATTATTATCAATATGATTTGCCAAGCATTAATCACTATCACGATGTTCTTGATACAAAATCGGATTTGAAAAACTACCTTTATTCAATCGATGTGGAACAACCGGTCGGACAAGGTAAAGTTACTTCTGGTTTGCAAATTGAAGTGAATGACAATAGTATTAAAAACTATGCGGTACGTATAAATGATGCCGATGGTATTGTGGTTCCCAATCCAAACCGCACGAATACCTTTGATTCATATCAAATTGTGAATGCCGCATATTTTACCTATCAACAATATCTGGGTGACAAATGGGCGGGGCAATTGGGCGTTCGTGTCGAAAATACTGATGTAAACACCTTTAACCCAACATCAAATATTGCATCTTCATCAATTTACACCAATGTCAGCCCATCTGCGTTTTTGACATATGATGTTTCTGATAATGGCAAATTACGCTTTTCATATTCTCGTCGTATCCAACGCCCAAATGCGCAGGACTTGAACGCAACACCGGTTTATTCTGATGCAGAGAATGTAAAGGTTGGTAATCCAAACCTACGTCCGCAAACCACTGATTCACTAGAAGTTGGTTATGAATATGCAAAAGGTCCCGTTTCATATCAAGTTCGCGGATATTATCGCTATAATGACAATGTAATCACATCCTATAGCGAATATTTGACCGGAAACATTTTGCAAACCACCAAAATAAACTCTGGCAACGGGCAATCAGGTGGACTTGAGGTTAATCTTGATAAGAAATTCCTTGATAATAAATTGGCGGTCAACCTAAACACTAATTTGTCTTATGTTGAATTGGACGCAATCAATAGCACCAAAAGCAAAATCTCTGGCACAACTATGCAAGGGCGTATGCGTGTTAGCTATGACATCACCAAAGCTGACAAGCTACAATTCATGATGGGCGGTATGGGCAAAACCTATACTGCGCAGGGCTATAATGGTGGCCGTTCCATGAGCATGATTTCATATAGCCACCAAATAAACCCTGCAATCACCTTAATGGCTAATGTCACCAATCCATTCGATATGGAAAAAACCAAAAGCGTGATTAATTCATCGACATTCAACAGCACTACAGTCATGAACACTGAGCCACGTGTATTCTATGTCGGTTTCCGCATGATGATGGGTGCAAGACCAAAAGGGCAATCGGATGATGTATTCCCACGTCCACCACATGGCCCGGGCGGCGGCGGTGGCCCACCACCGGGAATGTAATTAGGCAATCAAGAGGGCGGAAAATTCCGCCCCTTTTTGCATCTTGCAGCTTTAATTTTATAATATTTTATTTTTATCACCAAAATATCTTTTGTTTTGGAATAAATGCCTTATTGTCATAACAATTATTTTTTAACTCGGGGCAAGAATGAATAAAAAAT
>APMI01010200.1_pt1 | contig 53654 bp, 46 predicted proteins | sample 667938 | NCBI WGS metagenome assembly APMI01 (sample SAMN01084076, study PRJNA167559) | wastewater metagenome | biome: Wastewater | place: Denmark: Ejby Moelle, Odense | collected 2011-11-28
AAGTCTATTTACTGTTTTTAATAATATTAGCTAATTTGTATTCAAAGCTAGTATTTTTAGATCTAATTAACTAGTTTGCACTGATATATGCAATAATATTTAATTATCACTCTAACTGTTCAAGCTATTCTTAAAACGAGAATAAATTACCATCAAAGTAAACGATCTTAAATCTAAATCTTAATCTATTCTTAACAATTTACATTGAATTTAGCGATAATTATATATATTTTCCCAAAATAGAAAAAATAATTCCTTAAGAATTAAAATAGGTCAGCAAAGGATATTAGTTAATACTTAAAACGAACAAAGCTCCCTTCTTAAACAATAGAAAATGAATATGATCCTTAATCTAATCAAACAATTATGATTGTATAAATAAAGAAAAATAATGTGAATTTAAAATGAATAGTATGACTTACATTGGCTCTGGATTGATGTTTGGAAACTGGCTGTTTTATTATTGTTCTCAATTGAAAACATTTTGTCGAATTTAAATATAGACTTTATTCTTAGATTAAATCACACTACTCAATGCTGCTATATAACAACATGTTAGAATTCAGATAATAAAAGCAAGCAAGCAAATAATGTTTTGAAGATTTTATAATCCAAAACGACTTGACACCTCCACTAGCTTATTAATGCTCAGCTTACTGTCAATCTCAATGGAAATACGGACTAGCCATGTTGACTTATGTAATATAGGCTGTTTTGATAAACCCAAATGGAACCCCGATTACATGGCCATCATTTTTAATGCTACCCACTTATCTAAACCTGATGAAATAAATTGATCGATCGGTGTTGGGATCGTTCACTTTTATCACCAAAGGAGACAAAATAGTACTACTATATAAAACAAATAGATTAAAAATTAATATGCATACCAGCTTCAAAATGGAAGTGGAACAAGTTAATTACAGTGAAGCAATTAATAGAAATCAATTAATCTAAGAAAATAGAAAAGAGCTTAATCCTGACATTAGATCTAGTTTTGAGAAAATAGTAGATTCGATTAACAAATGTTGGTACAATAATATGGCCATTGCAGGAAATCACGCACCTAGCTTTACGAAACTATTACCATCACTGGATTCAAAGCTTAAGGTGAGTAAAAATCTGAAGCAATTGTCGTTAAGATTAAAACTATTTGAGAATATTTCTTCAATATTAGAGAACCAGTACGAGATCGAAGCGAGGAATATTTGCCAGCCAAACATGAATTTGCACTTAAAGATACCTTCATAACTGCGGTATTTAAACAAATCGACATCAAATAACTCTAAGAGAAATTAACTGAAATAAACTATTAATAGAGAACTAACATATATTCTAAATTTGCTGTTGAATAATAAATAAACTCAATCTTCAAATTTATATTAAATATACGGGGAGTCAAATTTGAAGGAAGTTTGTTGTTCTGAACTGGTTGGAGGAGTTTCGGAAGTCAAAAAAATGTAAACATAGCACATGAAGTGTACTGATAAAAGACAGATGCAAAAAGGAGAAGTCAAATAATTGTATGATATAGAACTTGCAAGAAAAACTCCGAGATAAACTCAGGATATCAAACATAAAGCGAACAATTTGAAGAGATTTTACCACTAGCTAGAAATAGTGAGATAAATAAACGAGAACACTCATAACAAATTTTACATGCTTAACTACTTCGAGGAAGCCCACAACTGCAGCGTATACTATGCCGAGTGGGTGGACATGAGTTTAACCAATTACCTCGACAAGTACTACAGTCTCTTAACTATTGAAGATATGCTTATTCTTGGTATTCAGGTCGTGCTTATTGTAATGGACTTGCACAGGTGTGGAGTTGTCCATCGAGATTTGAAGCCCTCTAATTTTCTTGTGCAAACTTCAGGAAAAAAGTTTCCGATTCTTAAGCTAGTTGACTTTAGTGACTCTATTGCCATCAATGGAGGAGACAAAGAAGTTATAAGCGGGAACCTTAAAGTATTCTCCACTCCCGCATACTGTCCGCTTGAATCTTCCATTTTCCATGTCGACTATTTGAAACAAGGCCTCAAAAACCCTGAAATTGACTATTGGTCGGTAGGGGTTATACTTTATGAAATCTTTAACAACAAAATACCAATTTCATACTCTACTTCAACAACAAAGGACATACATGCTCTATGGACCTACGAGTTTAACGAAAATATTTCGCTGTATCGCAACATTAACATGCCCAACATATTGAATATTATCAATATCTTGACAAGCCAGTTGGTAAGAATCAAACAAGCAGATCGAATTAGCTTAGAAAAAGTGTTGGCAGGACTACTCATTTCGTATTCTTACTTCAAGAATATCAAAGAAATTTTCGAATGAACGTTTTTTGGGTCTCGAAGTAACAATGATATTTCTACTTCTGATATCTTTCTAGAATATTAAATATAAACAAAACTATTTAGGCTTGAACTCATCCCTGCGATGAAACATGGCTGAGAGTATTTTTAACTAGTTCCCAAGTATATTTTTCCCGGATGTACCCCTTGACCATTTGCACCAGCATATTTTGTTAATCTTGTGCAATTTTGGCAGCTTTCCGTTCGTACTGTACCTACCCCTCATATACACTAACTTATTTCCTGAGTTGTAAATTATTATTAATAGCAATCCAGCTGTTGACAAGCTGACTCTTTTGCATATCATCCTCTAGCTCAGGGTATGCCGTCAACAAACTGTTGGTTTTAACTTCCTCGCCTGTAGATTTCTAAACTTTCATGTAGATCTCGTAAAGCAATGGAAGTTTTGTCTCCAGTAACACATCTGATGGCTAAATGTAGTCCTATTACTGATATTGAATTTAATCTGCTCGTTATTTTAGTTATTAGCTTACCCTCTTCTTGTATTAGTTTTGTTGCATAAGTTACTCACACGAGTTCTTTAATATTTATAGTTTCTACACTGCTTCTTGCTTTTGGGAACTCAACTCATTCTTTATATTCTGAATCTTTATCTTGTACGATTAAGATGGGCTTTCTTAATTCAATATCGGCTTTTAATTTAGTTTACTTTTTTGTGGAGTATTTTATGAAGCAAGGTTGCTCTTCCGGCTTTGTCTATTAGGAGACTATTTGGATTGTTATAAAAGGATTTTATTGTTTTGTCTAGAAAATATAATTAGTTTCCTCCAAGCTAGAGTCATTAATCTTTTTTTATTATTTTTTAAAACTATTAAAGCATTCTATATGACTCTGGACTTGACTTGTACAAATTTAAAAGAAAGTTGCCTTAATATTGTCAAAGCTTAAGATTGTTTTCTATTGGCTAGATTACATAAAATTTTAACAATACTATGAAAACCATATTTTTCTTGCTGGCGAGATTTTGTTTTTTGAAAGAAAGATAACATATTGTTTTTCCAGATTCTTATTATAGCTCCCGACAAAGTTGCAAAAGTTGCTTTAGAAACAATTTCTATTGATTTTGAATTTTTCTAGGGTTTAGAGACTGTTAAGCCTTTGACAATCTGGTAAAATGCATATCTACTCAGATCAACTGTTTTGTTTGTGGATAGTGTATTAATTCTTCGGCACAATGTTTTTAACCATTTATTCTATTTTAATAAGCTCTGCTGTGTATGTTTCTTTAGTTTATTAAAGTGTTCTATGACTTTCTGTTTAGCAATTCTTGATAGAATGAATAAAATAATGTTACATTTTTTCGCCTTTGTTATGTTATCAATGTTAGTATTATTTGGTTTTTACTCTTTACTGATTTAAGTTCGAACCCGCAAATTATTTTTCTCTATCGATTTTTATGCTTGAGGTGTTACGCTCGACTCTTCACTTAATTTTTGTGTTGAAATTTTAGACCTTCCTATAACCTTAGGATTATCTATTCCACTTTTTGGCGTAGAGACCTGAGATTGCGTATGTGAATAACGATCTATTTCACTGTTTTAGCTCAAATCTTCAAATTTTTTAACCTGAGTTCTACTAGCAGCTCCGTATCGACTCGTTTGAGATGGTACGTTCGATTTGATCTATTATTGAATCCTAGAACTAGAATTTGATATCTATGATGGTGCTTTGTCATCGAGCTTACCTCGTCTGTTCGGGGTGTCCTTGATTTCTGGTATTTATGATTCATACTTTTGAATTATTTACTCTGTTTGCTTTGTTTATATCCGACGATTCGCACCGTAACGACCTCTCTGAGGAGTCTTTTGGTCTGTAAACATTTGATCAAATTAGGAATTAAAAACTGAATTTGCTCTATTAGGAGTAGGCGTTTGAGTATTTTAACGTACGTTTTTGATCGAAGTGCCTGATCCTTAATTTTTTGTAATTTTTGACTGCTATATTTCGATTTTTCCTTGATTAACAACTGTCGCATTTTGTTGCTTGGATTGCGGCCTGAAAACAGGCTCCGAAATTTATGATCTGTTCTATTATGTGTTTTAGCTCGCAGCATCTGTCATATGGGCATTGGATGAAACACCCGAAGTGTTAAGGTTGCTTTTGGCTTATATTTTGTTCAGTCTCCGATTTGAGCCGTATCTTTATTGGGGTTGAACTCGACTTGCTTGCTTATACTCACCGACGGGTATTGGCCCCTCACTTAGATATTTTGAGGTCGTTTTCATTACGGTATTGAGAGTAAGATCTTTCGCTAGTTTTTAGACTCCCACTTTGGCCTAGAATATGCTCATGAGATCCTGAGAAATAAATATAAATTAGTATCAAATTATTATCATTTGACTTATTTTATTCTTAACAGCTAATTATCTATAAAGAAGCCAATATGACCCAGCGACGACTCTGGACCTCCGAAGTAGACCCGTCTTAATTCAGTAAGATTAAGTCATTTCTGCTCTCGTGTACGAGCACGGCACCAAAAAGTGGACTCTTGTAGCAGATGAAATGAAAAAGATTGTCAGTCTACCTGGCCGCACTTCCAAACAGATCCGCGAGAGGTATAAAATGATCACATGCAGATGGCACAATCACCTCGACCCGAGCGTCAATAAAAAGCAGTGGACTAGTCACGAAGAATCCATTCTGTTTGAGTCTCATCGACAGCTGGGCAGTAAGTGGAAGTAAATAGCCAATCGATTACAGGGAAGGTAATTATTAATTAATACTAGAACTGATAACCATATAAAGAATTATTTCTACTCCACTATGCGCAGAGCACTTAGAAGAGTCAACAAATTTCTAGGATCCAAAAATAGTACGACTCAAATGCGTACAATTAGACCGTCGATCCTATCCTTTCTACTCGACATTGCAGATTCTGATCCTGAAATAAGATGTATTTCTTATTTAAATTAGCTTTGGTAAATAGAATTCTTGTTTTCTCTAAATTTAAACCAACAAGATCCGCAGAGTCAACACTGTTTGTAGACGAATAAAAACAGAGCTTTCAATCTGCTATCAACAAATTAATGGAAATCAAGTACTAAATAATTGAATATAGTTAAATTTACACCAAAAAGGGGATTAGAAAATTTGAAGAGTTTGAAGCACTTAAAGCGCCAGAGAAGTTAACGGAAATTGAGTCAGTATAGCAAAAGTAAGAAGAGGATGAATACTTGTAATCAGAATGTGTTGAAGTATAAAATTAATACTCAAGTGAAGGAGCTGAGAAAAGTTGGACTGACTAGCATGAAGAGAACTACAATCATCAACTGCCTGATATAGAAAAACCTGAATACGAGTGCGAATTATTAGTTAAAAAATAATAGCATCTAGACCCAAATAACCATATTCAGTTTATGCTAACTGAACCTGTGTGGAATATGCAGGTCCGTGCAGGGGCTCTCATTGGGGAGGCCATGGGCATGCTTGAGTTTTGATAATATATTTTTCAATAATTATAACTATATTATACTATGGAGGATCAGATAAAAGCACTACTCTCCGCTATTTCAGACTAGCCTATTCAAAGCACAAAACCTATTAATTCAAGTCGGTACAACAAGTCGAATTCTTTCACCGAACTATCGGATTGGAGCAACAAACACAAGTACATTAATGAGAGCATAATTTTACCCCGCATTTAATAACAACTATGCAATGTTCATGATAAGCGATCTGTCAATAGTTCTCTGTCCTGCTATCAATAGTCGAAGAAATCAACTGCATCAAATTCGCCTGTCAGATCTATTGATATTAAGTTCGGTCTGCCGCAGGGCTTGAAAGGGTTCCAAAAATCATTCTATGAGAACTACATTAAGTAGAAGTCATAACGAAAGGGTAGCAAAATACACCCTAGTGAATACTTATCAATTCAGCAGCAGCTAAAAATTCATTTGCACCCTTAGAAGCACTCTAATAGCACAAAATTATAAAGCTAAATGGCAAGACAGTCTATCATAAATCGTGTTATGAACCGGAAAAACAGACTCAAAAGACAGCACTTCTTGCAGTAATATCTTGTTGCCAGCAGCATGAACAAGCAATAGGCCGAAAACATGAATTGATATTTTATTTTTACTTTATTACTTACATTATATTCCATAATGAAAATTAGCAATAAGAAATATATCATTATAGGTTTTTCATCATCTAAGATGTCCGATATGGGTCCTTGCTTTTGTAAACTTGAGGGACCATGGGAGTTCTCTTTCTTTTACCAAATTTATTAGCCACTACATCGTTGTCAATCTCCTCATCTTCATAGCTGATAGTTGTAACTCTAGGTTTATCGTTATTGTTATCTTTTGACTACCCTTAATATTGGTCCATTTTTAAGTCCTACTTAGTTTCATTCATAATGGTGTTTGATTTGGGTGATGGTTTAGGTTCAATAATTGCACTTCTCTTCTCATTTTCACTGTATAGTAAGTATGCGTCGATGACAAACAGAATTATGTATACGCCTAATGTGATTGAGATAACCCAAATAGGTGTTGTCTATGTGTCAATCATAATGATGCAGGCCACGAAGACAACCATTACTGGCTTTAGCGTTCTCAGCAAGTGATTGTGATACTTGTATGCGCAACTTTATTCTTTTTGCTCCAGCTGTTTGACTTTTACTTTTTCTAATTATACTTCGTTGTCTTTGACAAACTCTACAATCCGTACCTGACTGTGATCGATTTTGACCTCCTTGATTGCTGGCTTATCTTCATCGGTGATATCTAGTTTCATGTGCAGTCCCCACTAAAGACTCGCTACAATACAAAGTAGAGAACAAATTAGCTGAGGAGCAAGAGATAGTAGCGTAAGCAGAATTACATAGATTATAAGAAATACAAAAGATAGACTAACAAATTTATTCTATTATTGCATTTTGGCTTTCCAATACACAATGGGTATAAGGAAAAAGTAGCTAAATAAATGAGTACCAAACATAAATACATCAAAGTCATTATAGTTGTATGTCAAGTTGAGACCAGCGTACACTAATGAGGCAAACCATCCATGCAGTGCTTTCACAGTGACAAGATCAACAATAAGGCCAAGACAGAGTGGTACATACTGCCTTGAGCATTTGAATATATATAGCACAAGTGCGAATATGAGCATGGCAGCTGCAGCCAAGATGATAGGACCCATAATTCTGAGCCAATTCATGTCACCAATGGCAAAACTATAGCTAGTTAGTGAAACACAGTCCTTACACGGGTTAATTAGTTTAGCAGGCACATTATAGATGAAAGTGAAGTTAGCGAAGTCGAAACCCATTGTGAAACTGTAAAGCAGCACATCGAGCGAGTAAGGGTAGATGGCATAGAATGTTAGTCCAATCAATTGTATACAATGAAGATATTCCATCAGAATTCTGTGAATGTACTTAACCCGCATTAGAATCAAAAGAATAGCAAATAGTGCAAATATAGACCCTACTAAGTAAATGGGTTTCTTGTTGAGATCAAAATACTATCCGATGACCCAAGGATTGCTGTCAGTGCTTGTGGATGCAGAGATAGAGTATATTACATTTTTAGGGCTCTTCAAGTTGTCGCTAAACCGAATCTGAAACACTTATGTCCCCGTGAACATGTCGTCATATATTGAGCAGTAGAACACAAGAGAGCTGTTAGATGCTTGAATATTAGAAATAGTCAAAGTCTTAGATTGCAAAGGTACGAGTCTTCGGCGATTGTTTACTATGAAGTCAGATGCAGTGTTGGATACCATAGTAAACGTAATTAAATTTTGCCATGTTATGTTAGATTGAGTCAGTAGTGTCGAGTTTAAGCCCAAGTCAAGCGGAATGATAAATTTAAGTGTACTTGAGTCTTACAATTGGAATGTTATGTTCAGAGGGTATCCTCCTGGAAGTACACACGCTCGAATGTCATCATTAGCATAGAAATGTAGAGGACAGTAAGAGTAGCATACATTTTCATAAGAGTACATGCCCAAAGTGCACGGATCGCATATGAAAGTAGTACCATTGCCTTCATATCCATCTGGACAGACATGTAAGCACATAAAATTATAGAGATATTGATCTGCGCTTGCAAAAGTACAAGAAGTGCAGCGACTGGACTCGTTGACACAGGTGACACAGGCTGTCGTGTTGCATAGCAGGCATACTTCTCGATCATAAATCAGATCAATATATTGACCACTAGGGCAAGTCGATGCGCATGTATTTGCTCCCACGGCCAGGAAGTAAGTCGGGTAACAGCGAGTGCACACAGATACGCTTGAGCATGAAGTACAGTTTGCAGGGCAGGCAGTACAAATACCTCCGATTACAGAGAAACCTGGGTTTGTGCATTAGCATACGTGAGTCGAGTAATTAGCATTCAGGGGAGCAACACAACCTGAATTACAGCTAGTTCCAGTCAAGAATGACTCATAAGGTCCAAATTATTTACATTTTGTACAAGCATTTGTAGTACCATCTGCACAAAGATCACAGCTCGGGTGGCAGGGGAAACAGATTCCACTAAAATATTAGCCAGGGTTGCATGTGGCCACGCTAACACTGATAAACATAACTGCTAGGTACAGGCTTAAAAGCAAATGGGAAATTTTTTAGTGATGCATCTAGGTAATTATAATACGAAAATTGAAGTTAATAATCTTAGACTTTATTGGTACTTCCATAAAAGGCTATTATTATAGATGAATTGGCAATCAATTATGCTATATAGTAAGTACAATAATTACATAAATTTAATTATAAAATATCGGATATAAAATGCGCAATGTTCAACCTTTAGGAGTACGAAACTCTAATGTACCCTTCATATCAGCATTTGATCAGGAAAAACAAGCCAATCTCCAAAATTAATCTCGAAAAATTCCAATTTCCGATGATTCATCGGAGTTCTCATTCAGCAAGGGACTGCTTGAGTCTGTTGACAAAAAATCAATATGGGATGACCTGGCAAAACTAGATAAGAACGGGCTTGTGGAGCTGTTGATATAGGAAATTTAAGAGAATAAACTGCTTAGGATCAAAATTGCAACCATGCAAGACCAGCAGAAAATTATTGAATCCTTCCGCGATGATCAATATAACTCAGCAGGCTCAGGTCAGTTCGTATCCATGAGCAAGTACTCGGAGCTGGCAGCATACATGGAATAATACATCTCTAATACTAATGAGGCCCAAAACTATTTCAGTGGACTCGTTAAAGAGCTAAAGTAGTCAAATGGTAGACTAAGAGATGAAAACAAGAACTTACGTTCTGATAAAATTCGCTTCTCTACAGCTCAAGAAAGGGATAAGCAAGTAGTGGCTGACTTGTAAAAGACTATCCACAGCCTATAGGACTCAGTCTCGCACTACATGAATATAAACAACGAGCATACTCGCAAGTACGAGAGACTTAAGAGAATGCATGACTTACTGGAACAGCAGCTAGCAACTGCACTGGACTCCTGCCGTGGGGATCAAAATAATCAGAATACATTTGTATAGAAGAGTAGCCTTGACCAAAAAAATGATGATTCTTTTGAGCAGCAAGAGGAAGAAATTGAAGATTTGACTTGGAAAGAAAAGACCAAAATGCTTTAAATTCAAAACAGCGAGTTGAAGGAGTCTTACTCTGCAATATAAAAAGTATTGGAAACAAAGAGTTAAAAAATTAGGAAACTTTTAGAATAGATGTAGAGGCTAAGTGAGCAGAAATGGATTTACAAATAAAAATACTTATAGCTAAAAAGTAAATCATATGCAATTGCCAATATGAGTACTGGAAGCAAGAGCTCTGTCTTCGACAGCTGCGTCCATCATGAAACTAATGTTTAATAATTTGGTCTCAAGCTTTGATCAATAAGTATTGTAATATAATTTGCTTAAATAGAAAAAAATAGTAAATGAGTAATCATTTTAGTTTCAGTTTTTTTATTGAGGACTCAAACTTTCGTATTTTTTCGTTTACTCTTTCAAACGAGGAGTTAGTTGAGTACTTCCTCTAATTTTACTTAATTATTCTTAAATTATAATGTACATCATTTTCATTCATGCTATCTTTGCTTCGACTTTACCGAGAAGTAAAAGGACCAAGTCTTTCAAATTTATCACTATTATTACCAATAGAGTCTTTTAAATTTATGTATGTGCAGCGCATCAACTCCTTATCTCTTATACCAGTGTTACTTCTGCTTCTGACTGTCGGCTGCAAAAGTGATCCCTGCATCGAGTTCTAACTCTTCCAGCTCTTTGAGTGATTTTACGAAAATTACTTTAAATTTGAATTTAGCTCGAGCATTATTTTAGAAATCCTTCGTTAAAAGTCCATTTTTTATAATCTCAACTGCTCTTTATGATATTTTTATTTTTCTTGATCAAGAGTCTTCAAAGTATCGATTTCTCTCTTTAAAATTTCAATTTACTTATGATAGAATTAATTTTATGACCTTAGTTTTTATACTTACATGCAGATACTATCAAAAGTATTAGCATTTTTATGGGGCTATGATTTAATTTTGAGTTTAACAGAACATACAAATGAGTCTATTGCTAATTTACGGTCACAGGGTCTCTGATAATTTTAAATTATTATACTTTCTGATACCCTGGGATTACATTTTGAAAATTGTTCAGCTGCTTTGTTTTTTGTCATGGCACTGCCTTTATGCGAGTTTTAAAAGTAGGATTACTATTTTAATGAATTGTTGTTGATTATTGGTTTATTCTACGTAGTTTCTTTTCTTCTTGTATTAGTATTCTATGGAGGCATACAGTTGTTCAAGATTGCATTGTCTTGCGAGTCCATTATTTATTTTTATGAAATGCTTGTGATTTGGACTCCTAAGTTTCCAACCTATTCACATAAATCGATTGAGTAAGAGTCTTAGCTTCGGACTGGTATATCACTGTTGTGGGAGCTGGTCATACTCTATTTACCGAAGGAAATCAAGTTTTTGATCTTTATTAGTTTTAGAGGCTGCTACTGCTTCATTTGCTTATAACCTAGTGAGAATTTATATGTATAGTTATCGTAAAATAAGCCTATCAGTATTCATTTTTTGAAAGCATAAATATAATTTCTAGACTCAGAGTTCATCAGTTTTGTGTGCTATTTATTCAATAAGAAAATAGAGTTATTAAGATAGCAGTAAATCATTATTCCATGCCTATTTTTTGGTTTTAAAGTAAAGTTCTTATTTTATTAGCTAGTTGTCCGGTCTGTCCGAATGCGCCTGCCTTTGTAGGTGATATTTTTTTGCTGGAGAGGTTGTCCCAGTTCAAGTGTTGTCCGACTTTTGCATTATACTTATCAACATTTTTATCACAACTTATACAAGTCCACTGCTTCTTAACTAGTAAAGCATCATCCTAGTTTGTTGAGTTTTGCAAGAATACGATTACAGCTTGCATTCTATTTTATAAAGAGTAAATGATTTTTCTCAACTCGCTTAATTCATTCTAAATTAATTGAAAATTACTGTCGGATCTTTAGTTATTCTAAGGATCTATATTTTCTCTTCAATATCTTCAACAAATCCCATAAATATTTCATGAGTAACTCGTCCTTATATCCTTAGTTCAATTTATTTAAGGACGCTATTTAAATCTTTAATGTCATCTACTTTAAGTCTTCTTTAAATTCTTTCTAATTTTTTCACTGATCTCGATGGCTTCATTCTATCAAACTTATCAGAGTCATCAATAATTTTAATATCATTTTTAGTTTATTACTTAAAGTTTGTTAGGCTCTGTCCTTTCAATGATTTGCGACCATCTGTTTTGTTCATTTCCGCTCTGATCATTTCTGCTTTTTGATACTATGCATAAAGATCATTTTTCAACATCTCACCTTTAATATTCTATTTTTTAACACCGTCTAATCGCATTGGTTTGTCTTTTAGTTTTCTTGTTGTTTGCTGGGATTTTAACTCATATTGCTCATATTTTTAAAATTTATCGAACTTTTATAACTATTTATCAGCATTTTCATTAAACATCTTACTGATTCGAATTTCTTAAACACGTCGATAAAGATCTTCAAACTTTTTATTTATCTAGCTAAGAACAGGATTTGTTTCAGGTTCGTCACTTTTAATAATATTATCGACAACACTCATTTAATTGCTATCGAGTACATCTTGAAGAGATTATCGAGGCACACTTTTCTTATTCTATTGTAACAATGCTTGACCTGCTGTGAAGCTTGCTTTATTTGCCAAACTAGATATACTGTTATTCTTTTACAAAGTAGCTTCAGGTCCTTCAACTCTTATTCTGGCCAAATCTACTTTCAGCCCTTGAATCTGTTTCAATAGATCTTATGTATACTTACAACTGATGAGCCTGTCATCTTTGCTATTCAGTACTTCAAAAACTTGATCTTTTGCAATCAATTTCATATCATTACGGGAGAGACTACCATCTTTGGGTAACTTTTATGCCATTGCTTCCATTTTATTATTTATGAATTTCTGTTATTTTTATAGAGCTTTAATTTTTATGTCTATTTCTTGTAACTCATCAAGACGCTTCAGCCTCATGTTGATAATATAAAAATTTCGCATTAGCTTCTCCTCGAACACGTTCAGACTCAATAAGCTACCTGTGACTTGGATTTCCTCAGTAACCTAGGTGACAGACATTAATTTTATTACGATTCTTTTGATAAAGTCAATTAAATTGAAACGATTATAAATTTGCATTCAGAAAAACTTAGCTAAAAGAGTATTTTAAGAAATCAAAAATATATAAAAACAAGTCAGCGACGCATATAAGTTAGCTTTAAGGCTCTTTTAAATTATTTTGTTTCCACCTTTTTTTGTGGTATAAGCTCTTCTTTCTTAACTGGCTATAATTTGGGTTCTTACTTATATATAGGAACCATTGTTGTTTCTACGACAGGATCTTACAATACTTCAGTCTGAACTTCTTTTTATATCTTTTAAGGTTAGTTCTTCTATTAAATTTTGTTTTCCTCGAACTCAGTTTGGCATTCAATATCACACGTCTATTTTTTCGGTTATCTTTTTATCTCTCGAGTCTCACTTCTGGATGTTTTCTTTCTATTATTTTCAATAACAAGTTATTCCAACTTTATTCTTGTAATTGATACAAGTTATTCTAGTTACTTAATTTTTAAAGTTTTGTTTTTTATTTACAGTTTTTATGCTTGTAGTTCCAGCTCGATTTTCGTGTTCATTTGCTTTTATTTTTAATGCAAATTTGAGAGCCCTTTAAATTTTTATTCAATTTTTCTAATGTTTTCATTAAGCCTACTTTTTTAGTCAGAAAACGCTGTACATTTTTCTTGTAATTGTAATATTTTCATTGTTTTTTATTTATTTTAAGATTACAATTTTTAAATTAATTCTAAAAATTGGTTCCATTCACTTTTGATTTTACATAATTATTTGTTAGCTATTTCTTATTTGAAAGCACATCTTCTTGAAAACTACAGTGCTTACTAATATAACATTGGATGAACATACTGAGCTCTTTCAATAATTTTTCGCTTATATTCTTGGAGCAAGGCAGAAAGTGTGCTGACTTCAAGTCTCTCTTATTCGTTTTTTGTCTTCAGCACAAATTCAGTTGTCATCAGCTTCCAGTTAATATCTGAGTTGTTTTTCAATTACCCTTCAAACTTCAAATTTAGATCTTTATATCTTGCATTTTCCTGAGTGATAATTTTTTATAATTAGGTTAATAATTTTATTTTTCCATTTAGCTATACTTCAACTTTCATTTTCTAGCTCTGTAGTAAGATGCATTTATCCTAAGTCATTTTCAATACACTCTTTAAGTTGCTAGTTTCTTTCTCTTGCTCTTCTTTCTTTTTCTGATACTCGATGGCCAAATTTTACTTCTTTGTTATTGTCAAATTTAGTGCATTTACTTTCATTTTAGATGATTATTTTTAATTTTATAGATGCTTTTACAACTGTTCCACAGCCTTGCCTTTATTGTCGAGAAGTAGTTTTAGACCCTCGACTTCTTCAGTTTTAAATCCAAGTTATTGAAAACATTTATTTCTACTTTCCTCAAGCTGCTTTACTTCCACTTTTAAAAATTCATTGATACGCTAGTACTTATCCTTAACTGCTTTCATCTCATCCATCTTTATGCTGTTTTTTCCCATTGTGTCTCGAGTGTCGTTCAGGTTTTTAGTCGATACAGCTAAATCATTTCGAAGACAATCTCGTTATTCTTTAGTATGATTAAGTTCTCGGGTCAAGTTGCTAATTTCCACAGACTTCTACATGCCAGATTTCTCCAAATCGAGTATTTTCAAATCACTTGATTCAATATTTGATTCCAAAGAGACAATCTTTTTTCCTGCATTAGCATATTTTTCATAAACTGAACTGTTCGCTTGCTTGTACTCTTCCAAAGAATTTAGGAGTTTTTTAATATGTTCGTCTTGCTGTTTTATTGTTATCTTTTGCCCACTTATTACATTTTCCAGTTCAATCATCTTAGCTTTGAGAGCTTTTAGTTTCATTAGATGCTCTTCCATTTTATCATTTGTGGTTTCTTCTTCATTGGTACGAGCCAAAAGCAACGATTTTGCATCTTCCAACTCCTGATTTTTTATTATAATTTCAGTTTCTCGTTCTTTTACCTTTTCTCTCTCAGCTTTAAGTAGAAACATTAGCTCATCGACTTTGGTTTTTTATACAAGCAGTTTATTTTTTAATGCTTATTCGATGTTATCCCTTTCGATAATATCCAAATTTTTAATGCCCATTTCTTATACGATTTTGGCATATTTGTTCTTTAACTCCTCATAGCAGGTATAAATTGCATTTATTTTCTCTTCAAATTTTAACCTTAAATTGACTTCCTAATTAAATGACTCATCAGTGAGATTGAGAGTGTTCTGCAAAACATCATACTCTATTTTTAAATTCTGATATTGAACCTACTTTTATTCTATTTGCTTCTACAGTTTCTTGAATTTAAATGCGAACTGCTTTTTCTATTCTGAAAATTACTAGCCTCGAATTTACATGTTCATTTTCAGTCGTTGAATGTTTCCTAGATGGTCTTTCTCTACTTTCTGGAAAACAGTTTGATAAGATGTACAGCTTTACAATAATTTTGAGTATGCTCTCCAAAAATTATTCAACAATTCACCGTTTCCTGTTTCGCGAGTTAACTGAAGTAAATCCTCAAATATTTTATTTACCCCATGTGAGTAAATATACAAGCTTTTGTACAGCTTTTCTATTTTTTACGTTGGTAAATTTTGAGATTGAAGATACCTTTTATCAAGTTCAAATTTTTTTAGCGTTTTTAACACATTTCCTTAAATTTTGTCCTAGTCGTCTGGCTTCTAAACTGCAAATGGATCGGGAGATCCAAGAGCTTCATCAAGCCAAGATTACAGATATGTTCCCTGCTTTTTCTACTTCTTTTTATTGCCTTTTATCTTCGGTAAACTTAGATTAGCGTCAAAGTTTGGAGTGGTCATGCCCAAAAGTGTTTCAGGATTAGTCAGTACTGAATTACTATTTCTTTATGTTCGTCGAAAGGCTGTCGTTGATAGAACACTTTTGCTGACTTTTTAACTAGGAGAAATGGTGTGAAATTTCTTGAGTCCTTTAACAGGTGTTTCACTCATTCTTATAATTTTATTTGTATTTTTATAAATTCTATTCATCATAATACTCAAGCTCAACAAAATGAAAACATGCAGTTGCCTTTGTCTTTTTTTATCATCTCCTCATCGCCCATTTGCTCCTCTTTTTTTACAGGGAGCTCCTGCCCGATCTCGGATCCTATTGAGTAGTGTGATATAGTCTTAGCGACCTGATCATTTTCTTGTACTGCTTTAATACAATCTTGATTTTTTATTTGAATTGCTGAACTGGTCACTTTGAGGTCTATGAACCTTTGCTTCAAATCAATCGCTGAGTTTATTTATATTTACATGGCATGTCCGTTTTAGGTTTACCATTTTTCCTTGCCAATCTGAGAGTAAAATTTTATATATTTGTGTCAACTTCATACCCTTTTTGAGTAAGAACGATTTTGAAAGTTTCTAATGCTTTTATTAATGCAGTTTAAATCTTCATGCTATCTTCAACTTCCACTTAGCATCTTGGAATTTGGTTATCGATCAGAAAATCAAGAAAAAATACAAATTTTTTAATGTCAGTGTTGATATTTTGCTGATCTGTCGGTTACGGCTTCAAAATTTCGACTGCTAACATTTTCGAGAGCATGGAGACTTGATTGTAATTAGTTGGAGGACTGGTAGGCCCTTGATGGTCAAGCTAGTCTGATTATGATGAAGATTAATCTGCCATTATAAAATATTATAGAACTCAGGCAACTGATTTACATGATTCACGCCAACCCGCCGAGAGAGTCCCGAACCAATAAGCAAATAATAATCATAGTTTGCATTTACATTATACTAACTGTGTCTAATCGCTTCTCAGCCAACAATAATTAATCTGACGAGGCTCTAATCACAAAGATATAGAATAAAGTGTAAATCAAAATGACAACTGTTCTTAACGAAATAGATAAACAAAAATTTGAAGGACAGTGGCAGAAAAAAACTAAAAATGACAGTCCTCTTTTCGAAAAATAAAACGGGAAATTTGAACTATTTTTGGTTCGCTACACAGAAGATGAAATTGAAAAATTTTCGCTAGACGTTCGAATTAAAAATGGTGACTATATCGATGATGGAGAAATGTCTTTCAAGGTACCCGAACTTATAACAAATTGGACGATTTCACCAAGCGAAAGCAAATTAACTGCAGCTCTTAACCTTAACTAAAGCTAAATAAAAGTAAAGTTTATAAAGTAGCAAATATTTCAAACCCTAATTCATGGATAATTTAATTTAACAAGTCTGCAAATAGTGTATACAGTAAATGACAAATCATTAACGAAGCAGTTATTTCTATAGACTGATAATGAAGAAATAGTTTTTAATTTAAAAAGACAAAAGTATAACATGAGTGGTACCATTTTGTTCGCCCTTATTTTATTCCTGATAGCATACAGTCAGTTCAGTGCATGTCTTGATATAATAAAAAAGTTTATTGACGGTGAAGAAAACCCAATAAACTATTCATTTTTAACATTGGTGATGACTATGATGTGGGATGCTGCTCTTTGCCTTACTGCCTTCATCGAAGCATTTAAAAACGAAGTACATCGAATAAATAACACAGGAAAATATAGTATTGTTTATTGTGCCAGCATTGATACTATGCTTGCTGTTCACTAACTTAGAACTGAGGATCATGATTGTGGTCTACCAAACTTTATCAGGTCAAAACGATATCAGACATGTGATATGTCGATTTAACCTAATTAGTTATGGAGCTATTCTTGCTATGTATCCAATCATCGTGCTTACAAATGTGGGAACCTGCCTATTTCTGTCCTTTAGTTTGCTTTTCCTGCCTCAAATATACACGAATGCGGTTACGGGCAGGCGACCCAACATGAACTCGATGTACTACAACTAATTCTTATTATTTCGATTCCTTATTGTGGTAAATATATTCTTATTTAGTTGTACTTGAAATGTTTTCCCTATAACATATTCGAACTGAAACCTAACTATCTACTAGGATTTGGGTGTTTACTGATAGTGGGATGTCAGCTGGGACTGCTATGGGTCCAGAAAATTTACGGACCTAAGAAAGTGTTACCGAAATTTTTATTACCTCCAGTCTACGACTACGCTTATGAGATGTCTACTGATGCTCAGTCTACGGGGGAAAACGTACTATAATAATGCTCAATTTGTTTGGAGGGCCTTAACAAGAGCCCCTAAGTTGAGCCAGGTATTTAAGTGGTACCAAAGTTAATGAAGACTCCATGTGGGCACAACTATCATGGTGTGTGTCTTGTCCAGTGGATGAAACTAAAAATGGAGTGCCCTCAATGCCGTGCCAAGCTACCTGCCTTTTAATGAATGGCTGGAAAATATACTAATATCTTGCAGAGAGTTAAAATGTATAACTTATATTGTTATAACATTTTAAATTAATGCATTTGTGATCTAATTAAATCCTAAACTGCAATATATTACATAGCGGATGAAAGAACTGAACGAGACGCATGAGAACCTGCAGGTCAGCAAGGCTAATAAATATGCCTATGACCCAATTGAGGAGCTAGAGCTCAAGGTGAATAAATCTGATAAAGAGGACTATGAATAAATTGTTAAATTACTAACAACTATCTTGCCCTACCCAGGTCATGCGCTTGGTGAACTGCATATGTAGGCTGATCGTTTGGGTTGCGAGGATTTGAGGGAGGAAATTAACGAAAGAGAAACGAAAAAAGATTAGTTAGAGCATTTGGAGTATTGTCCTTGTTGTGGGTTCGTCAGACAGTAGGATCCCATAAAACTGTGTAATCACTTGGCTGAAATTAACAACATCGGCATTTCCACTTATCTCTATTTTCAGACAATTAAAAACCTGGCAGTGATGTTGTTGATCATGACACTCGCTTACTCAGCTTTTGCCTTTGCTACCAACGTGATAGCTTCGGGAGTAGTGAATAGCAACTCTACTTTGGCATCTACAATCAAATCAGGCGTTAGTTACATTGCCTTGTCTCTAGGGTCCAAACAGTTGAACCCCACTGACGACAATAAAAAATACTACTTAATACAGTGCTGGATTGGAGTTGGATTGCTAGTGCTCTGGATGTTCGTACTTTTCTTCCTTAAGTACTCTGAGTCTGCGCAGGAAGCTAGAGTATAAGAGGAGACAATCAGCGCTTCAGATTTCACTATTACAATAGAGAATATCCCCAAAGATGTTACGAAAGAAGAATTGCAGATTCAGTTAGATGAATATTATAAAACACTCACTAACGTACCCGCAAACCTCAAAGAGGAGCTAAAGATTGCAAAGATTAATGTAGGAACTCCTTTTTATCTCAATAAATCTGACTTTAATGACGATGAGCTGAGCACATTTTTGAAAAGACATTCTGAACTATTATAGATCTTTATTGACTGGGTAACTTAAAGAAAAGATAGTGCTACATTTAGTTCGACAAAAGAGGAAAGAAATAAGATATACAAATAGTATGAAGAATTGTTGCAAAAATAGGCCAAAAAGTATCAGTAAATAGGTGAAAAAATACAACAAAAAATAAAATAGTCTCAAGATAAATAATCAACAATTATTTTTGTTACCTTCGAGACAGCTAAAGCTAGAAGACTTATTGATAGTCTTAATGACCCCTCTTTAGCTTCACAAATTCGATATTATCTTACTTGCTGCCAAGGCCATCATAAGTTTAGATTTTTCAGAGGAGAGACAAAACATCACATCAGAGTTGAGAGAGCACCCGAGCCTGAAGATATCATTTGGACAAACTTGGCCGTTCCAACTGGCTAGATAATTAAGAGAAAAATTATAACTTTCACTGTTACATTCATCTTATTAGGTATTTCTTTTGCAATAGTTTATGGACTTTCTAAAGCTCAGCAAACTAAAAAAGACAATTCAATCCTTTCTCTTGCTATTTCCGTTTGCCTTTCATTGGTAAACATTATTCTCGGAAGTAATTGTTATTTAACTCAGTAATGATTAGAAAATTATCAGCATATGAAATGAACTATACTGAGACAAAACATCAAACTAGTCTAGCCGTAAAATCCATTTTTGCTTCTCTCATCAACTCAATTTTGATTCCTATGATAGTAAACTTTTACATCAAAGACGACATATACGGTCAGAATGGTCTTGCCAGTGATGTGTTTATGTTAGGATTGACTAACTCTTTTCTGCCTCCAGTTCTCAAAATAATCGATGTTGGTTACATCATCAATAGGCTCTTGAAATATATCAAGTCCAAACCATGTAAATAATTTCTCTATATAGATCAACGTCTTAAAACTAATCAGACCGCACTTAACCAATCATACGAATACATGGACTTCGAAGTCGGTGTTGAGTATGTATACCTTGTCAGTCTCTTCCTGTTCACTTGCTTTTTCGTCTCGCTTCAACCTATTATCTCTTTTTTCGCTCTTTGTGGCATGTTCATTATGTATTGGGCTCAAAAGTACTCTCTCTTCAACAAAATGAAAAGACCTGTACCTGGAACCAACTTAGTCAACGTTACGATGTTTCAACTTATTCTTTTCGGAGGTGTAATTTATAGTTTGGGAAGTTTAACCTGGTCGAACTTTATGCCAACTGGAATCCCAAAAGAGGCTTTACTTCCTAATTTAATAGCAGTTGGAGTCGGATTGGCTATGTTCATCCTACCTTACCGAGCCATCCTAGCTCTCTGTCAAGATGAATAAAATTTCAAAAACTTAAATTTCAATTAAAAAAGAATTATTTTATCATCAGAGTACGATCGCTTGAATCCCGTCACGTCAGCAGATGCACTTAAATAGTTCCAATAATATTATACAAAGAAGGTCAGTACTTTTGTAGATCCTAAACAAAAAGATGAATTATCAATTTTGCTTGCAAAGCAAGGAGCAAGAGGGCATCAAAGGCAACCACAAATGCAGCAACAGAACCCGTTTGGATCACTGTTTCAACAAGGACCAGCTTTGATGCCTCCTCCACCTCAAATGATGTTCATGGCTCCACCTCCACCTCAAATGTTTATGAACCCACAATTCCGACCTATTGGATTCCAGCCAGGTCCTCCCGGATTTATGCCACCTCAGCAGGTGGGATTCCAGCCGATGGTACCAAACAACTATGGGATGAACAATAATGCATTTCGACCTGCAGCCCCGATGCCAGGGCCAACATTTATCCAGCAAGGCTTTGGATTTTCGATTCCTCAGATTAATATCCAACCTCAAATGGGATTCCAGACTTCCGGCATGGGCATCAATTTTAATCTCGGATTCTGATTACTCTATTCATTCATTATTTATAATTTTACTCTCATCAACTAATTAATAGTTTCTATCAACTGTTATTTTTATGCATTTGTAAGTAATTTTAGTAAAAATAAACAATTCTCATAAATGCTTGTTATTTAAATTAAAGTAACATTGTAACATATGTATTATTATAGCTTCTGCTGGTACAAATAGGAAAAGTAAAGTAGTATACAAAATCAAAGTTATAAATCAAAAATTGGAAGCTGTTCGGCTGTATCCTTCGACATGAACTTGCCTGAGTCTCTTCTCATTGCTATTTTACTGATGTTTGAGTCAAACAATATGTCCTCACAAGCTTATGTAGCTTCCTCATTATTTGTGTGGAATCTTTTGTTCTTGGTGGCACTAGCACTCTGGAAAGGAAACATATGGTTTCTTTCTAATATCACTTTACAAATGGTCTTATTTCTTTTTTTCCTGCTTTTATTTTGCACACTTTCAGAAGCCTGCATAGTGCCTGATAGAGAAGTGTTAGTTGTCCTGTACAAATCCAATGGAGGTAACCTGTCCTTTTTTCGCATTTTTGTGAGATTGCAGCAAGTATTTTATTCGTTGTGGCTATCAGTGAAACTGTCATTTATAGAATTTGGTAACTTATGAATTTGAGTTTCACTCAACAGTCGACCTTTGTCGCTTCCTTATGTTCCCTTCCTGGCTGCCGCTATTAATTTAACAGTGGGTGTATTTTGGATAAAACTGCTACTTTCATTTCGCTTGTCTCTAAGTTTGAGCTGCTTTATGGAGATTTCGGGAAGCAGAATGTTCTCCTTGTTCTGATATCGATTCTATGATCCGTTTGAGTACTGAGTGTACTGACGGAATTATTTTTTTGACTAATGATGTAGTCCTTTTCGCATTTTATATTTATGTTATTTATATAGACCATAGTGTCATAATTAGTATTAATTTAAAGCGTTGCCTATGATTTCTGGTCAATCACCTATAGTAGTCATTAGCAATTGAACATAAACGAATTGTGGTCTTATACATCTAAACTTACTTAAGTTATAAATGCTAAGTTGAAGTAGTTTGTTGATCTGATTCTTCAACAATCAAAAAATTTGTTAGATCTTGTGGTTACTAAAATTGTTAATAATACCACAAATTTTAATATCAATTGTTTTGATCTTACGATTCGATATTTTAGCAAAAATTGATTTCATAATATCATTATTAGATGTAAAGATCATCTTGTATAGAAATATGCATGTCTCTGATAACTTTTTCCCGTGCAATTTTGAAATTTTTGTACTGCTCTTGTAAGCCAGCATCCATATCTTCCCCCATGATACTCATTTGTTATGACTCAACTCCAAAGGTATGCCAGATTGAGTCTTCTAAGTAGCAAGTCAAGAACAAAGGCAGAGCTTACTCTTACTCTCTTGTTTCAAGTCCCATCTTTTTAACTAACTCGACCAAGTGCTGATCTTGTTACTGCAGAATTCGAGTTTGAAAAGCGATAATTTCAGTTAGTTTTTGTTTTGGAATTGGACTATTATACAAAGGCATATAGTTCCTACATATAAGTTGAAGTACGCAATATTTTCGCGAGTGCTTGCCATCACTTCCACAATCTGCATTCTGAATTAGTCTGACTCATCCAAGTTATCAGTCCCTTCTATATGATATGTAATTGAGGCCATTATCTTTTGGTAGTCCATGTTGAGAAAAACTGCGAAGTTCTTTTGTGCCTTCTCCAAAATGTACTTGATGTTTTCATCAAGAGTGCACACAAATCGGAAATAAGTCTCATATTTAGAATCAACTTCAAGAAAGACTTGCCGGCGAGCTCTACGTGATTATAAAGTAATTTCAATAACTTATTTGGAATCCAGAGCATCGAAAGTAGAAGAAAGAAATTCAAGAAGGCACTGTTTGGTGAGTATCCCATCTGTATTCGCCACTGTATGAATCTATATCAGCCTAACCATACTTCAAAATTAGAACTTTTATGAATTAGAAATTATTGCATTTCTTGAAGTTCCAACAGTTCATTCTTGTTTTATTATTCCTGCTTTTTTATTTAATCGACGGTTTATTTAGTCCCTGACTTATTATATTTTCGACTTGAGTCTGATGCTGACCCATTTTTAGTAGAAGCAGCACCTGAATCAACTCCTGAAATAAGTCGGTATGCCAAATATCCGAGAGCTACACCGAGTCCCATTTTGCAGATCTCCGCAGTCGATATCTTATCCATAGTGACTGTAATTATAATTCATAAAAATCATATAATTTTGTGCTGGGACAGGTAACTATTGTAGAAAGTGTTATTTTTTGTAACCACTTGCACCTCTAGTGCCTATTTAAAGGGGACTCTAGTTAAAATATCTCCAATTTTTGTTTGCTTTGGCACTTTCATAAGCACTGCCTCTGAAACCTAGCAATATATTTAAATGTTATCTAGACTATATTACTTTTTAGCATCCCATGGTAATCCATTTTACATTATTTGTTTCAAGTTCTATTTTATTTTGTGTGTTTCGAAAGTTGAAGCAATTAAATCGAACTCATTAAACTAAGGGTACAAAATTATTAATGGAATCGAAAGCTCACTATCTTTTATTTCTGCTTTCACTCCTTCTGGTAGAGGTTGGTCTCTCTTCAAATATTTCCATCCCTTCTTCACACAGTAAGTTTTTATTTAGTTTTACTTCTCTTATTTTTTGTCCTTTTTCTTTTCTAGTAACTCATCTCTTGTTTTTTTCTTTTATTTTGCTTATTTTAAAAGTTCTGAAAGTTATTATTAACTTCTTGGAATAAGAAGTTCGATACAGTCTTAATATTTTTCAAGTGCAATTAAGGCTTTTGCATACCGATAATATCCTTTGACATAATTGGCATCAAATTTTAAGCATTATTTGCAATCTTGAACAACTTTTCCATAGTTTCTAAGCTTTAGATTCAGCTGTGCTCGATTTGCATGCACCTTTGCATTAATTTGTGCAGAAGGGCACTTTATATTAATCGCTTCAGTATATTTGCTGTAGGCTTACTTCATGTGATATAGCCCATTTGGACTTTGCTTCAGCTTTTTATTAGCTTGGCTCTGAATTAATCAACAATTACATTTAAATTTTATGCAACTTCATTTGGATCTTCATCCTCCTTCAATAGCATCAAGGCCTTAATATGCTCATTGCTCTAAGGGTCTTCTGGAAGGGTTTTCATAAACAAAGGATGATTTAGTAAGTAGTTAGTATTCTCGTCCATCTCCTCTTTAGTGAGAGGATGCTCTGGCTTGTAGTCGTCAGGGAAGTCGAAAATGTCCATATTCTATTATTGTTGAACTTTTTTAATACTTTTATTAACCCAATCTAACAACATTTTCAATCAAACAAATCTCTCAATCATAACTTAATTATTATCTCATTGACAATTATTTCATTTAAGCTATATGAACATTAAAACCGTTCTAAAAGATTTGATAAATTGCTGATATTTTAATTTTTTGTAAACATTGAAGATTTTATTATAAGCAAATAAATCAGGCACTCAGAATAAAATTGCTGCATAAAGAGACATTCAAAAATTATAAATAACTACTATTTTATGAAGACTCTTCTCTGTGAATCTTGAGGAGTAGAGAGCAAAATTAACTGCCTGCAATTAGTTTATGAATTATAATTTGAATTGAAATGCGACCCCGAGTAGCAGAAAGTCAAGTAAGTTTTAAGAAGAAAGAAGTGACAACTGAGACACCAATTAGGCAAATGAATAAGTCACAAGTGTCTGCAACCTCATAGATTTCGTAGTCAAGATCGCAAAAGTCTCTATCTCAAGGTCATCATCAAGCTTCGTTGAGATCGGGTCATCAGACCTTGCTGGAAAGAATGTAACAGCTTCCCGAAGATGTGGTAAAGCTCAAGCAGTAAAATGCAGAGCTGCGGATCATGGAATTATCTGAGGATGCGAGGCAAGGATTAATGAAACTACAAAGGTTCGATCGAGTCATATATCCGATGCAGTCTGATAAAATTCTAAAGAAGCCAATCGAGGATGAGCTAAAACGACTCGAAAAAATTAAGAATGAGCAGCTGGCCATGCGAGGAAAATATTATGATAACTAATTAACCATTACAGCCCTATATAATCACATCAAGCTTATTTTTGAAATGAACAGGTAGCTTGAGTAAAGAGAAGTTCTTAGAAAAGAAAAAGATGAAGCAGTGAGGAAAATGCATGAGCAAAAACGATAAAGTATCAAATAAGTTAGATAACTTAAGTAACAGATAAGAATGGGAACCAAGAGTGTTACCCCAGTCAAAGTATAACGAGCGGAATCTCCAGACCCTCCTCGTACAACTTCTATGAAAAAGTAGGAGCAAACGACCATTAATTTCATAGCTGCTACACTGAGAGGTAGAAAGTACGCAGAGGCAATAGAATAAATTAAAAAATTCATTAGTAAATCCAGCTAGAGTCAACCTGAAGCTTGTAAGTTGCTGGAGATGTTCTTGCCTGCTCTTGAAGACCAATTAACTACAATGGTTCAGACAAAAACTGTTTAGACGAGTCTCACATAAATCAATATTTTAATTGAGAAAACAAACAAAGAGATACGTATTAATCATTTCGATGAAATCGAGAAGATGAAAATAGAAGCACTTAAGAACACTTCAACCCATAAGAATATTGGATTACTTCTCTAATCAATTGTCAACATGAAGAAACTAGATGAGGCTGAGAAAAAGAAGAGACCAGCAGGCGATGATGGTAAAAGTTTATAAAAGGTATCTCAAAGAATTAAAAATTTATAAAATTAATTAAAAACTGCAAAATAAGAGCTTCTTAGTTAACGATCTGCTAATGCTGAAAATCTTAAGACAAAACAACTAATATAAAAACAAATGTAAAAGCAAAAAACTGAATTTTAAAAGATAAGAACAGAATTGGATAACTTTAAAAAGCAATAAAATGATCAGAAAAAAGTAGGTCTGAAAGTTAAATCTAATGAAGATTAAGTAAAAACTGTTAAATAAGATTTAAATAAATAAAGGATCGCTAAATTAAATTTGTAAAAATAAGTGCAAAGACTTCAAGAATTATTATCTAAAATCAAACAAAACTAATAAGACACAAAATCTTTGCGTTAACAGTTAAACAATTAAAGATCTGTAAAAGTCAATCTATAAAAATAAAATCAACGATTACAAAATTAAATTAAAACATTAAGAGATCAAATTAATAGTGAAAAAACAGCTCGAGAAGCTTTAGTAAAGTAAAATCAAAAAATTCAATCAGAAAACTAAGCATTTAAAAAGAATGAAGCAGAAACTAAAAGATCAAATGTCAGAGCTAAGCAAAATTAAGATTAATTACGTAACGTTAGAGAATTATTAAATGCTGAAAAATCTGCTAAAGTAAACTTATAAAAAGAAAATCAAAGACTTCAAAATTAATTAAAACCTCTAAAAGATCGGCTCACAAATGAGTCAATTAGTAAATCAACGTTGGATGCTGAATTGAAGAAAATTCAAGCCAGCAAGTCAAGCTTATAGTCATAAATTCAGAAACTGCAATCTGAATTGAAACCATTGAGAGTTCAAATAAATCAAGAAAGAAGCTAAAAACAGAATTTACAATAACAGCTATCACAATATGAGTTGTAAGTTGAAGTATCAAAGAAAAATGACTCTGAGTTGAAGAAAACAGCTGTAAGAGCAAAACAGATCGAAGACGAAGTTAAGAATTTAAAGTAGCAACTAAGCAGCGAGAGAAAATAAAAGAGCAATCTGCTTTAACAGGTCCATAATCTGTAAAGCTAAATATCTGAAAATCGAAAAAGCTCAAATGAGTTGAGAAAAGCAGCAACAAAATCTCAGCAAAATTAAGAAGAAGTAAAATCACTCCGAGATCAACTAAATGAAGCAAGAGCTACCAGTAATGATGCCTTAAAGCAGAATAGAACTCTTTAAAAACAAATCTAGCAGCTTCGAAATTAAAGCGAGAAAATAAAAAGACTATAGGGTGATCTAGATAGTATAAGAAGAAATGAAGCAGATTTAAGAAAGACAGCAAACAGAGTCAAAGCATTGGAAGATTAACTTAGAAAAAATAAATAGGACTTAGCTAATTAAAGAGAAAAGAATACTTAAAATACAAGATTGAAAAAGAGTTTAGAAGGACAGATTTAGAAATACAAAACCGATAACGAGAGGTTAAAGAAAATTGAAGTTGATCATGAGGAATTAAAAATAAGTCAAACATAATTTAAAAGAGGAAGTGAAAGATTAAAGCAGACATTAGAACAGATCAGGGTTGTTCGCGAATAGCTTGAAAATGAACGAGCAAAGAATTATTAAATTTCGCGATAGAAATAAAACATTTAAAGACAAATAGAAAAGCTGAGAGGATAAATTGATTTGTATAGAAGAAGCGAAGTTGAGAGTAAGACACGTTAATCATAAATTATTAAGAAGATATAGACTGAAGCTAGGACTAAATAAGAGCTGCTAATTCAAAGCCTCCAAAAAGATATGCGAGCTATTGAAATTGAACTTGAAAGTTCTTTAGGTTACGTTGAAAAAATTGCTAAATCTTTCGGAAATGGAAAGTCTGCGGATGAATTAGAAAAAATTAGAAAATAATTAACACATTCTCATCAATCTGCATCTAGAAAATTATTAACTCTACTTGAAGCTGTTATTCGATCGAATACTAAAACAAATGAGCTCGAAGCTTACATTGATCGTTTCGGAAAGGAAGAAAATGAGAAACGAAAAAAATCATAGCAATAGTATAAAATTTTATCAAATTAATTAGCATAAGTCAAACAAAATGCTAATGAAATCTGTCAATCTTTAAAATCAGCATCGAGAATATGGGCTCGAACAAAATTAGATCAATAAATATAACCAGAAAAAATACTTTCGATTTTAGTTTCAGAGTTAAAAAAAATTCGAAAAAACACGACTCTTTAAAATGTTGAACTAGAAATAACATCTTTAAGCGAAAGTTTGATTACTATGTTTATGAACTCAACAGCAAAGCTTGAGGACGGATACACGAAATTACTTTAGCAAAGCAATCGAGATATTTAAAAATTAAGCTATAAAGAGCATTCACTTCTCCAAACTCTAGCTGAGAAAGATCAAAAAATAAAAGTATTAGAAGAATAAATTAAAAACTCGAACGAAACTTTGGAACAAATAAACAGACAGTGCATGACTTATATCAGGTAGATCGAGAGAATTGCTAAATAACATGAGAAGGTCATTAACGATGCTAATTTAAATGAGATGGAACTTGAAAAGTAAATTCAAAACAGCAGCAACTTGAACAAAGAGCTCTTCCAAGCCAAAAAATAAATCAACAGGATTACTGGTTAAAAGGATATTATTGATGTTAAGCTTCAAGAAGCACATCAATAAATAGCTCGACTTAAAAAGCATACTCAAGACTATGTTCAACAGGAACGAAAAGTTCTTTAAACACTTGAGCTGGAAGGCAAAGAAAAATAAAAATTCCAACGATAGCTTGAGTCGCTTCAAAGATCACTGTAAAAAGTGGATAGAGAGAGATAGTTCTATGAGAAAAAGACTAAAGCTCAAGATCTATAACTTTTGAAACTTAAGTAGTTGTAGATTCAGTTCCAAAATAGCATTCAAGAAAATTAAATGAAGTTTAATACTCTTAACAATGCAGTTACAAGTCGGGAAAAGTAAATTCGTAATTTCCACTAAAGAGTAAGAATTACTTCAGAAGAAAAAGAGAAGGCTGATGTTCAGATCATTCACCTAGAAAAAGAAGTAGGAAGATTAAAGGCAGAGGTCGAAAAGGCTAATCGACTTACAAGCAGTAATTTGTAAATCGCAGAGAGGCAAAAGTATGATTTTAGCAGATAAATTTAAAAGCTGAATACACAGATAAAATTTGAAATTGAGGAAAAAGAAAATGAAAAGAAGCATTTTGCGTCTATTATAGCCAGACTAGAGAAAAACTTAGGGGATGCTGAGTCTCATCGACTTCAAGAAGTGAAGGAAATTCAAACGAGAATGTAAATTATGCTTAAAGATAAATAAGATGCCAGAAGATAGCTCGAGCTTGATCAAAACAAGTATCGAGAAAAACTCCGAGAACTAAATAGAGATCTGTAGCTGACTAGTAACACAGGTGAAAAAGAAAAGATATAAATGCGTAGACAAATTGATCGCTTAACTCAATAACTGAATACAACAATTGATAACAACGAATTTGAAAAAGGTGAACTACGTAAAACAGTTTAGAAATTACTTGCAGAGAAACAAAAAATATTACAAGAGAGAATCGAGTAGAAGCGTATTTACCAGGAGTAAGTCGATCGAGCCAAAAATGATTAGTACCAAGCCAATTATGAGAAACTGAAAAAACAAAGATAGTAAATACGAATTCTGCAAAATGAAGTCGACCATCTTCAAGGAGTCATTGATGCTAACGAGATCAGCTATAACAGAATTGTGGAAGATAACAAATTAATGTGTGAGAAAATTCTTGAATTCGAAAACAGCGAGAAGAATTACCATCAGTAAGTCCAGTTGCTTAAAGATAAATCCATGGGTGACTTAAGTCATGCTCACTTGCAAGTTGCTAGAAATGCATAGCTTGTAAAACATGTTGAAAAATTAGAGGCTCAAGTCAAGGAATTTGAAATAATCATAGCTACCAGCAATAAGTAAATTCAATTTGTTAACACCTATAAAGATAGAGTTAAAGATTTATAAGTGAAAGTAGATGAGTTACATCACGAAAACATAAAGCTTAAAATTCATGAATAAGAAAACTTGAAACAATTAACTAAATTAAGAGAAGACAATATTCAACTAAAGACTTAAAATGCAGCTATTGATCGGTAACTTTATGCTTTAAAATCACGCCCTGATGGATCTCAAAGTGAGGCTGTCCTTTTAACAAAATATGAAGATATGGCCCGAAAGTACGAACAAGTAAATGAGCAAAGTATAAAGTATAAGCTGGAGACTTCCAACTTCGAAAGACTGCTAAAATAAAAAGAATTAGAAACATTGAAAGCATTGGAGATCAAACATTTGCAAATGGAGAAGGATATGATTTAAAACAACTGGAAGCAAAGAATGGATGGACTAAATGAGCGAAACAAATAACTATCTAAATAACTCGATAGCATGAGAACTAATTTTGAAGCCAAGAAAGAACAGTACAGTAACGAACTAGTCACCTTTAGAATTTAAAAAGACAGACTTTAAAGATCACTGTCTGATGCATAAAAGAAATTGGCCTAGCTAAAGTAGTAACATGCTAAATCTGTTAATGAACTCTTGATTAGAGAAGAGTAGAAGAAGTTAAGTGCCTAAAAATACAACAGCTTACTGAAAAACTTTGATGAGAAATCAAAAGATTATGAAAGAGCTGATTCATAACTTAAGAATAGCACCCAAGAAATAAAACAACTAAGTCAGCAACTTATTCTGAAGGATGAAGCAAGCAACAGATAAATTCAAAGAGCAACTTAGCTACTGAATATTAAAGTTGATGGATTAGAAAAATAGATATAAGCCAAGCGAAAAATAATTGAGCAAAAAGAGTCATAAATTCGTGAATATATTGCCAAATTATCGCTTCAAAACAGTGAAAATCAATCTCTATACACAGAAAAGCAGATACATTTCCAAACTAGCTCAATGATGCTTTAAAGAACTGCAGAAGATCTTAGAAAATAAAACGATCGACTTCATTTACAGTTAGATTCAACGACAAAAAAGCTGTAATAAAAGATAATCGAAGCCTCTAATTTGTTGATGGAACTCAAGCAAGCTCAGTCGGATAAATTATTCTCAGATGAGCAGTTCAAATATAAAATTGAAACACTTACTAACAAGCTGAACGATTCGCAAAGATAGGTGGACTCGTTAAGGGGTGAACTTAAAAATATTAATTCTTTATTTGAAAATGAGAAACTAAAATTCAAAGAAGAAAGAGATAAACTTTAGAAATCAATCGGATAATTTACGAATAGAGGAAGACTTTTGGAAGATGCTCTTCAAAAACTAAGGATATAAAAAGCAACTATATTAGAAAGATAAAAAAGTCTTAGAGCTCAGCTTTAGGCTCAATAGCAAGAGTTGATGAAAGTCCAAGCAAATCGTACCAAGGTTGAAGGAGGTACTATCAAGATAAAAGAATAGAACCGTTACTTGAAATAAATAGTACATATGTTGGATACTAACTACGTTGAAGATGAGGAATAGGATCAAAATGAAATTAAAATTCTTATGAAAATTAGTTAATAGATTACTTACCTAATCTAAAGAAATATCCAGCTCGAAAATTAATTGAAGTTCAGCTCAGGAAAGTCTCAAAACAATGATGGATAATGGTTGTCTTCTCTTGAGTTCTTAATCTAGTCGCTGTTAGAATATTTGAATGATAGCGAACTCATCGGACACAAGAACATTACAAAGTTCGTATACAGTGCTTAGTTCAAGGCCGAAAGCTTGCACGATCATAAGTAAAAGTACATGGTCTATGTCTAAAACTTTATTAAAGAACTATTCCAAAGTGTGGTTGCCGAGTTGTCTTAAAATATTGCTTTATACGAACGAACCTTCGGAGATATCAAGAAATTCGTGGAAAGCTTCTTCAGCAGTGGAGACCAAAGATATCTAGAGTCCTTAAGAAAGTGTTTGAAGAAGATGGAGGGGTGATTTATTATTCACGTTCATATTTTAATTATATAATCATCATAGATCATTATTCATTTTCTTCATCACGAAGTATCCTGCTGTTAGAAGCAGCAAAGGTAGAGTAAAGTAATACATTGGTCTTTCTTTTTTTTATTTTTATTAAACTTTAGGGTGCAATTGCTTGACTTGTTTGATTAAAGCTGTAATATTGAATGGAATTCTATGATTAAGGGGATTCCAACCATTCTAATTTGGAGGATAAATATAATTTCCTTGATCATTTTACACAAAGGCTTCGTTCCTAAGACTCACGTACTTTCCAATCCTGAGATCTCCTTCTGCTAATCCGTTCGGGCGAATTTAATGAAACGTGAACAAATACTAAATTTCAGTCACAAATAGAGACCAAAAATCTTAAGAATGTTCATCAGCCGCACAGATTTAATAATCTTTAGCGAATGAGCTTTCTTAGAACTTACTACTGTATTTAACAATGTAGATAGTGATTTCCCGTCCCGGCTGAGGGCATACCGCTTATTTTAAATATATTACTTTCATGCCCGCCCGACACTTCATTTTGATAAAGAGTCCAACCAACATATTCCAGGCTTTGCGGAGGTCATCATGATGTACAGATAGATGAAATTTCCAGTCAGGGATGCGGTGTTCGAATTCATTTTGAGCGTGCCAGTAGACCCTTGTCTTAAGAGTGTAGAACTTAATAAAGCCATTGTTGCATAGACACTCGTAGCCTTGTTGTTCGACAATTTCGTATCTGTGCTATTCAAAGTGCTCGTAAGAGAATGATTTTGGTACTGAGAGAAGATCGATAGGCATATCTTCCATTTCGGTCTTCAAATTGGCAGATTTTATTTCCTACATTAGTATATTAATTATAATTAAGTTCTATCCGAGGGCACAGGATAAAGTAACAAATCATAGTTTTTCGCCACAATTTATAAATAAAATTAATACAAATGCTTCTGATTCTAATCTAAACAAGTAAGCTGAAATGCTAAGAATATCTATAAATTAAGGACTTTTATGTAGTATTTTGAACAGTCATAAATGCTTACATTTGATATAATTGAGATGTCAAACTTATAAAACATTAATAAGTTCCACAGTCTCTCATGGCCGATCAGATCGACCAGCTTATTAAACTGCTTAAACTAGACTTGCTCGACTCTAACAATTCGCTTAGTTTTGTCAAGGAAAAAGTAGGACTAAGACCTAGTCAACTGGCCTTTGCCATTATCGTGTTCTTGCTTATCATTATCATCATTGCGCAAGCTTCCACTATTGTGCTAGCCATTGCTTGCTATCTAATACCCGCCTATTTTACAGTCATTTCGTTGGGAGATCGAAATCATGATAATGACGTGAAGTACTCTACTTATTGGGTTCTGTTCATGGTGCTTGAAATTTTTGAATTTCTATTCAGATGGCCATTAGGACTTACTTTGTACACATTTGTACGAGTTGCATTCACTGTTGCCATGCTTCATCCTCAGCTTCAGTTAGCTCAAACTCTATACTACAAAGTAATTAGTCCTTATGTAATGGGCTATGAGGTTCCCCTTGACGTCAAGATTCAGCAAATTGTGCATCAAAATAGTGAAAAATTTTAAGAAATGGCTGAGCAAACTAAGAAACAGTTTTACAAGGAAACCAAGAAATTCACCTGATCTACTTGATAGTGTAACATTACTTTAAAATAATGAAACAGAAATGTCAAAGTTTACTTTAATTTATTTGAAATTTAAATGAATCAGCCTAGAACCATATCAGATGGCCAGCGCACTAAGGTCATTTACTCCCTTATCAAGGAGGGCAAGTACCAAGATGTATTAAACATTCAATTTAGGCTATTAATCACCTAAACTATGAGCTCCAGTTTTGTCCTCGTAGCCGCTCAATGTCATTGCTAGCTTACTGCTACTTCATGAGCCAGGACTTTCTAAATTCGGCAAGAGTTTATGAACAGCTGACTAAGTACTATCCTGACGTTACTGAATACAAATTGTACTTGGCTCAGAGTCACTACAAAAATGGAGATTTCGTGCAAGCACTTAAAGTGACCCAGGCTATTCAAGATCCTTCATACCAGCACAAAATCATCCTATTGCAGTCTTTAATCAGATACGAACAAGATGAAATACAACATGCTAAGTCATTGCTTAGACAGGGCAACCAGGAAGACCCTGATATTGTAGTTAATGAAGGATGCATTTTGTATAAATAGGGTAAGTACGAATAAGCCAGAACTCGTTTTCACGATGCAATGAATGCAACTGGCTACGATTGCGAACTTGCCTATAATATTTCCCTATGCCACTATAAAATGAAGCAATTGGCTCCTTCCCTCAAGTATATTGCATAAATCATTTAAAAAGGAGTAAAAGAGCACCCTCAGTTAGGTGTAGGTTCTTACGCACCTGATATTGATGTGAAGAGTGTTGGAAATTCTCAAACTTTAAAAGAAACTGCTCTTATTGAAGCGTTTAACTTAAAGGCCGCTATATAATACACGATAAAAAATTATGCAGCAGCTAGATAGGCTCTACTTGATATGCCACCCCGATCTGAGTAATAGCTGGATTCAGTTACGTTACTCAATCAAGCTTTAATGAACATTGACGAAGATGCGAATGGATCATTCAAGAAACTCAATTTCTTGCTTCAAAACCCTCCGTTCTTGCCTGAGACATTCAGTAATTTGCTTTTGCTCTACTGCAAATTCGGGTACTATGATCTGGCTGCCGATGTGCTGGCTGAAAATTCAGAGTTCATTGATAAGATGCCCAACCCTTCTGAGTTCACATTCATTGATGCCATCATTCTTCAAAAAGCATCTCCTGAGGAATCACTCAGAAAGCTCGATATTATTGCTAATGGACACATTGATACTCTCCGTCAGCTGACTAAAAGTATTCAAGACGCCAGACTTGCCAAAGATAATGAAGGTATCAAGAAATCTCTCAAGTAGTTTGATGATTGTCTCGACAAATACATTCCAGTCCTCATGTCCCAGGCTAAAATCTACTGGGATAAGGAGAACTATTCAGTTGTGGAAAAGTTGTTCAGGCAAAGTGCAGAATTTTGCGCAGATCATGATATCTGGAAACTAAATGTTGCGCATGTATTCTTTGTGCTTGAACGCTATAATGAAGCCATTCGCTATTATGAGCCCATTGTAAAGAAAAATTACGATAATATGTTAAGTCTGACGGCTATTGTTGTTGCAAATCTTTGTGTCAGTTATATCATGGTTAACAAAAACGAAGAAGCCGAATAAATCATGAAAAGACTTGAAGCAGAGTAAGAGAAGGCTGCTGAAATGGCAGAAAATTAAAAACAAGTACAAATAATTTAATATAGGCAAATCATTATCATTTATGCATTGTTAACTTAGTAATCGGAACTCTGTATTGCTCTAAGACTAATTATGATTTTGGTGTGGGCAGAATAATAAAATCATTATAACCCATTCAGAAGAAGTTGAACACTGATACTTGGTTCTACGCCAAAAGATGTTTCCTGGCTCTACTTTAGAACTTAGCAAAGCACATGATTGTTATCAAAGATACAACAATCAGTGAAATTGTAGACTTTTTGGATCTAGCTGATGAACACGGAAAGACGACTCCCACTGTCTTCAATCCCTTGGAAGAAATTGACGAGAAGCATACGGTATCTTATGAAGCAAGAGAACTTAAGAGAATGTACAACAAAATGAGATGATTATAAATCCATACAGATTATATTAATAAGACAATAGAACATTATGAAATGAATTATAATATTTCTTCGATGAAGGACCATCACGCCAGCTACCTAAGCTGCTAATAACATTACTAAGAGTAAGCTATTCGTTATATCAGACTGTCAGAGCTAGTTAAAAAATCGTACGAATCCTGCTCAGATTTGTCACTTTATGTGGAAATCGATTAGATCACACAATGGGCACAATCGTAAAACCTAAAGCCATTATTAATTACATCACAATAGTTCGGGGGAATGAAAACTCTACTTTGCTAATTTATAAAGCATGTCTAAAAAGGGAGGACTAACTGCTTTGTCATCAGTGAGTTTGCATCCGTAAATGCCTATTACTCTGAAATTCTGTACCGTATCACCATGCAACTAAGGACTCACTTAGGAATTAACCAAAAAGTTTAGCTTAACGAATAGAAGCTTCGACAATACTTTAGTTATTGGCTTGAAATTGCTGATGATCGGATTGAAAAAGACTATCTCAGCTATGCGAAAGATGAGAAAAAACAGATTATCATCGTTATTGAAGGAGTTGACAAAGTTGTCGATAATAAAAATCAACCAGTCAGACCTTCCTTCTGGTTACCTGATGTGAACTTGAAAAATATCAAAATTATATTAACTGCTCAAAATAGTTCAATTGCTGCCGAAAGTTTACTTCCTTACGTATCCCAAAAAATAGACTATGTTATATCGAACTCGAAAATATCAGCAATAAAATAAAAACTATTTGAAAAGAATTTAAAATTAAAGCAATTCGATTCGACAACACACTTTGGAGATTTGAAAATCGCTTGTAAAATTTTATAATCTCATCCCAAATTTTAAGTAACTTAAAATAATTTAAGTTTTTAAGAATTCTTTATAAAATTCATAAACTATGCATCCACTTTTTTAGATTCAGCTGACAACATTTTGAAAATGTTAAGCTGCTTAATATGGAGTAAAAAAGGTATTTCCAAACAGACCTTGAGGAGATGTTTCAAGTTTTCTAGTTAATCCACTTAGAAATTTTTATCTACCTTTAAAGATATCATAATTTGTGATAATGAGAACTTTTTAATAATAAGCCGTAAAATGAGACAGTTTATTACAAAAATTGTCTGCTAAAAGTATAAGAACGAATAAAGTATTAAAAAACGAGTACATTCTGCGATTTCGAAAGCTTTGAAAAAAGAAAGTTATACTGTCAACACTCTATAAGAAATTATTTACCACCAAATTTCTTCGAATAATTTTATTGAACTTAAAGAGCTTTTAAGCAGGATTGAAAATTTTTTGGTACTTTACACTCCGCTAACCAAACATTTACTTTGTGTCTGTTGGTTTCAATTAGAGATCCAATTTCAATATGACCCAGTTTTTGAGTATAATAAGGCCATCGAACGTTTCCTTAGTCACTACTATCCATCCACAGAGGAGACCTTCAAAATCATCTTCCAGCTGTCCCTTTTCTTCAAATAGTATTCTTAATTCGAAAACTCAAAAACACCTCAGTTTAGGCATCCACCAATTCGTGGTGAAGTTGAACAGCTGAAGGAAATTTCAATTTTTGACGAGCTCTCTCTAATGAACATGTATCAAAAATGCAAAGTTAAAAATAAATAGACGCTAAGAGATAGTATGTCAAGCCCTACTGATAAAATTAGTTAGAGTAAATAAAAATAAACAACAAAAGAAAATTAGAATTCATCGTAACCCAAAACTGAAAATGTATAGGCTATAACAACTACAATTAATAGCCAAAATGAGGGTAAATAAGTATAAAAATTAAACGTGCGGATAAAGTTTCATCAATAGAAATTCAAGAGCCTTTATTTACAATAAATGTAGCCTTATGTTAACGAGTTCTACGTCCTCAAGAAGAAAGCACTGACTAGCAAAAAAGATCAACTGCTTGATGAAGACTCAGATGATTCCGAGCATTAACTGGACGAAAGCAAAGTAGACCTTTAGAAAATGAAAAAGTGTCTGTTATTGAAAAGATTTTCTGATTACTGCGAGTAGGAGTATCACCGTCACAGTGAAAAGAGGTCATTTTATTACTACAAACAGTGGATATGGATGCAGTTTCCATGGATTTGTCAGTCTCTCAACAGTAACTACTCATAGCTAATTGAGAAGTGCATGAGAAGTCCAACCGAGTATATGTCTATTGACGTTGAATCAAAACTTATCAGTGAGGCTGTTAAAATTGCGAAAATTGCGAAGTAGAACAAAAGACAAATTTATGAAGATAGCGGCAAGATTCCTATATCAAGTACTAATAGTAAGTGCGGACTCAACTAAAAAGATATTACCTCTAGACTTAAAGCAAAAATGGGAACTATTAGTGTTACAGAAAAGTAGAAATTTGATATCAGTAAAATAGATGAATAGCTTGAGAAAAATAAAAAGAATAAAAAAGCTAAACAAAATAAACAAGTTAATGATTCCACGATATTCATGACAGATCTTACAATGTCTCAGAGCTACGCTTAATAAAAATAAAACACAATACTTAAAACAAGCAGATTACCAAATATTTTGCAGATGTCTAGACTTTCATCTAGCAAGTTGTCTCAAAACATCGAACTTACAGAGACAAGATAATATAGCATGTTGGTTACAAAGTATGATGAGCTACGCTACTAAAATGAGCAACTTGCTGAGAAAATTAAAGTGATCAAAATGAATAGAAATTCACTCCAAGAAAATAGCAAGTAAAATGAAAAGGAATTTATTCGATTAGAGATTTAATAGTTTAAGCAGCGAAAAATAAAAATGATGAAGAGCTATAGCATCCAGTAGGCCCTTCGGGCTAAACTCGAAATGATTGTCAAACTCTGTGACATTAATAAATCTCATGGTTCTGAAAGTGCAGATTTAAACGGATTTCTTAATTCTCTGAAAACTATGTTTAAGATCGAAGAGAAAAATTTAGAAGATATCAACTCTAATGGCAAAAAGACCATATAAGATGTAAAGGCATAGTACCGCAAAGTAAAGGAAGATAAGGCAAATGCGATTATGAGACTAAAAAAATAGAAGGGAAAATTTGAACGTAGTATGTCTTCAAATTTACTTAATTATGGCTGCTAGAAGATAAAATAGAAATCGAAACACCAGAACAAAAAAAGGAAGAAATCTATTTGCAAATAAGATGCTAAGAAAAGAAGCAAGTTGGATAAATAATTGGATCAAGTAAACATGCAAATTAAGTCATTGACCTAGAATTTTGGCTTTTCTATCGGAGAAACGGAACAAAATTAAAGTATCTTGGCGGAGTTCGAGCAGAAAATGGACAAACATAACTAGATTTAATGGAAGCTAAATGAACTTGTAGATTAAAATTTAAAACAAGAAGCAAAACTGCTTGAGATGTAAGAGAAGTTGAATGTAAACAAAGGTCATCGCTAACATCAGAAACAGCTGGCCCTTCGTAGTATTCAGACTTCCACTCAATAACATCTTCATAAAGCTCAGCAAAGAATTTAGTGTCTTAAACAGTGCTTCGTTCTAATTGATGAGAATAAGTAAAATCAACATGTATCTGCTGAAGCATGATTGCAATCTTCATATTTTTGATTGTTGGAAATCTGTTATTAAATATATTTAAAAAGTACTTTGCTGATAATTTTAAGGCACAATGATGAACTAAGGCAGCTAAAAATATGAAGAAACTGCTAGTATATGGAATAATTAAAACAAAAGCATTCCCATCAATTAATTAGGACTAAGTAAACAGCTGTTACTACCTGCTTCAGATTAGATTTACATTTCTTCCATGATCACTAACACTTTCCGATGCGATTATGTTTTGGTGCATTTAAAAAACTAGAATGACAGTAGAATTAAATTAAGGTCAGAATTGGTGGAGAAATATCTAGCGCTTAATGCTAACCAATATGTGTTCTTTACCGCTCTCTTCTACATGGAGAAATACCTCGACAAAGTATCGAGTCCTACTGAAAAGCTTAACCTGCTACCTTTAAGTTGCCTCATGTTAGCAAGGAAATATCAGAAAGGCAAATATCCTAATTTTGACACTTGGCAGTAAAAACTTCAGTTGAGCATAAATAAGCATGAATTATTCGAAATGGAAAATTAAATCATTTGTGTCTTATAATTCTAACTTGAACCCATTACTAGGTTCAATTTCGCTACTGACTTGTTCTTAAAAGTGGTCTTGAGTTAAAAAATACAACATTTTTGTTCATACTTGCTTGATCTTTCGGTTTTCATTACCTCTATCAATGTAAAGGCCGATCAGACTGTAATGTAGTTCACTGAGGCTGAAATAGGTCTTTCTGTGATCAGATTGGCTTGCTACTTCTTTAATACTGAACAACTGGCAATGATCCCTATTTTATAACTAGGGTACAACATGCAAAGAATTCACGAATGTTGCTCAATTTTGTTTCAATTAATTATGAATAAGCGATTAACAGGACTCAAGCAAATTCGGCATCGATATAGAAGAACAAAATTTATGGAAGTTGCAAAAATTTAGTTCTTCAAAATTCAGCAACCTTAGATCTTGCTGTAAAAATAGAAGGACACTGCTGATGAAACTGAGTAATAGGCCAAAGCTAGCATCGTATAGAGTGAATCTAGGGCTTGAGATCCTATTATTAACTCTGATATTTAATAATAAATTGGGTATAACTCATGAAGATCTAGAAATAAAAACACAGTCCTGTTGAAAGCATCAAAGCCAAGCATCAAAGTGAAATATGATGTTTGAATATTCTGGTCTTATTTTGCGAGAAGGTGTTCGTATCATTTATATTTAATTAAATAAAATATACAGATGGCAACCCAACAGGATCCCAACAACTACTTCTTCGGCTACATCGGAGTCGCATCAGCTCTCATATTCGCTAACCTAGGAGCAGCCTATGGTAGTGCTAAGGCAGGCGTTGGTATCTGCTCAATGGGTGTCCTCAAGCCCGATCTCATCATGAAGTCAGTCGTGCCCGTAGTCATGGCTGGTATTCTCGGTATTTACGGCATGATCGTGGCTGTCATTATCGTGCAGAAGAGTAAACTTTGCCTAATCTAGTCCCCGGAACCAACTATGGTGCCAATGCTGCTTATGCCCATCTCGCTTCAGGGCTTTGCTGCGGCTTCAGTTCTCTAGCTGCCGGTCTAGCAATCGGAATCGTAGGTGATGCAGGTGTTCGAGCAAACGCACAGCAAGACAAAATCTTCGTCGGTATGATTCTCATTTTGATTTTCGGAGAAGCCCTCGCTTTGTATGGTCTCATCGTATCTCTCATCTTAACATCCCAAGGCGGTTGATTGTAGTAATGATCATTAGTGTGATTCCTTATATTTAACTCAGTTTATTAGCAATTTTACTCACTAGATTCAGGTAGAAAATTTTGAATTAAACCAGAATTATGAACCAAATATCTAATATATTTTATTAGAGTTGTCTAGATTTAAATGGAATCTATTAAAATAGCTTATTACATTTTTATTTTGTCCTTGAATAAATTTTACCTATTAAACTTTTGTTGTCAAGCTTGCTGCCATACAATAGGTCTAATATAAAACTAGGTGATATTTTATTCAATACAAGATTAGTCTGAACCGCCATCCGCTACAAATATCGACTCAAGGGCATAAATTTGGTGACTTAAGCAGAATAATTGATAAATAGTAAATTATATGATTAATTGTTATTGAAATAAGTACATGCAAAATTATAAATTGGGTTATAATAATTGCCCAGTATTTTCACAATGGCTCAGTTAGAACAAATTGCTACAAACTTGATGAAGACATGCGAGCACAACACAGCTGTAATCAAAGAGGCTGAAAATCAGCTTGAAAAACTTAGTCAGACTGAAAACTTCGCATCCCTGATCCTTGCCATACCGCAGATGGAGGGAGTATCACGTACTAAAATTATTTCATAGTCAGCCGAACTCTCGAGAGTGGCCACAATATACATGCTAACATATGCTAGAAATCTAGTGTTATGGCGGAACCAAGCAATGACGAATATCGCAGCCCAACAGATGCTTGACTTCGTGTCTAAAAACTCAATAGATTTCAAGTACAAGGACCAAGTAGGAGCAGCCTTACAGTATCTAATCCAGAAAGATCAACATAACGTAATCGTATATGCTTTTCTGTCCAACATGACTTAAATATTGCACACTGCTCTAAAATCAGCGCCAAACTAGATCAACTTCGAGTTCATCACAATCATGTCGGAAGCTCTAGCTGATAAAGTAGTGCCAGCCACAGGCTAGCAAGCTCAGAAGTACATCTACGAATCTTTTATTTGTCTTAGCTCACTAATATCGAAAATTCTAGGAGTTGCTAACAATTTTGTCAGTACAGATCTATCAATTGTTGAGAAAGCTTTACTATTAAGCACTAAGATGCTAAAAACGTTGAAAAAGTATATAAAGAAGTTCATGTATTTTAACTCTAAAGTAACATAAACTGTACACACACCGTAATTCTTAGCACTGATAAAATAAGTTCTAAATTTCAATCTTCCTTAAAACACTCTGAGTTTGCCAATATTATACTTGAATACAAACAAGCAACTAAGCTCAAAACTGTTACAATACTTTCACAGCATAAAATCAATTACAATTTATATTTTGACTCAGTCTTTGAGAGTTGTCATTTATTCGAACAACTCATCTAGTCAGAAAGTCGACGCTCAGATAATTGCCAAGTGTCCCTAGTTCATTACTGTTTTCGTAGATGCTGTTAACGGTCTGCTCTAAAAATGTCCGTACTACAAACTGGCAAGCAAAGTAAAAGTTAAAATAATACAATAAATTTATAATTTTCTTATTGCTTGTCTTAGATGTGGTAAGTTCTACAATGCTCTCAGCTAGCTCAGATCGACTATTATTTTTTCATGCATTTTCAAGACTTTGGCTTTTAGTCCATAAGACTACGAAAACTACTACAATGACCCATAATAGTTCGTGAACTCGCTATTCCAAATCGTGGAACTAGATGCTGGTTTTCTAGCCAACAACTAAAAATCTGACATGGATGACGAAGTGCTCGACATCTAGATTTTCGATACATTAAAAACACATTCTGCCAATTTGCTTAAAAATTATGTGAAGTACATCGATGGCACAACAGCAGAGATCAGTTTCTATCTAATCAATGTTATCGATGACAAAATCAACCTAGAACTCAGCAAGAATCTCATGTTTTTAATACTGTGTGTCCTCAGAGACGAACTTCAAACTAGAAGCGATTTTCTGTATAAGGTCAAGAAAGTTGTCTTCAAGAATCTTAGCGATTTGGAAGTGCCATTGAAAAGTGTGGAATAACCCTATAGTAACACAAATGGTAAATTTATAGATGTAGAATACTCGCTTACAATGTTCACGCTCAACCAGTTTCTAGTTCTGTTCAATGCGACGATACAAGATGCCAACTCAGTGGATAAAGCATTTCAGATATGCGAGAAATTACTAAAAAATGATAAAGTTGAAGCAGTGCCAAAAATATTCGCAGCTGAATTGCTCTTCACAATTATGGACAAAACATAGTAGAGCACGATGTATGCCCGTCGGACCATTGAACTATTGAATCAGATATTGTCAGCCAAGAAACTAAATGTGCGATATTTGTAGTGTATACTAGAAATCATAAAGTAAGTAATTTATAATGCAGGTAAAATGGAGCAGTGTTCAAGAAGGACTACTCGATGCTCATTTAAATGATATAGAAAATTAGCGCATTTCTTGTCAATTAGCTGTGCAAGTAAAATAAAAATGTAGAAATTACTTCCATGTTGTGGCATATTTTTTAGGAGCTCGCCACGAGCAAAGTACTAAATGGTCTATTAGTGGATACACTCAAAAGAGCAACTCAGCCTCTCATCAACTTAATAAATGGAGAAAATTAGATATAGTTATAAGAAAAAGTGTATAACTTAATGGAGAAAATAATCAAAATTACTGGAGGTATTGGACAGTTCTAACTTCAAATATTAAGCATATTGCCAAAAACATTCTATACTGGGAAAAAGAAGAGAACTCTTTCCTCTTGCTTCTCATTACTGCAACTTATTATTCTGTATGGTAAATAGGGTCTTACTTCAAACTTGATGACTACTAAGAATTTGATTGTGCTCTGTTTGGACGGAATAACATCAAAATCAGTAAATTAAGTAACACGTAAAGAAACATAATGTCTTTAAGGAATTTTTATTGTGCAGAGTTTAATTATTTCAGTTGGCACTCACTTCACACAAGAAATGTGGGTAACAATTACGACATGTCTCGCAAACAAGTTGCGCAATGAATTACTTATTTACGATTTTGTGAAGGCCTCAATTATTTCTACGCTTAGCCTTGTTATTTCTACGGCTTCTAATTGCTTCAGTGCTTCAGACAACTAATAATTAATGAAGCTGATACTGAAAAATTTAAGCTGTTTAACATTTTATGAACCGATGAAACTATTCATAATCGCAATGTCAAATTTGCTACAACAGACTCACTTGCCGTTCGTGTCTGTGAGATACCCTTATTTACTCGACTGCACAGTGACTTTACTAAAGCAAGCAATTGTAATAAAGCCTACATCAAGTAGCGAAACTGAGGAGATGGACTCGGAGTCCAAGCATTATCTTAAAATTTTGAAAAGTGTTAGGAATAGTTAAGAGGGCGTAGATTAGTTTTCATGTTTCAAAATGGCAATCATGAATATCAGGGACAAAAATAGAGATTTACTTGAGAGTGCACTAAGTGAGCTCCCTGCTGTAAAACAGACATATTTTAAGGATATGCTGGCTATGCGCAAAGTAGGAGAGAATCCACGGGTAATATATAAAGTGAAGAATGTGCCTAAAAGTGAAAGTACAACCATGTGATAAATTAAAATATTTATTTTCATTAATAAGATCAATAATAGATATGAATATCAAATCGCTTGTGATTGCTGTTGACTATTAAGATGCTCCATCAGCTTTATTATTTACTTCGCATCGTCACCGAATTAACTTTCCAACCTATAGTTAATAAATCTTGACTGCTCAACGCTGGAATCTAGCTCAAGCAAATCTTTTATTTTGCGGGTCTTGATGCACAGATCAACAAACTATTCAAATGATACACTTTTTCGTGATTTTCTTTTAGAAAAGCTCTGAAATTGATGATAAGCAAGCAGAGTTCTGTCACAGAGGATGAGACACTCTAGTACGAAATGTTGAGTGTTTGAAGGCCATTGACTGCAAACTCCTGACAATAGAATGGCCAAACAGGACTTAATCTCATCATAGTTTACAGAAAGTGCGCACAAATACTCCAAGAATGTTAACTAATTAATGAGAAGAGCCCTACCAGCCATTTTAGGTAGATTTTTGATCACATACTTTAGTCTATCTCTGCTTTATAATCCAGCTTGCATAGGAGCATCAACAAGAAATCTAATGAGCTCCACAGTGTTGCCATCATTGATGTATGGCACAGTTGTCCGGGATTTGTCCATGAACAAGCAAAAATAGGCAGCATGGTAGAAGTTTTCAGTGTGAGAGAGGTAATCAAAAATGAGTCTAAAATTGTCTGAATTTTTGCTAAAACCAGCTGCAAAACAAGGATCGAATAATTAATGAACTGCTTTGACTCCAACCTTGCATTTTTCTCTAAAAGCTTGTTGTTCAGCTTGAATAATTGATGAGCCTCGATCAGGCCCTTCGAGCAGGCTCATTATGTTAGATTTCTCACTTTTGGACAGTACAAAAGCTCTCACCATTTGGTTAAGGACATAAACGCATTTACATCTATTGAGTATTTTGTAATATTTACTCTAACCGTTATGACTATTTTCGTCTTCCATTAGATTAACATCTACCCCTTATGGCCTGCGTTCCTTGTTTTCTTGCTGGCTGACAGCGTAGGCTAACAAGCTTGCAAATTGAATCATGGACTGTAACTGACTTTCAATTCGGTTATGCAAGCTGGCCTCCATTTCTGGTTCAATCATAGACTCCACTCGGTTTGACAGATATGGGAGTAACACCTATTTCAACTGAGAACATACACTATCAAGAATAGATGTCAGGTAGATGACGAATCTACTAAGACCATTGGGCAAGTAAATTCGATGCGACTACTTCTGAAGATGGGCAATCAGTTTGTTCGCCGTAAGTGGACTCTTCTCAAATATTTTACTCAAGAACTCAACAGTAAGGAGCTAATCGCCACCATTCTGGATATCATCAACGTTCATAAAACACTCAAGATATTTGATGACTTTGCCGTAAAAGTGCGGTGAGAGTCCTTTTTCACCAAGAATAAGGTGAATATTGTTGTGTATGTACATCATAATGTCTTCCTACTCCTCCATCTCGAATTATTTTATTGATATCTCTAAATTCTTGAAAGGTTCTCTGTTCGCCACAAAATAGTGTAGATACAGTTTTATGGTATTATAGCTATACTTTTTAACTTCGAAGAGAAGCTTATTAGAAGTGGCTCCACTAAAAAAACGATTGCTCACATCCGGATTTATCTGTTCTCCCTTGTGTATCAGGATAACGGTGTTTGACTTTGCATCAATATAAATAAGATCATCCATTGTGCCTTTAATAAGGGGATTTTCAGTTTTTAAATTGGGAATACAATTCTTGAAGTCTTACTTAGTCTCACTATTAGGATTCAGGACTCTAAAGTTTAAATCGTCTTGATCTAATAGTCTCTAAATGTAGACTATCCACTTTAGCCTACAATAGATATCCACAACATTATGTCTCGTTTTGATGTCAACTAAGCTGTCCTCCTTGATCTTCTTGTTCCAATCAAATTTAAGAGAGTACACGGTCTATGTTTCTCGACTAAAAAGATGAACGAGAGAGTTACAGTCTGCTTGCAGTTTGCTAATGCGTCCTTTTATGACATCGCTCTATTGGCATTTGTAGAGTAGCCTCACGCGCATGCTGCCGATTTCAGGCATTATGTAGTACAGACTGGCTTACTAGGTCAGTACAAATATCAAATTGGATGCACGATTATAGCACACAAGAGAAATACGATTTATGCCTGGGTTTGGGCAACTTGTGCGAGTTGACACATTCGGAATATGAAACAGGTTGATTTATTATGGACTCACCAGCACCAGGAAGTGTTCACATGGGTACACCAAACAATTGGCGGGCAGCTTTATGCGCTGGGTTGTTCTTAATTTGGCTTCGCTATTAAATATTCTAAGTAGACTGTTGTTTCCATCAACACTGATTTAATACAAATATTCTTAGCCGTCGACAGCGAAGGTCTCCTGCTTGAATTTATGCTCTTCACTCATTTTATAATAACAGTGATATTGATTGCATATAAGTGAATATTAATTGAAGCATCCATACAGCCATGTGAGCATTAAATTACAAAATGGTATGTATTTTATTTCTCAATAATCATTCTCCTTCTGGATTTTAGCAGCCAACTCCTCAAAGTTGTGCAACACTAGATATCGATCTTCACTTTCGACAGCTCTGTCGTAGTCAGCACCCATGGCGTCCATGATCTGCTTCTTTCTACTGCGCTACAATGTTGGCTTATAGTAGTGTCCGTATCCGAAGCTTCGTTTGTTGAGCTCTGCCATTTTACGGCGCTCCTCCTCAGTGTATCTGTTCATAATCATGGTGGTGTCCTTGCCGAAGAAGTAGTATCGGTGGAACAGCCAGTAGAAGTAGATGGCGGTGATGCCCATCCAGTAGGGTCTCACTCTTCTCAACCACCAGGTGTTGGTCTCCACGATGAAGTTGGTATAGTAAAACATCAATACAATTATAGAGTATAATATTAAAATGGCACAGTCAGTCTTCGGGGTCAAACTCTTCTCCGTCGTCCTCGAAGGTGTCGTCCTCTTATTCGAGCAGCTTTTGGTCTAGCACTGTCATACTGCAATCGTATAACTTTTCGAACCTTGAGTCGTATACTAGTTCGTACCGGTTCTCCTGTTCTAGATTTTTGAAATAATGTAGTCCCTTAGCAGAATAGCGCACTGGCGGAGGAAACATGGCGTCTAGTGTCATTCTAAATAACATAGTTAATTACTACAGCGTATTTTCCACCATTTTAGGAATAATGGAACTCAACAGAGGGCACGATAGCTCTAGACATGGATTGCTGTTAATTTCGATAAGATAGAGTTTGAAGTCCGCATCAATCATGAAATCTAAGCCAAAGACCTCAAAATTGCACTCCTTCCTGTCAGGGTCGATGCCTCCTGAGCAAGCTCGCACTGCATCGGTTGCGATCTTCTTCATTCTTGGTAAGAGATGTTCTCGAAATACGATTGGTTCCTTTCGTTTACTGGTGAGCTTGAGAATGTAAGACTCGAGTTAATCGTAGCTGAGCTTGTTGCCCTTTTAGTACTTACCGTATTCTGGCAGATTTTTCTGTACGGCATCGTTGGTAAGATGGATGTTACTAGAGTTGGTACCTAGCGAATATTCGGTGCTGGTTGTCCTCACATATCCCTCTTTATACCAGTAACCTTTGACTACTCCATTTACACAACTCATCATCATGTAATGCCGAAGATCAAACTTTCTCTTGTTATACAGCAGTGGCTTTTCAATATAAGTCTGTACAATATAGGTTCTATAAGTCCCATCCGCGTACATCTCCTTCCTCTTCAGGATGGTCTTAATCTCCTCTAGGTTCAGACACACGCTAATGCCATTTCCTCGATTGGAATTTTCACCCGGTTTGATGATCCATATATTTTTGCATTTTGAACTACTTGCTTTAATTTATTTTGCTCGGTTATAGTAGTACTTCAAAAACTTAAAATAGCTTTGATCTTCTAGCCCTTGTTTAATATGAAATGTCAATGGCAAGTAATCAAAGACCTATTCGGCCTTTTCAGTATAGTAAGTGCTCATAGTGTTAAATAGTGCCTTCTTGTTTCCGATTACGTAATTGTTTATTAAATGATTTTGCATTTTTGTTACTTTTATGTCATTAGATTTAATGATCTTCGTGAATTTACTATGAAAGTATTTGCTTCTAGTTAATAGTCGTTCATCCGCTCTCTCCTAGGATTGGTGATAACCCTCGATGTATCTCACCATCTATTTCTAGTCTTGTTTTGAAATAAAGCTAGCACTATAAAGGTCACCCTCTATTTATTTATTTACATTTTTCGGTGAAGCTTACTGTAGTTTAAAATAAGGCAAAGATTTCAGCTGAGTCCAAACAAAGTTCGCTTCTTCTATTTTATCAGTTATAGCGAACCATATTCTTCTTTTAATCAGTCCTCGAACTAGTCCTGAATTATTCCCCTTGCCAACATAGACTTTAAGTCGATGCTCATACTATTGCGGAGTCTCCACGTATATAAGGTTACTATAATTCACCTTCCAAATAATAGATCTGTAGTAATAAGTTTAAAAGGGAATGTTTGTGATGCGTCTCTTCTTTTTCATCCGCAATGGACTTTATTTTTTTGAATTTTATTTAATTTCGTCCTACTGCTCTTTTTGCATCTAATTTTCATTATCAATGTTAGTGTATATATTTGGCAGTTTATCATTCTAACATGATTTTTACTAAACCTTCAATTTTAGCTTTGAGAAGTTATTGCGAAATGCTGAACTAGGCTAGACTGCTTTAGATTATTCATCTTCTTGTTCTTCTAGCGAGTAAACGCTCACTCTTTTCTCTGCGAATGATGAGTGACAATTATCTGCATTCTTTTTTAATTTTTTATCCTAGGAATCAAGCAAATTAATTTTGCCTACATTTAGAAAGTAAACCTCCTGGTACTTTATCCTAGACTCACTTACAGGCTTGTCTTGGTACTTTGAGACCTTGCGCTTAGGAATCGATCGATACAGTTTCACACTTGCAGGGCTATTTTATATCGACTTCATTAAACTTTTTCTCTCTCCCCTGTCTTTTTGAGACTCCAGCTCACGAATAGCGTTCGAAAATGGGTGCAGATTACTGACTATCTCTTCGTAATTTATTGTGGCGCTTGGCTTTCGACGTAAAATTTCGAGTTATTTCCGGAAGGGCTAGAACGACGATAGAATTTGTTCAGATGAAACTATTTTATTCGATGAGACTAAAAAGTTCTTCTTCAGCTCCTTTATCTGGTCGACTTATTTCCACTTGACGGTTCTATATAAATTATAGGTTACTGCTCATCACCCAAACTCTTTTTTTTGAACTATTTTGCTTTTTATTTTCTAATTTTGCTGATTCGTTCGCTGACGTAGGACTCAGCCCCGATCTTCTTGTGCTAAAGAAAAGGTAAAGGCTATCGATTTTGCTAGGAGAACGAAATGCTTTTGCTGTCCCTCAGCATTAATAATAAAAATATTATCCTTATTGCTTACATCACAAAAATGATGTTCTTCTTTCACATAATCTTCGATCACCATGAATATTAGCTGATTAGATATTTATTACAACTTTATAACTGTGACTTAAATTATATCATTCGTAACTTCTTAAATATATTGAAGAAGTTCATTAATGTATTTTTAATTTTTAGAATTCGCTGACTTGAATAACCTGCTTAATTGCAAGCTTAAACTTAGATAAGTCAACAGTCAGACTTTAAACACTATATCATTAAATTTTCCAGTTTGTAAAGGTTTCAATGACTAATCAAAAGTAGACAAAAAGGAACCTACTTTAATAATAATTTCAAATCGTAAAAACTTCATTATTGACTGTGAAAATGTTTTATTATTGAATTTTTTTAAACCCTCAATCATATTTTAATGATTTCATAATTATTTTCAGAGGTTTTTAAAATACTACACTTTCAATCATATTTAACAACAAATAGTAAAAAGTATCCAAAATAATTCCTTTGCTTTTGTAATACTGTTGACAAATTAATTCTAATTTCGTATTAAAATTACAATGAAAATTGGATGCTATGTCACATATCAAAATAAATAGCTCGCCCTCTTGATATTGTAATAGTTTTAGGCTTACTTTGATGCTTAGTTGAGAGTGCCCGACTCTATATAAAATTAATTGTCTTAAAAGTAAATAATATTCGAGTTAAACGGATAACTTTTCTGAGTATTTATGCTCACTTTCAACATTCTAAATTGGATTAATTTACAATGAACAAACTTTAGGAATAAGATTTTACGCTCGATGCTCCAAAGATCGATCTTTTCGATAAAAAGAGTCTCGAGGTGAAATAAAAGCTGTCGATCAGGAGATCTAAATAAAGAGTGTACAAATCAAGCTTCTCGACCTCAACAATTCCCTTGACGCTGACCTTCAATGATGTGCTGATGGTTCCCCAGTACAGTGAGATCGAATCAAGGTAAATTTTAGATAATTGAGGTCTCAATGCCTTATTGACTCTCGTTTTTCTGAGCATATTCCTCTAAGAGTGCCTATAGTTTCATCGCCCATGGACACTGTGACTGAGTACAGAATGGCGATCGAAATGGCAAGACAGGGCGGCCTGGGAATCCTTCACAGATTTATGACTATCGATCAGCAAGTTTAGCAAATAGAGAAAGTTAAAAGAGCAGGAGTGTTCATGAACCCTAATCCAGTTTGCATTGCTGAAGACGCAAATTTCAAATAAGTTAAAAAAATGAAAGAAAAGTATTCAATTTCTTCGTTTTTGGTCGTCGAGAAAACCGATCATACCAGTTCACCTAGAATTGGTGGAAATAACACCAAAAAGATTACAGGAATTCTCACTGCGAGAGATATTAACTGCTTTCAATTCGATGACCAAATAGCAAGCGATTTTATGACACCTCTTGACAAGCTGGTCTACTATGAAGTGTAAGACGGCTTTTCATCATTGAATTGTGACTTAAACACATTGTTAGCATAATGCAAGAAGCTGTTGTATAAAAATAAAATTGAAAAAATCCCAATATTGAACCCTAAAAAGCATATCGTGGGTCTTGTATCTCTGAAGGACATCATGGAGTACTAACAAAGAAAACTAGCAAATAAGGATGAGTCAGGCAGACTATTCGTAGGAGCAGCAGTGGGTGCCAACAAGGACTACATATAAAGATCGAGACGATTGGCTGATGCTGGTTGCGATGTGCTTGTGATCGATGTCGCCAATGGTCACTCTAAATTGGCTATTGATGCGACTTAATAGCTCAAAGAGAAATACCCCACTATTGATATCGTGGCTGGTTCGATTGCTAGCGGAGAAGGCGCTGAAAATTTGATTAGAAACGGAGCTGATGGTATTAGATGCGGTATTGGAAATGGTAGTATTTGTATCACCAGAATTGTTGCAGGTAGTGGAGTGCCTCAATTATCTGCTCTCATTGACACTGCCCCTGTGTGCCGAGAATATGGAGTCCCACTCTGCTCAGATGGCGGTAACAAAAATTCAGGAAACATGTGTAAGGCGTTAGCGATGGGAGCTGATTCCATCATGGTGGGCAGACTTGTAGCTGGTTGCGATGAGTCACCTGGTGTCGCCTTCAACAAAGATGGCAAATTCATCAAGATATACCGAGGCATGGCAGGACGTAATTTTATACTAATTCAGTGGGAGCAAACTTATCGAAGCAGTAAAGATCGGGAGGAGAGTCCTTAAATCCACAAACATTCAGCTCTGAAGGTGTGGAAGGTTACATCCCATTCACTGGTCCACTTTAGTACGTTATTCAAGGATTCGCAAGCGGCATTAAGAGCGGAATGAGCTATTCTGGTGCCTTCAATTTGGAGCAGCTCAGGAAGAAGGTCCAATTTGTGCAAATTACTAACTCTGGGTATAAGGAGTCAAATGTGCATGGAATCTCAAAATTAGAATGATCTGCATATCTTAAATTGGCTAAGTAAGCCGATTTACGAGTTAATAATTTATTTTCTTGATACAATAAGTTTAAGTTAATGAACAAATAAAAGGACGAAAAATCTCAACACTCCAAATGTTTTGATTTCAACTCCGTGATCCTGTCAGGTAAGCCGTCCTCTATCGAGAGCGCTCAATTCAATCAATAAGACTATACATCAAGAGTTAAATAAATCAGAGCACTTCGAAAATTCGAATAACTCTTCAAAAAATAATACGACAAGGTCGATGTCAAAAATCAACAAAATAATAATAAAGTAGTAATTGATGAAGATTCTAAAAGACACTCCCCGCATCAGCTATGTAACAGACTAAGAGGAATGTTTTTCTTAAGGAAAAAGGCAGAAATCCAGAACAAATATCGACAATATTCTGAAAGCGATGACAATGATGAAGAAGATGATATCCATCCTCCTATTGAAGGTAAAACTATGAGTCCTACTCGGCAAAAACAGGCAAAGAGCAAAAATGTTACACAAGTAAAACCATTAAATTTCGTCAACTGTAGCCCAGGGTCATTGAAGAAATTCATGCAAAGTACGATAACGCCTTCACAAAGACCACGTACTCAACTGTAATTGAGTTTTTATTCGCATAAAGTTTTTAACACTCAAACGTTGCATTCTTTAGTACTAGGAGCAAATAAAGTAAAAATAATTGGAATTCGATCTCCTGTCTTTTCGTACTTTAGCGTGTATGTCGAATAAGGAAATAATAGTTAACTTATTAAAACAGCAGTTAGAAAGAGGTCAGGCTGGAAAGTTGTTTAAATGCCTGCAGTCGCAAACATGGTTTGGTCCCAATTTTACAGAAAAACCTTAGATTTGAAAATAAAGAGCAAGAGAGACACTGAAAGATCTTAGTAACTAATGAAAACCAAATTTCAAACATTTACAAATCTCAGTTTAGCAATCAGTGATGTGACAGCTCCAAAAAGTAAGAAAATTGATAAAGAAATATAGAAAAATCCAAACTTGCTTACCATGGAAGATTATAACAGAGAGGTTAAAAAAATATGTCCAAGGCAAGAGCATTTACATCGAAAATCGGTAGCACAGTTATCAGCAAGCTCAAATTTGTATTTCTACAATCATATTCCAAATAATCATTTCATCACAGACAAAAAGAATCTGCTTAGAAATATGAAAATGCTTTACGAAAGTCGAGGGAAGAATATTTTTTAAGTT
>APMI01002190.1_pt1 | contig 53625 bp, 45 predicted proteins | sample 667938 | NCBI WGS metagenome assembly APMI01 (sample SAMN01084076, study PRJNA167559) | wastewater metagenome | biome: Wastewater | place: Denmark: Ejby Moelle, Odense | collected 2011-11-28
CGATCCCTCTCCTCCAGAACGCTGGGGTTTGAGGAGGCGGGTGATGGCTTGTGCATCAGGGTGCGGGCGAGCCGCACAGAGGACTGTGCGGACCACTATGGGGGGGAGCGCGTGTTGTGCGGGCCACTCTGCTGGCGCCTGTGGCGATGCGGTCTGGCCACGGGGTAGTTCAAATGCTCTGATGGGGCATTGAACAGCGGCCTCAATTGTTGAGTGCCGAGGTGGGGGCCGGGGTGTCGAGGCTGGTGGGGGGCGGCTGGCCGCCGTTTTTGATGGTGTCCACCATGCGCTTGATGCCTTCGCGGGCCATCTCGCTCATGGGGTGCATGCGGCGGGCTTTGAGATACCAGGCGAGGGAGGAGCCGATCTGCTGCTTTTCCTCCTGCAGGCGGGCGTTTTCGATGGCGGTGACGAACTCGCTGGCCTTGACGCCGAGGTCTGCACGGAGCTTGCTGAGGACGGGGTCGTCGGGGTAGTTTTTGGATTCCTTTTCCACTTTCTCCCAGGCTGCAGGAGGGCTGCTGGAGGAGAGCTCCCTGGCGCCGCCGAGGATGAGCTCGAGCTTGCCCATGTCTTTGAGGACTTTTTCGAGCTGCTGCTTGCGGGTGAGGTCGTCTGCAACGGCGGCGATGAAGGGGGCCTGGTTTTCGAAGATCTGGCGGTAGTTGCGCTGGCTGAGGAGGCGGTCGAACTCCATGAGGGCCTGGGACTTCATGTCGGTGGACTGCATCATATGCTCGCTGAGCTGGGTGACGCGGGGATTGGTGGGCCAGATTTCTGCGGCGGCCTTCATCTCTGCCTCGACGGTTTTGGCGTCCTTGCTGCCCATGGCCGCATTGGCGTTGTTGACGTGGAGATTGCTCATGGTCTTGGCGGTCTGGATGGCGGCCAGAGGCTTGGCGTATTCGAAGTCCTCTGAGGCGGAGCGGAGCTCCATCACCACGGTCTCGGCGCTGGCGTAGTCCTTCATCTCGAGGAAGGAGAGGAGCTTGTTTTTCTTGCGGACGAAGTCGAGCACGCGGGCCTTTTCGGTCATTGGCAGGCGGCGGACGCGGGGGAGGTATTCGCCGATGCCGTAGGCCTCCAGCAGGCGGTTGCCGGCGCTGTCGAGATCCCGGCGTGCGACGAGGTTTTCAAAGGAGACGAGAGATTCATCGACACTGCGCATGGCCTCGAGGGAGAGGCCGTCGATCATGCTGACGGTGGGGGGGACACCGAAGCTGCTGGAGAGGATTTTCTGGACGTCGCTGTTTTTATCCAGCTGCAGGATGCTTTCTCCATCGCGGAAGAGATTGGGGTAGAAACGGCAGGCGATGACGGCGTGCTCGAAGCGGCGCTGGAGGAACATCTGGATGATCATGGCCTGGAACTGGGTCTTGCTGGTGATCTCCGAGAGGCCCATGGCGGTCTCGTTGAGCTTGGTGCGGGCTTCGATCTCGGCGATGCCTTTGATGTAGCCGGAGGTGCGGCCGACGGTGGCGCTGTTGTTCTGGCCCTGGTTCTGCTGGTTGCTGGACTGGGTGCTTTTGACGGGGGCGGAGCCGGTCTTTCCCAGCGGGGCGCTGTTCATGCCCAGCTCAGCGTTCCATTCGAGCTGCTTGCGGCGTTTCATCATCTCCTCGTTCGCCAGCTTGCGCTCGTGGACACGCTTCTGGGAAGTCCAGACATCCCAGACGGCATTGGCCAGGGCATTGCAGAGGCCGCCGTCGATTTTTGCGGTGCTGGCCTCAGGGAGAAGAGCGAAGGCTTTCATGACCTCCGGCCCACGCAGCTGCACCTTGGTGACAGGGTCCGGAGCCTGTTTGTGATTGGGGGAGAGGAGCTCCATGATCTGGGCCATGATGTCGCGGTAGGCCTGATCCTCCGGGCCGCTGGCCTCGGGGGTGGTGAGATAGGTCTCAAACCGTGAGCGCATGAGGCGGTTGTTGGTGACGTTCCAGAGCTTGCCGTTGAACGAGACGTTTTCGGAGCCGGGATCTGCCATGGGCATGTTGCCCAGAGCGGTCTGGGTGTCGGTCTGCCGATCTGAGGCAGAGCCGGGGACCATGTTGTAATTGTTGTTTGACGTGGTGGTGGTGGCGGCGGGTGGTGCACCGGTGCCGGGAGCGCCCGGGAGCACCTGAGCGCTGACGGGGGCCAGAGCAGCGAAGACGAGGAAGGGGAGGAGGCGCTTCATGACGATGGGGAGGCTCAGACTTTGTGGAGTTCGATGACTTCGAGCACGCCGGTCTCCAGGACGTGTACTTTGACGATGTAGCGCTGCCCGCGCTGGATATTGGGACCTTTGTAATCTGGCGGGACCCAGACTGGAAGGAAGGTGCTGCCGGAACTGTCGCTGACCTGAACGCTGAAGAGGCGGCCGTCAGAGCTGCGCCAGTTGTCGAGGCGGTCATCGACGACTCCCTCGACTTTGTATTCATTGCCGCTGAGGGCGGTGGCGTTTTCCATGAACTCACCGGTATCGAGCTCGGTGACGCCGGTCATGGGGTCGGTGGTGCGGTGCATGAGCAAGAAGCCGCCACCGCCGACAAAGGCGATGATGGCGATCAATCCCAGCCAGTGGGTGGGGCTTACCCCGGATTGTGCGCGTCGTGACATAGGAGAGTCGGGAAGTTTTGGGTGGGGGGATCGGTGAAAGACGGGCTAAAAATCGGCGACAATTGCTAGCTGTCCAATCCAAGATGGAGCAGGGTGGGAAGAATGGGCTACATGGACAGAAGAGATATGCGCACTTATCGCGGTTCGTTTCAGGGAAACGGCTGCCTGGGCGGCTGCATGTTTCATCTGGTCTGCGTGGCGCTGCTGGTGCTGGCGGGGGTGGTGTGGGTGATCAAGGAGCGTGCCTGGGAGCTGACGGTGACGGTGGAACTGCCGAAGGTGGAGGAAGTGGCGGCGGAAGAGGAGGGATCCGAGCCGTAGCGGGAATGGACCGGCTGCAGTAGGGGGGCGGTTATCTTCTGTCGTGCTCCTGGATGTCGAAGAACTTGCCAGCGACACCCCAAGCGAGATCGGTGCGGGGAAGGATGCCGTCTCCGCCGATGTAGTAGCGGCTGAAGACCAAGTAATTGTCGCGGGAGATGCCTGAATTGGTGCCGGCGGAGAAGATGGAGGCCACTTTGAGACTCAAGGAGCCGGCGATGCCGTACTTGTTTTGCATGTAAGTGCGGAACTCGGCCTCGTTGGGGTTTGTGAGGATGAGGATGACCAGGAGCGAGATGAGCAGGAAGCCGATGAGTCTCATGGGAGGGGAGTGGTGGGCTGGCTGGAGGAGGTGAGGATGTGACGGGGAATCTTCCAATTAGGCTTGCAGTCGTGGCTGGAGACGTGGATCAGGCTAGGGCTGTGGGCATGGACATTCACATCGGAATGACGAGGGCTGTGAAGTCAGCAGAGTCTCCGGCGGTCCGGGATCTCTGTGTGGTGGAGGTTTGTTTTACCATCCGCGATTTAATACACGAAATTCCAGCGGGTTGCCAGTGCTAAGCGCGGAGGGCGGAGTCTCCGGGGGGGAGGGCTTGCCAGGGGCATGGAGAGGAGTAGGCTCCTGTGACATGCGCAGCCTGACGGCCCTATTCTATTTTCTGGTGACGGTGTGCGCGCTGGCGCACCCCGTGCATACCTCCACGGCGGAGGCGGAGTACAATCCGCAGACGAAGCGGCTGGAGGTGAGCCTGACGGTGTTTGTGAGCGATCTGGAGACAGCGCTGATCCGGCAGAGCGAGCGGGAGATGCGGATGGAGAAGACGCCTGCGGCAGAATTTGATGCGCAGGTGCTGGCGTATCTGAAGCAGACCTTTGTGGTGACGGACGCAGCAGGGAAGGTGGCGAAGATGACGTGGGTGGGACGGGAGATGGAGAAGGAGAGTGAGAAGAGCGGGGATCCGGCGGTGGTGCTGTTTTTTGAGCTGGAGATGCCGGAGGGGCTGAAGGGGGCGACGGTGAGGGATGCCGTGTTTTGCGAGATGTTTGGGGATCAGGGCAACCTGGTGCTCATTAAGGATGCGCAGAGGAGAAAAGAACTGCGCTTTCAACGAGGATCGAATGAGCAGCAGATCAGCGCGGAGCGTTGAGGTAAAGCGGAGTGACAGGGTCGAGGACGATCAGACACGAGGTGGCGATTAGCCGAAGTAGGGGGCGAGGATGTTGCGGGCGACTTTGATGGCGCGCATGCGGCCGTCGAGGGTTTTGCCGAAGGTGTCGTCTTCGACTTCGATGCAGAGGGGGCCGGTGTAGCCGATGCGCATGAGCTCGGCCATGAAGGAGGGCCAGTTGATGTCGCCGTAGCCGGGGATGCGGGGCTGATGCCACTTCAGGGGGAAGTCGAAGCGGCCGACTTCGTTGAGGGCGGCGCGATTGATTTGCACGTCTTTGGCGTGGACGTGGAAGAGGCGGGATTTGAACTCAGCGAGGGGGCTGAGGGGATCCATGTCCTGGAGGATGAAGTGGGAGGGGTCGTAATTGAGGCCGAAGGAGTCGGAGTCGAGATCGTGGAAAGCGCGGCGCCAGATGGCCGGGGTGGTCATGAGGTTTTTGCCGGCGGGCCATTCATCACGTGTGAAGGACATGGGGCAGTTTTCGATGGCGATTTTGACGCCGTGGTCTTCGGCATACTGGATGATGGGCTTCCAGATTTTGAGGAAGCGTGGCCAGTTTTCATCGACGGTCTTGGTCCAGTCGCGACCGACGAAGCCGGTGACGAGGCCGACGCCGAGCTTGGGGGCGGCGGCGATGACTTTTTTGAAATGGGCGACGGCGGAGCGGGAGACTTCGGCGTCGGGGTCGAGCATGTTGGGGTAGTAGCCGAGGGCGCTGATGCTGACGCCCTGATCGTCGCAGTGGCCGAGGATTTCCTGGGCCTTGGTCTTGGTGAGCGAGGTGACGTCCACATGGGTGACGCCGGCGTATTTGCGCTCGGCTTTGCCGACGGGCCAGCACATGACCTCGACTGTGGAGAAGCCTTCGTGACGGGCGAAGTTGAGGACGTTGTCGAAGGAGAGTTCGGGGAGGATGGCGGTGACGAAGCCGAATTTCATGAGGGCAGAAGTTGACGATTGTTTACAGTGGTTGACGATCGTTGACGGTTGTTTCCAGAGTGGTGGAGTATTGAGATATGATGTGTGTTTGCCATACGCTTGAAGACGGGCGGGCTATCGCCACACTCGTCCTACGGCATGCGTGTGGGCACAAAAAAGGGCGGGAGGATGAGTCCCGCCCTTTTGCAGGGAGTGGATTATTTGGCCTCGGTGGGGAGGTCTTTCTTGCCGACGAGGACCTTGTCCACGAGGCCGTATTCAGCGGCCTGGGCGGCGGACATGTAGTTGTCGCGGTCGGCGTCGCGCTCGATCTGCTCGACGGACTTGCCGGTGTGGTGAGCAAGGATGCGGTTGAGGCGCTTCTTGAGGCCGAACATGTACTCGACGGTGCGCTCGACATCGCTGGCGGTGCCGCGTGCGCCACCGGAGACCTGGTGGATCATGATGTCGGAATTGGGCAGGGCGTAGCGCTTGCCCTTGGTGCCTGCGGCGAGGAGGACAGCGCCCATGGAGGCGACGAGGCCGATGCTGTAGGTGCAGACATCACAGGTGAGGAACTGCATGGTGTCATAGATGGCGAGGCCTGCGGTGACGCTGCCGCCGGGGCTGTTGACGTAGATGTTGATGTCTTTCTTCGGGTCCTGCATCTGGAGGAAGAGGAGCTGGGCGATGATGATGGAGGCCATCGTGTCGTTCACTTCGCCGCCGAGGAAGATGATGCGATCCTTCAGGAGGCGGGAGTAGATGTCATAGGCGCGTTCGCCACGGCCTTCGGACTCGATGACGGTGGGGACCATGTAGCTGGACTGAGGAGCAATTACGGAGGGAAAATCGGAGGAGGAGCTGGGGATCATGGCAGGGAATGAAGAGGTGGGGGGGAGGGTTGTCAAAGGAGAGATGGAAGAGGCGGGGCGGGAAATGACGAATGAGTAAATCCGAATGACGAATCCAGAATGCTGGATCAGGCGGGCGGGGTGGCGGCGAGTTTGAGGCCGACGACGCCGGAGACGATGAGCAGGATGCATACGATCCGAGCGGTGGTGCGGGGCTCATGGAAGATGAAGAGACCGATCAAGGCGGTGCCGACTGCGCCGATGCCCGTCCAGACTGCATAGGCGGTGCCGATGGGGAGCGTGCGCAGGGCCAGGGAGAGAAAGAAGAAGCTGGCAATCATCAACACGATGGTGATGAGGCTGGGCCAGAGGCGGGTCCAGCCCTCGGTCTGCTTGAGGCCTACGGCCCAGGCGACTTCGAGCAGTCCGGCGATGAGAAGATGAAACCAAGGCATGATGAGAAGAAACTAGGATACGCCACTGCCGGAGTGTGTGGCAGGTTTTTTGACGCAGGCTGTCTGACGACCACAAAGCTAGAGAGATGCCTTGGCTGCGCGCTGCCTGCGGCGGGCGGAGACATCTTCGCGTTTGTTGCGCACGATGGCGGCTTCGGCGCTGCGTCCTTTGGCCATGATCTCCTTTTCCAAGGCTGCCAGCACCTCCATGTAGCGATCATAGAGAGGGAGAGAGCCGGCATCTCTCTGGCGGGTGTATCTTTTCTCTGTGGAGCGATAGGTATTGCGCAGTTTCACCACCGTCTGGTGCAGGCTGGAGGGGTCGATGGACGGCATGAACTTGTGGGTGGTGAAGCGCTGCTTTTCTTCGCGCACGGCCAAGGCCTCATCCAAGCGGCCAGCCTTGGTGGCATCCAGCAGCGCACGGTCCAGCGCGGTGATGTAACCAGCGCCGAGTGTGGTTATCTGGTCGTTATAGGGGGCGTTCACCTCGCGCTCAAAAGCGGCCTGAAACTGGGATTCCAGCTGGGAAAGGCGCTGGGCGGTGGTTTCCGGGGGCTCCGCAGGCACGACAGGCGGGGAGGTTGGGGCGGTGGGAGCTTTGGCCGGTGTGGTGGGTGGCGTCATCGGCACGGACGGGGCGCTGGCGATGGAGGGCGTCTGAGGTGTGGGTTTGGCCGACGGCGGAGCAGGGGCCGGAGATGGTTTATTCTGCGGAGGAGTCGCAGGCTGCGGTTTGGGAGTGGTTTTCTGGTCAGGAGTGACGGATGGAGCCAGAATGGAGGGGGCTTCGCTGACTGGCTGCGGCTGTTGTGTGGGAGTGGTTTTCGGCTGATTGGCGATGAACCAGCCGCCTAGGCCAAGAATGAGCAGCGCGCCGATGACGTAAGGCATCGTGGAGCCCGATGCCGGTGTGGGTGGCGGCGGCTGGTGTGGCTGGGGCTTGGGTGCGGCGACAGTGTTCTGCTGGGATGTGGAGCCTGGATTGCGTGCGGAGGGGACCACGGTGCGGCCGGGCTTTTGCGGCTGCTGCCTGGGCAGGACAGCGCTGGATTCCCGGCCTGACTCTGCATAGGGGGTGGTCAAAATCACATCCAGTGCGATGCGCAATTCGTGGCTGCTCTGGTAGCGCTCCTCGCGGTCATGCTCCAGAGCGCGGCGCACGATGGCGTCGAAGCGTGGGTCGATGCTCTGGAACTTCTGCGAGGGCATCTTGAACATGCCCCGTGGGATGTCTCCGGTGAGCATCTGGTAGAGCATGACACCCACGGCATAGATGTCCGCACGACCGTCCACGTCAGAGCCGTACATGAGCGCCTCCGGGGCCACGTAGTCGGGGGTGCCCATGGCCATGCCGGTCTGGGTGAGGCTGGAGTGGTGCGCTTTGCCAGAGAGCTTGGCCAGGCCGAAGTCAGCCACCTTGACGCGGCCCTCGACGTCGATGAGCACGTTGGAGGGCTTGATGTCGCGGTGGACGATGCCCTGCTTGTGGGCGTAGCCGAGGGCATCGCAAAGATGGGCGGTGATGGCCAGGGCGTGCTCTGGCGGCAGACGGCCCTCGCGGGCGATCATGTGCTGGACGTCAGTGCCATCGACATACTCCATCACAAAATAGAGCTGGCCGTCCGCTGTGCTGCCAAAGTCGTAAACGCCTACGATGGCGGGGTGGCTCATGCGGCCCATGAGGCGGGCTTCGTTTTTGAAGCGTTCGGCGAAGGCCTGATCCTGCTGCTCGACCGCCGGGGGGAGGAGCTTGATGGCCACGGCGCGGTCCAAGCTGAGCTGTGTGCCTTTGTAGACCGCCCCCATGCCGCCACGGCCGACGAGCATGTGAACCTCATACTGGGGCAGCATCTCCTGCAGCGCCTCCGGAGAGGGGGGCTCCCAGCGCCAGCTGCCGCCGGTGGTCCGCGGCGGAGGGGATGGGATGGGGGAATCACTCATGACTGCGCTAGGTAGGAGTGCCTTTTAAATTAGCAGAATTACCACCAGTCGTACGGGAACTTGCCGCGCAGCACAAGCATTGAGACAGAGAATGACGCGATGGGTTGATTTCTGTGACAGGCTCGCCTAACTCCGCGCCCCATGAATGAAAGCCTGAAGATCCTGAGCGGCTCCGCGCACCCGACGCTGGCGCAGTCGATTGCCAAAAACCTGAACATTGATCTTTGCGCAGCCGAGCTGACCACTTTCCCGGACGGCGAGACTTTTGTGCAGATCCATGAAAACATTCGTGGTGGAGATGTCTTCATCGTGCAGCCCACCTGCCCGCCGACGAACCAGAACCTGATGGAACTGCTGATCATGGTGGACGCCGTGCGCCGTGCCAGCGCCTCACGCATCACGGCGGTGCTGCCCTTCTTTGGCTATGCCCGCCAGGACCGCAAAGACCGCCCACGCGTGCCGATCACCGCGAAGCTGGTGGCCAACCTGCTGGTGGCGGCCGGTGTGAACCGCGTGCTGACGGTGGACCTGCACGCCGGGCAGATTCAGGGCTTCTTTGACATTCCTGTGGATCATCTCTACGCAGCGCCAGTGCTGATGAAGGCCATCCGCGAGCGCGGCATCAATGACCTGGTGGTGGTGTCTCCGGACGTGGGAGGCATCAAAATGACGCACGCTTTTGCCAAGGCGCTGGGCGCGCCGATGGCGATCGTGGCCAAAAACCGCGTGAGCGCCGAGGAAGTGGAGGCGCACAGCGTGATCGGTGACGTGGCGGGCAAAAATGTGCTGCTGGTGGACGATCTGACCGAGACCGCCGGCACCCTGACCGCAGCCTCCGACCTGCTGCTGAAGCACGGAGCCAAGAAAATTTACGCCGGTGTCTCCCACGCTGTGCTGGGGGAAAAGGGGCGCAACCGCATCTTGAAATCCCCCATTGTGGAGCTTCTGGCCACGAATTCCACCCCCCAGGCCACCGGGGAAAAAGTGACCGCTTTGGACATTTCCCCCCTCCTGGCGCAGGCCATTGCCCGCATTCATGGGAATGAGTCTGTCACATCCCTGTTTGACACGCGAGGATAGGCGTGTATTCTCCGCGCCCTTTTTCCAAAACTTAAACCTCCTCCCATTGAGGAATCACGACCATGGCTAAAATTCTCGATCTCCAGGCAGAAGTCCGCACCCAGTCCGGTACCGGCGCCGTCAAACGCATGCGCAAAGCAGGCAACATCCCGGCTGCCCTCTATGGTCGCAAGGTAACGGCTTCCAACATCCAGGTGCACGGCAAGACCTTTTCCAAGCTCCTCGAAGGCAGCGCTTCCGACAACATTCTTGTCTCTCTGAAGATTGCCGGTGGCGAACAGCTGGCGCTGGTGCAGGAAGTGCAGCACGACTACCTGCGCGGTGGTATTCTTCACATTGATTTCCACGCTGTGGCGGCTGACGAAGAAATTCACGCCAATGTGCCTGTCACCATCGTGGGTGAGGCCAAGGGCCAGAAGCAGGGCGGCATGGTGGAAGCCATCCATCACGAAATCGAAGTCCGCTGCCTGCCGAAGGATCTTCCTGAGAGCATCCAGATCGACGTCTCCAATCTCGAAGTCGGCCAGGGCATTCACGTCAGTGAAATCAGCTTCCCTGCCGGTGTCACCTCCCGTCTGGGTGGCGATGTGGTCATCGTGATGTGCGAAGAGCCGAAAGTGGAGGCCGAACCCGAGCCTGCCGCCGCAGCCGCTGCTGCTCCTGCCGCCGCTGGCAAGGCCGCCGCCGCACCTGCTGCCGCCGCTGCGAAGCCTGCCGCCAAGAAGTAATCTCCGCACCCTTTCCACGATGTGGCTTCCGGCGCGGACACAAAGAGCAGCGGCATAAACGTGCCGCGACTCATTGTCGGCCTCGGCAATCCCGGAGAAAACTACCGAGACACCCGCCACAACATCGGATTTATGGTGCTGGACGAAATCGCACGACGCCTGGGAGCTGCTTTCCGCGAGGAAAAGCGCTGGTCAGGCATGGTGGCGAAATTCACCGGAGGCTATCTGCTCAAGCCGCTGACGTTTATGAACGACAGCGGTCGTTCCGTGCAAGCTGTCGGGCATTTTTACAAAGCCCGTCCGGAACAGACGCTGGTCGTTTACGACGATGTGGATCTGCCGCTGGGCCGCCTGCGCTTCCGCACGAATGGCTCCGCTGCCGGGCACAACGGCATCCGCTCCTTGATCTCCTCCCTGGGCACGCAGGAGTTTCCCCGCCTGAAGGTGGGCATCTCCCCGGCGGACGGTCGTCCTGCTGGCGAACGCATGGTGGGACACGTGCTGGGCAAATTCCACACGGGTGAGCAGGCCGAACTACAAACTGTCATCCAGCGCGCCGCAGACGCCGTGCTTTCTGCTGTTGATAGTGGGCTGGAAGCCGCCATGAATGTCTTCAACCGACAAACCGAATCTTAAACCCCGAAACCACACCACCTATGAACCGCAAATACGAAGCACTGATCGTGCTCGACACCAAAGGCAAAGAAGAAACCGTTGACTCCCTCGTCAGCACCATCAGCAAGGACATGGAAAAGTCCGGCCTGAAGCTTGAGCAGATCGACAACATGGGCAAACGCAAGTTCCCCTTCAACCCCCGCCACGTTGAGGCCGGCCACTTCATCAACATCCAGTTTACCGGCGCTCCTGCCGCTCTGGACAGCCTGCGCTCCAAGCTGAAGCTGAACGAAAACGTGTATCAGCAGTACTACCTGAAGCGCAGCGCGTAGTCTGACGCGTCGGTGTTTTTTCATTACCCCGGTTTCGTGCGTGAGCGCGGGCCGGGGTTTTGTGTTTTTGGGTGGGGGATGGGACGCTGAACGATTTTAAACCGAGAATCGGAAATTGGACGGGCGTGGTCAGGGTATGACAGTTTTCATTTGTTAGGTTATAAGCCTAGGTCTGACATTCAACTCGGCCTTGATAAAGCTTTCAATCCTGCAGACAATGGGCGCATGAAAATTCGCGTTTTCGCGCTGGCGGCGTGCCTGATCTGGAGCGGTGCATCCGTCCTGGCCCAAAGTCCGGATGGAGCGCGAACCAAGGCTGGGAAGGAAGATGCCCGAGCGCAGAGCGAGCCCGGTGGGGAGAAAACCGAAGGCGGAGGTGTGCCCAAAGACGGAATGGCGGCGGTGAGATGGTACCTCAAGGCGGCTGAACAGGGCGATGTGGATGCGCAGAGCAATCTTGGCGACATCTATTTTGCAGGAACAGGTGTGCCAAAAGATCTGGCCGAAGCGGCGAAGTGGTACCGCATGGCGGCGGAGAAGGGAGATGCCAAAGCGCAGGATCATCTCGGCGTGATGTATTTTGACGGCCTCGGTGTGGCAAAAGACGAAGCTGAATCCGTGAGGTGGCTGCGCAAGGCGGTGGAGCAGGGTTATCCCAGCGCACACACCAATCTCGGTGTCGCCTACTTCAAGGGCAGAGGAGTGGCAAAAGACGAGGCCGAAGCGGCGAGGTGGTTCCGCAAGGGAGCGGAGAAGGGCGATGCGAGGGGGCAGTTCGGCCTTGGCGAGATGTATGCCGGAGGAATGGGGGTGGCGAAAAACTTGGGCGAAGCGGCGAAGTGGTACCGCAAGGCGGCGGAACAGGGTGAAGTTCCGGCGCAGTACAATCTCAGCCTGATGTATGCCGCAGGCACCGATGTGACAAAAGATTTGGCCGAAGCGGCACTGTGGATGCGCAAAGCGGCGGAGCAGGGCAATGCTATTGCACAGAGAGGTCTCGGCGTGATGTATGCCGAAGGCAAAGGTGTGAAAAAAAACGAGGCCGAAGCGGTGAAGTGGTATCGCAAGGCGGCGGAGCAGGGCGAGGTTGCGGCGCAGTACAACCTCGGGCGGATGTATTCCCAGGGCAGAGGGGTGGCGAAAGATGAAGCTGAAGCAGTGAAGTGGTACCGCAAGGCGGCGGTGCAGGGGAGTGACTGGGCACAGAGCAATCTCGGCGACATCTATTTTGCAGGAACAGGTGTGCCGAAAAATCAGGCGGAAGCGGCGAAGTGGTACCGCAAGGCGGCGGAACAAGGCAATGCCAAGGCGCAGTACAATCTTGGCTGGATGCATGACCACGGCAGCGGTGTGGCGAAAGATGAAGCTGAAGCGGTGAAGTGGTATCGCAAGGCGGCGGAACAAGGCTATGCCAAGGCGCAGTACAATCTTGGCTGGATGCATGCCCACGGCAGCGGTGTGGCGAAAGACGCGGCCGAAGCGGTTAAGTGGTATCGCAGGGCCGACAAGGGATTTCGCGAGGCTGCGGAGCAGGGGGATGCTGAGGCGCAGACCGCTCTCAGCAGGATGTATTTCAACGGGGAAGGCATAGCCAAAGATGATGCCGAAGGGCTGAAATGGCTGCGCAAGGCCGCAGATCAAGGCGATGCAGAAGCGCAGTTCAATCTCGGCTGGATGCATGACATCGGCACAGGTGTGGCAAAAGACGCGGCCGAAGCGGTGAAGTGGTACCGCAAGGCGGCGGAACAGGGCGATGTCAAGGCGCAGTTCAATCTCGGCGGGATGTATTCCGCAGGCAAGCGTGTGGCGAAAGATGAAACCGAAGCAGCGAAGTGGTATCGCAAGGCTGCTGAGCAGGGCAATGCCAAGGCGCAGTTCAATCTCGGCTGGATGTATGATACCGGTACCGGTGTGGCGAAAGACGAAGCCGAAGCGGTGAAGTGGTATCGCAAGGCGGCGGAGCAGGGGCATGCGAAGGCGCAGAACTATCTTGGCGACATGTATGCCGCAGGCCTAGGTGTGGCCAAAGATAAAGCAGAAGCAGCGAAGTGGCGCCGCAAGGCGGCTGAGCAAGGCAATTCCGACCGGGTGTTTGTCGCAAGCAATAGCATGGCAGTCAAAGAAGGTGGCAAGGATGACAACGCGGTGGCGAAGTGGGTGCGCAAGACAGCGGAAGAGGGCGATGCTGAGGCGCAGAACAACCTTGGCCAGTTGTATGCATCAGGCAAAGGTGTGGCCAAAGACGAAACTGCGGCGGCGAAGTGGTACTACAAGGCAGCTGAGCAGGGCTTTGCCCGAGCACAGTTCAATCTCGGAGTGATGTATGCCGAAGGCAGAGGTGTGAAAAACGACGAAGCCGAGGCGGTGAAGTGGTACCGCAAAGCGGCGGAGCGCGGCTTTGCGGATGCGCAGTACCAGCTCGCCCTCTGCTATGCCCAAGGCCGGGGCATCGCCCGGAACCCGTTGGAGGCTTACAAGTGGGTCAGCTTTGCCGCAGCTCAGGGAATGGATAAGGCGAAGAGCAGTCAGGAAGCGCTGGAACTCACCCTCACGCCCGGGCAGATTGCGGAAGCGCAACGATTGGCGCGGGAATGGAAGCCCAAAGTGGAACCGGGGACAAAGCCTGCCAAGTGAAGGGGGCAGATCAATGCGATCGCGCAGGGGGGTGACGTGGTCCTGGATTAGTGCTGATGAGCAAGTAGTGCGGGCTCTGAGTGGGGGACGTGTTTGCCAAGTGCTGAGAAACGGGCGGGCTGTCGCCACACCCACCCTACATATGTGCAGCCAGTTTTGGCAACTCCACCCTTTTTACCCAGTTCGAGCGATAGTATCGAGGACGACGCGGATTGCAGGCAGGACAGCCTGCGCTCCAAGCTGAAGCTGAACGAAAACGTGTATCAGCAGTATTACCTGAAGCGCAGCGCGTAGTCTGACGCGTCGGTGTTTTTTCATTACCCCGGTTTCGCATGTGAGTGCGGGCCGGGGTTTTGTGTTTTTGGATGATGGCCGGGGCCAGTTGTTCGCCTGGTGGTGCGTGGCGAACAGTGACCAGGTCAGCGTCTCCTTATGGGGGGCTGATTCTTCTTTGAAACAGGAGCAAACAGGGCTCCAAGAATGCCTCCAACCAGAGCGTCCACAGCTGTCAGCAGCGGCCAGATCATGAGGCTGTCTGGCTCACCAGACAGCAAAGCCATGAATAGGAGAACCACAGGGACGAGGCACCCGCAGCCTAGAGAGCCGCGTGCGCATCCAGCCTTGCGGTCACGTGGCAGTGGTGTGTGCCCAGATGAGGACTGCGGCAACTGGTTGGGAGGAATGCTCATTGCCAGAGATAGAAAAAAGCGTCCCATCTTGGGCAAGATGGGACGCTTGGATTGCAGGCAGGAGTGCCTGCATCACTTATGATTTTCAGGCGTCGAGGCCGAAGGCGGTGTGGACGACGCGGGCGGCGTTTTCGACTTCGGCTTCGTCAACGATGACGGCGGTCTTGATCTCGCTGGTGGAGATCATCTGGATGTTGATCTTGGCGTCTGCGAGGGCCTTGAACATCTTGGCGGCGACGCCGCTGTGGCTGCGCATGCCGATGCCGACAACGCTGACCTTGGCGATGCTGCTCTGGGTGCGAAGCTTGGCCTTGTCTCCGAGGGTGGGCAGAACGGCATTGAGGACGGTCTCGGCCTTGGCGAGGTCGGCGCCACTGAGGGTGAAGGAGATGTCGGTGATGCCGTCAAAGCTGACGTTCTGGACGATCATGTCGATCGTGACATTGGCCGAGGCGATGGCGCCAAAGATGGCGGCGCTGATGCCGGGACGGTCTGCGACGTCGTCGATGGTGACTTTGGCCTGATTGCGCTCAAGGCTGACGCCGCGGACGACGACAGACTCCATGCCGGGGGTTTCTTCTTTCACGATGGTACCGGGGTTGTTGTTCATGCTGTTGCGCACTTCGAAGCGCACACCAAATTTGTTGGCAAACTCGACGCTGCGGCTCTGCATCACCTTGGAGCCGGAGGAGGCCATTTCGAGCATCTCCTCGTAACTGATTTCCTGGATTTTCTGGGCGGTCTTGACCACGCGGGGATCGCAGGTGTAAACGCCGTCCACGTCGGTGTAGATCTGGCAGAGGTCTGCCTTGATGGCGGCGGCCATGGCGATGGCTGTGAGGTCGCTGCCGCCACGGCCCAGGGTGGTGATTTCGCCGCTGGCGGTCTCGCCCTGGAATCCGGCGAGCATGACGATGTTGCCCTCGTCGAGCATCTGCTTCACGGCGTCCGGGGTGATGTTGACGATGCGGGCCTTGGTGTGCACGCGGTCAGTGGAGATGCCTGCCTGTGCGCCCGTGAGGGAGACGGCCTTGCCGCCGAGGGCATTGATGGCCATGGCGGTGAGGGCGATGGTGGTCTGCTCACCAGTGGCGAGGAGCACGTCCATTTCACGCTCGATGGGGTCGCGCTCGGGGGAGACTTCCTTGGCCAGCTTGATCAGATTGTCCGTGACGCCGGACATGGCGGAGACAACGGCGACGACCTGATTGCCTGCGCGCTGGGTCTCCAGAATGCGGCGTGCGCAATTGCGGATTCGCTCGGGGGTGCCGACGGAGGTGCCGCCGTATTTCTGGACGATGAGGGCCATGCTGAGGGGTGGGGAAAGGGCGCGGAAAATGGCATGGCAGGGCAGGTGTGCAAGGAGGGATTTGGGGCGGCGGAGGGGAGTTGGCAGTTGTGGCGGTTGTTTCCGGAGGACAGGGGGGAGGCGGGAAACTTCAAAAATCAAAAATCGATGGTCCATTCAATCGTCCACGTCGCGCCTAGGCCCGGAGGATTGACGATTGTCGAGCAATCGATTTTTGATTTTCGATTTCTTAAGGGCTGCAACGCGTTTAAGCGTGCTTTGAGGTGGGGAGGACTCGATGCTGTTCTTCGGAGGTCAATTCGCGCCAATGGCCTGCGCTCAGGCCCAAATCGGACAGTTTGAGGGAGCCGATGGAGACGCGGATGAGGCGGAGGGTGGGGAAGCCGACGGCGGCGGTCATGCGGCGGACCTGGCGGTTTTTGCCTTCGGTGAGGGTGAGTTCGACCCAGGAGGTGGGGATGTTTTTGCGGTAGCGTATGGGGGGATTCCGCAGCGGGTGAGCGGGCTCGGGGTCTAGGTGCCTGGCTTTGCAGGGAAGGGAGCGGAATTCTTTCAAATCGACCCCGGAGCGGAGTTTTCTCAGCGCCTCTTCGGTGATCTGGCCATCCACCTGGGCGTGGTAGCTGCGGGGGTGGGCATGGCGGGGATTGAGAAGGCGGTCATTCCAGCGGGCCTCGTCGCTGAGCAGGAGGAGGCCTTCGGAATCACGATCCAGACGGCCGATGGCATAGACGTCCGGAGGAAAGCCGAACTCCGCGAGTGTGTGATGCGATGGATGCTCCTGGGTGAACTGGGAGAGGACGTCGAAGGGTTTGTAGAAGGCGAGGAGCATCACCGTGAGGCTGCACCGTCACGCATCACTTCTTCCAATGCCAGACGCTTCTGCTCAAACTCCTCCTCGGACATGCGGCGCGGGATGTGGTGGGGTTTGTCGAAGACGAGGGTGACTTTGGAAAAGGGGAGAGGCAGGAGGAACTCGTCCCAGGTCCTGAACTGAATGGCTTGGCTGTAGTGCAGGTGCACGGGGATGATGGGAACGCCGGTGAGCTGGGCGAGCTTGACGATGCCGGGCTGCACGCGATGCAGCGGGCCGCGCGGGCCGTCGGGGGTGATGCCGATCTCGTAGCCTTCGCGTGCCTTGGCGGCGAGGGCGATGAGAGCGCTCATGCCTTTCTCGGGCTTGGAGCTGGAGCCGCGCTCGGCCTCGATGCCGAAGCTCTCGCACACATCAGCGATGATCTGGCCGTCGCCGCTGGGGCTGGTGAGGATGGTTCCGGGGACATTGGCGAACCATTCGTGGTGCAGCCAGGGGATGAGGAACATGCGATTGTGCCAAAAGGACCAGATCCAGCCCTTGCGGGAGGAATCAAAGACGCCTGCGTCATCACGCACCTCCCAGCGCAGAGTCATGCCGATGGCGCGCATGATCCATGCGATGATTTTGCCGGCGGATTTGATGCGGATTTTGGCCATGATCAGTGAGGCACTGCATGGCGGTGTTCTGACCCGTGGTCAAGGCGAGGGATGGCATAGCCGGCCCAGCCCCTTTGAAAAAACACCTGATGCCCGGAGTGATCACAAAAGCTCCGATGCCGACTCTGCAGTGCATGGTCGTATCGTGAATGCAGACTATGCGGATGGCTATGGTGCCTTGACCAGCTCAATCACGGACCTGCCGTCTTCCCGGCGGAAGTCGATGGAGTCAAAGATCTCGCTGATGACATGCAGGCCCAGGCCGCCGATGCGGCAGTCGATGCTGGGCGGGGCAAGGAGCTTCTGGAAATCCTCATTGGTGATGCCTGCGCCGTAGTGCTCGATGAGGATGCGAACGGCCTGCTGATCTGTGGCGATGCGGCAGGTGGCTGCGCGCCCGGTGCTGGTGGAGCAGTAGGCGTATTTGCAGATGTTGCTCATCACTTCATCGCAGCCCAGGACGAGGAGGCCGGTGAATTCATCGGGCAGGCCATGGTAGGCGCACCAAGTCTCGATGAATTCGCGCACGAGGCGAAGCGTGTCCGGGTGGCATGTGAGGGCGATCTCTGCAGGTGGCGGCGCGGAGTGGTCTGTGAGAGTGAGGACGGTGGCGTCATCCTGATAGACGGAACCACGGGCAAAGGACTGCCATTGTGAGACGAGATGGCGGAGGAAGTCGCCATTGCCGCCGGAGTGCTGCATGACCTCCGCGAAGGCTTTGTCTTCAAAGTATTCTCCGGCGCTGTTTTGCACCTCGAGGATGCCGTCTGTGTAGAGCATCCACTGACGGCCGGTGCTGAAGGGGAGAGACATGGCCTCATAGCGGGCGGCGCACGTGATGCCGAGGGGGGCATTGCCTGGAGCAGGGACCTCCTTCCAGTCCGTGCCATCGTAAACACGAGCTCCCGGAAGACCGGCGCAGCAGAGCCATACGCGGCGCTTTTTAGGACAGACGAGCATGGCATTGATGGCGATGAAGCGTCCCGCTTTCATCACGCCGCAGAGGCGCTGGTTCATCGTCTGCATCCACTCAGCGAGTGGTGTGGAGACGCAGAGGTGTGCGGTGGAGGCGATGAGAGTGGTGCCACGCGCCATGTCGAGAGCAGCAGGCAGGCCTTTGCCGCAGACATCGCCGACGCCGAGGAGGATTTTGCCGTCGTCGATCTGATGCCAGAAGTAGAAGTCGCCACCGACTTCACTGGCGGGTTCATAGAAGGTCTCGACCGTCACGCTGCCCAGCTCCACCTGAGGTGCGGAGAGGAAGGAGTTCTGGATTTCTTTGGCGAGTGAAAGCTGCTGGCGGGTTTCGGCCTCGGTGATGGCTTTCTTTTGTGATTCGAGACGAATGAGGGTGACGGCGATGAGGCTGCCGAAGGTCTCGAAAAGCTCCACGTCCTGCGCGGTGAAGGCTTTGCTGTGATTGGGATTGATGGCCTGCATGACGCCGAGGCAGCGGTCTCCATCCAGCAGAGGGACGGTGACCATGGCGCGTGCGACGAGGATGGACTTGTCCGAGGCGGGACGGAAGTGGCGGGGGTCGGTGAGGGCGTCCTCGATATTGACGACTTTTTTGGTGGCATAGACATCGCCGGCGATGCCTTTGCCCTTGGGGACACGGACCTCCATGGCATTGATGGGGTCGAGCGTGGAGCGGATGAGAAGATCCTCGCTGGGGCCGTCTGGCAGGAGGATGGAGCAGACCTCGCAGTCCATGACCTCACGTGAGCGCTGGAGGATGTAATCGACGAGTTCGACAGGATTGTGGGTGCTGCTGAGGCGGCGAGCGACGTCGAGCAGGACGCTCTGGCGCGAGGTGATGGGCTGGGGATTGCTCACGGCTTTTTGAAGAGCTTGAGGAGGCCTTTTTTCTTTTCCTCCGGGGACGAGTTTTCCGGTGGCATGGGAGATGGGGCGGGAGTTTTGGACTTGGATTCGAGTTCTTTGATACGCACGGGGTAGGGGGTGTTGGTGCGTCGCATGTGCTCGATGATCTGCTCCTTGGTGGGGACTTCGTTTTCCTTGCTGCCAAAGATGAGGCGGCTGGGCTTTTCCGCGAGGGTGCCGGTGATGTACTCGCCCCAGACGACGAAGGCGTCCATCTCCTCCACGAGCGTGTTGATCTTGCGCATGGTGGTGTCGAGGTTCTTTTCCAGCCCGGGCCCTGAGGCGTTTTCGCCACCGGCGAGGATCTTGTGAAGGTCGGTGGTGATTTCTTCGATGCGGGACTTCAGGCCGGGCTTGCCATCAGGAGTGCCGGCAAAGGTCTGATTCAGCTCCTTGGAAAAGCCTTCCAGATTGGCGAGGATGGCGCCGGCGCGATTGGTGAGTCCTTTTTCAGGAGAGTCCTTGGGGCCTTTCACCAGTTCCTGAATGCCGGTGGCGGTGTCTTCGAGCTTGTCTGCCACGGCGTTGATCTTCTGGCCAAAGCCGGGGGTTTTGCCGTCACCTGCGAAGGTGTTTTTGAGCTGCTGGGTGAAGGACTCGATGTTGGCGAGGGAGTCGGAGATGTTTTGGGAGGCGTTGCCGTGGCCGAGAGGGCTGGTGATTCTTTTGAGGTCGGCGGTGATCTCGCGGATGTTGGCAAAGATGGCGTCGCCGCCGGGCATCATCACCTCCAGCAGGCTGCCGAGGCTGGAGGAGGTGAGGTGCGTGCCGTCTGCCAGCAGGCCGGACTCGTCATCGAGACGGACGAGGGCGATGTGCTTTTCGCCAAGGATGGATTCGGCGCTGACGATGATCTTCAACTTGGCGGGAATGGGGGCGGGTTTGAAGACCTCGATGTGCACGCGCACTGTGTTGCCGGGCAGGATACGGGCTTCGGGGGCGAGGTGCTCGATGCTCTCGACCACACCGATTTTATCTCCGGCGTAGAGCACGCTGGTATTGCGGCGGATGCCGGTGACGTCGGCGAAATCGACGGAGAAGCGAAGGTGGGGCTTGCGCCAGGGATCTCCGGAGATGGCGAAGATGAGAGCGCCCAGCAGCATCAGGGAGCAGAGAATGACCAAGGTGGCCACGGTGGCATCTTGCTTGTTTTTCATGGCTGGGAGGAGAGGGATGTGCCGGTGCCCTTGAGGCCCAGCAGGGTGTCGCGGTAGAGGGTTTCGCCAGCGCAGTCGTCGCCGCCGCCTTTGGGGTCGCCATTGATGAACTGCTGGACGGCGGCATCTGGATGAGCGCGGATTTCCTCAGGCGTGCCGGAGGCGATGATCCTGCCCTGATGGGGGCCGGTGCCGAGCATGATGATGCGGGTGCCGATGCGGAAGACGCTGTTCATATCGTGCGTGACGACGACGACGGTGGCGCCGATTTTTTGCGTGAGGCGCTGGGTCAGCTCGTCCACGACGGCGGTCATGATGGGGTCCAGGCCGGCGGTGGGTTCGTCGCTGAAGACGAGCGGGGGATCGAGGGCGAGAGCGCGGGCCAGGGCGGCGCGCTTTTTCATGCCGCCGCTGATCTCGGAGGGTTTTTTGTGGCCGTGGCCGGTGAGGCCGACCTGCTCCAGCTTCATTTTCACCACGGTGTCGATGAGGCCGGAGTCGAGCGGTGTGTGCTCCTGCAGCGGGAGAGCCACGTTTTCAGCCACGGTGAGGGACTGCAGAAGAGCGCCGGACTGGAAGAGCATGCCGTAGCGGCCGCGGAGCTTGTGCATCTCGTCCGGGTGCATGGAGCAGATATTCTGGCCGAAGATCTTGATGCTGCCGGAGGTGGGCTTTTCGGTGCCGATGAGGTGGCGCAGGAGAGTGCTCTTGCCACAGCCGCTGCCACCCATGATGACAAAGGTGTCTCCGGCGTAGACTTTGAAGCTGACACCATCCAGCACCTTCTGCGGCCCGAAATAACGCACGAGCGAATCGACCTCGATGATCGGTTCGCCGCTGGCGGGATCTGGCGGAGCAGTGGACATCAGAAAAAGAACAGGGCGGTGAGGAGGGCGTTGGCGATGAAAACGCTCAGCAGGCAGACGACGACGGAGCGAGTGGTGGCGAGCCCCACGCCCTCGGCACCGCCTGAGACATTGAGGCCGATGCTGCTGGCGATGGTGACGATGAGCACGCCGAAGACGCCGCTTTTGAGCATGCTGATGCCGACATCCCGCAGCGCGACGTAATGCAGCGCGTGATTGACGAAGTAGGCGGTGGACATGTGCAGCGAGAAATGGCCGATGAGCCAGCCGCCGGCGAGGCCCACGTAAATGCTGAACACGGTGAGCAGAGGGAGCATGATGACCATGGCCAGGAAGCGCGGGACGACGAGCCAGGACATGGGGGAGATGGCCATGACCTCAAGGGCCTCGATCTCTTCCGAGACCTTCATGGTACCGAGCTCAGCTGTGACAGCGGAGCCGCTGCGGCCGATGACGATGACGGCGGTGACAAGAGGTGCGAGCTCGCGCACGAGGCTGGAGGACACCAAGCCGGGGACAAAGACAGTGGCGCCCATTTTGGCCAGCTGGGCGGCCGACTGCATGGCCAGCACCACACCGATGGTGAGTGCGGTGAGCGAGGTCATCGGCACGGCATGCACGCCGATGCGGACGATCTGCGCAAAGGTGTGGCCCACACGCCAGCCTCTGCCCCGGCACGGCGCCACAAAGAGCCAGTAGAGCAGGCTTCCGCACAGGTCGAGGTATTGGCGGAAGGCTGTGGTCATGAATGAAGATTCGGAGGCTCTAGCGCTGGTTGGTCAGATCTGCGGCGTTCAGGGCATCCTCCACCGTGGGGAGATGGCGGATGAAGTCTCCCAGGCGGACGATTTTAAAAGAGGCATCCACGCGGCCCTGAATGCCGGTGAGTGCAAATTCCGTGCCCGCGCCGCTGGCGTGCTGGAAGTATTCCACCACCACAGCCCAGACGGGAGTGTTGACGAAGGTGACCTTGGAGAAGTCGATGATCAGGCGCTGCACGCCCGCCTTCATCTGCTCACGCACGACTTTCTGAAACTCAGGGACGGTGGCCAGGTCGGCCTCGCCTTCGAGTTCGATGACGACGGCGTTTGGGTGGGTGCGGACAGTGGGCTTCATGAGAGGGCGGTGAGATCAGAGCCAGCCGGTTTGATTGAGGCGGCCGGTAAGTTCCATCTGGCGTTCGAGCTGTGCGGTGTAAAGCTCCGCGTTCTGGGGATTGGGTTTGCAGCGGGTGGATTCATCCAGGGTGACGAGCCGTGCGCAGAGCTGCTCGTAGCTGACGCATTCCGTGCCGCCCTGGTTTGCATGGGCGTAGGCGGCCTGGATGGCTCCGCCGAGGGCAGCGCCCTCGCTGGTGCTGAGGGTGACGACTTCGGCATTGAAGCAGTCTGCAGCGATCTGACGCCAGACGCTGCTCTTGCTGCCGCCGCCAGTGAGGCGGATCTCGGTGGGGTTCATGCCGAGATCACGGAAGCGCTTGAGGCCGTAGGCGAGGCCGAGGGTGGCACCCTCGACTGCGGCGCGTGCGATATTGGCCGGGGCCATGTTGGTGGGGCGCAGGCCGTGGATGACTCCGGTGCCATTGGGGAGGTTTGGGGTGCGCTCGCCGTTCAGGTAAGGGAGGAACATCACGCCATCCGCACCGACGGGGGCTGATTTCACCGCAGCCTCCAACTGGCGCAGATCCCAGCGGAACATCTCGCGCACCTGCTCGGTGACGACAGTGACATTCATGGTGCAGACGAGCGGGAGCCACTGGTCCGTGCTGTCGCAGAAGGCGGCCACTTCTCCCTGGCCATCGACCACGGGAGAGCCCGCCACGCCGTAGAGCGTGCCGCTGGTGCCGAAGCTGGCGGTGACGACGCCGGGCTTGATATTGCCAGTGCCGATGGCTCCCATCATGTTGTCTCCGCCGCCGGCGCTGATGATCACGTCGAAGTTCAGCCCCCATTTGACGGCGAGGTCCTTGCGGATGGTGCCGTGCACGGCCTTGGAGGAGCCCAGCGGCGGCAGCATGGCGCGCACGGAGGGATCAATGTAATCGCAGATGTCATAGGCCCACTGGCGGGTGTTCACATTGAGGATGCCCATGCCGGAGGCGTCTCCGTATTCCATGCGCTTCACGCCGCTGAGCCAGAAGTTGATGTAGTCGTGCGGGAGCAGGATGGTCTTGGTCCTGGCGAAATTTTCGGGCTCGTTCTGCTTCATCCAGAGCAGCTTGGGAATGGTATAGCCGGGGAGCATGGCATTGCCTGCGGCGGCAATGACGCCCTGCTGGCCGCCGAAGTGATGGGCGATCTCGGCGCACTGGGCCTGGGTGGAGGTGTCACACCAAAGCTTGGCAGGGCGCACGGGCTGGTCATCTGCCCCGAGGGCAACGAGTCCGTGCTGCTGACCGCTGACGCCGATGCCGGCGATCTTGGTCTTGTCCTTGCCGATCTGCTCCAGGCACTGCTGCACGGAGGCGTCCACGGCATCGATCCATGACTGCGGGTGCTGCTCCAGGTGACCGGGAGGCAGGCCGTCGATCAGTTCATAGGAGCTGTGGCCGGAGGCAAGGATCTTGCCCGAGTCGAGGTCGAGGACGATGGCCTTGGTGCTTTGCGTGCCGCTGTCGATGCCGAGGAAATACATGATGGGGAGCGAGGTTGGAGTCGGCGAAAGGTTTACGGTGGGGACCGAGGGCTGGTCAAGGAAGCAAGCTGTCAAGAATCGGTCATAATTCGTGAAGATTCAGACATGAAACCGTCTCAATCCTTGGACTGAATGTTGCCGGATTTGCGAATGGCGCGCAGAAGCCGCCAGCCGAGGAAGAGAGAAACGGCGTAGCCCAAGGCGCCAAAGACTGACACACCATAGAAAAGAGGGGCGGCTTGGCGGCTCCACAGTTCGCTGGAGCCGAGGAAGATGGCGGCGGTGAGGATGCCGAGCACTAGGCGGTTGATGATCGGGTCGAGGTGGCGGTGGTCCAGATGTACGGTGAAGGAGCCGTCACGGAAGCGGGCGAGGAGGTCAGTGATGTCCCGCGGCAGAGAGTTCAGCAGGCGGTCCCAGCCGCGGAAGGTGCGGCGTGCGCGCCTGGCCATGCGGCCCGGCGAGAAACGGCGGAGCATGAGCCGGGTGCAGTATGGCTGCATGAGCCCGGCCAGACTCACCTCCGGGCTGAAACGGCGGGAGGTCCCCTCCAGAACGATGAGAGTCTTCAGCAGCACTGCCAGGGACGGCGGCAGCATGATCTGATGGTTACGGATGATCTCCACCAGGCTGCTCAAGGCTGCGCCGACGTGGATGTCATTGAGAGGATGGCCGGTGTAGTCGGCCATGAATTCCTGCAGGTCTGCACGCAGTTTTTCACGCGAGCAGTCGTGCGGCACGGCCCCCAGGCGCAGCACCTGCTCCGAGACGAGCTCGGAGTCGTTTTCGACGATGCCAAGAAGCAGGGCCTCGACCTCGTCCCGCAGATCTTCATCAATGCGGCCGACCATGCCGCAGTCGATGACGCCCACGATGTTTCCGGGCAGGAGCATGAGGTTTCCGGGATGGGGATCGGCATGGTAGAAGCCGTCACGGAAGACCATTTCCAGATACATGTTGGCTCCGCGGCGGGCGAATTCACCGAGGTCCTCACCCGATTGCTTGAGCGCCTCGATGTCCGTGCCGCTGATGCCTTCCAGCCGCTCCATGGTGATGACCTGATGGGAGCAGAGCTCGGCATACAGCTCCGGGATGCAGACGGTGGAGTCGTTGACGAAGTTGCGGGCAAACTCCTCCTGGTTCTGGCGCTCGTAGGTCAGGTCCAGCTCCCTGAGCAAGGAGCGGCGGAACTGACGGACGAGGGCTACGGGCTGGTAGGAGCGCAGGGCGGGGGAGTTTTTCTCCAGCAGCTCTGCCAGCGCCTGGAGGATCTCCACATCGGTGGCAGCCTGCTCTGCCACGCCAGCACGCCGGACCTTGACGACGACACTCTGCCCGGTGTGGAGCTGTGCTGCGTGGACCTGGGCGACGGATGCTGCGGCAAGCGGGGTGTCATCAAAGCCGGCGAAAAGCTGGTCGATGGGCAGACCCAGCTCTGATTCGATGGTGGCGCGCGCCACTGACGAGGAATCCGGCGGCACATTGGACTGCAGCTGGGAAAGCTCACCCGTGAGCTCCGGGCCGAGGAGGTCGGCACGGGTGCTGAGCATCTGGCCCAGCTTGATGAAGGTGGTGCCCAGCTCTGTGAGGGCCATGCGGACGCGTGCGGCCTGAGTCACGCCCTCCGTGAGAGACTGGCCGTCGGCGCTCTTGAGGCGGTCCTGAAGCCAGGAGTATTTAAAGCCGCCGAAGAGGTCTGCCAGACCATACCGACCGAGCACGGCGGCGATTTCCGCGATGCGTTTGGCATAGCGTTCCAGGCGGGCCAGGGCGTCGATCTTCATCAACCACCATCCTCCGCATGAAAAAGTGATCTGACAATGTGGAATGATCACACTCTTAGCTGGCAGGAGAGGTGCTTGCGGTTATTCATCCGCCATGAGCACACCTAAAATCCTTGTCTTTGCGGGAAGCACCCGCAGCGCTTCCTACAACAAGCAACTGGCCCGCTTTGCCGCTGAAGCTGCTCGTGGCGCCGGGGCTGAGGTGACGCTGCTGGACCTGCGCGACTACACACTGCCTTTGTTTGATGAGGACCTGGAAGAGCAGCAGGGGCTGCCTGAAAATGCGAAAAAGCTCAAGGCGCTCTTCCGCGCGCACGACGCCTTCATCATCGCCTCCCCCGAGTACAACAGCTCCATCACGGCCGTGCTGAAAAACACGATCGACTGGTGCTCCCGCAGCGAGAGCGACGACGAGCCCGCACTGGCGGCATATCGAGGCAAAACGGCCCTGCTGCTGAGCGCCTCTCCCGGAGGATTTGGCGGGATGCGGGGGCTGGTGCACCTGCGCTCGGTCCTGGGAAACATCGGCGTCATTGTGCTGCCTGACCAGGTGGCGGTGCCGAAGGCTCATGAGGTCTTTGACAGCGCAGGCGGGATCAAGGATGAGCGCACAGCCGGGCAGGTGACGCGTGTGGTCAAAGGACTGGTCGATTTCCTGAAAAAGCTGGTGGGCTGATGCCTGACGCGGGGACGACTACCAGTTGAAGAAAAGCCGGGCGTAAAGAGCGCCCGTGAGGACCTTGTAACTGGAGTCTTCCTGCGAGGACCGGGATCTGGTGTAGCTGCCGATCACATCAAGGGCCAGGTTCTTGAGCGGCTGCCACGTCACCGTCATGGCAGGAGTCCAAACTTTATCGGTTCGGACAATGTGGATGAACTGTTCCACGGAGTACTGCACGGATGGGGCGAGGTAGAACTTGCGTCCCTTGAAGGGGGTGAAGATGGCTCCGAGGTTGATGTTATGCCTGTGCTGGTCGGGCACGAAATCGGAGGGGCTGCCGTTGTCCTGATAATAAAACTCGTAGCTCCAGGCGGGAGTAAACCAGGGCCTGCAAGACCAGGTAAACTCCGCCGCTGCACGGTAGGTGTAAGTGTCCAGCGTGTGTGCGCCTGTGGAGCGGGTGAACATGCGAGAGAAGCCCCAGCTGAGCGGCAGGTTCAGGTCCAGCTTTTTGTCAAAAAAGGTGCGCTCGTAGCTGAGCATCTGCCCGCAAGTGCTGGTGCTGAAGTCCTGGCCGGCATTGGCCGCCCTGCCGTAATAAAACCAGGCCTGGTCAAAAGTGCTGGAGAGCGTCCAGTGCTCGTCAAAATCCGCGTCCAGGGAGAGTCCGGCAAACTGTGCATAGAGGGAGTCTGTCTCAGCGTCTTCCTGCGTGTTGAAGACGTTGTTGGACAGGGAGTACATCGTGCTGGAACGGAACTGGATCGAGAGCATGTCTCCCAGTGCTTCATACCAGCTTTTTCCCAGGCCTGCGGCCGCCGTGATGGAATCCTCATCTGCCGCGAGGGATGAGCGCTGCTGCGCGGCATGCATCCGGGGCAGGAGGCGAAGGCGGGACTGAATGAGATTGAGGCGCCTTGTCTTGCTGGCGGCCTCGATGCCGCCAGTGAAAACATAGAAGGTCAAAAGGATGAGCGCAGGGATGCGCCAGCCGCCACCTGAATGCGTGCCGATGTGCTCTTGTGAGTCCATGGCTTGGGAGTGAGCTGGATCGGCTGACGAAGCTTTCAAGGCCAGCTAACCGGCCTTGGCGGTTTTTTTGGTGGCTGGGCCTCGGGTGCGTTCGGATTTGATCGGGACCGGTGTCAGACGGATGGTCTCCACCTGCACAATGACGGGAGGTGGGACGGTGGATGCCTCCGAACTGCCCTCGACCCAAGACGCTGCCTGCGACTGCTTGAGGGAGGCGATTTTAGATTCCAGCTCTGCCAGCTCTTTGCGTGCTGCTTCCAGTTTTTCTCCGACCTCGGCATTCGAAGATTTGAGTTCCGAGTCTGGTGAGGGAGAGGCTTTGGCGGGGGCTTCCTGGGCGCTGGGGCGTTTTGGCAGGGAGGGGAGGTGCGCTCCGTTCTGGCCACCGGCGGCAACGGCATCCCGGTAGCGCTGCTCCACGGCGGCGAGGCGCTGTCTGGCATCAGCCAGCTGCTGTTTGGCCCCGGCCAGCTCCTGGTTCTGCCGTTCCAGCTCGATGCGTTCAGCCCTGGCGGCTGCAATGCCTCCGGTTTCAGTGGCGAGAGCCGCCTGATGGGCAGCAATGGCTGCCTCGCAGGAGGCGAGTTCCGCTTTTCGAGCCGCCAGCTGTTTTTCGCATGAGGCGCTTTCTTCCTGCATGCGCTGGAGGGAGGCTTCTGCAGAGGCGCAGCGCTGCTCCAGGCCCATGAGGAGGGACTCGAGATCCTTGACGGCGGCTTCATCCCTCAGGTGTTTTTCACTGAGCGCAGCCGTGGCGGTGTTGAGGCTGGCATGTTTTGCCTCCTCCTCGGTGATGCGATTCTCGTGCTCGATGATCTGCTGGCGCAGGGAGTTTAGCAGGGACTCATCCTGCTCGCACTCATCGCGTATTTGTTTGAGACGGGCGGCGGCTTCATCTTTCTGTGAGGCCATCTGCTCAAGCTCCTGCTGCGTCGAGGTGAGGGCCGCAGTGAGGCGCTGGAACTCGGTGGACTTTTCGTAGTGCTGGGCATTGAGGCGCTCCAGCGCGGCAGTTTTGTCCGCATGCTGGCTGCCCAGGGTGCTGATGGCGTCCAGCCATTCATGGTGGGCGGTTTCAGCCTGTTTGAGGGCGGCCTTGGTGGGTTCCAGTTTTTTTTCCTCGGCCAGCAGAGCTTCCACACGGGCCGAATGCAGGGCGCGTTCTTTTTCCGCGCGTTGCTGCCAGTCGCGCAGCTCCTTTTCAGCGGCCGCCACTTCGGCTTTGAGGCGGTGTTTTTCCGCCTCCAGTTTGGCATTGGCCTCCAGCAGCGCCTTGTCAGGAGAGACTTCAGCAGGAGCTGGTTCCGGGCTCTTGAGAGTGGAAGCGGGCGGCTCTGTGGCCGGGGCCTTCACAGGGGGGGATGCTGCAGCTGGTGAGGCTGGCTCTGCAGGCGGGGGCTGCGTGGCGGGGTCCTCCATGTCGAGTTTGCCGACGAGGGGGCCGAAGGCGATGGTGTCTCCGTGCAGCAGGGTGCAGCTGAGCTGGCTCTCGCCATTGACGAAGGTGCCGGCGGTGGATTTGAGGTCGAAGACCTGCAGGCTGCCGTCGGCATTCTGCACGATCTCGGCGTGGTGCATGGAGATGCGGTCGTCATCTACCAGAATGTCGTTGTCCTCGGCACGACCGATGGTGATGTGTTCCTTGAGGGGAACCACCACTTCCTGGCCGTCTTCGAGAACGAAAGTGATTTTTGCCATGGGGGGGATTGGAAGCTAGGCTAGCCAAGCAAAGTCGATGAAGTCCGTGGAATCAAACGGGCATTTGAAACAAGGGCGCAGATGAATGCAGGATTAGTGCCTCAATGGATGGTTTTTTGAGTCCTGTGCCCGGTCTGGGTGTGGTTTGCTCTTTTGATGTCGGTGAAGGGGGGAGCTTTTTGTGCAGCATGCACTTTTTCCGCCTTTGAAGCTCGTTCATCTTGTGACCAGAAAGAGCGGTGGCGGCGCAGTGATGATCTGCCGAAGTGACGGGGGGGATTGCCATGGACGGGAGGGGAATGTGGTTCGCTGTGTTTTGAAGACAATTTGATTTCGTGCGTTGAATCAATCCTGCAATGAGTCAGGCGTTCTGCCATTTTTCTGCGGCGGAGAGCGCCATGCCGCCCCGCTGACAGGGACTTGTGCCGGCGGCGTCCGCCGGCAGAGTGGCGGCTGTCCCTGCCATGCACTCCGAAGCCGAAGCCCACCTCTCCAAGAAATGCCCAGTGATGCGCCGCCTGATCAAGGCGCACGGCCCCTGCCTGCTGGTGGCGCATAAGCGCACCCCCTATGAGGCGCTGGTGAGCGCGGTGGCACACCAGCAGCTGCACGCCAATGCGGCGGAGGCGATTTTGCGGCGCTTCAAGGCGCTGTTTCCCAAGACTCGGTTTCCCAAGCCTGAGCAGGTTTTGGAAGCGAAGGATGAAGTGCTGCGAGGCTGCGGCTTTTCCACGGGGAAGATGATGGCCATACGGGACATCGCCGAAAAGACGATGAGCGGGCAGATCCCGGGAAGGGCTGCGGCGCTGAAGCTCACGGACGAGGAGCTGATCGAGCGCCTCGTGGCGGTGCGTGGTGTGGGGCGCTGGACGGTGGAGATGCTTTTGATTTTCACCCTAGGTCGGCCGGATGTGTTTCCCAGTGACGACTACAGTGTGCGCAACGGCTGGCGCGTGGCGAAGAAGCTGGATGAGATGCCGAAGCCCAAGGAATTCCGTGAGCTGTCTGAGCGCTGGCGCCCGCATCGCACACTGGCGGCGTGGTATCTCTGGCGCGCGGCAGATGCTGCCAAGGGCTGAACGGGGGCATCTGGAAACGTGTGATTGCCAAGCTCCTGATCGGAGACTAAGGGGGCGCTGCACATGTCTTTTAAAGAACTCGGTCTCGACTCCCACATCCTCACAGCCATCCAAGAAGCCGGTTACACGGAACCCACGCCGATCCAGGCGGCGGCCATCCCGGTGGTCATTCAGGGAGGGGATGTGATCGGCATTGCGCAGACCGGCACTGGCAAGACGGCGGCCTTCACGCTGCCAATCCTGACACGTCTGGCGGCCAATCCGATTCCGCAGGGACAGCGCCGTCATACTCGGGTGCTGGTGCTGGCACCCACGCGCGAGCTGGTGGCGCAGATCGAGGAAAACGTGCTGGCCTATGCCAAGCACCTGCCGCTTAAGATTGCCAAGGTGTACGGTGGTGTGGGTGAAAAGCCGCAGAAGGATGCGCTGCGCGCCGGGAGCGACATCGTGATCGCCTGCCCGGGGCGACTGCTGGACCTGATGGGGCAGCGCTGTGCGGACTTTTCCAAGCTCGAATACCTGGTGCTGGATGAGGCGGACCGCATGCTGGACATGGGCTTCCTGCCGGACATCCGCCGCGTGATCAACCAGCTGCCAAGGAGGCGGCAGACGCTGATGTTTTCCGCCACGCTGTCCAAGGAGATCGAGAGCCTCACGCATGAGTTTCAGCACTCGCCGAAGATCGTGCAGATCGGCAAGCGGTCGAACCCGGCTGAAACGGTGACGCAGCTGGTGTATGAGGTGCAGAAGCATCTGAAGCTGAGCCTGCTGATGCATCTGCTGCAAGATGACTCCATGCAGATGGTGCTCGTTTTCAGCCGCACGAAGCACGGTGCGGACAAGATCGCCCGGAAGCTGGAGCAGAGCGGAGTGCGCTGCGCCACGCTGCATGCGAACCGCTCGCAGAACCAGCGCCTGCGTGCGCTGGATGATTTCAAGACAGGCACGGTGCGCGTGCTGGTGGCCACGGACATCGCGGCACGCGGCATCGACGTGGACGGCATCTCGCATGTGGTGAACTTTGATTTCCCACACATTGTGGAAGACTATGTGCACCGCATCGGCCGTACCGGGCGTGCCCAGGCCATCGGGGATGCGATCAGTTTTGTCTCACCCGATGAAGCGGCGGATCTGCGCAAGCTGGAGAAATTCATCAACCGCGGACTCATTCGCAAAAAGGCCGAAGGCTTTGACTACAATGCCACGGCCCCCGCGCCCACGGCCAATGAACGGCCTGAGCGCCGGGAGCAGCAGCGGCAGTTTCAGCAGCGCCGCCCGCAAGGGCAGGGCGGGCAGCAGCGGCACGGGCAGGGTGGTGGCGGCGGGCGGTCAGGCGGACATGGTGGCCAGGGCGGTGGACGCTCCGGAGGGCACGGTGGCCAGCAAGGCGGCGGACGTGGTCAGCAGCAGGGAGAGCGCCGATCTGCACCCTCTGCGAATGCTGCGCCGAGAGGTCAGCAGGGCCAGGCTCCCAAGCGTGATGGACAGCAGCCTTCTACAGCACGCAAGCTGTGGAACCGGCTGACTGGGAAGTGATGCAGCGAGCTTTTGTTTCTACTTTGCAAACCAGTCTTTAGCCAGAGGGCTGGTGGCGAAGAACTCGAGGAGCTGTGTGGCGACTTTTTCCCGGCCTGAGTTGCTGGGGTGGGTGCCGTCGGGGCCGAAGTCTTCCTTGCTGTATTTGAGGTCGTCAAACTTGCGGCCTTTGTCGCCATCGGCCCAGAGGTAGGGGCCCCAGAGGAGGAGGGGAGATTTGGAGAGGGAGAGAGCTGCATCTCCGCCAACCTGCTGCTGGATGAGGTGGCGCACAGCAAAGGCACCCTCATAGGCGTAGGGCTCGGGGTTGAGGCCGGTGGTGGCGTAGCCGGCGTAGATGCGGCTGCCGAGGTAGGCGATGCGGAGATTGGGGAAGCGCTCTTTAAGGAGGTGCAGGACTTTGATGGTGTCGGCCTCCAGTGTGGCCAGGTGCTCGGTTTTGGAGCCGGAGGGGCCGGCATTGGCCAGCTTGACCCAGGCCACCTGCACCTGCTGGGGGCTGACATCGGCGCGCTGCAGGCGGTTCATGGCCTCAGGCCAGGGACGGCCCTCCGGCTGGGCCCAGGCGGCCATGGTCTGCCCGCCTTGGGCGCAATCGACGATGGTGAGCTTGTCTGATTTGCGCGGGTCTTTGTCGGCGATGTTCCTGAAGAAGGAGAACTCCTGGGTGGCGTTGGACATGCTGATGGAGACGAGCGCGATCTTGCCGCTGTCGGAGGGCTTGCCCGCAGCATCGAGAGGCTTGATTTCTGCTAGCGCAGAAGCGGCGGATTTTTGAAGCGCCTCAGGTGGTTCGTTGCTGCCTTTGCCATAGAGGCCACCGTCTTCGCCTTCATACTTGTCCTCGGCGGTCATGTCCGTGAGGGGCTTGAATCCGTTCTCGGGAGCCTTGCGTTGATTCGCAGGACGTCCGCCGCCACCACCACGGTTGCCGCCGCGGCTGCGGACTTCTTTGGCGTGATCGAGGTACTTTTGGTCTTCGTCGCTGAGCTTTTCGCCGTTTTGCTTGCGGCGATGGAGTGCCTGGGCTCTCTGCCAATCGATGCCGTCTTGCCCTGGGGATGACTGCTGGCCGCCGCCGCTTTTCTGCATCTGCGCTTCATGGGCGGCGCGTGCCTTTTCCAGGAAGGCGTTTTCTTCATCGGTGAGAGTGCCGCCGTTCTGGCGCTTGGTAAAAAGCTGACGGGCCTTGTCAAAGTCGACCGGGGCGTCGGCGGACTGGCTGTGCAGAGGGGCTGCGCCGAGGAGGGAGACCAGGGCAAGGAGGAGAGTCGTCTTCATGGGGTGGGCATGAAACCCCGGGGGCGGGGATTGGATGCGGCAATAAGCTTTTCGTCTTGTATTGCGCACGCCGATTCGTCAGCCTCGCGGGCTCCAACCCATGTCTGATCACAACAGCACCCGCCGTGTCGTCATTGCCAGTTTCATCGGCACCACCATTGAGTGGTACGATTTCTTCCTTTATGGAACGGCTTCGGCGCTGGTCTTTAACAAGCTGTTCTTCCCGAACTTTGACGCGCTGGCAGGGACGATGGCCGCCTTTGCGACTTATGCGGTGGGCTTTTTCGCGCGACCGGTGGGGGGCGTCGTCTTTGGGCATTTCGGTGACAAGCTCGGACGCAAATCCATGCTGGTGACGACGCTCATGCTCATGGGCGTGGCGACGGTGCTGATCGGGCTGCTGCCGACGTATGCGCAGATCGGCGTGTGGGCACCTGTACTGCTGGTGCTGCTGCGCTTCATCCAGGGCTTTGGGGTTGGTGGAGAGTGGGGGGGAGCGGTGCTCATGGCGGTGGAGCACGGAGCTGCCGGTAAGCGCGGCTACTACGCCAGCTGGGTGCAGGCCGGCGTGCCAGTGGGGCTGCTGCTGGCGAATGCGGTTTTCAAGCTGACCTCATCGATGGAGGCGCAGGCTTTTCTCTCCTGGGGCTGGCGCGTGCCTTTCCTGCTCGGGGTGCTGCTGCTGGCGGTGGGGATGTTTATCCGGCTGAAGATCATCGAGAGCCCTGTCTTTACTCAGGCCAAGGCGGAGGATGAAGGGCCGAAGGTGCCCATTTTGGCGGTGATCAAAGAGCATCCGCGCAATGTGCTGGTGGCCATGGGGGCGCGCTTTGCGGAGAATGCGTTCTTTTACATCTTCACCGTGCTGGTGCTCAGCTATGGCTCGCAGCAGCTGGGGATGAAGAATGAGGAACTGCTCAATGCGGTGCTGGCAGGATCGGCGGTGCAGCTGGTCGCGATTCCGTTTTTTGGAATGTTGTCTGACCGATTTGGCCGGAGGCCGGTTTACCTTGGGGGCGCACTGTTTCTGCTGCTTTTCGCGTTTCCGTTTTTCTGGATGATCGAGACACGCCAGATGGGGCTGGTACTGGCCGCGGTGGTGATCGGGCTGGTCGGCCACGCAGCGATGTATGGACCGCAGGCGGCGTTTTTCTCCGAGCTTTTCGGCACCCGTGTGCGCTACAGCGGAGCCTCGCTGGGCTACCAGCTGGCTTCGCCACTGGCGGGTGGGCTGGCACCTCTGATCGCCACGGCACTGCTGGAGAAAAGCGGTGGCAAACCGTGGCCGGTGGCGGTGTATCTCATTGCCATGGCGGTCATTACGCTGGTGTCCGTCTGGCTGGCGGAGGAGACAAACCGCAAGGCGCTCTGAGGCGGGGGTGTCCAATTCGGCCTAAAAAGTGTCCATCCCCAAGCTGACGAACCAGTTGCACTCCGCCGGGTTCCGACTCCCTTGCCTGTCCAATCATGAACGAAGCATTTCCTGACATCCCCAAAATTCAGTACGAAGGACCCAAGAGCCGGAATCCGCTCTCCTTCAAGCACTACAATCCCGACGAAGTCGTCGGTGGCAAGACGATGCGTTCGCAGCTGCGCTTTGCGGTCGCCTACTGGCATGCGATGCGCAACTCTCTCTCCGACCCCTTCGGCGGAGGCACGGCCCAGCGCCCCTGGGACGATGGCAGCAACTCCGTGGCCAACGCACAGCGCCGCGTGTGGGCCTGCTTTGAGTTCATGGAAAAACTCGGCGTGGACTACTACTGCTGGCATGACCGCGATGTGGCTCCTGAGCTGAGCACACTGGCTGAGAGCAACGCCGCCTTTGACGCCGTGGCTGATGAGCTGGAAAAAGCACAGAAGCAGACCGGCAAGAAGCTGCTGTGGGGCACGGCCTGCCTTTTCTCCCACGCACGCTACTGCCAGGGTGCTTCCACCAGCCCTAACGCCGGCGTTTTTGCCTATGCTGCGGCGCAGGTGAAGAAGGCCATGGATGTGACCCACCGTCTCGGTGGCGAAGGCTACACCTTCTGGGGTGGCCGTGAAGGCTACGCCACACTCTGGAACACCGACATGAAGCGCGAGGTCGATCATCTGGCCCGCCTGCTGCACATGGCGGTGGACTACAAAAAGAAGATCGGCTTCACCGGCCAGTTCTACATCGAGCCCAAGCCACGCGAGCCCTCCACGCATCAGTATGATTCTGATGCTGCTGCCTGCCTGAACTTCCTGCGTGAGCACAACCTGCTGGAGCACTTCAAGCTGAACCTGGAAACCAATCACGCCACACTGGCCGGGCACACCATGCGTCATGAGATGCAGGTCGCCGTGGCTGCGAATGCTCTCGGTTCCATCGATGCCAACACGGGTGACACCCTCATTGGCTGGGACACTGACCAGTTCCCAACGAACATCTACCTGACCACTGAGATCATGCTGGAAGTCCTCAAGATGGGCGGCCTGACCACGGGTGGTCTGAACTTTGACGCCAAGTGCCGTCGTGAATCCTTCGAGCCTGTGGACCTCTTCCACGCGCACATCGGCGGCATGGACGCCTTTGCACGCGGTCTCAAAGTCGCTCACGCGATGATCGAGGACGGCCGCATCGACGCCTTCATCAAGCAGCGCTACAGCACTTTCGACTCCGGCATCGGCGCGAAGATCGAAAAGGGCGAGGTCGGTTTTGCCGAACTCGAAGCCTACGCGCTGGCCAATGGCGAACCTCTGCTTGGCAGCGGCCGTCAGGAGATGCTCGAAAACCTGGTGAACGACTACCTGTAACCAGCATCTGCCAGAAGCATTCCACTTGTGAGGCGGTCGGAGACGACCGCCTCATTTGTTTTCTGTGAACGCCTGCGCCTTGCACCAGCACCCGATCTGCAGCAAGCATCGGCATGGCCGAAACGGGGCATGATCATGAAAAGCCAATGACGCCAGACTGGGCGGAGGCGCTGCAAAGTGCGTCATTCGCAGAGTATCTGCGCGGCTGCCGCTGGTTTGGCGGCAAAGCGCAGACGATGCGCGGGGTGCAGGTGCTGGAGGCTCTGCCTGTGGGGGATGCCGGGAATCTCGTGCTGCTGCGAGTCGATTACCTCGAAGCGCCAGCGGAGACTTATCTTGTGCCGATGAGGCTGGCTTCTGCGGATGGCACAGATGTGTGGAGAGACGCGTTGGAGGATGAAAAGTTCCGGGCAGCTTTGCTGGAGGTTATTCTTGAGGAGAGACGACTGTGCTGTGCCACAGGGGAGCTGGCGGGGATTTGCGGTGCTGCTTTCAAGACCCAGGCGAGGGTGATGGTGGAGCAGCGGCATTCGCATGTGCTGACGGTGGAGCAGAGCAATTCATCGGTTCTGTATGATGACCGCTGGTTTCTCAAGCTCTACCGCAGACCGGAAACGGGAGGGAATCCGGATGTGGAGATGCTGCGCTATTTGAGCGAAAAGCAGAAGTTTGCCAATGTGCCCGGCTACTGTGGTGGCATCGAATATCGATGTCCGGGTGCCGAACCCCGAGTGCTGGCGCTGCTGGTCACAAATGTGCCGAATGCGGGCACTGCCTGGACGTCAACATTGCGTGGACTGATGCAAAGGAGCAGTGCGGATCCAATCGCTGGCAGCGAGGATCTAGGACGAGCGAGGTTGTTGGGAGAGCGCACTGCGCAAATGCACCTGGCACTGGAGGCTGAGAGGAAGAACCCAGACTTTGTACCTGAGGCGTTTGACGAGTCCTATTGTGCCATGCTGCGAAGGTCGATGGCCGAAACCACACGGCGCATGATTCAGCTGCTGGAACAGAAACTGGAGGCGTTGCCTCTGCTGATTCAACCCGAAGCGGCTGAGCTGATTCGCCGGGAAGATGAAATCCGGCAACGCCATGCACGACTGCTGGAAAGCGACATTCCTGCCTCACGCATTCGGATCCACGGGGATTACCATCTGGGGCAAGTGCTCGATACGGAAGGTGACTTCGTCATCATCGACTTTGAAGGCGAGCCTGCGCGTTCTTTGAACGAGCGGTGCATGAAGCATTCGCCTTTGCGAGATGTGGCCGGAATGCTGCGCTCTTTTGATTATGCGGCACACACGGTCATGGGGCAGCAAGGCAGCGACGGGGTTGATTTGAAAGAGTGGACGGAGCGTGTGGGCGAGGAATTTCTCAATGCCTATCTGAGCACGGCACAGGGAGCGTCCTTCCTGCCAGAAGACGAGAAACTGCTGCACGAGCTGCTGGATGCCAGCCTGCTGGAGAAAGCAGTTTATGAAGTGTGCTATGAACTGAACAACCGGCCTGATTGGGCGGTGATTCCGTTGCGAGGGGTGCTGCGCATCCTGGATCGCAGCGTGTGAGATGACGGCATGCCGGCGGGTCTTCAGTCCTTCTTTGTCTCTTCCTTCTCGTCTTTCTCCGGCTTCGTCAGCTCACGCATGGGATTGGGCGCCTTGTCATCTTTGTAGAGCTGGAATTTGCTCTTCACCGGACGGCGGGGCCAGAAGTTGTTTTCGATGTTGGTGTCCACCAGTTCCTGGCGTGGGTCAAAGGTGACGGATTTCAGCTCTTTCTTGGTGAAGAGGAGCTTGGAGGCTTTGTCTGTATTGAAGCGCCAGATCTCTGCTGGGAGATGAAGCTCCTCGCTGCTGCCGTCGGTGTATTCAGCTTTGAGGATCACTGGTGTGACGAGGCCACCGACGTTGCTGAACTCAATGAGGTAGAAGTTGTGCTTTGTCTGCAGCAGTGCGGGGTCGATCTTCTCCTCCTTCAGCTCCTTGATGAGTGACTCGAATTTTTTCTTCTCGCTCGGAAGCACGGTGGCTTCGTCATAGCTATCGTAGAAGTCTTTCAGCTCAGGATAGCGGTCGATGCGCTTGGAGAGCGGGTAGTTGCGCTCGCGGGTGAGCGTCTTTGGCAGCTCCTCCTTCTCCTTTTTCTTTTTTGGCTTTTCGATGGCGGGATCGCGAGTGTCGAGCTGCAGCCACTTCACCTCATCGACGGATACATCCACATGGTCGGTGCTGTAAAACCAGCCGCGCCAGAACCAGTCGAGATCGACGCCGCTGGCTTCCTCCATGGTGCGGAAGAAGTCCGAGGGAGTGGGGCGCTTGAACATCCAGCGATTCGAGTAAGTCTTGAACGCATGATCAAAGGCCTCACGGCCGAGGATGTGCTCGCGCAGGATATTGAGCGCCACGGTTGGCTGGCCATAGGCATTGGGGCCGAGATCAGCGATGGATTCCGAATTCGTCATCACAGGTACACGATCCTTCAGGCGCATGTAGTCCGTCATGCCGCGCTCGTTGCGGCGGTGCTTCCAGTCGTTTTCCCATTCTTCTTCGGTGAGAAATTCGACAAAGGAGTTTAGCCCCTCGTCCATCCAGGTCCACTGGCGCTCGTCGCTGTTCACGATCATGGGGAAGTAATTGTGACCCACTTCGTGGATCACCACGCCGATGAGGCCATATTTGGTCTTTTCCGGATAGGTGCCGTCTTTCTCCGGGCGTGGGCCGTTGAAGCAGATCATCGGGTACTCCATGCCGCCGATGGGGCCATTGACCGACCATGCGACGGGATAGGGATAAGCAAAAGTGAAGCGTGAATAAGTCTGGATGGTGTGCGCGACGGCGTGCGTGGAGTATTTGTCCCACAGCGGCATGCCCTCCTTGGGGTAGAGGGACATGGCCATCACCGGCTTGCCGTTCACGCTGGCACCTTCCACCGCCATGGCATCCCAGACGAACTTGCGTGAAGAAGCGAAGGCGAAATCGCGGACGTTGTCGGCCTGGAAGATCCAGGTCTTCTTTCCCTTGGGTTTTCCTTTTTCAGCCGCCTTGGCCTCATCGGGTGTGACGATGAAGACAGGCTTGCGCTTTTCTTTTTCGGCCTGCTGAAGTCGCTCCCGCTGGGTTTTGCTCAGCACGGCCTCCGGGTTTTGCAGCGCGCCGGTGGCGGCCACGATGTGGTCGTCTGGCGTGGTGAGCTGCACCTTGTAGTTGCCAAACTCGAGCGTGAATTCTCCGGTGCCGAGGAACTGTTTGTTGATCCAGCCTGCGTAGTCTGTGTAGGCCGCCATTCGCGGGAACCACTGCGCGATGGTGTAGATGGTGTTGCCGTCTTCTTCAAAGAACTCATATCCGGTGCGCGCACTGATGCGTTTGCAGTCGTTGATGGGGTAGCTCCAGGCGATCTTGAAAACAAAGTCGGCTCCTGCTGCGAGAGGCTCGCTTAAATCTATGCGCAGCATCGTTTTCACCACCGTGTGCGGCAGCGGCTCGCCTTTGGCATCGGTGAGCTTCAGGATCTTCATGTCGCCGTCGTACTTCTCATAGGCCAGCAGGCGGTCGAGCGCGGAGTAGGTGATCTTTTCCGGGTCGACACCGCGCTTGGTGTTCGGCACGGCGCGTGAGTCCGCATTGTGAGAGAAGTAATTCTGATCCAGCTGCACCCAGAGATAGCTCAGCGGGTCCGGGGAGAGATTGTGGTAGGTGACTGTCGCGTCCGCAGAGATTGCGCGCTTCACATCGTCCAGCTCCACCCGGATGTCGTAGTCGGCGCGGTTCTGCCAGTAGGCCGAGCCCGGTGCGCCTGAAGCATTGCGCTGCGGGGAAGGCGTGGGGATGGAAGAATCGAGCTGCTGAAACTTGCCGACCGGAGAGCCGGACTCGGCTGCGGCGAGGGACAGGGCGGCTAGGAATAAAAGCGAATGGTATTTCATCATCTTCATTTGTTCGGGCTCTGGAGACAGTGACAGGCTCCGCCTCAAGGTTACAGTGGCTGCATCAATCGTGTTCGGGCCATGGTGATGGCTTCGTGCAGTTTGCGTTCCAAATGAGTTTTTGGAAGTGTTTCGGTGAAGTAAGTGGAGACTTGGATGCCGCTGCGTTCGAGGTTGAGCAACTCCACGGTTTCCTGCCGCTTCCCGGCGCAGAGAATCAGGCCGATGGGCGGCTGCTCGCCTTTCTGGCGTTCGTGTTTGTTCAACCATGCCAGATACAATTCCATCTGGCCCTTGTATGCTGGTTTAAAATCTTCAAGCTTAAGCTCCACCGCCACAAGGCGTTTGAGATGGCGATGGTAAAACAACAAGTCTAGGTAGTGATCCACTCCATCAACCGTGATGCGCTTCTGTCGTTCCAGAAACGCAAAACCCACGCCCAGTTCCAGGATGAAAGATTCCATTTCACGCAGTATGGCTTCCTCCAAATCTTTTTCTGCATAGACGTTTTTTAAGCCCAGAAAATCGAGGAAATATGGATCGCGAAACACCAGAGCGGGCGTCAGCTTGTCTTCCTCTCTGAGTTGTTTCAGTTCCATTTGTGCCAGTCTGGCGGGCTTTTTTGACAGGGCTGTTCGTTCAAAGAGCATGCTGCTGATTTTTTGATCTAACGTCCGCACGCTCCAGCCTTCAATGCGGCACATTTCGGCGTAGAAGTCGCGCTTTAACGGATCATCCAGACGAATGATGAGAATGAAGTGGCTCCAGCTCAATTTTCCAGACAGCGTCTGGACAATCGCGGCATCAGGAAATGACTCGGCAAAATTGATCATTTGAAACAGATTTGCCCGGCTGAAGCCGCGACCAAATTCGGCGGTCAATTGTCCAGACACTGTCTGGACAATTTTTTCTCCATAACCGCCCCGAGACTCCGCCAAAACATCTCGCAAAATGCGATCTCCTATGTGCCAGTAAAGCATGGTCAGCCCTGCGTTGACAGTGAGTGCTACAAAATCGCGAGACTGAAGAATAAGCGCCCGGAGGTCTTTCACCAAGATGGACGGCGGTTTCCGTGCCAGCTTGGCGGCAGCTGTCCTTCTTGGGCTGGAAGCATTCCTCGATTTCATAGTTGGTGACATACAATGGTCAAAAACAGCTTTGGCAAATCAGAACCCGCTTGTCCATTCGGCCTAAGTCTGATTGCATCCCCACCATGAATCCCACCCCCGACACCTTTTCCCGCCGTGATGCCTTGAAAGCCACTATCGCCTCGGTGGGGCTGGGGGCCATGGCTTTTGAGCCTGTGAGGGCTGCACCCGCCGCAGCTGCAGATGCACGACGCGGAGCGGTGAAGAAGTACAACATGCTCAAGTCCATCAATCTCTGGGCCTTTCCCTATCCGGAGCGCATGACGCTTCGTGAATGCATGCAACTGGCCAAGGACGCGGGGTTTGACGGCATCGAGCTTAACTACGACTTGGACAATGATCTCTCGCCCAAGCACGGCACGGCGGACTACGTGAAGATCCGCAAAATGGCGGACGAGATCGGCATTCAGATCAGCGGACTGTGCTCGTTCCTTTTCTGGCCGTATCCGCTGACAAGCAATGACCCTGCCAAGCGAGCGCAAGGCATGGAACTGGCCGGAAAGATCGCCCAGTGTGCACATGACCTCGGTGTGGAGAATGTGCTGGTGGTGCCTGGCGCGGTGCACATTCCGTGGCGCACGGACCACGAGCCGGTGGCGAACGATGTGTGTGACCAGCGTGCCCGCGAGGCAGTGGGGCAGCTGGCCAGGCAGGCGGAAAAACTGAAAGTCTGCCTCAACATCGAAAACATCTTCTTCAATGGCTACCTCATGACGCCGATGGAGATGAACAGCTTTGTGGACAGTTTTGGCAGCGAGCATGTGCGCGTGCATTTCGACACCGGAAACATCAGCATGTTCCAGTTTCCGGAACATTGGGCCAAGGTGCTTGGCAAGCGGACAAAGAACGTGCACCTGAAGGAGTTCACCAAAAAGGGGACCGACTTCAGCCTGGAAACCTTCCGCCCGCTGCTGGACGGCACCACCAACTGGCCTGCGGTGACGGATGCGCTGGCGGACACTGGGTACAATGGCTTCCTGACTTTTGAATACTTCCATCCCTACACGCATTATCCGGAGGCGTTGATCTATCAGACTTCGGATTCTCTGGACCGCATTCTGGGGCGCAAGTCATGAACTGGGAGACGATCTGTCTTCTCTTTGCAGCCGGGCTGAGCGGTGGGTTCATTGATGCGATTGCGGGCGGTGGCGGGCTGATCTCGCTGCCTGCTTTGTTGTGGGCCGGGCTGCCGCCGCAGATGGCGCTGGGGACGAACAAAATGCAGGCTGTCTGGGGCACCCTGATGGCGGTGCGGAAGTATGCCAAGGCAGGACTGGTGTCGTGGCCGCAGGTGCGGCTGACTGTGTTGATCACTTTTGTTTCCGCCATGGCCGGTGCATGGGTGGTGACACTGATCAGCAACGCGGTGCTGAAAATGATCGTGCCATGGATGCTGCTGGGCATTGCGGTGTATGTGCTGTTCAGTCCCGGGCTGGGAAAAACAGCTGCGCAGGCACGATTAAAAATCGGTGCATTTGCCTGCGTGGCGGGAGGTGTGCTGGGATTTTATGACGGCTTTTTTGGTCCTGGCACCGGCACGTTTTGGACGCTGGCCTGCATCTCACTGATGGGGCTGGAGCTGACACGTGCCACAGCCTTTACCAAGGTGGTTAACCTCACGAGCAACATGGCTTCGCTGGTCATCTTCGTTTACTACGCGCGGGTGAATTATGAAATCGCGGGTGTGATGATTGCAGGCCAGCTCATCGGTGGACGGCTGGGGGCGGGAATGGCTATACGTCATGGGGCGCCGTTCATCCGCATTATTTTCATCACCGTGGTCTTTGCGATGGTGGCCAAATTATTATGGGACCAGTTCTCATGAAGCCGGGGTGCAGTTCTTTGAATCCGCGTGAAAATGCAGGGCGTATTTGCCTGACACTCTCCCATGCCTATGATCGCTGCTCCCATGACCACCGTCCAAACCTCTGCCCAAGGGCGTCAGTTTCCCAAGTTTGATCTCGCACGCCTTCTCGGCACCGTTTTCAAACCCACCTTCGGCCGCAAGATCTGCATCCTCATCGACCTGCCGGATCTTGACGAGGCCAAGGATTACGCCTTCCTGGCAAATCCGGAGAGGCCCATCCAGAAGCGTGCGCATGATCACTTTTATCAGGGGCTGAAAAACGGCGTGGCCGAGGAGCTGGCGCTGAAGGGCGGCGAGATGTACGCCTACCAGCAGACCACCGGCAGCAATCTGGACCTTCCTGATCTCTGCGTGGACATGAGCGGCAAAGAGCTCAGCCTGGAGAAAGACATCTATCCAAACTACGACATCATTCTCTGCATCTCCACCTTCTCCGCCACCGCGCCGCTGACGGCGTTTGCGAAGCAGTACGGATTCCGCGGCGCGACGCTGCACGGGGTGAATGATGTCATTCTGAACTCCGGCCTCGCGGTCGATTATGAAGTCGTTAGCAAAGATGCCGAGAAGCTGCGCAAGGCGATGACTCGTGCGGATGCGGTGGAAATTGATTTCACCGTGGAAAACGGCCCTGACATGACGGTGCGCCTGGAATTGAGTCAGCAGGAGGCGCAGAAGAGCCACGGCCTTTGCCAGGGCGATGCGCCCGACATTGCCAACCTGCCTGCAGGTGAAGTGTACTTTGTGCCGACAGGAGCAGAAGGGACCTTCCCGCTGAAATATGAGGACGGCACGCTGGGCAAGCTGACGGTCACCAAGGGCTGCATCATCAAGGCGGAGCTCATCGCTGGAAATCAAAGCACCATCGATGCGCACAATGCCAAGCTGGCCGATGACCCGATGACCGGTGTGCTCGGAGAGCTGGGCTTTGGCACGCAGGTGCTGCCGGTTTCCGGTGCCGACATTCAGGATGAAAAAGTGCTGGGAACCTGTCATCTGGCCACGGGGCGCGATGATCATCTTGGTGGCCACATCACTCCCGCGCAGTTCAAGCGCCATCAGAACGCCACACACGACGACATCCTCTTTGCGCCGCATAAGACTCCAAATTTTGACATCAAGCAGACCCGCATGTTCCGCGATGGCAAGGTGACCGTGCTCAACGAGCACTTTCAGCCCTCAAAGTACCTGCTGGAAGCTCTGGCCGCTGAATAGACTGACTGATGAACATCTACGAAACGCGCCGGCTGCTCGACGAATACCTGCTCTTCCACTACGGCCAGCCCTCTGAGGTGCTGCCGTGGGAGAAGGGGCCGCGTGAGGCGCTGGGCTTCCCCGTGCGCACGGTCATGGAGCTGATCGACCTGCCACGCACACCCTGCGAAGCGGTGGTGTTGGATCTTGGCTGCGCCGTGGGCAGGTCGAGTTTTGAGCTGGCAAACTTTGGCGTCAGTGTGCTCGGCATCGACTACTCGCAGAGTTTTGTGGATGCCGCTGCCGCACTGGCCCGTGATGGCAGCATGCCTTATGAGCGCGTGGATGAAGGCAGCGCAAAAACGGCGCTGGTGGCTCATGTGCCGGAAAATCTGCGACGTGACCGCGTGCGCTTTGAGCAGGGCGATGCCATGAATCTGCGCTGTGATCTCGGCGACTATGACATCGTGCATGCGGCCAACCTGCTTTGCCGTCTGACCGATCCGCTTAAGCTGATCGAACGACTGCCGCAGCTGGTGCGCCCCGGAGGCCAGCTGCTGCTGACCACGCCCTGCACCTGGCTGGAGGAATTCACGCCGCGCGGGAACTGGCCGCAGGGCTCCACACGCGAGTGGCTCACTTCCTTGCTGGAGCCTCATTTTGATCTCAGCAAGACGGCGGACATGCCGTTCCTCATCCGCGAGCACGCGAGGAAGTACCAGTGGAGTGTGGCGCTGGGAATGCGCTGGAGGCGGAAAGTCGAGGAAGTGCAGGCAGCTGGTCTGACAGCCGTCTGATGTGGGGAGGCATTTTGCATGCTTGCATTCTCCGAGGTTTGTGGCCTAAGCTGCGCTTGTATGAAAGTGGCAGCTATTCTCGCATCTTTTTCACTCGTCGTGTGCCAGTTTTGCCGTGGCGCTGAGCCGCCTGAGCTGCAAACACTTCGCAACTCCTATCAGGCGGCGGTTATTCGTACGACCAAGCCTCTATCGGAGACCTATCTCGCCGAACTCAAGAAGCTCAGAGATCAATACACCAAGAACGGCAAGCTGGATGAAGCCAGCGCTGCGCAGACGGAAATCACGCTCATCACGAGCAAACTGAGCGCCATGGCTTCCACTCCGGAACTGGCCTTGGGGGCCGAAGTCAAGGTGCTGGAGGCGACGGCTGTGATCCCTGCTGCCTCCCCTGAGGGGTTCAAGCTGCCGCCACTGCGCAGGGGAGACAAAGTCGTGCTGAGCTATGTCTCAGGAATGTGGAAATGCGACGGCAACATTGCCTCGGTCAATCCGGATGAGGAGGTGACGGAGCGCGGGGACCGTGCAAGGCTGGTGCTGGCGGAAGGTCCCAAAAACAAGGTGCCGGGGAGCATCATCAAAATGGTGCCGCCGGGGACAAAGGACAAACCCTTCGTCTATCAGGTGCAGACGACGCGTGAGGACGTGGTGCTAAGAATCCACAGCGGCAGCGACAACCCCAAAGCGCCAGGGGAGGTGACCTACACGGTGAAAGTCATGCGCTGAGTCTGGCCAGCGGGGTTTTGTTGTTCGGCCTTGCCTGAAGCAGGCCATGCCGTCTAACCTGCGGGTATGACGAAAAAATCCCTCCTTGCCCTCTGCTTGGGCATTGCCTCCCTGGCAGCCGCACAGACCCCGAGCTTCAAAGAACAGCAGATCGATGATGCGGTGGGCGTCGGCTATGGACTGGCCGTGGCGGATGTGAACGGGGATCAGCGCACGGACATCCTGCTGGCGGACAGCCATGTGATCGTCTGGTATGAGAACCCCACCTGGACCAAGCACGTCATCGCCGAAAAGCTGACGGAGAAGGATCATGTGTGCATCGCAGCGCGTGACATCAACGGCGATGGCAAATGCGAGATCGCCGTGGGGGCGGAGTGGAATCCGGGAGACACCACAGGCAGCGGCGCGGTGTTTTATCTCATCCCACCGGCCGATCGTACCCAGAAGTGGGAGCCGGTGAAACTGACACACGAGCCCACGACGCACCGCATGAAGTGGGTGCGCAACCGCGGCGGGCGCTATGACCTGGTGGTGGTGCCGCTGCATGGCCGGGGCAATGACAAGAATGGCGAAGGGGCGGGTGTGCGCGTGCTGGCCTACCACATGCCGGATGATCCGCACAAGGAGTGGAACACCAGCCTCGTGCAGGGCACGATGCACAAGGCGCACAATCTCGACATCATCCCCGCTCCAGGCACCGAGGCTGAAAGCCTGCTGCTCTGCGGGCGCGAGGGCGTGGTGCGTCTGGATCAGACTGACAATGGCTGGAAGGAGCACTGGATCGCTCAGCACCCCAAGGACTCCACCGAGCTGCTGGGGGCAGGGGAGGTGCGCTATGGCGCCTTTTCAGGCGGGCAGCCCTATGTCACCACCATTGAGCCCATGCATGGTGACAAGCTCGTCATCTACACCCCGAAGCCTGAAGGTCCCAAAAACGGCATCTGGGAGCGGCGCGTGCTGAGCCAGGAACTCGTGGATGGCCACGCCATCGCAACGCATGATTTGCTCGGGCTGAACAACCGCCAGATCGTGGTGGGCTGGCGTGCGCAGCAAAAGATCGGCAAGGTGGCAGTGAAGCTGTTCTGGACCACCAAAGAGGATGGCAGCGGCTGGAATGAGGCCATGATTGATGACGGTGGCATGGCTTGTGAAGATGCTGTTTGTGCCGATCTTGATGGGGATCGTGATCTTGAGGTCATCGCGGCTGGTCGTCGCAGCAAGAATATCAAGATTTACTGGAATCAGCGAAACCAGTGAAATGTAAAAGTTGATTCCTCTTCCGGCAGAGGGTTGCGCGGGCGTGAAAATTGCTCCTACAATCCCGCCAGTTATGAGAGCTGCACGCCTTTTCATCGCTACTTTAGGAACCCTGCTTCTGAGCCAGTGCTCGTTGCCGGAGTTTCCGTTGTTTTCATCACGCACGGAGGTGGTTCGTCGTCCCATGACGATCATGCCGCCTTTTGCTTCGCAGCCCGTGCTCTATGTGTGGAATGGCGGTGGCAAGCCCGGCCCGATGAGTGTGAACATCGACCTCAGCGAGCAGAAGGCCTATCTCTTTAAAGGCGGCGAAAGCGTTGGCTGGACCTATGTCGCCTCCGGGCGCAGTGGGTTTGCCTCGCCCACGGGCACCTTCCACATCATGGAAAAGATCGTGGACAAGCGCTCCAACCGCTACGGCATGATCGTGGACCGCAATGGCGATGTGGTGAACAGCAATGCCACCGCCGGAGTTTCCCGCGTGCCCTCTGGAGGCCATTTCGTGGGTGCCAAGATGCCGTATTGGATGCGCATCACCGGGTACGGGGTGGGTCTGCATGCAGGTGCGATTCCGAATCCCGGCTCTCCCGCCTCCCATGGCTGCATTCGCCTGCCTTACAGCATGGCGGAGACGATCTTCCAGAATGCCCCGGTTGGCACCCGGGTGACGATCATGCAGTAGTCACAGCGTTTGCGAGGATCTCTTCAAAGCGCTGCAGCCACACTTCCGTGTTCGTTTCGCGCAGGAGCCATTCACGGCCCGCAGTGCCTAGGGCCAGACGTGCTTCTGGCGGCGTGGCCTCCATGGCCAGCACACCCTGAACGAGCGCGCTGACGTTTCCAGGCTCATGCTGCAGGCCGGTGATGCCGTGTTGCACGATCTCGCCCAGACCTCCAGATCTGGCGGCGAGCACGGGCTTGAGATAATCGTAGGCCTCATAGACCACCAGCCCGAGCGGCTCCCACCAGGTGGAGGGCACGATGACCGCACGGCAGCGGCGCAGGGACTCGCGCTTGGTCTCTCCGCCGATGTGGCCGAGCTGACCGATGTAGGGATTCGTGCGCAGCCGCTGCTGCACGGCGGCGTTCAGCGGGCCTTCTCCGGCGATATGGAGCAGCGGCGTGTTTTTGCCCAGCTGGCGGTGCAGTTCATCCCAGGCGTCCAGCAGCGGGATCACGCCTTTGGTTTCTGCCAGCCGACCCATGAAAAGGTAGTAGTCTGCGTCTTCCACCACCGGCGTCTGAGGCAGGGCGTTCCAGGAGTGGCGCAGGGTGTGTACTCGGGCCTCAGGCAGTGCGCCGGATGACACCAGCTTGTCCCGCATAAAATCCGAGACGGCGATCCACGCCTTCACGCTTTTCAGCCAGCCGCTCAGGTGCAGCCACTTCAGCATCAGGGCAAAGAGGGCGCTCTTGACCACAGAGTCCTGCCAGGCTCCAGCGCAGACCTCCTTCCAGTAGCCGCCGTAGAGGGCATCCGGAGTCAGTTTGCCATTCACCAGCAGCGTGCCGCCGACGGAGAACGGGCGGAAATTGTGCAGAAACTGCACCACCGGCAGGCGGTTTCTCCTGGCGGCATGGTAGAGGGCCGGAGAGCCCACGGGGTGGATGTTGTGAAAAACCGCCGCCCCTGCGCCGCTGGCATCCAGGGCTGACTCAAAACGCTGGCGTGCATCCTTGTTGTAAATCAGCCGCCGTGCCTGCTGGAGCTTGGATGGGGCGTTTTCCCCCGTCCACTCAGCACTGTCAAACTGGCACCAGGTCATATCGTGCCGGGTGGAAAGATCCGCATGGATCTTGTCCACGATCAACTCCTCGCCGCCCTTGAACAGGTAGCGGTTGAAAACATGCAGCAGGGCGCGGGGAGTTTTGAGGGGGACTTGAGCCATCGAGAAGCGGGGGAGCACGGAAGCCAGCGCCACAAGCAGATGGGGAGCAGGACGCGGGCCACGAGGGGCATTCTTGCATGGATTGCAGAGCCGTCTTGCCTAATTTCAGGCCACATGATATTCCCATAAACCATGAAGCCCGCCAACCGCAGCCTCTTCATTGTGGCAGCTCTCGTTTTTCCGCTTAGTGCCTTTGCTCAGGAGGCCGCAGTCCGACCATGGAAGGACGCGCAGGGCCGGATCATTCAGGCTGCGTTTGTCAGCGCCACGGCGGACAGCGTCACCCTAAGGATGGCCGATGGCAAGGAGCATCAGGTACCTCTGGGGCGTTTGAGTGCTGAGGATCAGGCTTTTGTGAAGGGTCAGTCTGCGGCCGGCACGCCCGTTCCGGCCCCTGCCACAGCCCAGGGGGCCGCACCTGAGGTCAGCGCCTCGGCCATGGAGCGCCTGCCTGCTGAAAAGCGCACCTGGCCGGAAAACGTGGTGGTGCCTCCCAAGTCCATTGAGATCCAGATTGTGGAGGAAAATGTGCCGGCTCGGAAGTGCGTTTACCGCTCAGAGGGTTTTGAGTTCACCTCCCAGGCCAAGCTGGCGGGCAGTGTGATGAAGGAGGTGGCGCGCACCTTTGAGGCCACCAAGACACTCGTCTCCTCACTGCCCTGGGGGGTGGTCTGCCGCCCGGCGGAGGGCTTTGAGCGCTATCAGGCTGCGCTCTATGAAACGCGAAAGGATTACATCGATGCCGGTGGCCCGGAAAACTCCGGTGGTGTGTACATGAGCGGGGACAAGGTCTTCCGCGTGCCCTTCCCCAGCATCGGCCTGAAGCTGCTGGGGAAGACTTATGCCAAAGACCAGAACTACGATGGCGGCACCCTGATCCATGAGATCACGCATCAGGTCATGGACTCCTACCTCACCTTCCTCCCCGTGTGGGTCATCGAAGGCACGGCGGAGTACACCGAGATGCTGCCCTACAATGCGGGGAAGTTCCGCGCGGAAGCGCACCAGAAGGGGCTCAAGGACCATATCCAGGAGATGCAAAAGCGCGGCTATGCCGTGGAGATCGGCAATCTGGAGACGCACCTGACGATGAACCGCTCCACCTGGTCCGGCATCACAAACGTCTCCAACAAGAAGATGGGTGAGCTCTACTTCCGCTCCGTGCTGGCGGTGTATTTCTTCTGCCACCTCGACGGCGACAAAAAAGGCACCCGTTTCATCAAGTTCATGGACGCCGTCTATGGGGAGACCGAGGCCCTGCGCGCCTTTTTCAAAGACCCACGTGTGAAGCACTTCCCTGACGGCCGCTTCAGCTACCCCACCAGCTTTCCGCCGCCGGACATGAAATCTGACACCGCGCCTTTCAAGCACATGGAGCTGCTGATGGACGGACGGGGTTATTCACAAATCGCCAAGGAAATGACTGAGGCGTACAAGGCCATTGGGGTCAAAATTTCCGTGGATTGAGCCCTGCGGGGCGGAAAAACGCTGATTCAGGGCGTCTATTTCACGTCTTTTCCACCCCCGCGTTTGACGCACCGCATCGACTGTGCAAGATGCCGCGCTTTCCGGCCACCCGTGAGCAGGCTGCCAGCCTGTAAATGAAGTCCCGCACCTCCTCGCGGCCCCTGAAAGCGCCCAGATCATACGCTTTCACCCCACCGAAGACTCATCTTCCCCCATTCGCGCGCCGCGCCTCCTCCTTCCATGCCCAAAGACACCTCCATCAAACGCATCCTCGTCATCGGTTCCGGCCCCATCGTCATCGGCCAGGGCTGTGAATTTGACTACTCCGGCGTCCAGGCCTGCAAGGCCCTGCGCGAGGAGGGATATCAGGTGGTGCTCATCAACTCCAACCCCGCCACCATCATGACGGATCCGGAGTTCGCCTTCCGCACCTACGTGGAGCCGATCACCCCGGAGATCGTGGAAAAGATCATCATCAAGGAAAAGCCGGACGTGCTGCTGCCCACGCTGGGCGGCCAGACCGCGCTGAACTGCGCCATGGCTCTGCACCGCGCAGGAACGCTGGAAAAGCACGGCGTGCGCATGATCGGCGCCAAGCCGGACGCCATCGAGAAAGGGGAGGACCGCCTCCTCTTCAAGAACGCCATGCTCAAGATCGGCCTGGACCTGCCGCAGTCCGGCGTGGCTCATACCATCGAGGAGGCGCGCAAGATCGCCGAGGAGATCGGCACCCTGCCGCTCATCATCCGCCCCGCCTACACCCTGGGCGGCACCGGCGGCGGCATCGCCTACAACCGCGAGGAGTTTGAGACCATCACCGCCCGCGGTCTGGACCTTTCTCCTGTGAGCGAAGTTCTCATCGAGGAGTCCCTGCTCGGCTGGAAGGAATTCGAAATGGAAGTGATGCGTGACCGCGCGGACAATTGCGTGATCATCTGCTCCATCGAAAACCTCGACCCCATGGGCGTGCACACGGGGGATTCCATCACCGTGGCACCGATCCAGACGCTGACGGACCGCGAGTACCAGATCATGCGCGATGCTTCCTTTGCCTGCATCCGCGAGATCGGGGTGGAGACGGGCGGGTCGAACATCCAGTTCGCCATTCATCCGGACACCGGCCGCATGATCGTCATTGAGATGAATCCGCGTGTGAGCCGCAGCTCCGCGCTGGCCTCCAAGGCCACCGGCTTCCCGATTGCGAAGATCGCCGCCAAGCTGGCCGTGGGCTACACGCTGGACGAGTTGAAGAACGACATCACACGCGAGACCCCCGCGAGCTTTGAGCCGTCCATCGACTACGTCGTCACCAAGGTGCCGCGCTTCACGTTTGAGAAGTTCCCGGGTGCTGACGAGACGCTGACCACGCAGATGAAGTCCGTGGGCGAGGCCATGGCCATCGGCCGCACGTTCAAGGAATCCCTGCAGAAGGCCCTGCGCAGCCTGGAGATCAAGCGCTTCGGCCTCATCGGAGATGGTGCTGACAAGGAAGTGGATGACGAGACGCTGACCTCGAAGCTCACCGTGCCAAATGCCGAGCGCATCTTCTTCCTCGGCCAGGCTTTTGCCAAAGGCTGGAGTGTGGACCGCGTGTTTGATCTGACGAAGATCGACCGCTGGTTCCTGCGGCAGATTGAGGAGATTGTGAAGGAGAGCCTGGCCATCGCGAGTCAGTCCGGTGAGTCGCTCATCAATGCTATACCTGAAGCCGAGCGGACTGAAGAACGCAAAGCTCAAGTGCTCAGCGACGCCATGCGCAACTGGAAGCGCAAGGGCTTCTCTGACAAGCAGATCGCGAGGGCCTTTGGCGTCCAGGAGAGCTACATCCGCGCTGGTCGTAAAAAATACGGCAGCACCCCCACCTACCGCCTTGTGGATACCTGCGCGGCAGAGTTCGAAGCCTACACGCCCTACTACTACAGCACCTACGGCATCGAGGACGAAGTGCGGGACAATGACAAGAAGAAGGTCATGATTCTCGGCGGCGGCCCAAACCGCATCGGCCAGGGCATTGAGTTCGACTACTGCTGCGTGCACGCCTCCTTCGCCCTGCGTGAGCTGGGGTATGAGACCATCATGGTGAACTCGAATCCCGAGACCGTCTCCACAGACTACGACACCTCCGACAAGCTCTACTTTGAGCCCCTCACGCTGGAAGACGTGCTCAACATCTACGAGCGCGAAAACCGCAACGACCAGGTGCTCGGCGTCATCGTGCAGTTCGGTGGCCAGACGCCGCTGAACCTCGCCAAGGGCCTCGAAGAAAACGGCGTGCGCATCATCGGCACCTCGCCCAAGAGCATTGAGCTGGCGGAAGACCGCAAGCTCTTCGCCAAGCTGCTGGATGATCTCGAATTGAACCAGGCTCCCAGCGGCACGGCCACCTCCCTGGAGGAGGCCCTGGCCATCACCGCCAAGATCGGCTACCCCAGCCTCGTGCGCCCCAGCTTCGTTCTCGGCGGCCGCGCCATGCAGATCGTCTATAGCGATGCTGAACTGACCCACTACATGAAGAACGCCGTGGAGGCCACGCCTGACCGCCCCGTGCTGGTGGACCGCTTCCTGGAAGACGCCACCGAAGTGGACGTGGACTGCATCAGCGATGGCGAGACCACCGTCATCGGTGCCATCATGGAGCACATCGAAGAGGCCGGCATCCACTCTGGCGACAGCGCCTGCGTCATCCCGCCTTTCTCCCTCAGCAAGGAGATGCAGGACCGCATCCGCGATGCCGCCAAGAAGCTGGCCAAGGCCCTCAACGTGCGCGGACTCATGAACATGCAGCTCGCCGTGAAGGGAGACGACCTCTACGTCATCGAAGTCAATCCCCGTGCCTCCCGCACCGCGCCCTTCGTCAGCAAGGCCATCGGCGTGCCGCTGCCAAAGCTGGCCGCCAAGATCATGGCCGGCAAGACGCTCAAGGAGCTCGGCTTCACTGAAGAGGTCATCCCCTCCCACCACAGCGTCAAGGAGGCCGTCTTCCCCTTCAGCAAGTTCACTGGCGTGGACATCATCCTCGGCCCGGAAATGAAGAGCACCGGCGAAGTCATGGGCATCGATGCCGATCTCGGTCTCGCCTTCGCCAAGAGCCAGATGGCTGCCGGTGGCACCCTTCCGACGAAAGGCAATGTCTTCATCAGCGTCAAGGAAGCCGACCGCCCGAACGTGGTTCGTATCGCCAAAGGCTACGCCGACCTCGGCTTCACCATCTACGCCACCAGCGGCACCGGCGGCGTGATCAAGGAAGCTGGTATCGAGGTCCACATCCTTCCGAAACTCGCCTCTGGCCAGCGTCCGAACGTCATCGACCTGATGAAAAACAAGGACATGGCCCTCGTCATTAACACGCCGAGCGGCAAGAACCCCCGCGAGGACGAAGTGAAGATCCGAACCGCCGCCATGCAGAACCGCATCCCCATCATGACCACCCTGCGTGGCGCCGATGCCGCCCTGCGTGCCATCAAGTCACTGCAGCAAAGCGATGTGCAGGTGCGTGCGCTGCAGGAATATCACAAGTAGGCCGGCCGGTTCTGGCATGAGTGCCCATCCAAGCGCGGACGAAAGTCCGCGCTTGTTTCATTTCAGGCTCTCGCTGTCCATGCCTGATTTTTGAGGCCGCCTGCCGTTTTGCCAATGGCGGCTCATGAAGGCAGAGCAGGCCGTGCGTCGGTGAAAACAAGGAGGGGTATTACTTCAAGGTTCGTGTCACCTGCGATGCTTTGTGGCAGGCTCTCTTGTTGCCTCAAAAGTAAATGACACCCGGGAAGGGTGGGGGAAGAGAGATCGTTGCCTCAGAAGTGATGACACCGAGGTTCAGGCGGGAAGTGTTGCTGCTGCGGGCTC
>APMI01010092.1_pt1 | contig 53600 bp, 42 predicted proteins | sample 667938 | NCBI WGS metagenome assembly APMI01 (sample SAMN01084076, study PRJNA167559) | wastewater metagenome | biome: Wastewater | place: Denmark: Ejby Moelle, Odense | collected 2011-11-28
GGCTCCATTATCTTATGTAACACTTCTATAGAACGGCTGGTAGAGGAGGCCTCGGGCAGCTCGTAAGTTATGTACATACGGCCGTCATCCTCGCTGGGTATAAAGCCTGTGGGCTTTTGCCTGAAAAGCAAGATGGTGCCTACGCAGATACAAATGAGTATAATAATAACAAGCCTCGATGCCTTGATACTACGTTTTACACCGTGAGTATACTTCGCGGTAATTTTTGCAAACCAGGTATTGAATTTGAAGAAGAACTTATTAAGACCATGCGATTGTTCACCGATATGCGAGGGCTTCAATAACAGCGTGCATAAGGCCGGCGTTAAAGACAATGCCACGAAAGCAGATAAGATAACTGATATAGCGATAGTAATAGCGAACTGCTGGTACAACCTGCCCACTATGCCGGGTATAAAACCAACCGGCACAAATACTGCCGCGAGTATAAGCGCAATAGCCACGACCGGGCCCGATATATCCTGCATGGCATGATAGGTAGCCTCCTTTGCCGACATCTTCTTCTCATCCATGTAATGCTGCACGGCCTCTACCACCACTATCGCATCATCCACCACTATACCGATGGCCAATACAAAACCGAACATGGTAAGTGTATTGATGGTGAAACCAAGCGGAATAAAAAAGATGAAAGTACCGATTACGGATACCGGTATCGCGAGAATGGGAATAAGCGTTGCGCGCCAGTTCTGCAGAAAAAGGAACACTACCAGTGTCACCAGCAAGAGTGCGATGATCAGTGTTTCCACCACTTCGTGTATGGACACCTTCACAACAGTAACCGACTCAAAAGGAACTTTGTAATCAAGATCGGGCGGGAACGACTTTTTTAAGTCATCCATTGCTGCGTAAACACCTTCGGCCGTTTCCAGCGCATTGCTACCCGGCGCCTGGTATATCAGCAGGTACGATGCCCGCTTGCCATCTACGAAAGAGTTGCTGGCATAAGAAAATTTACCCAGCTCTATCCTTGCTACATCTTTCAGGTACACCAGGGAACCATCATCGGGCCTGGTCTTAACAATTATCTTTTCAAAGTCCTCTGTTTTGTTCAGGCGTCCGTTTACCAGCAGGCCATATTCAAAAGCCTGTGTTGTTTGCTGTGGTGGCATGCCTATCGCACCGGCCGCCACCTGCACGTTCTGTTCTTGCAGGGCTGCAGTTACGTCGCCGGCAGTGAGTCCGTATTCAGCAAGCTTGTCCGGCTTCAGCCATACACGCATACTAAAATCATCTGCGCGTATGAAAACATCGCCTACGCCCTTTACGCGCAGCAGCCTGTCGCGCACATAGATATTCGTATAGTTGTCCAGGAAGGTAATGTTATGCGTTCCATTAGGCGCATACATCGCTACCAGCATCAATATACTGGGGTTACGCTTGCGTACGGTAAGCCCCAGTCTTTTTACCACATCCGGCAGCTGCGGGGTAGCTATGCTCACACGGTTTTGCACATCAAGAGTAGCCACATCTATATTGGTGCCTACCTTGAACGTCACGTTCATGGTCATGCGCCCATCGGAGGTACTGTTGCTTTGCAGGTACTCCATTCCCGGTGAGCCGTTCACCTGTGCTTCCACCGGCGTAGCAATAGTTTGCTCCACTGTTTGCGCATCAGCACCTGTGTACTGCCCCGTAACTTGCACCACGGGTGGCGTTATCTCAGGGTATTGCCCTACCGACAGGTTCATGATACATATAGTACCTACCAGCAGCAGTACGATGGAAATAACAATTGCCGTTATCGGCCTTTTGATAAATGTATTTGCGATCATCTAATTATCTTATTCCCCGGGTTTAATGCTTTGCGGCGGCTGGCGGCCCTGTAGTAACCACCGAACCGTCGTGCAACTTTTGTATGCCTTCTACTATAATGTGCTCGCCGGGCTCAATGCCGGACTTGATTATTATCTTATCGTTTATGGCCTGGCCCGGCATCACTTTTTTCTGTACCGCTACCAATGCTTTGCCATTGTTTTTTGGCTCTTTAGGGTCATTTATGGTCGTGTCGCGGGTTACAAAAACAAAGTATTCGCCCATCTGTTCGGTTACAGCCTTGCCGGGTATCACAATTTGCTCAGCGCCTTCCTGGCTGCGCACGCGCACTATGCAACTCATACCAACGCGCAGATTCTTTTGAGGATCCGGAAAAGACAGCCTGATCTTTATAGTGCCCGTTTGCGGATCTACGGCGCGGTCCACAACAGTAATTTTGCCAGGATAGTTGTATAGGCTGTTATCGGGCATTAATAGTGTGAACAAAGAGTCGCCGGCAGGTATATTCTCATTCTGTATTTTTAAAAAGCGGCCTATCTGTTTTTCGCCAATCACAAAATCAACGGCAACAGGATCATCGGTGGAAACCGTATTTAACAATGTCTGCCCGGCCGTAACCAGGGTACCCATTTTCACCTGCGACAATCCTATTAGTCCGTCGAAAGGAGCGGTGATCACCGAGTACTTAAGGTCCGTCTGCGCTTTTACCATGTCAGCCTTTGCGCTCGCTACCTGCGATTTGGCATTTTGCAGGTCGGTCATGGCATGGTCCAGCACCTGCCTGGCTATCGCATCCTGTTTGTTCAGGTATATATACCTGTCGGCATCTTTTTGAGCTTTGTCTTCGTTGGCCCTGGCCACCTGCAGGTTTGCCTGCGCCTGCGAGTAGGTTGCAGCATATTTACTGCGGTCTATTTCGTACAGCTTTTGCCCTTTACGCACATGGTCACCTTCTTTAAAGAATATACCTGTTATATAGCCGCCCAGCTCTGCCCGCAGTTCCACCTGGCTAAGTGCCACCACCGTGCCGGGGTACTGCTCGTAATATACAGCAGGCTGTCGTTCCACTTCCTGTATGTTAACAGGTACCGGGCCTGTAGCTTGCCCGCCTGTCCTGGGCTTATCGCCGCATGAGCACAAAACAATGCCCACTAAAACAAAGCCTGCTACACAAAGAAATTTATTGCCGTTATTTAAAATAGTCATGTTTAAATATTTGTCGGGATATCACCCATTGCTTTTTGCAGGTCTATCTTGGCCTGTAATAATTGGAAAAGTGCGTTCAGGTAATTTATCTCGGAGGTACGCAGGTCTGCTTCCGCAGTTATTACTTCCAGGTACTGCTTAATGCCTTCCCTGTATTGCAGTTTTATTATGTCGTATACCTCCCTTGCAGTGCTCACATTTTCCTGCATGGTCTTGAAATCGGTCAGGTTATTCTTATAATTGGCAAGCGCCTGTTTGTACTCTGCATAGATGCCCAGCTTCAGGTTCACTTCATCCCATCCCTGCCTTTGCTCCTGCAATTTCGAGCGGCGTATATTCTCTACTCGTTTAAATCCCTGGAAGATGGGGAATGATAGAGTAACACCGAACAGTGAATAGGGATAGGCCTTATCGAACATGGTGGAAAAATTATCGTTCTCGAATTCAGGCACATAATTATAGAATGCAGAGAGGGAGGGCAAAAAACCTGTAGCATAGTAAGCCGTTGTGGTATGCTGTATTTGCATTGCAGTTTGCAATTGTTCGTACTCTATCCTCTTGCTGTATTGCAGCACCTCGGTAGTATCATAAAATATTTCCTGCATCATCTGGCTGGTGTCATAGGCCACGGTAAAGTTCCGTTCTTGCGGATAGCCCATCAGCAGTTTCAGGTTCGCATACTTTACATGTATGTTTTCACCCGTATTTTTTAGTTCTGCGGCCGAATTGTTGAGGGCTATAGTTGCGCGCTTGTAATCTACCTTATCTACTATACCTGCCACATACTGGCTGTAAGCATCCCTCAGGTTTTTCCCCAGTCTTGCAGTATCCTCGGCCAATACGGACACTTGTGCCTCTGTAAGCAGCACATCATAAAATGCCTTGCTCACATTTGCAACCAGGTCTATCTTAACGCTCTCCGTATTTTGCTTAGTTCCTTTTATATATAAAGGTGCTGCATTTGCCGCGAACAGTACATCATTGCTGAATATGGTTTGGGTAGCACCAAACTGCGGCAACAGGGTATTGTACAGGCCGGTCTTAACAGCCGTTTTAGGCCCCGTAGGGTTCTGGGTATTGGGTATAAAGGAAGTAGGCAGCTGAAAATAATGTTGATAATTGGCATTTAAGCCTGCCTGTGGCAACCAGCCGGATAGATTGATGAGATTGGTGGTCCGTGCTATTTTTTCGTCGATGGCCGATTGCTTTAATGCCGGCTGGTTAGTCATGGCGTATTGCAGGCACTGCACCAGGTTTAATCTTCCCGTTGTATCTGCGGGGGCTTGTGCCTTGCTCAGTAATGGAATATAGCATAAAAATAAAACTCGTAAAAAGCGTGAAGGTGATAACATATTGGCTTGCAGAATAGTTAACTCACAAAAGACATCGGGGCCTTGATGTAGTTTAAGAGAGTGCAAAGATATTTTACGCCGGCCTATTTAGATGTACGTACATTATTGTTTTTATTGATTGCGAGTGCCAGTTCATTTTAATGAAGGTAAATCGCCATAGATAACTGTTTGAGCAAGGTTGTAATGTATTTTTTAAACAGGCCTTCATTAGCCCTTCGGACGGTTAAGGCAGAGCCGTTACTCAATAAAATAAGGACTGTTGTTTGGGAAATGTATCGGGCCTAAAAAGATAAAATCTTGGGTAACAGTATGTTTTTATTTATATATTTTCTCAGAATTATAGCATTTCAATGAAATCCGATGGTTATTTATCGAATTTATCATTATCTTTGCAGTCCGAAAAAGTGTCGTTTATATAAAATTTTGATGCAATGTCACATTTAACAGCTGAAAAGAAAGCAAACATTTTTAAAACATTTGGTAGCGCAGAACAGAACACCGGTTCTATAGAAGCGCAGATAGCAGCGCTTACAGAGCGTATCAACCACATTTCAAACCACCTGAAGACCAATAAAAAAGATTTTTCTTCAAATCGCGGGTTAATGCAAATGGTAGGTCGTCGTAAACGCCTGCTGCAGTATCTCAGCCATACAAATCTTACTTCTTACCGCGCCCTGCTCGAAAAACTGGGCCTCCGTAAGTAAGCCATTCATTTTGCTATTCCCAACTACATAGTTGGGAATAGTTTTTTTACAACATATTTAAATATTATTTTATGATTCCAAACCCAATATCCGTTTCCTACAAACTGGATGACGGTCGCGAGATATCCATAGAAACGGGCAAAATGGCCCGCCAGGCCGATGGCTCGGTTGTGGTACGCATGGGTAACTGTATGATATTGGCTACCGTTGTAGCTAATACGGAGCCGAAACCAGGCCAATCTTTCTTCCCGCTCAGCGTTGATTACCAGGAAAAGTTTGCATCTGCAGGCCGCATCCCCGGTTCATTCTTTAAGCGTGAAGCACGCCTTAACGATTACGAAATACTTATATCGCGCCTTATAGACCGCGCTTTACGTCCTTTGTTCCCTGATGATTACCTGTGTGAAGTGCAGGTACTGGTTACCCTTATTTCATCTGATCCCGAGATCATGCCCGATACACTGGCATGCCTCGCTGCATCTGCTGCACTTGCAGTGTCCGATGTGCCGATACAGGAGATCATATCCGAAGTACGTGTTGCCCGCATCAATGGCGAATTCGTAGTAAACCCTACCCGCAGCCAGGCTGTGGATGCTGACATCAACATTATAGTAGCTGCTACCGACAAGAACATCATGATGGTGGAAGGTGAAGGTAAAGAGTGCGATGAAGCAGGTTTATTGAAAGCTATTGAAATAGGCCATGCGGCTATACACAGGCAGGTGAAACTGCAGGAAGAACTGCGTGACAAAGTAGGGGTTAAAGGCAAACGTGAATATACCAAGCCTTACACCAATCCTGAACTGGAAGCACAGATAGAAGCATACGGCAAAGACAAAATATACGCAGTAGCAAAAGGCGCATTGCCTAAGCATGAGCGTGGTGATGCTTTCAAAGCTATCAAAACGGAATACCTCGCGCAGTTCACAGAAGAAAACCCGCTAAAGCCTGAAGATGCTGCACTGGTTAGCATGTACTTCCACGATCTGGAAAAGAAGATCATCCGCAATATGATGCTCGATGAGCGTGTGCGCCTGGATGGCCGCAAGCTGGACGAAGTGCGTGTGCTGACAATGGAAACAGACCTCCTGCCTTCACCACACGGTTCTGCACTGTTTACACGTGGCGAAACACAGTCGCTTACCACCGTAACACTGGGTACCACACAAGATGAGCTGCTGCTGGAAACTGCGCAGACATCCGACTACATGAAATTCATACTGCATTATAACTTCCCGCCATTCTCAACAGGCGAGATCAAGATGATGCGAGGCCCCGGCCGTCGCGAAGTAGGCCATGGTAATCTTGCCATGCGCTCACTGAAGCAGATGATGCCAAAAGACGATTACCCATACACTGTACGTGTAGTATCAGATATACTTGAATCGAACGGTTCTTCATCTATGGCTACCGTATGTGCCGGTTCACTGGCGCTTATGGATGCAGGTGTACCAATGCCTAAGCACGTAAGTGGTGTGGCAATGGGCCTTATCTCGGGCGAGAACAACAAGTTCGCTATCCTTACCGATATCCTTGGCGATGAAGATCACCTGGGTGATATGGACTTTAAGGTTACCGGCACACGCGATGGTATCTGCGGCATCCAGATGGATATCAAAGTAGATGGACTCAGCATGGAAGTGATGATGCAGGCACTGGAGCAGGCACGTAAAGGCCGCCTCCACATACTGGAAGCTATGTACCAATGCATGCCAAGCTACCGCGCGGAACTGAAACCACACGCACCACGCATCGAGCAACTGAACATTGACCGTGAATTCATAGGCGCTGTGATAGGCCCGGGTGGTAAAGTGATACAGGAGATACAGCGTGAGACAGGCACTACCATCAATATCGAAGAAGTTGGTGAGCAGGGCCTTATCAAAGTATTTGCTGCCAATAAAGAGAACATTGACAAAGCAATGGCCTGGATAAAGGGCATCGTGCTGGTACCCGAGATAGGTGCTGAATATGAAGGTACCGTGAAGAGCATTATGCCCTTCGGTGCATTCGTAGAGTTCCTGCCCGGCAAGCAAGGTTTGCTGCACATATCCGAAGTTAGCTGGAAGCGCCTCGACTCACTGGAAGGTGTATTGAAGGAAGGCGATAAGATAAAAATTAAGCTGGTAGGTACAGACCCTAAAACGGGCAAACTGCGCCTGAGCCGCAAAGTGCTTACGCCAAAGCCTGAAGGTTATGTAGAACCTGAAAAGCGCGAACGCAGCGACCGTGGTGATCGCGGAGACCGTGGCGACCGCCGCAGTGGTGGTGATCGTGGCGACCGTCGTGATCGTGGCGACCGTAAAGAAGGTGGAGAGCGCCGTCATGGTGGCGACCGCCCTAAGCAGGAGCACAACGAGAACAGCGGTGAGCAACAGGTAAAAGAACAAGTACAACCACAACAGGAAGCTAGCAGCGCCAGTGATGATGCTGACCTGGCCCTGTAAGGATTGCTTATAACATTGATGAAAGGATCGCACGTTGTGCGATCCTTTTCTTATTTACAACCTGTCATCCTAAGCGATAGCGAAGGAACTGCCGGGAAGTGATTCTGAAGATGCGGACATATTCTATTGCAGTTGCATGCTGGACGAACTATGTCACAACGTCGCTAAATTATCAGCACCGGGATTGCTATTTGGCGGTTCCTTCGCTGTCGCTCAGGATGCCACATCTTTTAATATTTATCCTTATTTTCGACATACAAAATTCCTTGTATGCCTGCTCTTAAAAAGCTACTGGTCTTATGCATGCTGCCATCTGCGAGTATCTATGCGCAGGAATATACTATGGCAGCAATAAAAGCCAAAGCCGATAAGGCATTACACAGCCTGGTGAATGAGCAGATATTCAGTCACTGCACCATGAATAAGCATGGATACTTTAGCTACAAAGACAGCAAGGGCGAAGTGCAATGGGCAGAGCTGCAAGATGCACAGGCAGCTAAGGGAACACCCCTCAAAACGGGTGTGTATTACACGCTCGATTATAAATACCCCCAATGCCACCTGTACGATAGTATCTCCGGCAGGATATTCCTGGAGTTCAATGCCAAATGGGAACTGACCAATACGCCCGACCTTAATTTCATACCTGAATTCGTGATGAAGAATGAGCCCTGCCATTTTATATCAAAGCAGGAGGCCATGCAGATCGCTACCAGTAACAATAAGAAAGTAGACCCGCATACACAGGCAGGTATAAATTACAGCGATAGCGGCAGGCTCTTCACCTGGCACCTCTTCCACATCCCTTCCGAAGAAGAAAGAGCGGCTAACACATTGACCTTGGAAGAAGCACGTTCCACACCACAAAAATCGTTCAAGGAAGCAATGTCCTCGGATATTTTCATCAATGCCGAAACAGGTGAGCTGCTTGACCCTAAAACATATTTCAACACCCGCAGGCATACAACCATCACACGCGTGAGTGAAGACTAAAATTGGAACAGGTCTTCGTACACCTTCATCACATTTGCAGCACATAGCTTGGGGGCAAATTTCTGTGCATGCAGTATACCCCTGCTGCTCATTTGCAATCTTAGCGAATCATCAACAGATACTTGAAGGATAGCCTCAGCCAGCTCATCCACACTTGTGGGGTCAATATACAGCGCAGCATTGCCACCCGTTTCGGGCAGGCAGGATGTATTGGATGTGATGATGGGCAGCCTGCTCCACAGCGCTTCAAGCACGGGCAGGCCAAAGCCTTCATAAATAGAAGGATAGAGCAACATATCAGCGGCCTGGTAGATGGCCGGGAAGTCGCGCGAGTTTTTAAAATCAGGCTCTTTAGCCTCCGGGCGCTCCTCGAGGAATATCACCCTGTCTTCCATCTGCTGCTCTTTAAGGTAGGCTTTCACCTCGGCAGCATACTTGTTATTGCCGGAGCCTATTACCACAAGTGGCGTATCAAGCCGGTCCTTCAATGCATTCAATGCCTTACATACATTCAGCAGGTTCTTACGCTCTATTATGGAACCCACATTCAAAAAGTATTTCTCAGGCAGGCGGTATTTTGCTTTTATTATCTCGCGTTCCTCCTCGGTGGTCACCCGCTCGTAGATACTGTCGCAGGACTGGTAGCAGACCGTTATCTTCTCCTCCGGCACCTTGTACATGTTGATAAGGTCCTCGCGGGTCTTATTGCTGATGGCTATTACGCGGTCGGCATTGGCACAGGCATTCTTGAATTTGCCCCGGTACATCTGCACATCCAGTGGCTTGTACTGTTCCGGAAAGTACTCAAATATCAGGTCGTGCATGGTCACTACCGACTTAATGCCCGTATGCTGTATGCCTATCGGTATCTCGTGGCTAAGACCGTGGTATAATTGTATGCCTCGTTTTTTCAGGTCTTCTTTCACCCAGTTGCTCCGCCATACCGATGGGAACATCTTATCAATGCCGGAAGGCGTAACCACATGCATATTCGGGATCTTCGGCAGCTTGTAGTTATCCGTCAGCTTTGGCGCCATCAGGTAATACTCATGCTGTGGGAAATCCTGCGCAAAGCGGTCAAAGAGCACACGGCTGTAGTTACCCAGCCCCGTGGTATTCTGAAAAGCTCTCTTTGCATCGAAGGCAATACGCATCAGCAAGTTTTATTGGACCCTAAAAATAGCAATTAATTAAAGCACTTATAACGAAGATCATCTTTATGGCCCTATATGTTTCGTAATTTTATGAAGGATATATTTAGCATGCGGATATGAATAAGGAGAAGGCGATGGAAATATTGAACAGTAAGCTGGATGATGTAGCAGATGCCGCCGCATTGATAGCCCCCGGTTTCGATGAAGAGTCGATACATGCATTCCGTGTGGCGGTGAAGAAATTACGTGCCTTCCTGCGCCTGATGGAAAGCGTGAAGGGACAATCCAAAATGGAACTCGGCAAGAAGCTCAAGCGGCTCTACGATATAACCGGGGAGATACGGAACGCACAGCTGGAAAGCAAGAAAATAACAAAGCAAAAGGCAGCCCTGCCGGGCTATGTACAAAAACTGGAGGAGATCATCAGCCTCAATAAGGTTGCATGGCAGCAACATTACAAAGCAGCTACTATCAAAAACTTTGCTAAAAAGCTGAATGGTAAAGAGATACATAAGATCGGCTCGAGAGCTTTTGTATGTTTCCTGAAAGAGCATATCAAAGTACTGGAGGATATTGCGGATAGCAGCCCCGATGATGAGCAGATACACACAGGCCGCAAGAGCGTGAAAGATATGCTGTACAACACAAAGCTTGCCGAAAAGTACTGGCCCAAAGCTTATGCTAAAATTGCCCACCTGCCACTCAGCAAACTCGATCATTTATCCGATCTGCTGGGCGATTATAATGATGAGCGCCTGGTACTGGAAAGCCAATTATCCTATTTGCCGCTGGTGAAAAAAGCGCAGGAAAAGAAAGCACTCAGTACATTAAGCAACAAGGAACATAAGCTCAAAGAAGCGCACAAACAAGTACTGCTGAAAGAGCTGAAAAGATTTGTAACCGCAGCCGCACTTAAATAATTACTCTTCCACTTCTTCCTCTTCTTCTTCCTGCAGGGCGTCGGCAGTTTGGCCGGCAGCTTTGCGCATGGCTAGTTTTTGTGCAGGTGTAGGTGCCTGTACCCATGAGTTATCGTAAGGCTTAAAGATGGGTGAGTGTATCACTGCATTGGCAGTTGTCTTGCCATCCATATATTCAGCCAGTATCTTAAATGCTTTGGGGTTCTCTTTCTTAAAGATCAGCAATGCCGCATTGGCGCCTGCTTTCACGGCTATCGGCACACCACCGCCCAGCTCGGCCCAATGGCCACCCAGCAGCAGGTTCTTCACCGGTGTCTGGTAGTGGGCTACCTTGCCCTGCATATTCTCACGACCGGGTTTAGCGCCCATCATGCTGCCGTTCCTGTTGCCGGTATAGCGCCAGTGTGTTACAGGTGTAGCCACGTCGTAGAACAGTATGTGCGAGCGCAGGCCCGGGGCTATCTTGTCTTCTACCCTTTTTAGTATGATCTCGGCCAGCTCGTTCTTCAATTTTTTATAAGCCTCGTTACGCACATAGTTGCCTTCCGCATCCGTGCTTGTCTGCCAGTTGTTCTGGTAGTCCATAAAGGCAGGCATATAGATGGTAAGCGTACCGCAACCCTCAGGCGCCAGCGATTTATCCCTGAGCGAAGGGGCCAGTATACTTATCTCGCTGTTCATAGGGTCGCCACTGCTGTGCTGGCCGCGCGGCACATTCTCGCTGGCCATGTGCACGAACTCCTCGTTAAAGCCCAGCTCTTCGGTCGGGCAGTCGAGCGCTATAGATAAAGTGACTGAAGAACTGTATAGCTCAGCGCCCTTCAATGTCTTTTTCAGCTTGGCAGGCACTACATGTTCCGGCAGCATTTTCTCGTATAGCGTTTCCACATCGCAGGCTGCTATTACGTACTTGCTCTTCACGTTGTATTCTGTGCCCCTGCATTCAAAGCGCACACCGGTAGCAGTATCGCCATCCAGCAGTATCTCTTTTACCTTGCACTTAAAGTACAGGTCGTTCTTATAGTACTCTATGATGTGCTGCATCCATTCCGGTATCACCTGGCTGCCACCTTTGGGCGGGCTCTGGAAGTCGCCATAGTAGGCCCAGCCTATAGGCACCAGGCAGGATAACAGCTCCGTATCCGAGGCAAATACCTTTTGCAGATCGTCCTCTTTAAAAAATTTGTTGAGGCCTTTCTTTATGCCCTTCTCGCCACTGTAGGTAATGTAGGGTATGAATGGTATAGCAAATTTGAGCAAGTTTATTTTGTTCCGCATCTTTTCGAAGAAGGTCATTGTTTCTTCGGTACGGAAGATGTTGCTGAAGTTATCGAATGACTTACCCAGCTTTTTTGCTGCTTTGAAGAAGCGTATCAGTCCTTCCTTTTCGTGCGGGAACTCCTTTATCCACTGGTCGCGCAGCTCATCGGGGTTGTTGGTAAGCAGGTAGTCGAAGGTATCGCCCTTGTAGCGGCGTATGCGCTTTTGCGAAATAGCATTGGGGTGATCAGAACCCAGTATCTCAAATATCTTATGCGCCATACCACCGGGTGCACACTGGTTTAGCCAATGTATCGCCGTATCAAAACGGAACTCCTTGCGACGGAAACCCGCAAGATAGCCACCTGCATGCGGCTCTTTCTCCAGCACACATACACTGTAGCCCGCCTTGCTGAGTAAGGCAGCAGCTGTAAGGCCGCCAACGCCGGCCCCTATGACAACAATGTCATACTCCGGTTTTAGATCTATTTTCTGCATACAAGGGGTAAAAGGGGGAAATAAATAAAGCGTAAGATCCCACCAGCCTGCAAGGTACGTATCAATCTGTATTTATTTCCTTTTGGCGCAGCATGTATTTGCCAAATACATCAAATTCTATATTCACTTCCGTATCCTTATCAATGTGCTGGAAGTTGGTGTGGGTATATGTATAAGGAATAATTGTTACGGTAAAACTATCTTTCATCACGTTAAATACCGTCAGGCTAACACCATTGATGCAGATGGAGCCTTTCTCTATGACAAGGCCTGCGAATTGCGCCGGGAAGCGGAAGCTGAATAGCCAGCTACCCTCCAGTTCCTTCCTTTCGGTGCATATGGCCGTGCTGTCCACATGGCCCTGTACAAAATGCCCGTCCAGTCTGTCGCCTACCTTTAGTGAGCGCTCTATATTCACCATAGTCCCTTCCGTCCAATGGCCCAGGTTGGTCTTGCGCAGGGTCTCGTCCACAGCGGTTACCCGGTATTCATTGCCCGCTATCTCCACCACCGTAAGGCATACACCATTATGCGCTACCGACTGGTCCACCCTCAGCTCGGGCGTAATGCTGCATTCCACCCAGAAGTCGATATTGGAACCGGAGCGCAGCACCTTTTTTATGGTGCCCATGGTCTCTATAATGCCTGTGAACATGTGCCTTAGAGCTTGGTGGCCGTGCCGCGATGAATATTGATGCCTGTATCACTCGCCACCAAAAACTCTATCTGCAGCAGGCTGCTGTCTTTCATATTCTGTATAATATACCCGCTTATGGTATCTGTGTTGCTGCATAGCGGCTGGCCATTCTCAATGGTGCTATCCAGTTGTGCGCGATAAAACCTGTCGGCAGTAAGTTTGAGGCTGTCATATGGGCCGCAAAAGCCTGTTATGCCAAGCTTGGTTTTGCCCAGCGGGTACACATGCAGCGTGTACAGTTTAGAGAACAGGTACTGGCCATCACTGAAATATACAGAATCGTTGAAGGTATAGGCGCTGGCAAAAACCTCGGTGGGATAGTAGCAGGTGCTGTTATCGGGTGTGCCGGGGAAGTTCCAGTTGTAGTTCACCGCATCGGGGTCGTTGCAATAAAGACGGCTAAGGCGGGGATCGGTACCGGGATTGTCGGTTGTTGCCTTTTTCATGCAGGAAACAAGCAGGCAGCTTAATATGAATATGGATAATATATATCGCATGGTATCTTTCAATGGCAATATACTATAACGTGCCGATAGCTAACAAAATTATTTGGTTTGGGGGATTTAACCGCATTTAATTCTACGGCATACCGTATGCCCACCATTTCCGATTTCCGGTTAAAAATACATTTCCGGTTTTTGGTAGGCGATTTTGCTGAAAGGCTTTGTGGTATTGCCGTATGACGTTTTGGTATCATTTCTGGTTTTTTCCGGTTTTATCTTTTATCGACACTTATCGGCTCTTGTTTAATATCTCATCTTATGAATCCATCCTCTGCGTGTTACTTTCTTTTGCCTTGATGCAAAAGAAAGTAACCAAAGAAAAAATATTCACAATCTCTATGTCTTTTCAAAGGTGTTCATGAGATCGCTGCGCTAAGTTCAAGGCTCTTGGAAAGAAAGCTAAAAATTGAGGTCCAGGCCTAAAAGGAAAAATAAGTTCGAGCTTCGAATATTTCCTGATTTCAGCAAGACTTTTATGCGTCCTCACTTCTGTAAACTTCAGTAGACGGTTTTCCTTTCTTAACGCCCTGAACCTCAATTTTATCTCGTATCATAATGTCTTTTCATTTGACTCGATGAGAGAAGTTCTTAACGCTTTCTTTCCCAATGCCGGTCTTGGGCTAGGCAAATGCCCGATTGCGTTTGTATAATCACCCTCCCGCTGAAGGGCGGGACGGGCTGTCTCGCTCCTTTTTACTCGCAACATATCTATTTGAACTATCCACCCCTCTTCATTCGTTTCATTAATAATTTTTCAATGGTACTCATGAAATCGCTGCGCTAAGTTGAAAATAAAGAGGGGAGTTTTCGAAAATGCCCGAATCGGGCATAAAATAAAAATCGGGCATTTCCTAACAATGTTAGGTGGTGGAAAGGTTTGCCAGGCATGTCATATGATGATAAAAGTAGCATGCCCGATTTGTGCCCGACCATCCGGTGGGCAGGCCCGAATCGGACATTCGATGCCCGACAGTTTCGGACATCGGGCATTTTGGATGATAGTTTGACCTGATGTTTTTGTTCTGTCATAAGTAATGGTTTATTGTTTAAAAATATGTGCCCAGAAACCCGGTTCTTGAAGGAAAAAGCCAAGCAACCCGTAAAGTTCCGAAGATGTTTTGAGCGGTGCAAATTGAAGTTTTATGATACCCTTTTGGAAGGTTATGATACCCCTTTACGGAGGGTATCATACTCCTATTTTTGGGGTTAAGATGTTGATAATGAGCTGTTGGTATAATGACATGGAAAAAGGTAAAAAATGTGATCGGCGCGAGGCTTGTTGGTGAAGAACACCAACAAGGGCGGGCAAAAGCAAGAAAGCAATGTCAAAATCATTCAGCCGCATCTCAATCAATGCCATTGCAAATGGAGTATTATCAGGAAATTGGCTTTGAAGCGAACGGACATCCCCCTGCCCCTCCCGAAGAAAAGCGGGAGTGTCGCTTCAGCCTAGGCCCAAAGGCGTCCGCACAAGGGGAACTTTCGATTGTTTGAAAATTTTGTTCAAATAATATATTTGCTTACCTTTGCCATCCCAAAGACGTAAAAGGGGGTATATAATATGCTGATAATAGATTCAAAAGATTGCGAAAACATAGATAAGGCGCTTAAGAAGTACAAGAAGAAATACGAGAAAGCCCGTATCCTGAACCAGCTTCGCGACCGCCAGTCTTTCACAAAGCCTTCAATAAGGCGCCGTACCCAGGTACTGAAAGCTGTGTACCGTCAACAACTTGCTAACGGCAAGTTCGAAGATTAATACTTTAACAAAGTAATTTCAAAATATACTTGTGCCTGCTGTTGTAATTTAGTAAATTTACAATAGCAGGCATCTATGTTTGAGCAAAGGGCTACGGACTTTATACAATACCTAAGATTTGAGAAGCGCTATTCCCGGCATACCCTGGTAGCTTATCAAAACGATCTGCTACAATTTTCCACATATATAGAGGGGCAGTTTAATATAAAGGAGATCCCCGAGATCGCCCTGTTCCATATACGCAGCTGGCTGGCCTCACTGAAGGACGCAGGCCAAACAGCCCGCAGCATTAACCGCAAAATATCGGGGCTCAGCTCCTTTTACAAATACCTGCTAAAGCAGCAGGTAGTGGAAAAGAACATTGTGCGCCAGCTGCATGCCCTGAAGCTGCCGGAGCGCCTGCCCATATACCTGAAGGAGACAGAAACCGTAAAACTGCTGGAAGAGCTGCAGTTCGACGAAGGCTTCAAGGGCTTCACCGACCGCATGATATGCGAGCTGCTGTACCAGACAGGCATGCGCCGCAACGAGCTGCTGCAACTAAAAGAAAAAGATATAGAATGGAGCCTGAACCAGCTACGCATATTGGGGAAGGGCAATAAGGAGCGGCTGGTGCCGGTGAGCCCCATGCTGCAGCAGAGCATGAAAGAATACATAGCAGAGAAAAAGAAGGCCGGCTATGACCGCGATCATTTGCTGGTGCTGGAAAGCGGGCAACCTTTGTATGCAGGCTATATATACAGGGTGGTAAACAGGTACCTGAATGACAGCACTACCCTGAAAAAGAAGAGCCCCCACGTTTTGCGGCACACTTTTGCTACACATTTACTGAACAACGGCGCTAATATACAAGCGATCAAGGACCTGCTGGGCCACAGCAGCCTTGCGGCAACGCAGGTATATACGCACAATAATATTGACAAACTAAAAGAGATTCATAAACTAAATCACCCGCGAGGGTAGATCATTTCTTCACTTAAAATCAGAGCAATTATGAACGTGCAAATCCAATCGGTGCATTTCGACGCAGACAGCAAATTGATCGAACATGTAAAGACAAAAGTGGAAAAGCTGAAGACCTTTCACGACCATATAATAGGCGTGGAAGTGTACCTGAAGCTGGACAACGTAGTGCACCAGGTAAAGGATAAGGTTGCGGAAATAAAAGTGTATGTACCCAGACACTCATTTTTTGTAAAACACCAGAGCAAAGCATTTGAAGAATCATTCGATGCGGCTTTCAGCTCACTGGTGACACAAGTAAAACGCCAGAAGGAAAAAGTAATGGCATAAATGCCATAGCAAATAAAAGGCCCCCGCGTAAACCGGGGGCCTTTTATTTTGGCGCTGCTATTGGCGCTAAGGCCTGAAAAGCTTAATTTGCAGTTAATATAATCATCACCTGATACAACGATATGGCGAAGCTATTTTTACCGGCCTTGTGCGCCACAGTACTATTCTTTTCCTCATGCAGCAACAAGATGAGTTCGGACGATCCCCTGCCCGAGACATTCGATCCATCGGTATTCGTGGGCAGCCAGAACCAGATAGTATATGCGCTGGACCCCACGAACGGAAAGAAGCACTGGGAATATGCACTGAATGCCAATTTGAAATCGACACCACTTTTATTCAACAGCTTTCTATACCTACCTGCGCAGGACGGCTACATACATAAAATGGACCCCAAACGCGGCAAGCTGGTGAGCAAGATAAGCATAGGGGCAGCCCTTACGTCGACCCCGATAGGAGATGGCAACCTGGTGTATATAATAGCAGACAATGGGATCTTATACGCCATCCGGGCATCGGACGACGGGATACAGTGGCAATTCAACACCAATAATACCGTGGCCAGCAGCGTAGATGCCTTTACCTCATCACCTGCAATAAGCGGCAGCAATATAATATTCGGCAGTACGGACGGCAAAGTGTATGCCGTAGACAAAGCAAACGGAACACAAGTGTGGGCTTATGATGCCGGGACCGGGCACAAATTCTCATCTTCGCCGGCTGTAAGCGGCGGCCATATTTATATAGGCAATGAAGATAACAACCTGTATGCACTGCATACGGACGGTACATTTGAATGGAAGTTTACAACAGGCGGCAGTATCAAGAGCTCGCCCATAGCCTATGCGGGCAGCATCCTGGTGGGCAGCGACGACTACAAATTATACTGCGTGGACAGTTCTTCAGGACTGGTGCGCTGGGCCTTCCCTACAGGAGAAAGGGTGATCTCATCGCCATACGCCAGCGGGCAGGTGATATACGTAGGCAGTTACGACGATTCGCTCTACGCAATACGCATACACGACGGCAGCCGCAAATGGGCCTTCCCGACAGGGGGCACCCTGCGCTCATCGCCACTGGTGTACAATGGCGTAGTGTACTTTGGCAGCGTTGATAAATTCCTGTATGCAATAGATACTGCTAACGGCTTTATACGCTGGGAGCAGAACATAAATGGCTCGATAGAGAGCTCGCCCGTGATAGACGACCTGAGCGGCAAGAGCTATAATGCTACGATAAGCGGCCTATCTGTCGATTAAAAACAGGCGTTAAGAAATAAAAAAATAGGAGCTCCCGGTTAAACCGGGGGCTTTTTATATACATATTTACTAACATAAAATCTATCCGCCCCGGTCTGTGGCAGCCATTAGTTTCCTATCTTTAGTATGCTAAAATTTTACCCGCAGCAATGCTGTATGCCATTGTAGATATTGAAACGACAGGGAGTTATGCCGCAGGAAATGGTATCACGGAGATAGCCATTGTGATACACGATGGTGATAAAGTCATTAACTTTTATGAAACGCTGGTAAACCCCCAGCAGCCTATACCGATATTCATACAATCGCTCACCGGCATTACCGAAAGGATGGTGGAAAATGCACCGTTGTTCGACGAAGTGGCGGCACATGTGCATGAACTGCTGCAGGACAAGATCTTCGTGGCGCATAATGTGAACTTCGACTACTCCTTTGTAAAACACCACCTGGACCAGAGAGGCTACGAGCTGAACCTGAAAAGGCTGTGCACTGTGCGGCTGGCCAGGAAGATAATACCGGGGCTGAATGGTTATAGCCTGAGCAAGCTTACTCATCAATTGAATATCAACCTGGCCAATCACCACCGGGCAGGGGGCGATGCACTGGCCACTGCCGAACTGTTCAAGATGCTGCTGGAGCGGGATAATAATAAGGTAATAGCCGGTATGCTGAAGGGACGCAACCGCGAACAATACCTGCCACCCCACCTGCCCGTAGAAGACCTGGACAACCTGCCAAGGGTGCCGGGTGTTTATTATTTCTACGATATAAAAGGCAAGATCATTTACGTGGGCAAGGCTGTGAACATCTTTAAACGTGTAAAGAGCCATTTCTCCAACAATAAGGCATCCAAACAGAAACAGGATTTCCTGAGGGAGATACACCGCATAAGCTATAAGGAATGTGCTACCGACCTGATGGCGCATATACTGGAGAGTGCAGAGATACGCAGGCTATGGCCGGTGTTCAATCGCAGCCAGCGGGGATACCTGCCGCGCTTCGGCTTATTCGTGTTCGAGGACAGGCAGGGTTTTAAGCGCTTTGCGATAGAGAAAAACAAGCAGCATTTCAAACCACTATATACTTTTAACTCGCTGAACGAAGGGCATAGCTGGCTCAGGCAACTGATAAAGGAATTCGGCCTATGCTCGAGGTTGTGCCACATAGCTACCGTATGCAATGAAGAGATGCCCGCTGAAAGCTGCAAGGATGGCTGCGCCGCGAATGACGGCCATGAACGCTATAATGAACGGGTGGAATCGGCAATACTGTGGATAGATGAACAGCTGCCTACCTTCGCTCTTGTTGATAAGGGCATGGATGATAACGAGGAGAGCTGTATATTGATAAAGGGCGGCAACTTCTACGGCATGGGCTACATCAATGACCGGCTTAGCCTGAAGAATATAGACCTGCTGGAAAAACAGTTGGAGCCATTGCAGGACAATGACTATATCCGTAATTTGGTTTACAAGCATGCGGCTGCGTACCCGGAGAAGTGCGTTTCTTTCTAAGTCAAAGGTTAAAAGTCAAAACCAAAAAGTTGGATTACGTGGGCTGAGATTGTGTTAAGTCCCACCGCGAAATTGTTCAACCCCGTTGGGGTTGCGAAGTGTTGCCGTTTCTGTTACCCCCGGATTTCATCCGGGGCTATTGACATTAAATCCCGCCGGGATTTTCCCACATTTTAAAGACATGTCAAAATAGATGAGCTTCAGTTCCCTGATGCTTTTGAGTGCTCTATCGAGAGAACAAAAGGTAAAGAAATTCCCGCTGGGATTTCCTTGGTTTAAAAGTTGATCGCGAGCGGATATGTCGTCCCTATGGGACTTGTGTTGTTGTAATTGGCTTCGTCTTTCTACCGATATTTTGTCCCGGGGGACATGAGCGGATAATGGTTTGCGCTAAAGCCATTTTTGTCTGGCTATTTATCTCCGACCTGAAGGTCGGGGCAATCCATACGCGGGGTGCAATGCTGTCGGCATCGCTATAGTGTTGCCAGTGTTTTTCTATAAACGTGGGATGCCGTTGGCATCTTTATGCGACGGTTCATTGTTACTGTGCGAGCCAGTATTTGCGGAGCAGCCATTCTGCAACTGCGAAGGCGAGGATCAGGAAGAAGAACCATTTCCAGTCGACGAGGGGAACGGTCTCAACATTTGTTTCAATAACGGGCTTGATGTTTTCGTTGTGTGCAATGCTATCATATAGCGCGCCTACATTTTGAGCGGGGACTAAAGCACCTTTGTATTTCTTAGCAATGCCGTAGAGTAATGGATAATCGGCACCTGTTTCCATTAATTCCAGCGGAACACTTTCAATCACGAAACTGCCGGATGAATTGTATTCCTTGCCATTGTATGTGCAATGTGCATTGTAGGTATAAGAACCGCCTGCCCATACGCCTATATTCAGCCTGTAGCCGGTACCTGCACGCTCGAAAGTGAAGTTCTGCTTTTTGCCTGAGCTATCGGTGATCACCAACTGTACATCGGAGGTATTTACCTGTTCGTTGTTGGCATTCAGCAAGTAGGCATTTAGCGTTACTGCTTCCTGGTCGCTCCAAACATGTTTGGGCATCGCCACCTGGAAAGGACGCTCGTTCGCATTGGCAGAGAGGAAGGAGATAGTTTGACGAATACATTCATCTATCACGGTATGATTGCTGAAATTGCGGTACTCATATACGCGCCAACGCCAGAGGCCTTCGCCGGCAGTGAATGCCACGGGTGTATTACCCTGCTGTAAAAACCATAGTGGCGCACCGTTGCCATTGCGCTGTGTAAATAAAACGCTTGCATTGGGGGGAGACTGTATAAAGCCCAGCGGCACACCGAGCGGTGGCATCTTGTCGAATACCGATTGCATGTTGGCTGGGAGCAAGAACAAACTAAAGCCGGTATTGTAAACCGGCAACACATCATGCAATGGAGCGGAGCTCAGTTCAAGATTACCAAGGGAGTGTATTTGAGACAGGGCCGATTCGTTGGTACGGCTGCTGAGTATGTACCATATAGGCTTCTTTACAGACTGGAGCTGTTTTAAGACAGCCGTATTTTGCGATGGCAGGCCGTGCAATATGATGACCTGGTAATTCTCAAGCGAAGCAGGAAGATTATCGCCGGTAACAGAGGTGAGCTTGTAATTTTCCATACCTGCCAGCGCTTCTTTTATTGCATTCACATCGGGGTGTGGCGCGGCGGCGGCGAGGAGGATATTTCTTTTCTCTTCGGTTACCTCTACAAAGATATCGCGGCGGTTATTTGCGGTATTCTTTTCGCCTTCGGCAAGCGGGATGCTAACCGAATAGTGGTGCATACCGGGCTTGTCGGCCTTTACGGTAAAGGACACAGATTTGTCGTAGCGATCTGAGTTGATATTTAACGGTGAGGTGGCCAGTGTGCTGCCTCCTTCCTGTAAGCTTACATTATTGCTGTAGCCATTGCACAGCGCAGCAACCACATCGGCACGTATCTCGAACTGGCTGTTAAGCGATACGATGGTATTGGAATAGAGCTGCGTGATGCGCAGGTCTTTTTGAATATTGCTATCGCCGAGGGCTACGGTGTAGATGGAGTTGTGTAAAGAAAGCTGCTGGTAGAGGGGATTAATGCCCTGGTTGAAACGGCCGTCGGTGGCAAGGATAACTGCCCCGAGGTTTTGCAGGCCGTAAAACTCTTGCGCGCGAGCTAATGCGGCTGCTATATCGGTCGCGTTCTGTTTGTAGGCAAATGCACTATCGGTTTGCACAGTGCCGCCAAAGCCCCAGGTAACAACCTTGTACTTCTCCGAAAGTCTATCGATGAGGCTTTGTACATTTTTATGGTAGCTGGCAGAGTCCTTGCCTAAAGCCACCGCGATGGACCTCGAATTATCCTGCAGGAAAAGGACGATGGGTTTTTCTGTTTCGTTGCGGGTGATGGTGAGTGCCGGTGCCAATAATAAGAGCAGGGAAAGCAATACCACTATGCCTCTTAACAATGCCGTAAGCCAGGGATAAGGTACCGCACGCCTTACATCGGCACGGTACACCCAATAGCCGGCAGCGGCTGCTAAGAGTATTGCTATTGTCCAGAGGAGAAATTGCATTAAGGCAGCAATCTAAATAAATTTTCAAAAAGGGCGTGACAATAAAAGGCTAAAACCTATATATCTTTCATTGAGATATACAATGCCGTCAGGCATCTTTAACCTTTGCAACAACGAGCGGGTCATTGCCTTTTTTATTTTCCTTGTAAGGCAGTACGTACTCCTCGTAGAATTGCTTTTTGGAGTCGCGGTAGAAACTTACGCCACCTATCATGCTGAGCAGCTTAACGTAACACCAGGCCAGATCAAGCTGGTGTGGCAGGAAACCACTGCGGGCACTGCGTGGGAACAGGTGATGGTTATTATGCCACTCGCCGGCTACGTAACCGGGCCAAAGTTGGTTGATAGACATATCGTCCCAGTTAAAGTCGGTGCCTTCTTTACGTTTGTCCTTGCCCTTGCCGTGGCCTTCGAAGTTAAAGGTGCGCACACCTACGGCCCAGAAGAAAGCGCTGCCAAAAAGTGTGACTGCCAGTGCATGGCCACCTATCAGGTAAAACGCGCCGTACCAGAAAGCCCAGTTGAGCACCCAGTGTATCAAGGTCCTCGCAGGGTTGGCTATGGAGCCCCATTTAAGATATTGGGCGTACGTATTAGGTTTAAGACCCGTGTGCAATACCAGGTTGACACAACGCTGGTAATCGTCAGGGGAAAGGTCTTTGGCTATTGGCTGGTGATTCACGTCAGCCAGGAAGCAGTAGAGGAAACCTGCGTTGGCATTGTAGGGATCGCCGGGCTGGTCGGACTTGGCATGGTGTACCTGGTGCGAAACGATGTAGGTCTCTTCGGGTACTACTTTGATGGTGAGGTTCTGGGTAATAAAACGCCAGAAACTATTGCGGAACTTAAATGCCCGGTGGGTGCCATAGCGGTGATACCAAACGGTACCATGTGAGCCCATGATGATCATGCTATAAACAAAGCCTGCAAGAAATAACCACCAGCTGAAGAATTTGAAAATGAACAGCAGGAAGAATGGCAGCAGGCACAAAACCTGGAACCAGCTAAAAACCGACAACCAACGTTTGCGGTCGGCAAAAATGTTGAGTCTTGTAAAAAACTCTTTTAATATCTGCTTTGAGGTTGGCTTAATTAAATTCCCTTCCTCATCTTGCCAACCATAAGACGGCGGCTGCAACACATGATCTAAAAATGCCATTAATTCTCTATTAAATTTTTATTAAGGCCTACAAGATACAAAAATATATGGGCATTGATGGAATATTAACAACATATATAGTTATGTGAAAATTAGTATTGCGATAGGCATATAAATACTTGCAATAATCATAGCAGGTAGAAATCTGTTATTTGCGCAAAATTTAAAGAAATACATGGCACTGAACAATGCACTTATAGCAGAACTAAAACATGAAGCAGTAAACACCCGCAAAATGCTGGAACGTGTACCGGCGGAACATTTTGGCTGGAGGCCTCATGAAAAATCGATGAGCCTGGAAAGGATAGCCAGCCACCTGGCTGAGATACCCACATGGATAAATATGAGCGTGGACCAGGACGAAGTGGACTTTGCGACGTGGAAACGCGAGCCTTTTACACCGGGCAGTACGCAGGAAATAGTGGCACTTTTTGATAAGAACCTGGAAGCGGCAGTGAAAAGCCTGGAAGCGGCAAGCGATGAAAAGCTGCATGAAACATGGAAGCTGCGTAACGGCGAGCATGTTTTCTATGAGCTGCCTAAAACAGTTATAGTACGCAATTTTGCATTGAACCATACCGTGCACCACAGGGGGCAGCTGAGTGTGTACCTGCGATTGCTGGACGTACCTGTACCGGGTATGTATGGGCCGAGTGCAGATGAGAAGTAGCATTTTCTCCTAATTCCATATACCGTTCATTTCTGTCAGCACAATGGGTTTGCCATCGGTGATCACGATCGTGTGTTCGTGCTGGGCCATAAAGCCGCCCCTGTTACCTACCATCGTCCAGCCATCCTGAAGGGTGGTGGCGAGGGTAGAACTGGTGGAGATGAATGTTTCAATAGCTACTACGGAGTTCTTCCTGAAGCGGGTATAATTAAACCGGTCGCGGTAATTTGCGATCTCCAAAGGCTCTTCATGAAGGCTTCTGCCAACGCCGTGGCCGGTCAGATTTTTGATGACCTTGTAGCCCCGCTTTTTCGATTCGGTTTCTATCAGCTGGCCAATGTCGGCAATGCGCACACCGCCTTTTATATTATTGATGGCTTTCTGCAGGATGGCCTTCGATGCATCGACCAGTTGCTGATGGTGATGAATGTCCTCACCCAACACAAATGATCCGCCATTGTCCGACCAAAACCCATCCAGTTCTGCAGAGACATCTATATTAATAAGGTCGCCTTCTTTAAGGATGGTTTGATGAGAAGGAATACCATGGCAAAATTCGTTGTTGACGCTAATGCATGTCCAGCCGGGAAACCCATAGGTCAAGTAAGGCGCCGACTTTGCCCCCAGCGAATTAAGTACTTGTGCACCATATTCATCCAGTTGTTTGGTGGTCATTCCGGGCGCCGCATATTGGCTCATTTGCTTCAGTGTCAAAGCAACGGCTTCGCTGGCCCTTTTCATACCTTCCAGTTCAGATTCTTTCGTAATAGACATTTTGCGTTGTTGTCAGGGATAATTTAATAACGGACGGCCCCTTTTACCGGGAATGTCCGCGGCGCAATTTAAGGAATTGAATTTTGTGTTTAGGCTGATAACACTCTTATCATCTCCAGCATATCGTTGCTCATGATGCTGTGCTCTTTTACGGCATCTTTAAAGGGGGTGTAGGCTAGCTTGTTGTTCACAATGCCGATCATAACCTGCGTTTTGTTCTCCTTTAGTGCCATCACTGCCGCATGGCCAAGGCGGCTGGCCAGTACACGGTCGGAGCAGGAAGGTGAGCCGCCGCGCTGGATGTGGCCCAGTACACAGGTACGGGTATCGAGCATGGGGAAACGCTCCTGTATTTTGGCAAAAACTTCTTTGGCGCCACCAAAATCATCGCCCTCGGCAACTACCAGTATATGAACTGTTTTCTTTCGGCGTTCGTCCTGGTCTATGCGGTCGAGGACCTGGTTTATATGAGTGGCCTGTTCGGGTATGAGTATATCTTCCGCACCGCAGGCAATGCCGCTGTTCAATGCTATATAGCCGGCATCGCGGCCCATTACTTCTATTACAAAGAGCCGATCGTGCGCCTCAGCAGTATCGCGTATCTTATCTATTGCTTCCACGGCAGTATTTACTGCAGTATCAAAGCCGATGGTAAAGTCGGTACCTGCAAGGTCTTTATCGATAGTGCCGGGTAAACCTACTGCAGGTATGGTGTAGTTCTCGAAGAATTTTACCGCTCCGCGAAATGTGCCATCGCCACCTATAAGCACAAGGGCTTCTATACCGTGCTTTTGTACCTGCTCGTATGCCTTTTTCATACCCGCATCGGTCATGAATTCTTTGCTGCGGGCTGTTTTGAGAATAGTGCCTCCGCGCTGTATGATGTTGGAAACATCAGTGGTTTGCATGCGGTAGATATCCCCTTCGATCATGCCCTGGTAGCCGCGGCGGATCCCGTACACTTCGATATCATGGTAAACGGCGGTGCGCACTACTGCACGTATGGCAGCATTCATGCCCGGGCTGTCGCCACCGGAGGTAAGTATGCCAATTTTTTTAAGCGGGATGTCCATAAATTAAAATGAAAATTACAGAAACTGTGCCAGCATATCAAGGCAAAAGCCCTCAGCGGGCTTTATATTCCTGTTAAATAAAAAAAACAGGGCTATAAAAATAGCCCCGTCCTAGCACCTCAATGATTTATTACCTTCTCCAACTCATCATTGGGAAGATTTGAGGTGCGCATCACCGCGTCTTTATCATAGAAAGTCACTTTGCCTGTATTTACATCGTACATAGCAGGTACAAGACCTATGTTACCATTCATTACCTGTTCTTTTATGATAGGGCTCAGCTCCATTATTTGCCGTACTGAGTTCTTTACGTTCAGCATGGCCACTTTATTTACGAACTGGGCATTGTTACCGGTCCTGTTGCCGATAACAGTGTGCTCAGCCTCAACTGCCGGTTGTATTTTATGCAGCAAGGTTGTAAGATGGCCCAATTCCACATTATCGCAGGCCCCTTTTATGGCCCCGCAACCTGTATGGCCCAGCACCAATATCAGTTTTGAGCCGGCCACCGCCGTGGCATACTCGAGCGAGCCGAGTATGTGCTGTGTTATTACATTGCCCGCTATGCGGATGCTGAATATATCGCCCAGGCCCTGGTCAAAGACAAGCTCTGATGAGGTGCGTGAATCCATGCAACTCAATATAGCAGCAAAAGGTTGTTGGCCGTCTTTTGTTTCATTTACCATTTTCAGGAGATCATGGTTCTCCTTCAGGTTATTTATAAAGCGGAAGTTGCCCTCCTTTAAAAGCTGTAGCGCCAGCTGGGGTGTAACATCTCCCGGAACACCGTTTACTTTTCGTTTCAAATACATACTCCCCTGTTTTTATAGTGAACGTTTATTACCCGCATCCCTCGACAATTGCTGCAGAAGGTCTTTATGACCGCCTGAGGATCGTTTTGGCACTTCGTCTGTATGCATAAGACCATAAATGATCTCCTTCTCGGAGACTGCTTTCGGCACTTTGTAAGACTCCTTGAACCCTACAAGCGACACTTTTATATTCTTGCCGGGTGCTGTATAATCGTGAAACTCCCTTATTGTGTCCAGCACATCGAAGTCGATATATTCAGTTAACACCGCATCAATAATGAGGCTGGTATTGGGTGGAATATTTTCGAGCGTTTCTTTGATACTGGCTTTGTTGAGGAAAGATACTTCCTGTGCCAGGGTCAGTTTCACCAGGTCGCCATTGCTGTAAGTATTCCTCATGAAATAATAAGGGATACGCATATTCTGGCGCAGGATATAGAAGATGCTGATGAGCAATCCTATGCCTACCCCTTTCAGCAGGTCAAGCGATACAACGGCTATGAGCGTAGCTATAAAAGGTACGAACTGTGTCCAGCCGCCCTGCCACATATGCTTAAAGATAGCGGGCCGGCATAGCTTGTAGCCGGTGAATATGAGTATTGCAGCGAGCGAGGCTTTAGGTATCAGGTTGAGCACCACAGGAATACTGGCCACACAAATCAGCAGCAGCACACCGTGGATAATAGTTGACATCTTGCTGCGCGCACCTGCGTTGATATTAGCTGATGTACGCACGATCACCGAAGTGATGGGCAACCCGCCCACAAGCCCGCTGATGATATTACCTATACCCTGCGCTTTAAGTTCGCGGTTGGGAGGAGTATAGCGCTTTTGAGGATCCAGTTTATCGGCGGCTTCCACACATAGTAAAGTCTCGATTGAGGCTACTATTGCGATCACTACCCCTGTTTCCCATACTTTGATATTCTTAAAACCTGCAAAATCGGGGAAAGTGAACTGGCCTACAAACTCCGATACGGAGCTTGCGACAGGCAAGCTTACAAGATGCGAACTATCCAGGTACATTCCCGGAGCCAGCGCTTTGAATGTTTGGTTTATGATAACTCCAAGAGCCACTACGATGAGCCCGGCAGGCAGCATCTTCACTTTTTTGAACCATTTTGTTTGCCATAGCATCAGTATACCGATACCGGTTACTGCGATGACTATGGCCGCGGGCTGTACATGATGAAGAGACGTGCCGATAAAATTGAAGACGATACCATCGTCGGCATCAAACATTTTTGCGGCATTGTTCTTAGCATAGCCTACCGCATCGGGCACCTGTTTAATGATGATGGTGAGGCCTATACCTGCCAGCATACCTTCTATTACGCTGGATGGGATGAAATTGGCAATACCGCCTGCTTTCAAAAAGCCTAGTAGTAACTGTACTACACCTGCAATTATTACAGAACAGAGAAAAATACTGAACACATCGAGCTCGCCCAGAGCCACCAGGACGATGGCAGTAAGGCCGGCGGCAGGGCCGGAGACGCTTAAGTGGGAGCCACTGAAAAAACCGATGACTATACCACCTATTATACCTGCTACAATACCAGAAAATAATGGTGCGTGTGAAGCCTGCGCTATGCCGAGGCATAGCGGCAATGCTATGAGAAAGACTATAAGCCCTGCGACAAAGTCTCTTTTATAATTTGTGAAAAATGATGTTTTTTGTTGCATAAATACATTTTGAGATCATTAGAGCGTGAAGTGCAAAACATGAATATCATTGAATTGCGATCACATGAACGGCGATCGGCCAAAACTCCGGAAGACACTGGAAATTTTGCCTGTATTAGCAACGATTGGGAGGCGGCGTCAGGATATCGGCCACGTAATTGTCGGGTAAATTTTCAGCCGCGTGTAACGAGACTGTAACTTTCTGTTCAATAGAGATCAACAGGTCGGCCTGTGAATATGAAGTGTACAACTTGTAGTCATCGGATTTTTTTTCCTTAACTGCATTATTGTCTGAACTCCAGTCATGCACCTCTTCTGTATTCTGCGCTTTACTTAATAGCTTACCCAGCTGCTTCACAGGCAGCACCTGGAAGGAGAAGACGAGTAAACATATTATAGCAATAAAGTGCTTCATTCCGGCAAATTAACGATAAAGAAACGTGATTACGAAAATCTAATCGGCAAAGAAAATGTTAAACCCCTGAAACCCACAGTGCAGGATGCTTTGCCGTATGTTTTTTTTCTGAGTACTTTTGCGGTATTTTACATGCGTTATGGCTTACCTGAAATATCTGTTCTGCTTTTTGACGCTTACCTGTGCTATTGGCAAACTGGATGCCCAGCCCCAGGCATGGGCATCGCCGGAGGTGGAATCGATGTACAATGATGCCCGGAACTATATGAGCAGCGGCAATCTTGCACAAGCGATAGCTATTTACCAGCAGGCCATACAGTTGGCCCCCGGGCAACTGGTGCTGCACCGAGAGCTGGGCAGAGCCTATTACATGATGGGCAACTATGACGAGGCAAAGAAAGTACTGGAACCCATAATAAGCAGTGGCGATGCCGATGAACAAACCTACCAGGCCATGGCCGCATGCCTTGCCCTGTCGGGCGATAAGAAAAAGGCAAAGTCGATGCTGCAGAAGGGCATAGCCCGTTACCCGCACTCCGGGCTGCTATTCCATGATATGGGCAAGCTATATGATGACGAGGACGAAACGGTATACGCACTCGAAACATGGCTGGACGGCATACAGGCCGACCCAACTTACCATGTGAACTATTACGAGGCTGCCCGTACTTATATGAATACCAATAAGACCGTGTGGGCTATCATATATGGCGAAGAATTTGTGAATATAGAGCGTCAGACGCCCCGGGCAGACGAGACAAAGCAAATGCTGATAGAGGCTTATAAAAAACTATACAGCGATATAGCCGCAGGTGATGACATGCCTAAATATAAGAACAATAAGGGTACCAATGCCAATATTGTTTCATTTGAAGAGGCAGTTCGCAGTACCTACCTAAAGCTATCACCTGTGGTGAGTGATGGCATCAGTGCAGAGAGCCTTGCCATGCTTAGGGCACGTTTTTCAATAGAATGGTCATACAGGTACGCATCGCAATACCCATTTACGCTTTTTACATATTATGACATGATGTTGCGTAACGGTTATTTTGACATATATAACGAGTGGCTATTCGGCAAGGCTGAAAGCCCGCAACAATATGAATCATGGAATACCTTCCACGCCGGGGATATACCGAAATACGAAACCTGGGCGCAAGAGCATATTATGAAACCGGCAGACGGCGAGTTTTATAATGACAAGCAGGTAGACGGAATCTTCGGGAAAAAGAGGAAAAAATAATATAAACGTTAAAATCCGGAGGGCAATTCATCTTTGCCCGCAAAAGCACTACTTTTGCCCCTATAATCATTCATATCCTTTTTTATATATCATGATATATTACAGCAGGGCATTTGCCTTTAAGCCGTTGACTCTTATCCTCATGCTGGTGATGGCTTTCAGTGCCCCCTTATTTTCCTATGCCCAGGCACCCCAAAGTGCCGATAAAGTGCTGGCAATAGTAGGCCGCAACAAGATCATACTGCAATCGGAACTGGAGCAGCAGGCCGCATCAGAAAAGATGCAAAACCCGGACTTTAGTGATGGTCAAAAATGCTCATTACTCCAGCAAATGATCATGCAAAAGCTGCTGGTGGAGCAGGCCGAGCGTGACAGCGTTTATGTGACGGATGAAGAAGTAGAAGGCCAGTTGGATAACCGCCTGCGCTATTTTATACACGTATACGGATCGAAGGAAAAACTGGAGGAGGCTATTGGCAAAACAGTTTACCAACTGAAAGAAGACAAACGTGATGATATTAAGGAATACATGCTGGCAGAAAAAGTGAGAACCACGCTAATACAAAATGTGAAGATCACGCCCGGTGAAGTGCGTACTTTCTTTGACAAAATACCAATAGACAGCCTGCCTTTCTTCCCTGCATCGGTAGAGGTAGGCCAAATAGTTGTAGACCCGCCTACCACGCAGGAAATGAATGACTATGCCAAAGGTAAGGCGGAAGACATACGGAAAGAGATAATGAGCGGCAGCAAGACCTTTGAGACCGCTGCTACATTTTATAGCGAGGACCCGGGCAGTAAAGATAATGCCGGTGACCTGGGCCTTGTAGGCCGTAATGATATGGTAGCACCCTTTTCAGCAGCTGCGTTTAAGCTGCAGGATGGTGAAATATCGCAGGTGGTAAAAACAACATTCGGGTACCATATTATACAAATGGTAAAACGGCAGGGCGACCAGGCCCACTTAAGGCATATACTTATACGCCCACAGATAACATCGGGGGATATAAAGAAGGCATTGAACAAATTGGATAGCGTAAGGTCTGAGTTGGTATCCAACAAAATAACCTTCCCTGAAGCGGTGGGTAAATACGCTACCGATGAGAGCTCAAAACGTACCGGCGGCATGGTGGTTAACCCAACTACCGGCAGTACACAAATAGATATAAGCGTACTTGATCCGGGCACTGCATTAATGATCGACAGCCTGAAGCCCGGAGATTTTTCGCAGCCGCAAGTATTTAAAACTGAAACCGGCGAACAAAGTTGCCGTATTGTATACCTTAAGAGCCGTACGGAACCACATAAGGCTAACCTGAAAGAAGACTACAGTAAGATACAAGAAGTGGCCCTGGAACAGAAAAAAGCACAGAAACTGCAGGAGTGGCTACGCGAGAAACTGCCTACCTATTACATAAAAATAGCCCCCGAATACCAGGCCTGCAATGATTTTAAGGACTGGAAGATGGCAACAAACGACCAATAAAAGAAATTATAAAGCACCCGCAGACGGGTGCTTTTCTTTTATAGTTTTTGGCGGTTAACCGTTTTACCTATAATTTAAGGGTTTCGTAATTAACTGATATGCTCAAAGCCTTAAGGCGGTTTGCTTCCACACGCACTCCTAAATTTTACTTTCTTAACAAGGCCATGGATGGCAAGGAGTTCAATATCCTTGACATAGGCGCCGGTAACCACTCGCCTTCAAAAACCACGGCACTGTTCCCGGGTTGTAACTATTACGGCCTGGACCTTAATAAGGATTACAACTACAACGAGGCAGATAGCAAGGCTTTGAAGGGTTTCTATGAAAAAGATCTTACCCAACTGGACCTGGACGATATACCAAATGACTTTTTCGACTTTATTATGATGGCCCATATCATTGAGCACCTGCATAATGGTGATAAGGTATTGGAATTGCTATCGAAAAAGTTGAAAAAGGGTGGCTATATCTATATTGAATACCCGGGTAAAAAAAGCACTAAGCTACCATCGATGCATGGTACGCTGAACTTTTATGATGATCCTACCCATGCGCGCATTTATTCTGTACAAGAGTTAAGCATGTTATTGAAAGGCCTTGGCTTCAGGGTGCTGTCATCCGGCATGAGGCGCAGCTGGTATTATATCTTCGCGATCCCTTTTAACGTGGTTAGCTATAAGCTGAGGGGCAAGAAAATAATAGGCCCGCTGTTCTGGGACCTGTTGGGCTTTGCGGAGTATGTATATGCAATTAAAGAAAAATAATCTATTATCTTTAGTGCCTAATTTAACTCTATGAGATACACTCTATTAATTGTCCTGTCATGCCTTGTTATGAACGGCATTGCCCAAACCAATTATCCTAATGGCGTGAGCGGTTGCCTTGCGCGCTGGAATTTTACAAGCAGCGGCCCAATTACCTCGCTGCCCGATGTGAGCGGCAATAATCACAACGGTACTGCCACAAGCCTTATTGCCTCCAATGGTTTCAGGAACCTGGCTAATAAGGCCATGACCTTTAATGGTACAAGCAGTTATGCCCTTGTACCGCACGATCCTGTTCTTAACCCATCGCAAATAACTATCATTGCTCTGGTAAAACTCAATGGCTTTTACAATGGCAATTGCCAGGGAAATAATATTATTTACAAATCTTATGCTTATTACAACAATCCCGGCTGCTGGGCCATGCAAATAGAGGAAAACGATAACAATTGCTCCACTTTTTCCCCAGGCTATGAGCAGCTCGAATTTGCCGGACCGGCCTCCCCGCCTTATACATTCGCCCAGGCAAATTTTATTACGACGAATAACTGGTATTTTTTGGCCATCAGCTATGATGGTAATGCAATTAAACGTTACCAGGTAATAATGGATCCCAATAACTATGCAGGCACTACCAGTCCTATATCTACAGATATTTTGGGCACGGCACTGGGCAGCAATACTTACGATGTGCGGATAGGAGCTACTCAAAATCCGCCCTTCCCTTATTGGTTCAATGGCGACATGGACGAAGTAGCGTTGTTCAACAGGGTGCTTTCCGACAGCGAGATACATGCTGTCTATACCTACCTCTGGGGCCAGCTGACGGTAGATGTATCAAACACTACCATTTTATGTGATTCCGTATCCGTTAACTATACAGTTTACAACCCGGACATTTTCCAGGGCAATAATGTGTTCACTGCACAGCTTTCAGATGCGTCGGGGAGTTTTGCATCGCCTGTCACTATTGGTTCTGTTACGTCAGTTACCTCGGGAACTATAGCTTGCACCATCCCCGGGACAGCACAAGGAACCGGCTATCGCATACGTGTAGTGGCGAGCAACTCGGCCTTTACCTCTCCCGATAATGGCAGCGATATCACCATCTACCCTGTGGCGAATATGCACCCAAACATCCTCCAAAGCGGGATGACCCTGAGCCTGCCTTTAAACTACAGCACATACCAGTGGTTTCATAATAACAGCCCGATCAGTCCGGGCGGCACCAATGCTACCTATACTGCAACACAAGCCGGAAGTTATTTTGTACGCATCACCAATGACAACGGCTGTGTAGGGTACTCAGACACCATATACATATGGGCTGCCGGCGTGCAGAACACAAATAGTACTCCTGCAACGATCAAGGTGTATCCTAACCCGGCCAAGAATATGCTGAACCTTTCCTACAGCAATATTACCGATGGCCGCATAGAGATCATGGACATGACCGGCAGAACACTGATGAGTAAAAAGCTGGGCAGCACCATTGATATCAGCAAGCTGGCAAATGGGGTATATATGTACCGTGTTTACGAAGGTGACATCAGCATCTTAAATGGCAAGCTTATTAAAGAATAGGACACAAACTTTTTTATTAATAAAGGGACAGCATTGCTGTCCCTTTTAATTTGTACCTGTTGGATTAATTAACTCAACAGGAAGTCAATATCTTCTCTTGTAAGACGTTTCAGTATGGCGTTGTCATCGCTCACCAGCTCGCTGGCAAGGGCACGCTTGCGCTCCTGCAGCTGCAGCATTTTCTCTTCGATGGTATCCTTACATATCAAGCGGTAGGCAAAGATGTTCTTGGTCTGGCCTATACGGTGAGTACGGTCAATGGCTTGCTGCTCAACAGCGGGGTTCCACCATGGATCTACTATGTATACGTAGTCGGCTGCCGTAAGGTTGAGGCCTATACCACCTGCTTTAAGCGATATAAGGAACACGCGGCAGGTATCATTGTTCTGGAATTCCTGTATGGCCTTTTCACGTTCTGTAGCAGTGGTGCTACCATCGAAGTAAACATAGGGAATGCCTTTATCCTCCAGGTCTTTCCTGATGAGTGCCAGCATGCCGAGGAACTGTGAGAACACGAGTGCTTTGTGATTGCCCACGTTCTCTGTGATCTCACGCGTCAGTTCATCCATCTTTATTGAATGGTTGGGGAACTTCTGCTCTTCATTGAGTATGGCCGGTGAATCGCATATCTGGCGCAGCTTGGTAAGGCCTTGCAGTATGTGCATTTGCGAGCGCTCGATACCCTGCTCGTCTATCATGCCCAGTATCTTAGACCTGTAGATGTTGCGATAGGCATCATATACTTTGCGCTGCTCATCGCCCATTTCGCAATACAGGATGGTCTCTGTCTTTTCAGGCAGGTCTTTGGCCACCTGTTCTTTGGTGCGGCGCAGCAGGAAGGGATAAGTAAGCTTGCGCAATTGCTGCTTTACTTCATCTTCCTGGAATTTATCAATAGGTGTGGCAAATTCATTCATAAAAAACTCCCTGCTACCCAGCATGCCGGGGTTGAGGAAGTTCATCTGCGCATAGAGGTCAAAGGTATTGTTCTGCACGGGTGTACCGCTCAGGGCCAGCCTGTTTTTCGCATTGAGCAGCAAAGAGGCCTTAGCTACCTGCGACTGCGGATTTTTTATTGACTGCGATTCATCAAGGACCACATGATCGAACAAAACGTCTTTGAACATTTTGATATCGCTACGCATGGTACCATAAGTGGTAATGATGATATCGAAATTATCAAAGGCCTTCGGGCTGGCGTTACGCTTGGGGCCGTGGTGTATAAAATGCCTGAGGACGGGGGTGAATTTCCTTATTTCATTTTCCCAGTTATAAACCAAGGTAGTAGGGCATACCACCAGGAACTTAGCACCGGGGTTATCATTGAGGTAATGGAGGAAGTAAGCCAGTGCCTGAACGGTTTTACCAAGACCCATATCATCGGCCAGTATGCCACCCCAGCCCGCTTCCTTCAGGAATACAAGCCACTGGAAACCGGCTACCTGGTACGGGCGCAGCTCCGCTTTTAATTGTGATGGCGGCATTACATGACTAAAATCGCTGGATATGATGCTTGCCAGGCGTTTCTTTTTCTCCTCCAGTTCCTGCTGCAGGCCTTCCTCACTGACTTCGGCAAGCAACTCGTCCAGCACGCTGAAGTGGACCTTCTTGAGGCGCAGGCTATTGCCCCTGCTCTCGCCCATCTTCACGAGCAGGCCGTATTTCTTCAGCCAGTCTTCGGGCAGCAGGCCGATAGAGCCGTCGCCCAGCTTCACGAAATTAAGGCGCTGTGCCAGTGCTTTTTTAATATCAGGTATGGTTATTACCTGGTCGCCAAAGGCTATCTCCACAGAAGCATCGAACCAATCGATGCCGCTGCTTACCTGTACCCTTGTTTCGGGGCGATTGGTATTGATGCGCAGGTTCTTCAAGCCTTCGAAGCCGAACATCTCCACCTTCCATTCCTTCATTATGTCCGTAAAACGGAAGAACCAGTTATTATTCAGAACTGATGTGCCCGGCAGGTAGAAGAAGTGGTTCTGCAGGTTGTGCTGCATATCGGTATGCAGGTTGCGCAAGAGGGCTGTGAATTCCTTTTCCGCATCCTCATTACGCTTCACGATCTTCACTACCCCATCCAGCGGCTGTATCACATCGCCAAAGAAGCCCCATTTGATCTCAACACCGTTATATGCAAAGGCGGGCTGCAAGATCATCATTTGCTCGCGTTCCTGCAGGTATAAGCGGTACGTGGGTTTTACTTCATCCACGTGCTCTACGAGTGCATCATCAAAGTCGACCTGCACTGTATTGCTCCACTTCATCACTTTGCTTTCCAGGAAGGCAGGCCATTCGGCAGCCGGGATGCTTATTTTCCCATCGGGCAAGAACTGCTCTACAAGTCGCACTTCGGCTATGTTACCGAGGGCATATAGTTGATAGTCTTGCAAAAGCAGGCCATCGTTCAGCATTTTTACTTCGCTGTGCGGAACTACAGCATTATCAATGAACCAATCGAGAGAAATGACATAATCCTTCTTGCCCTTTTTTACCTTCAGCTGCGGGTGTGCCGACTTATCCATGAACTCGATAGCCTGCAGCTTCGATGAGGATATCTGCTTGCCGTTGGTATTTAAAAAGCACAACTGGTAAGGCCCATACCTGTGCAGCAGCTTCTGGTATTTAGGTAACAGGAATTCCCATACCTGCTCTTTTATTTCTTCGGCAGGTTGTTCTTTCAGTACATCTTCGTAACCATCAATGAAATCCCCGAACGGGAGATTTTTCTTCAGGTATTTTACTATTTCTTCGGGCGTGAATTTCCTGATGACCGGTATCAAATCCCTGTCGCCCTCGCGGAACTGCATGGGGTTTACATACTGCAAAAGATCAGGCCTTTCAATGCCATCTATGAAACGTGTGCCGTCCTCGTCGGTGACACCGGCGACCAGCAATATGTCTACAAAGGGATAACGTTTGACATTAGTGTCTATAACGATGCCCAGCCTTTTTTCATCTTTTTTTACAACAGGCGCTGCTTCAACAAGCTCTCTTTCGACAGGAGCTGCAGCAGCAACCGGTTCCGGTAGGGGTACGTTTACTTTCTTTATGGTTGGGTCCAGCACGCGGAGGAAAGGCTTGCCGTTCTCGTACGTGAAGGTGAACTTATTAGTGAGGTCATCGTTAAGCGAATAGCCATACATGCGCAGCAGCTTGTTCTTCTGCTCATCCCAGTCGCGCATGGACTGGAAATACGAGGCACCGTATGTTCGCATCACCTGTATGAACAGGGTGGCCTTGTGCACGCATATGGGGTGCTCTTTATCATCGCAGCCACAAGACGTGTCAAAATAACGTTCATCGTTCTGCCGCAGCACTACTTTAAATGTATGATCGCCATCTGGCACTTCTGCCTCAATACGGTCGCCCTTGCCTGTGGTTATTATTGCCCTGCCTGCCCTTGCCCATTCCTGGGCAGTTTCCATTGTATCGGGCGATGCAAATACGGCCAGCATCTGCATGCTCACCTGGCGCATACGCACTATGGTGTGCTTTTGGTCGTAGCTGATATCTGTATTCTCAAAGAAGCCGCTCTGCAGTATGTCGTTAAGCTGGAATAGCGCCGCCACTTCGTGGCGGCATATGTCGCCCAGGTTATAAGGGCACTGGCAGCGCACTGATAAGCCCTTAGGCTGCAGGTACTTAGCTATGGTAACCGTGTAATAATTCTGGTACAGGTCGTTACGCACGCGGAAGCGCACCTGCTCAAGCAGGTGGTCCACATCGAGCATCTGTACCCCGGAGGTATAGAAAATTTTCTTACCCCGGCGTATTACTTCCTCAGTTCCGTGATTGTAAACGTGTTTTAACAGTGGTGGTAGCGACATTCCTTAAAAAAAAGCAAGCTACAAAGGTAACGAAAAAATCCCGCCGTGGCTTTGTTTTTATCATAGTATAAATAGTTAAAAGTAATTACTGACCTTTCGATCGCTGATGGGCTTCGGCCTATCCGTAACCCCATCCCGGCCTTTCCCTGAAGTAGGAAGGAGACTGATTTCCGATTTCCGGTTTATTTTTCATTTCCGGTTTTTGTTCGGGTGATCTGCTGTAGGTATTGCTGGCATTATCGTATAACGTTTCGGTATCATTTCTGGTTTTTTCCGGTTTTGGCCTCACCCAACGTCTCCAAGGGGAGGAGGTACAGGGTTTGGTGGTTAATAAATGATTTTGGGTGACTGATTTTGCCCCTGCAATTCTAGTTGGCTTTTCGACAACCATCTTGCCGAGGTCGCTATTCAGCCTGTTACTTTCTTTTGTCTTGATACAAAAGAAAGTAACCAAAGAAAAAATCAAGGCTTCTGGAAAGAAAGCTAAAAATTGAGGCTCAGACCTAAAAGGAAAAATAAGTTCAAACTTCGAATATCTCTTGATTTCAGCAGGACTTTTATGCGTCCGCGGTACTTTAAGCTTCAGTAGACGGTTTTCCTTTCTTAACGGCCTGACCCTCAATTTTATCTCGTATCATAATGTCTTTTCAATTGACTCGATGAGAGAAGTTCTTAACGCTTTCTTTCCAAATGCCGGTTGCAGAAGGAAATTTATTTTCATGCCCGATCGGGCATGCAAATAAAATCGGGCATTTCCTAACAGTGTTAGGTGCCGGAAAGGCCTTTACAGCTTATCATATAATGATAAAAGTAGCGTGCCCGATTTGTGCCCGACTATCCCGGCGGGCAAGCCCGAATCGGACATTTGATGCCCGGTCCGGGCATTCTGAATGGTTGCGTAATAGAATGTTCTTGCTCTTTCATAAGTAGTGGTTTATTGTTTAGATAACGTGTTCCCAGTTGCCGTTTTCTAATGAAAACACCGGGCAAACTGTAAAGTTCCTAAGAGGTTTTGAGAAGCGCAAATCGAAGTTTTATGATACCCTTCCAGAAGGTTATCATACCCCTCAGCGGAGGGTATCATACCCATATTTTAATTCAAAAGTCAAAATTAAAAATTCAAAAATTGCTGGGGGTGTTGGGATTGTAGATGAGTATAGGTAATTGTTATATGAAAAGTATTTTGGGTGGTTTTTGAGTGAATTGCAGTTACAAACTGCAATTATTTTTAACCACAAGTCACAGACTTGCGGTAGCGGGGGAAATCGGAACCGCATTATTAAAAAATCCCGCCGTGGCGGGATTTAAGCATTTAAAAATATGTTAACCGACCTTAAAGGAATAAGCTGAATATCGCGTAAACAATAGCTGCCATTAGTCCGCTTACGGGGATGGTTAATATCCATGCCCAAAGCAGGTTGACGGTAACGCCCCAGCGCACTGCCGATAGGCGCTTGGTTGCACCTACGCCTATTATGGAGCCGGTAATGGTGTGGGTGGTACTTACGGGTATCTTCAATTGCTCTGTAACGAAGAGGGTTATTGCACCCGCAGTTTCGGCCGCTACTCCTTCAAATGGTGTAACCTTTGTGATACGGGTACCCATGGTTTTTATGATCTTCCAGCCGCCGCTCATGGTACCTAGTGCTATTGCCGTGTAGCAGGCCATAGGCACCCATACGGGCATCTGTTCAAATTTTTCTATCTGGTGGCCTGCTATCAGGGCTGCGGTGATGATACCCATTACCTTCTGTGCGTCGTTGCCACCATGGCCTAAGCTAAAAGCAGCGGACGAAACAAGCTGCAGCCTTTTGAACCAGGCCGTGGAGCGGGCCATATTGAGGCTGCTGAGGAAGAGGGTAAATACCGCCATTATTATTACGATAAGTGACAGCAATATCCATTTAAAATTCTCTCCAAAAAATATCAATTCCAGTGCGCGCGATTCAAACTTAGTCTTGTATGTTGTGTGTATATTCTGTGTCTGGTCTTTTCTCGATAAGAGGAAGGAAATACTGTCCCTGCTTGAATACTTTAAAAGCGCCGCATCGAGCTCCTTATCTGTATTAACGACGATATTATCGATCTGCAAGATCACGTCGCCTTTCTTTATACCCATCTTTTGGGCGGGTGAGTTATAGACAATTTCATTTACCGCGATACCCTTACCCGATTCTGCAGGTGCTGATTTCAAACCGATTATCCTGGATGTATCCGTTATGATCACTACGGAGAGGGTAAAAATTATGGCCAGTATGATACCGACCGAGACCAGCTTGGGCAGTATGCTTTTCCGGAAGGCGTTGATGAACCAGACCGATATGAGAAAGGCAATGAGCATGCCTATCAGCGGTGCGAGTATTATAAAGCTAACGGTCTTTATGACCGGCTCGGGGTTCACGGAATCAAAGCCGGCATGCGCAATAGCTGCACCTGCGAAACCGCCTATCAAGGTATGCGAAGAACTGGAAGGGATACCGAACCACCATGTGAGCAGGTTCCAGCTAATAGCCGCTACAAGACCTGAGATAATAACCGGTAAAGTAATGACATCGGCTTTTACCGTTTTGGCGATCGTATTGGCAACGCCATGATCTTTGAAAATGAAAAAGGCTGCAAAGTTGAACAGGGCGGCCCAGAGCACCGCCTGGAAAGGCGTTAGTACCTTGGTAGATACTACGGTTGCAATGGAATTGGCAGCATCGTGAAAGCCATTAATATAATCAAATATCAATGCCAAGACTATAATGACTATCAGCAGGGGCGTCATGTTATATCCGGAATGTGTTTAGGCGTATTTAATAATAATGGACTCTACAACATTTGCAGCATCTTCGCACTTATCGGTCACTATCTCCAGTTCCTGGTAGAGGTCTTTCTTTTTGATCAGCTCTATCGGGTCGGAGCAGTAAGCAAAAAGTTTGGACATAGCCTCATCGAAAATATCATCTGCTTCGTTCTCCAGGCTGTTGATAAGTACACATGCATCTGTTATGGCGCGCAGGTCCTTCATATCGCGCAGGCGCATTATTGCAGTATTCAAGGCTACTATGCAGCGCTGAATCACATCGGCAAATAAACGTACTGTGTCGTCTACATCATGGATATAGTAATTGGTCAGTCTTTTGGCTGAACCCCAGATATAATCGGCTATGTCATCGAGCGAGGTAGTAAGAGCGTGTATATCTTCGCGATCGAATGGGGTGATGAAATTGCTACCCAGCTCTATAAAAATGCGGTGGGTGACCTCGTCGTTCTTGTGCTCCAGGTCTTCCAGCATTTTGAGCATCTGTGTGCGCTTGTCGATGTCTTTTTCATCGAGCGCAGCTACAAATATGTCGCCCATCTGCATAAGGTTGCCGGTCACTTCTTCGAACAGGCTATAGAAAACCCTGTCCTTAGGCATGAAAAACTTGATAAACGAACCGAAAGCCATAGAAATAATTTTTTTATTTGATTTCTGCGGCAAAAATATCCTGCTTTAGCCGCTCTAACTAATCTTAACGAAAAGATAATAATTTCTTAACCTTGAGATAATAATTTTTATTTAATGAATTCAAAAACAAAGCCAGCAAGCGCTTATGTATTTAAAATACATTTTCTAAGTTCTGAATAAATCGCCTTGCCTGCAAGTGCCTGGTGTCATTAAATGATTAAATAATTGTCAGAGATGCTACGCCAGCCGCACACGTGGGTCGAGCCAGCCGTAGAGCATATCTGTCAGCAGGTTGACGAGGATAAAGATAAAGGCGGTGAGTAGTACAGCGCCCATAACAAGGGGAAAGTCAAACTTGTCGAGGGCGTCGACCGTTAGTTTGCCCACGCCTTTCCATCCGAAAATGTATTCTACGAAAAAGGAACCAGCCAGCAGCTCAGCCAGCCAGCCGGAGATGGCAGTGATGACGGGATTCAGGGCATTGGGCAGGGCATGGCGAAAGATGACCTTTGTAGTGGACAGGCCTTTAGCATATGCGGTACGGATATAATCCTGTGAGAGCACATCGAGCAGGGCACTGCGTGTAAGCTGTGTAATGATTGCGAGGGGCCGGATGCCTAAGGCAAGGGCAGGTAGCAGCAGATTTTTCAGGGCAAGGTGCCTGCCTGTAAAGGGATCGTACTCCCAAAGGCTGCCGGTCATGTTCAGCCCTGTGACACTGTGCAGCAGATATCCGAATACATAAGCGATAAGCAAACCCGCAAAGAATGAGGGCATTGATATACCTGCAACGCTGGCTGCAATAGCTGAGGTATCGAGCCAGGTACCCTTTTTTAAAGCCGCAAGTATGCCCAGCAATATGCCGAGTATGGTTGCAATGGTCATGGCGGCCAGTGCGAGGATGATGGTACCGGGCAAGGCTTCGGCCAATACGATATTTACTTCCCGCTTGGTATTGTAAGAGCGGCCCATGTAGGGCCATTTCAGGACGAGGCATTTTGTGGTACTGACCGGGAACAAACGTAGGTAGCTGTACTTCTTTTGAGCTATGTTGTCCCTATCGTTGATGCTTAGTGGTAAGAGATCGTTTATGTACAGGAGGTAGCGGGTAAAGAGGGGCTTATCGAGGTTTAGCTCGTGGCGCACGTTCTTTAGCGTTGTTATATCGCTGCGCTGCCCTATAGTAAGGCGTGCGGGATCACCGGGCAATACATTAAAAAGAAAAAATACCAGCGTCACCACTCCCCATAGCACCAGCAGGCTGTACCGTATGCGCCGTGCCAGGAAGCGCAGCACTATTTCCAGTTTAGTTTGCCATTGTCCATAGATATACTCTTAGGATAATCGCGGTAGCTCCACTTGCCCATGATGGTGCCGTTCTTTATCAGCATCAGGCCGGGATTGCTACGCATGGCGGTTTTGCTTACGGTGCCATCGAATTGATAGAAAGGTATCATGTCGAGGCCCTGCTTTTTCTGGTAAGCCAATGCTTCGTCCTTAGGCGAGGAGCATAATACATAAGTAGGGATATCAAATTTTTCAGCAGCAGGTATCAGTGCCCTTATCCTGTCCATGTTATCGGTGCGGGCATCGCGGGCATCTTTTACAAAGAAGAGGAATACGTATCCGGGCGTGGTAACTATATTTTGCGTCTGGTCATTACCATCATAATCAGAGATTACGAAATCTTTTATGTCCGCCTCTGCATTACCTACGCGCACCTGCTTAACTGTACGGTCCACAAATTTCCAGGTAGAGTCCTGCCAGGGGTAGTTCTGTTCGTTGAATTCCTTTTTAACGCCATCCTTTTCGTAGATCATTACCGAAACGAAGCTATCGGTAACTATGCCGGGGCCGGTTGGAGCTTTCATTTTTTCGGGGATATTATTGCCTACTTTGTATGCAAGGCAGTCGTAGTAAGGAAGGTGTTCCAAAGCCCACCATTGTATACCGAAGGAAAGGAATATCACGATCACCATGATAGAGGTGCCAACGTACTTGCCAAAGAGCGGCATAACACGCTTACGATATGCGAACAATATTATTGCGAAGGCCAGGAGAATCACATCTTTCCAGAAGGTCTGGGTATTGCTTATTTTGATACAGGCACCGAAACAGCCGCACTCCTTTACCTTATCCGTAAACAAGGCATAGGCAGTAAGGAAGGTGAACAGCATATTGAGCAAAAGCAGCAGCACTGAAAAAGCCCTGAATGCATAGCCCAGCAGCACGGCCACACCGGCTATTATCTCAAAGGCTATCATGGTTATGGAGAAGACAAAAGCAAAGGGCTCCATGAAGTTCATATGCAGCACTTCAAAGAATTCTTTCATTTTATATACCAATCCCAGGGGATCATTGGCTTTCACCAGGCCCGAGAAAATGAACAGGCAGCCTACAATAACTCGTAATAACCAAAGGATATATTTCATTGTCTTTCGTTTTGAATTTTGAATTATTCACCCATTTTTATCAGCGCAAATATGCCGTAGTTGATAATATCGCTAAAATTCGCTTCCATTCCTTCCGACACAATTGTTTGGCCGTCATTGGCCAGTATTTGTTTTATCCGGAGCAGCTTGACGAGTATCAGGTCCACAAAAGACTCCTGCGACATATCCCGCCATGCTTCGCCATAGTCGTGGTTCTTTTGCAGCATCAGGTCCTCTACCTCCTTAGCCTTTTGCTCATATATGGCCTGGGCTTCTTCCACGCCTAATTCAGTTTTTGCATCATCCTTTATCGAGGCCTGGATCAAGGCTATAATTCCATAGTTGACTATGCCGATAAACTCGCTCTCTATGCTATCTTCAATTTTCTGGTTCCCTGTTTCCTGTATCTGGCGGATACGGCAGGCTTTGATGTATATTTGATCTACAATGGATATGGTACGCAATACACGCCAGGATGTCCCGTAGTCTTTCGCCTTTTTTACGTACAGGTCTTTGCACCTGTTGACGATAGACTGGTATTGTTGTAGCGTGTGGTTCATCCGGGCTGTTGTGTTGCTGCTAATGGTATCCTGCATTTTATTTACAAGCAATGAATTTCAAAAATACACTTTTACCCATACAAACCACGCTGCAAAGTAAAGGCAGGCTGCTGGATATATCGCAACCCGTTGTAATGGGTATCCTTAATGCCACGCCTGATAGTTTTTACAATAAAGGACAGGACAGCGATGCAGAAAGTTTGCTGCGAAATGCTGAGAAAATGTTAAATGATGGCGCGGCAATACTGGACATAGGTGGAGTAAGCACAAAACCGGGGGCTGCGTTGATCAGTGCCGATGAAGAACTAAGCCGGTTACTGCCGGCCTTCGAGGCCATACATAATCGTTTTCCCGATGCGTGGCTATCAGTGGATACGTATAATGCTGTTACGGCAAAAGAGGCTGTGGCAGCCGGGGCTTCAATCATCAATGATGTAAGCGCTGGCAGGTTTGATGAGTCTATGCTGCGAATCGTGGCCTCGCTGCAAGTGCCCTACATAGCCATGCATATGCAGGGGACACCCGAAACCATGCAACAAAACCCGGAATATGGAGATGCAGTAACAGAGGTCCGCAATTATTTACAAGACACCTGTACACAATGCAGTAATGCCGGTATAGCAGACGTTATCATTGATCCCGGCTTTGGCTTTGGCAAGACTGTAGAACATAATTTTCAGTTGCTGAATGCCCTGCATACTTTCAGGATATTGGGGAAGCCTGTACTTGCAGGTATCTCCAGGAAATCGATGGTGTGTAAGCCGCTGCATGTAAATCCCGAACATGCACTTAACGGAACGACAGCGCTGCATATGGCAGCATTGCAGCAGGGAGCAAGTATCTTAAGGGTACATGATGTAAAAGAAGCGATGCAGGTGATAAAGCTCTGGGAACGGTTTTAAGAACAATTTGATTTTTCAATTTAAAGCATCGGGTGCCTTACAAACTCCTTATTCCTGTCGAATAAATAACGGTAGGTGGTCAATATCCTGCTGCGGTATGTGCCCAGGTTCTCGGCGATATTTATCATCTTGGGGTTAAAATCTCCTATCCACTGCATCTCGTAGTCCACATACTTTGCTTCCTTCTGTATCACCTTGGCTCCTTCAATGATCACATAACCGTCCACGCCCTTTCCCTGGAATTCGGGTATGATACCAAATACCAAGCCCACAAAACGATCGCATTTACCGAAGGCTTTCAGGTAGAGAAAATATAATTTCTGCAACAGGCCGAACTTCCCGTTAAGGTGCTTGAAATATTGGTTCAGGTCGGGCAGGTTCACCCACATAGCTATCGGCTCGTCCTTATAATAAGCAAACCAGCTAATGCTCTCATCTATCACCGGTTTCATGGATTTAAACATTTTCTGCACAGTCCGTTCTTCCAGCGTTTTGCCACCACCATGGCCTGCCCATGCTTTATTGTAGATGTATGTGAAATCTTTGGCGAACTGCTGTATATCCTTTTTTGCAAGGTGCTTTATACTGTAGTGGCCCTCCGCCTCTATCTCGGCATGGCGGTGATAAAATTTGTCATCGAGCCTATTCTTCACTTTCAGGGCAAAGCAAATTTGATGGAAGTAGGTTTTGAAGCCATAGTTTTCAAACAAGTCTTTATAGTAAGGTGGTGCATAGCTCATGCCGTATAGGGGTTCATAAAAACCTTCCACTACAAGTCCCCACCATTTGTCGCGTTCGCCAAAATTGATAGGACCGTCCATAGCCTCCATTCCACGTTCCAGCAGCCATTGTTTACAATGGTCGAACATAAAGTTGGCAGCCTGCTGGTCATTGATGCATTCAAAAAAACCCGTGCCTCCTGTTGGTTGTTCCTGCTTGTATTTCTTATTGGTAAATGCTGCTATGCGCCCGATGGGGTTATTGCTATCATCCATCAATATCCAACGCAGGCATTCACCCTGCTTGAAGAATTTATTTTTCTGCGGGTCAAAAACTTCTTCTATATCCTTATCAAGCGGGCGTATCCAGTTGGGGTCATGCTTATGCAAACCCACGGGTATCTCGAGGAATAGCTTTTTATCTGCTTCAGTCTTTACTTCATGCATCCGCATAATACGCATCAATATTTCGGGCAGGAAAGATAGGGAAAATCATGTGGAAGTCTTTCGACAATGGCTGTACTATATTCCATTTCCATATATTTACAGGAATGGACAGCAGCATTTTCACCGATAAAGCAAAAGCCCCTGCCACGGATGACCTTAAGAAGGCCCTAGGCAGTTTATATAGCTCATGGGCCGGCCTGGTCGACTTTGTGATACAACGACACCCTGTTGCAGTAGAGGAATGGAACTATTCTAAGTCGGGCTGGAACTGCCGCATCAAGGATAAAAAGCGGGCTCTTGTTTATTTAATGCCCGGCAGTAAACAGTTCCGGGTATCATTTGTACTGGGCGAAAAAGCTACGCAAAAGGTGCTGGCAGCTGATATCTCGGCTGAGCTAAAGAATATTATCGAAGCTTCTCCCGTTTACGCCGAAGGAAGAGGCATAAGGATATTGGTAAGCAACAAAAACACAATGGCTGATATTGAAAAACTGGCGGAAATAAAGCTATCCTCCTAGTATTTACTTCCTGTAGTGAATGACACAGCCGACGGACTTTGTATCTTTTACTGCGACCTCTTTGCCTGCCAGCAATGCGTCCACTGCATTTTCAACAAATTTGCTTTTTACCTTCGCCGGTTCTGCGCCGTTATCATCTATACCACCATCGTATTTTACTATCCAATTCCCTCTTTCTTTCCAGATCACAAAAGCATGAGGCGTTTTCGCTGCGCCAAAATTTCTTCCTACTATCTGCAAAGGATCATACAGGTAAGGAAAACTGTATTTTCCTTCTTTGGCTTTTTTAACCATTTCAGGATAGGCATCCTCATCATACACAGTAGTGTCAACCGAACTAATTGCAATTAACGGCACACCCACACCTTTATATTTTTTGTCCAGGGCATTCAATCTTTCGGGATAGCGCTTTGCAAATGGACAATGATTGCAAGTGAAGACAACGATAAAGCCTTTGGCTGCAGGGTAGCTGGCAAGTGATACCATTTTCCCATTTACATTCCTTAGCTTAAAATCATTTACAGCCTTACCGTAAAGGATCTCCTTTTGCGCAAAGCCTTGTAAGGATAACAGGCACAATATCAGCCATATTACATATCTCATTGCTTCACGAATTTTTGGAGGCTTATTTTACCCTGCATATCCTGCACATGCACAAGGTATATACCGCTGGCCAGCGCAGATATATCTATACCCTTGCCCGCTTGTGGCATCGGGTACTTCAGGAGTGTTTTGCCACGCATGTCTATTATGTCGAGCTCATATATCCTGCTATCGTCCTTCATTCGTACATACAGCAGACCTTCCGCGGGATTCGGATGAACATCCAGGCCAAGGCTTGTTTTATTTATTTCTCCCACTGCCATTGGTGTGCAGCCTACGGTAAACTGCCCCATCATACCGGCATCTTCATGAAAAGCGATATGGCAGTGATACATGTATGGATAAAGTGAATCGCAATAGTCCTCAAATTTTGCAATGAATTTTGCAGTACCGTTCGAGGGTACCCAGATTATATCCTTCCAGCCTTGCTCGTAAGCCGGTGCCGGTGAGCCATTCCTGTCTATTATATGCACCTCGACATCATGAATATGGAAGGGATGTGCAACATTCGTGGTGTTGTTCAAGGTCCATATCTCGGTTGCACCGAGGTCCACGTTCTTATTGATGGTGTTCATCACGAAAGGCGTGTTATCTATCAGGCTGCTGCCGGGTGGGTATTGCGGGCCATTCACTGTATTAAAGCTCAGGCTACGGTTCACGGTAGCAGTAGCCGTATTCCAGAATGCATTTGTTGTCAATGTGGCCGGTATGCTTGTAACAGGATTTGCTGTCTGCGGCCCTACGTTCAAATGCAATATCATAAAATCGCGCTGGCCCAAATTGTTTTGAAACTCAGGTACGGGGAAATTTACTGGCTCTCCACCCGGTATGGCATTGGTGAAGGTGGAATTATACGCCATGATATCATAGCTCTGCCCGTTTTGCCCGGTAAAGTTTGCCACCATCTCGATCCTTTCGCCGGGCCCCATAATATACCTTGTTACACCAACAGCAGTATCCAGCAATCCGCCATCGCTGCCAATTATGTGAAATGTTCTGTTATCACTAAAACCTACGTTGTAGAATCGTTCGGTGGATACATTCAGCAACCTGAAACGCACCATCTGCGCAGGCACGGTGTACTGCGCATGAATTGTAAAGTTCGTGGTCATTGTATCACCATAGTGCGATAGTACCAACTGGTTGCTTGCATCAAATCTCCTGTCCGTAAGTATCAGCGGTATATCATCAACTCCATAAGTCCTTGGGAGTGCAAGTGCGGACTCTATATTGTCCCTCACGATGATCAGGCCGCCGAGCCCCATGTTTATCTGCTCTTCGGTCATGGTATGCATATGCGGGTGGTACCAGTACATGGCAGCATTATTGGTCACCTTCCAATAGGGATTCCAGGTAGTGTTAGGTGGTATGGTCTGGTGCGGGCCACCATCCATTACTGCAGGCAGATGAAAGCCATGCCAGTGTATGGTGGTCGTATCAGCCAGGTTATTGGTCACATGCATGTGCACGGTATCTCCCTGCCTGAAGATCAAGGTGGGTCCCCAAACGCTGCCATTGATTCCCCCCGTAATGGTTTGCTGGCCCGGCAGAATTTGCCTGAAGGTATCTTTTATACTAAGGTTGAAATTGGTGCCGGACAAGGTATCCGGTATCCATAGCGTATTATACTGGGCATCAGCCTTACAGCTCACGAAGAGCGCAACGAGCAATGCATACCTAACTATTCTTTGCATAAAATTGGTTTTGTGGATTCCTGATAATTAAGACGCTAAGGGGAAAGTAATCCTTTTTATATTTATTTATAAAATGTTTCATCTACCGCATAATAAGCTATAGAACTAATCGTTATGTAATTGCACCACAAATCACAAGACTTTGGAAAATATAAGCTCTGCTCCTGCCTGGAGCACTGGCCGGAAAATGGTGTTCCGTTTTTCGTTCATCTACTTTTTCATCTATTCCTTCTTCAATTTTGTTGATCTCACCGGTCTTTGGAGCCCGCTTATAACCTGGCTTGGCAGGCAAATGCATTTGTTCAAAGCGATCCCTGCGTTGCCCAATGGCAGCGGCGATACTACTTACAATTACCTTCAGTTGCTCTGCTACCTGGCTATTGCATTGGTCTTTGGCCTTGTTTGGTCGCTGCTCGACCGCAAGCGGCCCAACTATAACAAGCTGCAATACTGGTTTTTCGTGATGCTGCGTTATGTGCTGGGCTTCTTCATGATCGTGTACGGATTTGCGAAGATCTTTAAATCACAGTTTCCCTTCCCCTACTCGCTCCGCCTGCTTGAGCCGATAGGACAGCAGTCACCCATGGGCCTCGCCTGGACATTTATGGGTTATTCCACTGCCTTCAATTTATTTACCGGCTTTGCCGAGGCCATAGGCGGCCTGCTGCTCATGTTCCGGCGCACTAGCACCTTTGGTGCATTATTCAGTATGACGGTGCTCAGCAATATCGTTGCAATGAACTTTTGTTATGATATCCCTGTAAAGTTACTCTCTGTGCACCTGTTGCTGATGGCCATTATCATTGCATCGCCCGAAGCCAAACGGCTTATTGATTTCTTCTTTTTGAACAAAAGCGTTCCTGCAGCCTCTTACTATAGCCCGGTGTACGGTAAAAAATGGCTGCGCATCTCAAGGGTAACACTCAAGGTCATTATTGTCTTTGGCCTCACGGGACTTATGACTTACCAAGGCATTACCGAGGCGGATGAATATGGCGATTATGCCCCGAAATCGCCCATGCAGGGCATTTATACGGTTGAACAATATGTACGTGGTACCGACACGATTCCACCGCTACTTACTGACAGCAGCCGCTGGCGGTACTTTATTATCGATGATAAGGAATACGCTTCTGTAAAAACCATGAGCGATAAGGTCATTTACTACGAGCTTAAACTGGATACTGCTAAAAGGACCATGCAATTGAAAAATGAGGAGGAGGCCGGGAACAGTACACTATCTTATATTAAAGCGGATACCAACCATATTGTGTTAAGCGGCTTGCTACTTAAAGACAGTGTGTATATCAAACTCAAAAAGAAGGATAAAAACGATTTCCGTTTGGTGAGCAGGGGATTCCATTGGATAAACGAGTACCCTTATAACAGGTGAAAACACGGTACCGGCGCGTCTTTATCATACTTTTCGGCGCTTTTGGTAAGAAAGGAGGGAGCAGACGGTACCGTTAAAAAACGGTTGTGTACATGATATATCATGCCTATTTTGGAGCCACCTAACACATGACAAAATGGAAAAACACAAGGGAGAGAACAACGTACCCGGTGCGCAGAGCACACAAGTTGCAAAGGTTATAAAACAACAAAAGCCCGCAGTACCTAAAGTGCGAAGGTCGTTCAAAAACTTGCCCGTCCACGTCAGGCAGACATTTATAGAGATGTTCTGCAGCCCCCTTTCATAGCCGGTGTTTTCGGCAATGCCTGCCCGGGTTTAGTTTTTACGGAACATTTGAATTATTTTTCATCCCTAAAACAAATTTCCAGTGATGAGACCCGTAAAATTGGCTTTATTGCCATTGCTGCTTTTTATTGCCTTTGCAGCGTCCGCACAAAACGCTTATGAGTGGAAGGAAGCAAGCGCTGCAGGTTATAAGTACAAATATGTATCTAATGACCCCATGCAGGCACGCTTCTATACTTTGAAGAACGGGCTGACGGTAATACTTAGCCCCACCAGCAAGGAGCCCCGTATGCAGGCTTTTATCGCCGTAAAAGCGGGTAGCAAGACCGATCCCGCCGAACATACCGGCCTGGCGCACTACCTGGAGCATATGATGTTCAAGGGCACACAGCACTATGGCTCGCTCAATTGGGCCAGGGAAAAACCTCTGTTGGATGTCATTGACGGACTATATGAAGAATACAACCACACTACCGATGATGCAAAACGTAAGGAAATATACCATCGTATAGATTCGGTATCGGGCCTGGCATCAAAAAATGCAATTGCCAACGAATATGACAAGATGATGAGCGATATGGGGGCACAGGGTACTAATGCCTTTACCTCATTTGAACAAACAGTTTATACAGAAGACATCCCATCAAATGCAGTAGATAAGTTCCTGAAGGTGCAGTCCGACAGGTTCACAGATCCCGTATTCCGTATCTTCCATACAGAGCTGGAAGCAGTATATGAAGAGAAAAACCGCACATTGGATAATGACAACAGGAAGGTTAACGAATTGATGCTCGCCAACCTGTACCTGAAGCATAACTATGGCAAACAAACTACGATCGGTACCATAGAGCATTTGAAAAATCCATCCATGCTCGAAATAAAAAAATACTTCCACAATTACTATGTGCCCAACAACATGGGCATCATCATTTCGGGCGACTTTAACCCCGATGTAATGATCAAAAAGGTAGACAAGAGCTTCTCAGGACTAAAACCCAAGGCAGTAACGAAATACACTTTTGAAGAAGAAGACCCCATTACATCGCCTATTAAGAAAGAGGTATTCGGCCCCGATGCCGAGTTTGTCAGTATAGGGTTCCGTATGCCTGGTATACACTCAAAAGACCAGCTGCTTGCTGACATAGTAGGCCAGGTGCTTACCAATGGCAAAGCGGGCCTTATAGATCTTGACCTGGTAAAGAAACAATTGCTCCTCCGCGCATTTGCGGGTACTGACATACTGATAGACCATGGCTACATGATCTTGCAGGGCTGGCCTACTATGGGCCAGAGCCTGGGCGATGTGAAAACACTGATGCTGGGTGAGATAGATAAACTGAAAGCCGGCAAATTTGACGACGACCTGCTGGTTTCTATTGTCAATAACCAGAAGAAATTCAAAATGTACCAGGTTGAAAATTACAACACACGTGCTTCTATGCTCATGGGTGCCTTCACCGGCGAGGAAGACTGGCGCAACGATGTAGCGTATACCGACATGCTCTCCAAACTTACTAAGCAGGATATCGTTGATTTTGCCAATAAATATTTTAGCGACAATTATGTGGTCGTTTACAAACGCAAGGGCGAAGACAAGAATGTTGTAAAGGTGCAGAAGCCACCAATCACGCCCGTGGAAACAAACCCAAGTGCACGCTCTCCTTTTGTAAAAGCAGTAGCAGCTATGCCAATAGCTCCGCTGAAGCCTGTTTGGATAGACTATAGCAAGGACATGCAAAAAGGTAATGTGGGTGCTGCCGAGGTACTGTATGTTCAGAACAAAGAAAACGGATTGTTCCGCCTTACTTACCGCTACAACATGGGAACATGGAACAATAAAAAACTGGGGGTAGCCGCACAATACCTGCAATACCTGGGCACTGCCGATAAAACTGCCGAGGATATCACAAAAGAATTTTACAAGCTGGCATGCGGTTTTAGCGTGAACGCAGGCAATGAATACACGACAATTACCATCGACGGCCTGCAGGAGAACTTTGATAAAGCGGTCGCACTGTTCGAAGACCTGCTGAATAATTGCCAGGCCGACGACAAAGCGCTCGATGCCCTGAAAGCCCGTATCACCAAAGCAAGGTCTGATGCAAAAAGCAATAAAGGCACCATCATGCAGGGTCTTGTTAACTATGCAAGGTATGGCGCTAACAATCCGTTCAACAACGTTTTGACCAACGAGGAGCTGAATGCACTTACCGGCGATAAGCTGGTAAGTTCTTTACATCGCCTCAACAACTACGAGCATAAGATCATCTATTATGGCCCTGCATCGTTACAGGACATGACGGCTTCTGTCTCAGGCATCCATAAGATACCTGCCCAATTCAAACCCGCCCGGGAAGCCAAGGTATTCACTTTCACTACCCAGGATGCCAATAAAGTACTCTTTGCCGATTACGATATGGTGCAGAGCGAAATTCGCTGGGTACGCAATATTCCGGGTTATGAACCTACCAAGCAACCTGTTATCGACATGTTCAATAATTACTTTGGTGGTGGCATGGGCGCTATTGTATTTCAAACCATTAGGGAAAGCAAGGCACTGGCATATTCTACAAGTGCCTATTATATCACCCCCGACAAAAAAGAAGATCCGTACTACATTTCGGGTTATGTGGGATGCCAGGCCGATAAGTTCAATGAGTCTATAGTAGCCATGAACGAATTGCTCAACACGCTGCCCCACCTGGAGAACAATTTGTCGACTGCACGCTCTGCCCTTAAAAAGGAAATTGAGACCGATCGTATTACCAAGGATGGCATCATCTACAATTACCTGGCTGCACAACGCAAAGGCCTCAACGAGGACCTCCGCAAAAGGATATATGAAAATGCCGATAAGCTTAATTACGACGACCTGAAGAAATTCCATACAGACAATATGTCCGGTAAGCCCTATACTTATTGCATAGTAGCGTCCGAGAAAAAGGTGAAAGAAGAGGATATGAAAAAATACGGAGCGGTGCAAAAACTAACGCTGGAAGAAATATTCGGGTACTAATAGCAAATTACCTTGTTTAAAAAAAGGCGCTCCTGTACCGGGGCGCCTTTTTTAGCTTTTTCAACGCAAGCTTGGCATGGTTTTTCAACCTTGGCAGTAAAACATACCATTTATGAAACAAACAATTAAGTTACGAATGCTTGCCATTCT